>Ga0116126_1000947_pt1 | contig 19445 bp, 19 predicted proteins | sample June2015DPH_16_5_FD_89730 | JGI IMG/M metagenome (GOLD analysis project Ga0116126, IMG submission 89730) | Peatland microbial communities from SPRUCE experiment site at the Marcell Experimental Forest, Minnesota, USA - June2015DPH_16_40 | ecosystem: Environmental > Terrestrial > Soil > Wetlands...
CCAGGTCAATCTCGCCGCGCTTCGAGTGGAAATTGGCCGTGAGAAATTTCAGTCCTTCCCGCTGCAGATGTTTTTTTGCCGCGTGCTCGCCCAGTTCGCCGCGACGCAGGTGCTCCGGCTTGGCCTTGCCGGTGAGCCGGTCTTTCAATTTTTCCAGTAGATTCATGTTTGTCCGCAGATGACGCAGATTTCACAGATTAAATCCGGCTTAAAAAATCTGCGCGAATCGGCGAAATCTGCGGATAACTTTCATTCGTCTTCAATCGGTGTTCCCTTCGTATCAAAAAAGTTCGCGTTGGGTCGGTCTCAACGGCGCGAAGCTGCGCCGATGGATCGGGCACGGACCATGCGCGGCGATCGCCGCCAGATGTTGCTCCGTGCCGTAGCCTTTGTGCTCGGCAAATCCGTATTTCGGCCATTGCCGGTCGAATTCGAGCATCAGCCGGTCGCGCGTCACCTTGGCCAGCACGCTCGCGGCGGCGATGGAATAACTCCGCGCGTCACCCTGCACAATCGCCGTGTGTGGCACCAGCATGGTCTTGACGGGCCGGCCGTCCACGAGCGCGTGTTCGGGCGCGGGCCGCAATTGCGCAAGCGCGTCGTTCATGGCGCGATGCGTGGCGCGCAGGATGTTGATGGCGTCAATTTTTCCGGCGCCAACTTGCGCGATGGCAAATTGCACTTCGGGGCAGGCGGTAAGAAAGGCAAAGAATTTTTCGCGCTGCACGGCGGTAAGCTGCTTGGAATCGTTCAAACCCTCGAGTTCGTGCGGCAACCCGGACTCCGCCCATTTCGACGGCAGGACCGCCGCAGCGGCGACGACCGGCCCCGCCAGCGGGCCGCGTCCGGCTTCATCCACCCCCGCGACCCGGGTCCTGCCCTGGGTCCACAGCACGCGCTCGAATTCAAAGCGATCAATTGGATTTAGACGGGCCATGATGTTTGTTTGATTTTAGGTTGTTTGGCTGTCATCGAGCCTAGCGCGTTTTGCGGCGTTGTCAGCCCCGATTTTTCCCGGCGTCGCGCCGCGACTGAAAAATCCGTGTTTCATCTGTGTTTCATCTGTGGCTAAAATGACGGCATGAAAATCGAATCCCTTCACATTGGCATGCGGGTGCGGCACCAGCAATACGGCACCGGTGTCGTCAAGGCTTTGAACGAACTCACCGCGGAAATTCAATTTGACGGTGGCGAAAAGCGCACCGTCGCGCCGGATGCCGCCGGTCTCGAACTTGCCGAACCGCAAACGGCCATCAGCGGTCTGAACCTTCCGCTCAAACAATTTATCGAGCAAACCGTGGATGCCGCCGTGGTCCGGCTCGGTCTGGAAAAACCGGATTCGGTGATTGAAAAACTCGGCCTGCGCTGGCACGGCGGCAAGCTGGTCGTGCATCCCGCCGACCCGGCCTTGCAAACCAAGGAAGTGCCGCTCGAAGCCTTCTTTCACAAAATCGTGATGATGCGCAACAACCTCCGCGTGTTGGAGCAAAAGATCAACGGACACGAAAAGCTCACCGACGGTGAAAAAGTCGAGTTGCAGCAATACATCACCCGCAGCTATGGCTCCATGACCACGTTCAATGTGTTGTTCAAGGAAAAGGAAGACCAGTTTTGAAGGGCTGGCAAAAGCGAAACCTGGTTGAGCGTGGACTGGCCTGCCATCCGTAGCTCGGAACTGTTGCGAGAGAGTCCTCCTTTACCAAGGCTACGGGGGACACCATTCTTCGCTCGGAATCTCCAGATGTTGGTTCCTGTAACGGCGCGGTGATTTTATCCGGTTTGAGTCTGTTCCAAGTTCCAAAAATCGTGAAGACACAAAATGCGCACCGTTTTGGCCGGTGTAAAAACCGTAGATCAACGCCCGGTTTAACCGGGCTAAAAATTGGTGTTAAGCCTCGATTAACGAAGCCTTACTTTCGATGCGCGGCCCAGGTTCATGGGCGGTTAAATTACCGCGTCTGCGTGCGGGCGGCGCCGGCGCCGGTTCCACTTCCGGTTCCGTTTCTTCCAGCAAAACTGGCGCTGCCTTCGGCCTGAATTTCCGGCCGGTGTTGCGGGCGGCAGCCATGCCTTCCAGGAACGTCTTGTCGCTGGGCAAAATGAATTCGTAGATTGCCCGATGGACGTGATCCAAAGTAGCGTTGCTCAAATCTTCCGTGCCGAGCATGGCGCGCACTTCGCTGGCCACATCACCAACAGCCGAGAGATCGCGCTTGCTCAATAGCGCGTAGCCGGTGATTTTTGAAATGGTGCGAGCATCGGCCTTTTTGAAAACATGCCGCGCAACAGCTTTGATGTCCTCTTCACTGTTTGTCTGCGGCAATTTCACCCAGCGTTTGACGCGCCGGCGAAACTGCCGGTAGTTCCATTCCACCTGATCCACTGCGCGCGTCATGCACACAATAAATTGCGGCGTGGTGACAAGCGCGATAGGCACACCCTGATTACAGATCGCCGTGTCAATCCAGTCCACCAATTCGGGCCGGGAATATAGCCGCTGGCTTTGATTGAAAACAAAATGAGCTTCATCCACCACGAGCATGAGTTTGGATCGCTTCAGAACGTCCTCGATGCGCGCCTGCATTTCGGTTGCCTTGCGCGTGTAGCTGGAGGCAATGCCGAGCGCCTTGGCGATTTCCCGAAAGGCCGTGGTTTTACTGGTGATGCCCTTCAGGCTGACAAATCGCGCCTGGCCAAGGTGTAGTTCGCACCATGCTTTGACGGCCTCAGTTTTTCCACGCCCTTCTAATCCATCCAAAACGACCATGCCACGGCTGGCCAGTGCATAGTCGAGGGTTTTCCAAATCGTTTCGCCAATGGTGGTGAGCTGGAAATTTCCCCTGATTCTGACGGCGTAGCGCGCCTGGTATTTAAACAACGCGCCGACGATGTCCTGGAAATAGCTCAATTGAGCTACTTTGAAATCGTGTTTTGAAAGCCCCGGATTTTGCTCTATGGCGGAATCTGATTCGATGTCCGAAACGTCCACGTCTTCGCCTGGCGCAGTAAAGTGAATTCGCGGATTGATACAGAGATCAACGAGAAACTCTTCCAAGCTGAGGTCACTGAGATAAGGGTTAAGGTAGCCGTCGTCATCAACGCGAGCATAATATCCACTAGCGCGGTCGCTGTGCTGGCGCAACGCCAAGGCCGAGCCGTCGCCGGTCAATCGCTTGGGAAACATTTCAACCAGTTCTTTAGCAACGCGCTTTAATCCGCCTTCAGCCAGGGACAATCCTTGGATGAACCAAACCAGATTGCGTTTGGACGCATGAAGCAACACGGCCGCGCGCGCTGAAACAGCAATGCCACTGACGCCGCGCAGTTCCGCGAATTCGGGGCTGCTCATGTAACGCCCCTGCGAGAGCGGGCCTGGCATTGTTTGGTGGCGCGTGCTCATGGTTCATTCCCTCCAGTGGTTTCGCCTTCGCCGGCCGTCCTGAACGGGGCATCGCCGAGCAGCTCAAGTGCGCGGCGGCTCTGTTCATCATCGCCGACCAATACCGTTGGAATGTCCAGCCGGCGTGCCTTGTTTTTGTTGGCGGCCGTGCGGCGCCGACTGGCATCGATGCGCGTGGTTACGGCTGATTTTCGAGAGCCAATCTGATAGCCAAGCAAATCGCCTTTGGCATCGGCCAGCAATTGGCGTTGCGGCAGTTGGAATTTCGCCCTGACGACATTGAATCGGGTCTTCATGTGTGACGCCTGGCCTTCGATGCGTGACAACTCGCGGCCCAGCGTGCCGGAATCCGGATCAACCAAGCTTTCCAGGGCGCTGGGATTTTCAGACCGTGCAACGCAGATCGGGTTTGTCCGGTCGGGATTTGTAACGACAAGCGTTTCGGGATTCTCCGGATCGAACCAAGCCAACACTTCACGGCCAACCAGGTGCGCGATTTCACACCCACGATAATTGAATTTCTGTTTGCCGATCTGGAGTGTGACACCATTCAGCGTGACGCGAGCCAGGCGTTTATCGTGGGCGAGTAGGTAACGCAGCGCGGCATTGAATTGCATCGGAGGATCGTTTTGATTCATGTGAGCCTGAAAACCTTGCTCAGGCGACAAGCCGGCGAGAAGGTGCCCTTGTTGCGGTTCGTTGTTGTATTGATCCACAAGCTGGCCAATGCGCCGGTTCCACTGGTCCAGTGAATAAAAGTATTTTGACGGGTGAACTTTCCGCGCCTCGACTTCGGCCATCTGCTTGCGCAGTGATTCCGGAGCGTCGCGGCGTTCGTCCCGGCCGCAGTAACCCGGCTCGGCTTCGGCGATGTCCTGGAACATGCCGCCGATCCGTTCCACAGCCTTCGTGCGCGGCCGGATGGCGTGAATGAACTTGATGCCAAATTCACGCAAGCCCTGGCTGATTTCCGCAAAGCCAAACGGCTCGGTTTTTCCCTTCAACAGCGTTGCGCTTTTCCAAAGGCCGCGCTCAAAGTAGAGAATATCCGGCACGCCGAATTCGCCAAAGACGTGCGTGCAAAGACTGCGGATCGTAAGCGAGCTGTAACTTTTACGCGGCTCAAGCGCCCAGCCAAGAATCCGGAGTGTGCGGAAATCAATGAATAGGATCACCTGGCCGCGCGTGAGCTGAAACCAGCCGTGGCCATCAGGAATGTAAAAATAAGTGTTGAGCGTGAAATCGTCGCCGGAGATGCATTGCAAAGATGAAATGCCGTCGTAGCTGCGCGTGACGTGTCCCTTGATTGAATCGAACGCGCGCGGTCCCTGGTGCATCACCGTTAAATTTTCCACTTCCGGCGCGACAGATTTCAATACACTGGCCGGCACATGGGATTTGTTCACCGCGTTGCCGGCGTAGCGTTCAATGACGGCCGGCGAGAAACCGGAGCGCAACAGATCGCGCCAGGCCGGAGCGATGTCGCCGCGATAAAAAAACACGGCGCGATGAATCAGTAAATCACGGTCGTTTTCTGGCAAGTTAAACCGCGCGCCGTTTTCTTCCCGGCCATCACGGAGCGCCTTGGCATCGCCGTTTGAATTTTTCAGTGCGGCCAGGTGACGGTTAAATGCCTTCAGCAAGGCATCACGCGACGCGGCCAGGAACGGCGCCCGGGCAAAGAGAAATTGACGCACGTGACGCGCAGCGGACTTTTCCGATTCGCCTTTACCAACCAGCGCCGTGAATTTTTCCAGTGCCTGTGTCCACACGCCCGCGCGCTCGGTTTTATTAGGAAAGTGCGGGTTGGTGCAAGCTGAGATGAAAGCCGCGATTTCGGAAAAGCTTTCAGCCAGCGCCGCCGGCACCATTTTTGAAACCGGATTTTTTTCTTTCAGCCGATCCGGCAAATAAATATCGAGCCTATTCCATTCTTCCGCGCCGTTGTCGCGGCGCTGCGTCCGTGTGAACAGTTCATCCCAATACCGTAACGTGATCCGGTTCCCGAAAATCCGTTGATAGTTTTCAACGCCTCTTTGCTTCCAGTCTTCGGCGGATACCTTTGGATCGCGCTGCTGTATTAGAAATGGCTTCAATGCCTCGCGGAGTTTCGTTGCGTGGTCAATTACATTGGGGTGAATTTTATCCAAGGGAATGGTCGGCTGCCACGGCCGGCGCGGCATCGAAAGCAGCGTTTCGATTCTTTCGACCATGTTCCACCCTTTGCAGTCTAGCCGCACGGATTCAATCGCCAGCCATTCCCGCAATTGAGCCGGCAATTGTTCCACTGTCCACGCGGCGGCTTCGTTACCGGCGACGATCCGCACGGCCACCGGCCAGACATTGCGCAGTGACTTTCGCGTGCCTTGGGGCGTTTTGCCCAGCGCGGCGGCGATCTGCGCGGCGGTAAAAGCTTGCACTCGTCCCACCCCATTGGCAGCCGGGGAGCCGTTATGCTCACGGTTGAGGGTGCCAGAGTTCATCTGAATTTGTGGATGTTGCGGCTCATCACGTCCACGACCCAATCTTCCGCTGCGTCCGAACGTTCCAAGTGGTTTACCATTGCACGCTCGTCGAAGTGGACATGGACGCCTATGTTAGTTTTTGAACCAGTAGTCGCCGTGCCCCCGACGCGCGAGGACTCTCCGCCACCGCTGCCCCCGACAAACCCACCATCGGCATAACCGCGATGAATGGCCTCCAGATCGCCCAAACCGATGCGTCGGACGGCGGGCGCGCTGAAAACATATTCGCCGCCATGGACGACACCCGCCACTTCATTGACACCTCCGCCGCCTGTGTAGCCGCCTGCGCTAAAAAACCCCTGCAGGAAGCTTCCACCGCTGCCGCCGGTTAAAATATCAATCACAACCAAAATAGCCTCTTCAACGATGAGCTTGGCGATGACCTGCAGGATCGCATCGAGAACATCCGTGAGAAGTGTTACGCCTATCTTGAGGAGGCCCTTGCGCCAGGTTTCCGTGCCTTCGATGATTTGTGTCAGATTCGAGGCGACGCTTTTGATGCCGGAATCTATCGGTCCCATGAAAATCTGCGCCGTTTGCTGCAGCCGATTGTTGTAATCTTCTCGTTCAGACTTTTGCGCCCAGGCAATGGCGTTCGCGGTTTGCAGCCGCTGCTCGTCGGTTTTTTGCACCTGATGTTGCTGGCCGGTGATGTCAACCAGCGTTTTCTTCTCGGCGATTAGGGCCAGCCCGATGGCCGTTTCGAGTTCATGCTTTTTGGTGAGGAGCTGGCTTTCCTCGTCCAGAATGACAACCCGTTCCGCCGGGCCGGCCGTGGTGATTTTTCCTCCGAGTTGCGACAACGCCTGATTTGTCTGAGCCAGCTCATCCTTCAGGGGCTGGAGGGCGGCGGCCGCAGTTTTGCCAGCGATTGCCCTCAATGATGCAAAGTAGGCGGCGGCCGTGATTGTCCCGTTTTTGTAAAATGCCTCAAGCTGCGCCTTTTTGACTTCCAAACTCGACTTGGTGACCTCCTCATCCAGCTTGGCGTTTTTTATGGTGACACTGTTCTGCGCCTCCTGCTCTTTGATGTTTATCCGGAGCAGTTCGGCCATGTAATCCGACCATGCGGCCTGGTTCAGCGCGAGAACGGTGAGATTATCCTTGCCCAGGTCTTTGCAGGAATCCGAAATGCGCGTGATTTCGGTTCGCAATTTTTCCAGCGCCTTGATCCGTTCCTGTCCAAACGTATCTGTCAACGCCAGGTTGACTTCATCGGATACTTTTTTGAATTCGGCCATCGCCTCAACATTTCCGCTGATGCCGGCGGCGAGCAAATGGGCCTGCATGCCCTTGAGGCCGCCGGTGGACAAAGCTGCGGCCTCCATGTCAGTGATCAGTCCCTCTTTTTTGGCCTCGGTGATTGCTTTTACGAGCCGTTCCTTTAGTTCGAGAGTTTGCTTGTCACGCAATTCCAGGTCTGCGGTTTCTTCGATTGCGGCTTTGTTGGCTTGCAGCCAATAGTAAATCGCCGGCAGCGCCGGCACCGCGAACGCCAGCAATGCGCCGCTGGCGAACAGCAAACTCTCACCCATGAGCATTGCCGCAGTGCGCGCCAGCATCATGGTGGCGCGCGCGCCCATGACGCTCTGTGCCAGCATGGGAAACCGCTGGCCTCCGAGCAGATAGACGCCCATTTCCAGCGAGCGAAATCCTTCATGCAATCCCATCGCGCTTTGGCGCATCTGACGCAGTGAATCATCCGCCGGGGCAGCGGCCGGGACGAGCGTCTTTAATCCAGCGCCCGCCTGCTGGACAAACTGCTGCAAGGCGGCGGCGGCCTGGGCCGTCTCGGCGGTGACGATTATTTTTATTGGTTCGGACATTTTATTATGGTAGGGACGCGCGGCCCGCACGTCCGCGGACGCCTCGGCGAGGCGTCCCTACCTGATTTGTTTTTTCAGGTCATGCGTAAAATCATTCCAGCCTTCCGTCGTGGCCTGACCGGCGCGGGCGGCCGTGGCGGCGTCCAGCAACTGCAGCGTGCGCTGCCGCAGGGCGGCCTCGGCCACCAGCTCCAGCCATTCCAGCGTCTGCGCCGTGGCCAGCTCGCGGTCTATCTGGCCGGTGGCGGCGCAGATCCGGGCGACAATGTCGGCGAGCGTTGCTGTGTTGCCAGGCCCTTCTCCATCACCAGCCTGAGCGTCTCGGGCGGCAGGGATGCCATCATGCCAATCATAGCCGCCTGTGCTTTGGCGTCGTGTTCCGTACGGCGCTGGCAGGCCGAAAAAAAACCCTTTGCGTTCACATCCCTGCCGGTTTTGAGAACTTCCTCGAACGATTCCGGCGTGAGAGTCAAGGCCCAAGATTTGTTGAGGGTTGAAGGTTGGGGGCTGAGTCGCTGGCACAGGAACCCGGCGAGGGCAGGCTCGTCATTCACCAGGCCGACGCCGGCGTCGTACTCGCGGACGGGGATCTGGCGGACCTTGATTTCCTCCGCTGGCGGCACGCGGAAGCCTCCTTCCGCCGCAGCGTCGGCGACGGGTTCAAAGTTGATGGTGATGGTTTTGCCGCCGAAGAGTGTGATGTTTTCGTTCATGGGATTAGTGGTTTGTGGTGTTCAGTGATTGGTGATGTTTGGAGAAAAAGTAAAAACCGGCGTTCCATAGCCGATCAGGTTCAAAAACAACAGGCATGAGGATGCCCTTAAGCCCTGTTTAATCGCCTCGCTGGCGCGGCGCAAACCGAAATCGCGGACTTGGTGCACTGGCTGTCCAGATCGCCGCGCCTGCGTAAAATCCAGTTTCCCGGTTTTCATCCCTTCGTTGCCGATGGAGATCATTGCAGCCTCCGTTCTAGGAACGCGGCCAGGCTGTCCCGCGTCAGTTCATGATTCGCCTCGGTAATCTCCCCGGCCCGAACGAGGTGGGAGATGCTGATCGGCGACAGGGTCCATTGAATTTCGATCTCGGCCCGTGGGAAACTTTTTCTGTGGCCAAGAATTTTCCCGATGACGATTTTTGGTTCAGCCCACTTGTCCACGTTGCCGAATATTTCATCCTTCCAGAATCGCAGTTCTCGGGTCCGAGCCGGTTTGACTGCCACGTCGAAGGCCCAGCGAATGAAGTTGGGATGTGTAGCATCCCCAACGCTTTTGAGAACTGTCCTGGCATCGCAGCCGCGAACAGCCCGAACCATGCTGATGCCCACTAACCGCACACGCGAGCTGACCTCCAGTGGCGAGTTATGTGTTGTGGAATTGTTAAGCATCAATAGACCCTCCTGGCGCGCAGGAAATCAACGGCGCTTTGATATTCAACTTGTGGTGATCCGCCCGGCCCGGAATGGCGGGGTGTGCCTTTGACCAAACGCAGCAACTTTTGGTCGCAGAGATTCAGAATATGAGTCCCCGAAACGTTCCAAGCCAGAGCGATCTCTTTTGCCGCGAATGATGGTGCGGGTGTTGGAAAAATCGCTCGCAAAACCTGTTGCCATTCCTCCGCATCAGACATTTTCGGAGGCGGGTTGCCTTCAACAAAATTGGACACGCTGGTTGCCAGCACCCTTATCAGGCGGCTCTTGGCTTCCTTGCACGCGATGTTGAACGCCCAAAGCAAACGGCCACCTTCAATGGCAGCCAGGACTTCATCTTCGCTTTTCAAATCAGTGACCGCCAATACCGTCCACAGGCTGACGAGTGGGCGTTTAAAAATGATTGGCTTGGTGGTGGTGTGGGACATATCAAATTTGAAAATCGTTTTCGCGTTTCACACGCCGGCGCGGCAGCCGATCCGGCAACCGGCGGCGGATGTCGGCCACTACGTTAAGCCGCAACTTGCCCAGCATGATTTCAGCCGCCTGGATCACCTTTAGTTGGGTTTGGAATAAATAAAAATCGATGGCAGGGAAGTGATAACGAAGCTGTCCGTAAGATATTTTCAATGGCTTGCTCGCGTGCTGACCGCGTCCAAAACTTCCGCCGCGCGCGGAGAATATTTTCCAGGCAGCTTTCAGAGAAGGCAATTGCTGGCCGGCGCAAAAATTCGTGAAGCGCACCAGCACCAGCGCGGGGATCGCCGGTCGGCGAGGCTGATAATGAATACGAAACGCCGACGGTAATTCGCCGGATTGCTTCCACCTGGCAAATGCGCGCCGGAGTGTTTCTTCCGACAAAGACAAGCGGCGCTTGGGATCGCACTTGAATGCGCGCCCACTATGATATTTGGCCACACGGCGGAATGCTTTCCGCTTTCGTTCGCCGTGATTGATCCGTGTTTGGACTGACTTGCAGGCGCAATGCAGCAGCGCCGCGCGCTCGTCCTGCCAGGCTGAAATTTGTTTGGTGGTTGGGAGGGATGATTTCATGGCAGCCAAGCTCTTTCATTAAAGGGGTGAGGCGGAACAAAAATCCCGCCCCCCCCATTGGCCGCCCGGCCCCCCCCCGCGCTTGCGGAAAAAAGATGACACCCCGGCGATCCGGGGACCGCTAAAAAATCCACGCCGGGCAAGCTGCGCTGCCCGGCGTGTCTCTTCGCGTTGCGCCACACACTCTACAGGTGTGGTTAAAGGATTTATCGGGTGCGCTGAGAAATTGGCTGCGGACCAGAAACGCCAATGAACCGGTCCGCAGCGGCGCGGTGAAAAAATGCTCGGGCCATGAAGAATTCCCGCGCCAACGAGCACAAAAAGACCGCGCATGATTCTGAGAAAAAGGCTCACGAAATTTGAGAGTCAAATTTGACAGCGATTTCGCCAGAAAGAATGGAATTGCAGAACTTGATGGCTTCTGGTGCCTGCATGAGCGGAGGGGCGCTCTCGCCCCACCGCGGAAACAGTGTCCGGGCCACGTCGCGCGCCGCATCCGTTTGCCTGGCTACATTCCGGGCATTGGCATCATTCAAACAAAACGGACGAATGGACTCAGAAATTTTGGCGACGGCGGCTTCATAACTCGGCACCAGCGCCTGGTGGATCTCGGCCGTCAAATGTCGCAATTCTTCTGAAAGAGCGCCGGTGCGATCCGGAGAGCCGGCCTTGGACGGCAACGCGGTAATTTTGCCGTGGACTAAATCACGCTCGATGCGCTTCTGTGCAATTTTTTCAATCGCCTCTTTATCGTCCGGAGAGGATTTTTCAAGATCGGCAAGCTCGGATTCCAGGGATTCTTTTCGCTGGAACAGCGTATTTGCGGTGCTATCCGAGCGCAGATGTTCTTCCAGCATGTCCTTTACGGCGTCACGTCGTGATCGGACTTGCGCCAGTTGTTGTTTTGTGATGGTGATTTTCATTTGGTGTTTGGTGGTGGTTGTGGTGCGGGTTATTTTCCTGCAATGGCCTGCACTTCTGACCAAAGTTCGGGACAGCGAACCTTCACATTGCGGATCGCGGTTTCGTAGTCGGTCGGATTTGTTTTTTGTTCAAGTTCCACGAGGGCGGCAAAAATTTTCCCTGGATTGAACGGGACAAATTCCCCCCCATTGCCGGCAAGTGCCGCCTCGAACTGATCCTGTGTGGCGTCCATCGGCAAACGCAGCATTTTTTTTGTCTGAGGCGACGCCAGCGGCGCGGCGCCGGTGGAAACGTTCGCCGCGAGTTCGGCCAAGTGCTTGGCGGGATCGGGGTTTGCATTTGAAAATGCCGGCGTGGATCGGCCGTCCATCACAGCAGCCAAATCTGGGTGGTGGCGCTGACAAAAATTAAATGCCGAATCATAATCCACTCCGGTTTCCTTCATCCGGGCGTCAACCTTTTCGCGGAATTCACGGCGGGCGGCCGCTTTGCTCGGCGCGGCAGCCGTTGAAGCAATTCTGGAATTAAAAAATCCCACGGTCTGGCGCGTTGCTCCATATGCGGCCATAAGCGTCGCGGCTTCCGGGTGGGTTTTTGAGGTAAGTAGCCATGCGCGTTCATATGGAACGCGCATTTGAGCTTGGGTACTTTGAACCAGACTGGTCCAGAAATTTGACGGTTTCATTTTTTTCCTTTTGTTGACGTGTGTTCAGATTCGATCAGTTTTTTCAGCCGGCCCAATAGGCTCGCGCTCTCCCGTTTCCCGTTTATCACGCGGGATAGATGGCCTGGCGTTACGCCAAGGGACTTCGCATGCCGGTACAAATTCTGCCCCTTGTCGCGCGGATTTCGATTGTTGCGGGCAATTATTTGTGATGTAAATAATCACTTTATGGTTATCCATGCAAGAAAAAAGTTGTTCTTTTTTCGTGGCCCGTGATTAGGTTGCTCGATGCGTAAAACAAAGCTGTCCAAAAGGGATGTTGAAATTTGCCAGCGATTGCGCGCTGCCAGAGAGCGGCTTGATATTAGCCAGGCCGGGTGTGCGCGTCAGATCGGATTGGAGCGCAGCACACTTCTAAACTATGAGCATTGCCGGACTCCTTTGCGCTTTGAAATCGCACTCCGCTTTTGTCGCCAATTCATTGTTTCGGAAGAGTGGCTTGCCACTGGCCAATATGACGCCTGCCACGCCGTGGCCCCAAAGCATGGAGTTAAATTGGGGCCGGGGATGGAAATGATGGACAATTTGATTTTCTTCCGGCAGTGCGTGGATTTGCTCTCAGAGCCGGCCGCGCTCCATATACCACCGGGAACATTGCTTGGGGAGGCATACGATAAGTTTCTCGCGCCTGAATATTCTCGGCTTGTTCAAGGCTTTTTTTATTTGCCCCGAATCGCACTCAGCGATTCAGACAACCCGGAACTGGTGTGTAATCTTCTCAATGCGATCAATGAGCGGTTCATCGTGCTGCTTGGAAATGAAGCTCTGAGGCGTGGGCAAAAGCGCAGTTCGGCTTGGCGAGTTTATGCGCGCTGCTTACTCGAATCCGCCGACCTGGTTTTCCGCAAAATGATGAGATTTAAGTTGGACTCTGGACGCCTAAGCGATCTCGATTGGCTCAGGTATTGCGTGACTGATGCCGACGCTATAATTGAATTTTTGGAGGATCGCGCCAACACTTCTCCCGTGGAACGGTTAAAAAAAGATTTGACGGAAACGGAAACTTCAGTTAGAGATATTGACGTGAAGGCACAATTGCCAATTTTGTTGGAACGTCTCAAAACCGCCGCAGAAAAGTCCGGTAAAAAATCTAAATTGGCGGAATTTTTGGACGTGCCTTTGGCGAGTGTTTCACGATGGCTGTCTGGCGAACGTGAGCCAGGCGGCGAGATCACGCTCAAGTTGCTTCGCTGGGTCGAGCAGCAAGAGCGTCAAAAATAAAAAGCCCTGGCTGTGCGTTAACACCGCCAGAGCAAAAACCCAAAATTGGAAAGGTTCACGAGTTATGAAAACAGTCCAACATCGAGTCCACCGAAACGGTGCCACCAGGACCGCGCCGGCTCAAGCCAAAATTCAACCACTGGACGCGCCGGCTGAGTTCAGAGTTGTCCGGTTACGCGATTGTCCCGTGGATAGTCCGAGGGTTGAAACGCCAACAGAATTGGCTGATTTCTGGCGCAAGCACGTCGTCTCTGCGCCGTGGTTCAAAGACGACAAGGAATGTCTCTGCGTTTTTTTGCTGAACGCGCGGCGCCGGCTGATCGGTTTTGAGTTGGTTAGCCAGGGCACGCTCGACACACTTTTGACGCACCCGCGTGAAGTATTACGCCCGGCGATCTTCCAAAATGCAGCGGCCATCATCATCGCACACAATTTATGTGTCGCAGCACATAAATTGTGTTATGTGGAGGAGCGGTTTATGTGCAGTCACCGATTGGCGGCACCGACATTGAGGCGTGCTCCACGACGAAAGGTATGTTGTGCAAACAAGTGATCCGTCCAAGCTTATTACGCCGCACCCGTACATTCGCGCCTTGAAGATCGAGGCATCTGGCGACTTCTGGAAAGGCCTCATCAAACCGAAAATCCGTCTCACGGGACACTGGCTTGAGCGGGCGGGGTTCAAGCCAGGCAATCGCGTCCACATCAGATGCGTTGCTCCGGGAGTTATTGAATTGTGCTGCCCTGATGCCGTGATGGTGAATGAGACGAAGCAGTCCTCATCAAAGCAGCCCGAATGCCCGTTTTGATGTGGTTTAGTCCGATACCGCTTCACATAACTGTTGTGCTCATTTGCAGCGCAACAGTTTTTAATTTGTAAGAAAAATTGTCTTTGTGCGTCTTCACCAGTGATCGGGGAGAACTCCATCTCCAAACGTTTCATCGTTCACCTTGCTCCCGCAGTTTTCAACCAAAAATTGCAGATCCATTTATATGCTCGAATATTGGTATCAAGAAAAACGCACACTCGTTGACTTCCGGCGCGGTCCGCTCGGTGACTATTTTGATGGTTTCGCCGCGTATCTCAAAGCCAAAGGATATTCGCACTCCAGCGCCCGTGGCGTTCTCGGCAAATGCTGTCAGTTCAACGCCTATTTGATTGAGCGAGGAATCTCCCGCTCCACGGAACTGTCCGAATCACTCGTTGATTCTTTTTTGGAAGTGTATCACGCCGATATAGTCGCCACGGGGTCGCGCTATTCGCCGAGGGCCGATACACGACTGGCGCTCAAACACCTGTTCGCATATCTGATCGACATCAAGGCATTCACGCCGCCGAAACCAAAACGGATCGTGAAGCCATACACATGGCTCCTCGACGCATATCTCCGTCATCTTCGAGTGGAGCGCGAACTTTCGGAAAAGACGGTGACGTATCACCAGCTTCAATTGAGCTCATTCCTTGACGCCTTGGGACAAAAAGCGGGGCGCGAGCGACTCAAGATCCTCACTGCCGAGACGGTCGAGAACTTCGTGCAAGGCCATTTCCGAAACAGCACGGCAAACCCCGGCTCGCTCTCCGGGGTCTTACGCCCGTTTTTCCGCTACTGCGCCAGTCATCGTTACACCCGGGCAGATTTTGCAGGCCTGATTCCTTCCGTCCGGTCGTATCGGCACGCCTCGCTGCCCAAGGGAATGGAGGACGCATCGCTCGAAGCAATGCTCAAAGCGATCCCCAGGGACACGCCGATTGGAGCGCGGGACTACGCCATTATCATCCTCATGATGGCATATGGCATCCGAGGCGTCTCGGCAGCCCAATTGTTGTTGAATGACATTGACTGGCACCACTCGAAAATCCGCATCCGCGCCCAGAAGGGCGGTAAGGAAGTGATGCTGCCGCTCATGGAATCGGTGGGCGATGCCATCATCGAGCACCTGAAGCATCGCAGAGCTGATACCCCGTTTCGGGAAGTGTTCTTGAGCGCCAGAGCGCCGTTCCGGCCGATTGATGGCGGCGCCATTGCGAGGATCGTTCAATGGCATCTGAAGAAAGCCGGGGTCAAGGTCCCCGGCAGCGGCTCACGAACCCTCCGTCATTCCTGGGCCATCCGCGCACTGGCAAACAACTCCGCCATCAAAGCCATCGCTGACGTGCTCGGCCACCGCTACATCGACACGACCTTCATCTACGCCAAAGCGGATCTTAACTCGCTTCGGGAAGTGGCGCTGCCGTGGCCCGGAAAAAACTAAACCTATGGCAACCTGTCTTTTTCGCAATCCGCTCGCACCCCGGCTCCAGGCTTTCTTGGAGGCACGCCGCCCCGACAACCGGCGCGGGGTCAGCAGCCAAAAAATCCTCCGGTATCTCGATCGTTTTTTCATGAGCGAACTTGAACCGGGACAACCTGTGAGCAGAGAGGTCGTGGAACATTTTTATGAAAGCATCAAAGACCTCTCCACCGGCACACGGATCAATCGGATCGGCGTGCTCCGTCAGTTTTGCCGGTATTTGAGCTACTTCGATCCGCGCACCTGCATCGTTCATGGCAGTTGCTTGCCCCGCCGAAGCCGTCCGGCTCCCCACATCTACACCCGGGGCGAGGTGCGCACCATCATGGCAACGGCACGAAAACTTGGGCCGAAAGGAAGTCTGCGACCGGTTGTCCTTTCGACCTTGATCGGACTTCTGTATGCCACCGGGCTGCGCATCGGGGAGGCGCTCAACTTGACTCTTGGTGACATCGACTTCAAACGCTGTGTCATCGAAGTCCGTGAGGGCAAGTTTGGGAAATCACGATATGTGCCCCTCTCGCCATCCGCCGTAAATCATCTGAAGACCTATCTGCTCCGTCGCCGCCGAGCCGGTTTTTCGACTGATCCTACTGCACCCATGTTCCTCAATGTGATCGGCAAGAAACATGGGCATCCAGGGTTCGTGACCATCTTTCTGGAAATCGTCCGCGGTCTCGGCCTTCGCGGCCCGAAGGGTGAGCGAGGGCCGCGCATCCATGACTTGCGACACACGTTTGCAGTGAATCGTCTCTTGGCTTGGTATCGTCATGGGGACAATCTCGCCGCCAAGCTCCCCTTGCTCTCAACGTATCTCGGGCACAGCACCGTTACCGGCACCGAAGTATATCTTCATGCGACGGCACAACTTTTGGAAAGCACCGGTCGGCGGTTCCATTCCCACTTCGCAATCCCGCCGCTCCTTGCAAAAAACCATAGCCAAAACTGACATCGGCAAATCAATCCATGGCTTCTTTGAGCACCACCTCGTCTCGCAACGAGGGTTGAGCGAACACACCGTCCTTGCGTATCGCGATGCGTGGAAGCTGCTGTTGCAGTTTGCCTGCCAAGACCAGAGAAAAAACTGCGCCGATCTCGCGCTCGAAGACATCTCAGCCGATGCGATCCGCCGCTTCCTCGATCATCTGGAACGCAAGCGGAACAATGGCGTCCACACCCGCAACAACCGACTGGCTGCGATCCATGCCTTCTTTCATTACCTCGCCTCGACCGATCCGCGCCATCTGGCACAGTGCCAGTCCATCCTTGCGGTTCCCTTCAAGCGCGGGACCGCTCGCGTGCCGGAATACTTGGAACGGGAGGAGGTGCAGAAAATATTCAGTGAGATCAACAGCCAAACTCCCCTCGGACAGCGCGATGATGCCTTGCTCCGACTGCTCTACAACACAGGCATGAGGGCACAGGAGCTGGTGAGCCTTAATGTGAACCACCTGCGCTTCAGCCGTCCCTACTATGTGCGCATCCACGGAAAAGGCAACAAAGAGCGCACGTGCCCGTTGTGGACAGAGACCGTCCAGGCCATCAAGTCGTATCTGGAGCGACGCTCGGTCCGACTGGATGATACCGCGCCGCTGTTCGTGAATGATGAGGGCAACCGCCTTTCCCGCTTTGGCCTGCGCTACATTATCACTCATCGAGTCACCGAGGCCGCAAAAGCCTGTCCATCGCTCCTCACTCGAAAGGTCACGCCCCACACGTGGCGTCACACCACGGCCATGCACTTGCTCCAGTCCAATGTTGACTTGAGTATGATCCGGTCTTGGCTCGGTCATGCTTCCATCGAAACCACCAATACCTACGTTGAAATCGATCTGGAGATGAAACGCAAAACGCTTCAGTCAGCCGAAAAACTGCTCCCCAACAAGGGAAAACGCGGCCCCTCTTGGCAACGGGAAAAAGATATTTTATCATGGCTTTCAAAGCTCTAGTTATGTGAAGCAACCAGTCTGGTCAACGCGACCAAACCGGCTTGTTTTGAGGACTCACGCCGATGCGGCACACATAACTGGGTTGGTCACATAACACAATCATCCGAGCGGCGACCCGACGCCGAGCGAGGCCGACATTAAGATGACGCGCGATTTAATCCGGGCCACCGATATTCTGAAAATTCAATTGCTCGATTCCGTCATTGTCGGTGATGCGCGACTCAAAAAGAGTTATGGCAGCTTGCGCGAGTTGGGGTTTTTTTACTCCAATGATTCTGATCCGGTCCCTGCGCCGGCGGTGGTTTCAACGGCTAAACATTCTCCGGCGGGGTTGGATGCAATAGATGCTTTGGACTCGTTAAAAAACTGTGCATCGGCGGCCATTGCCCTGGCAATGATGAACGCCAACCAAATTAAGGATAGCACGAAGGCCAACGCTGGCTGGGAAGATTTAGAAACAGCCTCATTTCAAGACGGAAACCTTGAATTGCCGCGCCTCCTGGCGGCCCGTTTTGAGATTGATTTGTCCGCTTGGCGTGCTGAAGTGGGCCGAATGGTTCAGAAACCGGCGCTCTCTGAAGTGCCGGAGGGTGGCCACCATGCACCGTCGCAGGACACTGAAAACGCCGTCAACGCTCTAAAGCATCTTCTCGATCTGCAAGGAGAAGAGATCAGCAACCGCAACAACAATAGCGCGTTTGCTTGCTCGTTTCTGGTTGTGGAGCATTTAGAATCGGCGTTCGATAATGCGTGGAAAACTTATGGCAACCTCCGGCGCTCCCTAGATGGTGGGAAAATCCCGCAAGCGGCCTGAACCAAAAACACCAACCGCTCCGGTCGCAGCATACAATGGTTAAAACTCTGTTCATGTTCGCCGGCAATCGCCAGGCCATGCTTGTCCCGCGGTCTGAAATAAAGATGCGCCAGCGCTCTTTGATTTTTCCAGATGCGCACGCCTCCCTGGATTGGTGTTTGAAACACCAGACAACTTTTGTGATGCTGCCATGCCGCGCCGATCCGAAATTGAACTGAACATTAACAGCCCCAATTGAAAGAGTGACCCATGAAGCTTTATCGGGTTTCCCTGAAAGTTCGTCCATCGAAAGATCATCCAAAGTTTTTTGATGTTCAGTTTGGTTATTTGCATATCTGTCTTTTCGGCGAGTCCCGGGATGATGCCGGTGAGCGGGCAGTAACGATTGTTGAACAGTTACCATACGAACGAGTCAATAAAAAAGAAACTTGGCAAGAAACCTGGCGAGCTTCGATACGGTTAGCAGAGGGGTCAAAACTGCCAGAGTTTTTGTTAATTGAAGAGCGGGCGAAAGAGGTTGGTATTGGAGTTTTTGCTCATTTTTGTGTCACTGGTGTGGATGAGGGCAATTTTGAGGATATTGACCCGCCATGAACCGATCCGGCAATCGGATGCCATCATTCAGAATTAATAGGCGATCCATCGCGCCGATTTTTTGCCCAAATTGAAACCTTGTGCTAACTTGATCGGCATGAAAATTGATTGGCGTTTTCTTCTCACTTTGATCGCCGGCGTTGTTATCGGCGGTCTGATCCTCAACTGGCTTTTGCGTTTGCAGGAGAAAATTGCTTGGGAGAATCGCCCGCGAATCGGCTTCCAAGTCTAGTCGTCAACGCCATTTCAAAGCTGGTTTTAGACTGCGTTAATCGGCCTTTGGCGGTGTCTTAAATTTCCCTTCGTCGCGTTGGATCGGCGCGGTCGTGGCAGGAAATTGCCTTTTTGAAGGTTCCAGGTTCCACCCCTTTTGACCTTCGGTGATTTTGTCCGGTTTCTCATTTCCAAACGCGCAACATCAATAGGTTACGCGGCATTTTTTGTGGAACTGAGAAACCGGACATCGTTCGCCATTCCAGACATTTTAAAATCCCTCAACCCTTGCGTAAGTGCTTGATTTCTGGGTTAATCCGGCCTCTTCCGCCCTATTCCGCCATTCCGGACATAATCGCCGTCGAGACTCAATCCGAGCGAAGGATGGTGCGCGCTGCAGGGTTTGAACCTGCGACCCCTTCCGTGTGAAGGAAGTGCTCTACCGCTGAGCTAAGCGCGCGACCGTCTGACAGGATATTCACCA
>Ga0116126_1000950_pt1 | contig 19421 bp, 16 predicted proteins | sample June2015DPH_16_5_FD_89730 | JGI IMG/M metagenome (GOLD analysis project Ga0116126, IMG submission 89730) | Peatland microbial communities from SPRUCE experiment site at the Marcell Experimental Forest, Minnesota, USA - June2015DPH_16_40 | ecosystem: Environmental > Terrestrial > Soil > Wetlands...
CTTTGAGAACAAAATCGTTGCCGCCGTTGGCCGGCACGCCGCCGATCAGGTTGCCGTTGTTGTCAACCAGGATGTTTATGGTCAGGCTCCCGCCGGCGATCCGGTCCGCTCCTTGTGAACTTGAGAACTTAATTGTCCCGGGCGTGGAGGTCATCGAGAAAAGCTGGTTTGTTGGATTATACGTCAAGGCGGTGGAATTGTTGAGGACGTAGGAGACGAGTGGATACGAGGGGTTGGCGCCCACCAGCGCAGCAAATGTCGGTGTTATCATCGCCAGCGTGCACACGAACCCGGACGCTACAAACAGAGTAAACCTCTTCATGGAATTACCTCACAGTCTGCGACCCACAGCCTACACGTCTGTAGATCTGGTTCTTGCCCTATGTCCTAGCCTGGTACAACCTGCATACTACATATCACGCCGACGTGAGCGATGAAATTTGCTTGCGACAGCGCACAACGCGCTGGCAAGCACCAAAAGAAGAAATGAAGAAGGCTCGGGAATCATGTCCACATCAGCGTAGCCATTACCACTGTTGGCAAAGCTGTTAGCGAACGAGCCACTGAAGTCGTTGCCGCCGTCTGGAAAGAGATAATTGACATAGCCGTCCGGCGCGCCCACCCCACCGTAGTCGTTCGAGAGAGACCCACCGGTGATTGTGAAAAGAAACTGAAACGGTGCGTCAACACCGCTCGAGGCTCCGAAAGCCGTGCCTTCGGCTCCCGTCGTCAGGGTGCCGGTCAACAAAGTCGTATCAACGTCACCATTGCCGGTGAGGTCCCCGTCTATCGTCAACGTTCCGTTAGTCAGGACTCCCGCGTTGGTGATGTACGCCGTTAGATTAAAGTTCGCAGGGAAGGTGTTCCATTCAGGGTTGATATCTGGATTGAGGTTACCATTTGGGTCAACATAACTGTCCCCGAAATCGCTGTAGTACCCGCTCACTTGGAAGATGGTGGTGCTCGGCGTATACGTCACGGTTAGAGGCTGCGAGGTGAAATCCGGGGCCGCGTTACCATCCACCTGCACCGGTTGCAGAGTCAGTAACTGCGCCTTCGATTGTGAATTCGCCAACAGTGTGAACACGCCGATCAGCGCCAGAACTCGCGCAATTTTTATCACCCCGTGAACTCGCTTCATATCCGAACCTCCCGATGCCAGCCAGACATCGTCACTTCAGTAAGAACTAAAACGTTGCAAATTTCGCCCACCATACCTTCCACTCGAATCGCTTCTACTCGCATCTCACAATTACACACCCCTCCGCTGAGGGCCAAGAATAACTGGCGACGCGATAAAATGCAAGAGAATTCGCCTTCTCCACTCGGATTTATTCTGCACGCACCTCACGACGGCACGGCACTGCAACCAGACGAAAGACTATATGGCTACCTGAAGAAAGCAAGACAATTCGTCGGAAAAATTAAGGCCGCTTGAGGCGGTAACCTGGGTGCGCCACCGCACATTGCCCGGGCTGTCAGCCAGTCAGGGTAACCACCAGGTGAGTCAATATGGCACAAAACGGTGCTAAACCCCCCAATTTGCTCGCAAACCGCCTTACGGAAACCATCCCCCAATCAGCCTTTCGCCACGTACAGACTGCGCCGGCGCCAGCCGCCACGTCCGATTAGACCCACCTTTTCGAGGGGCAAATTCCTCACACCGGAGTTGACAGCCAAGGTGGACTTTTCGGAAGATTGACCCCGTGAGCGAAATCCAGCGCCAACCCGTCAATTCCAGCGACATTGCCGGCATCGGCTACGACGCGCCGACCGAGACGCTCGAAATCGAGTTCAAGGCCACGGGTGTCTACCGCTACTTTTCCGTTCCGAAGAACATCCACGACGAGTTCGCGCGCACGCCATCGCCCGGCAAATACTTCCTCCAGCACATCAAGGGCAAGTTCGCGTGGGAAAAAATCGGCCGCGACTGAAATGACAACCCCGACTTGTACGAGTCGGGGTTGCGTCATCAATCGTGTGTCGTAAAGCCTATTTCACCTTGGCAAATCTCGCCGCCACCTCGTCCCAATTCACCACATTCCACCACGCATCGAGGTAGTTCTTCCGCATGTTCTGATATTTCAGGTAGTACGCGTGCTCCCACACGTCCACGCCGAGCACCGGCACATCGCCTTCCATCAGCGGACTGTCCTGGTTCGCCGTCGAGTACGCCTTCAGCTTCTTGTCCTTCGTCACCACCAGCCACGACCACCCGCTGCCGAACCGCGTCATCCCGTTCCCCGTAATCGTCTCCTTGAACTTCGCGAACTCCCCAAACGTCCCCTTGATCGCCTCCGCCAACGCACCCTTCGGCTCGCCACCGCCACCCTTCTTCATGATCGTCCAGAACAGGCTGTGGTTATGGTGACCGCCCCCGTTGTTCCGCACCGCCCCGCGGATATCCTCGGGCACGCCGCTGATCCCGCGCAGCAGCTCTTCCAGGCCCTTCTTGTGCAACTCCGCATGCTTGTCCAACGCCGCATTCAGGTTCGTCACGTACGCCTGATGATGCTTCGTGTAATGAATCTCCATCGTCCGCGCGTCAATGTGCGGCTCCAACGCGTCATACGGGTAGGTCAGTTTCGGCAATTCATGCGCCATGGTCAGACTCCTTTCCTGCGTTTCAGTTTAATCCCCTGGCAAAGATTCTCGCCAACCAACCCCATCCTAGCCCCACCCGCCAACCCTGTCAACCGGCCCGCACCGGTCCGGCTGTAGATACCGTCTTGGGTGTCAAGGGGTGAACTCCAGATTTGGATTGAATGGGGTGGCGTGTTTGAGGACGCCGCGCTTGTTAAGCGCGGTCCGGCCGTCCGGCCCCCTCCACCCCCATTTTGGCTTCGTTTCGCACGTTTTCTGCCTTCTAACCCCCCATCCGGACCCCAAACTACCCCTCAACTTGGGTTCGTTTTTGGCTTTGTTTCCCAAACTTTTCCACACCGGCTTGATCAAACTTGGGTTCGTTTTGCATTTTTGCTTTTTTGTGGCAACCCCCCTCGTGGCCGAATTTGCCAGTCACAGAACCGTCCGCCCGGCCCCTTCGTCTCCGAATTGTAGGGCGACCGGCCCGGGCGCCAATGTTCGGTAGGGCAACCTCTCCGAGGTGGCCGCCGTTGGTAGGGACGCTGCCGCGCGTCTTCCGACGCCGTCCTTCGTGCCCCTCGCGCCTTCGTGGTTCAATCCTCGTCCCCTCAACCCTGAACGCCCTTCGCTCATCTGTCATATCCCATCAGCCATACTCCATTAACCATCTTTCCTCCGATCCTACCACATCCTCCATCCCGCGTCCAGCACAATTATCGCTGCCCGATAGCCAATTCACCCGACCACTTTTCCAGCGCCAGACGGCAGCGGGGAGGGGGGCTTTGCTTGTGCGAGGGTCTCCCGACCCCGCACATCAATCGACCGAAGGTCTCCAGCTTCAGTGACCCTTAGTGTTCCCACCGCCACCACCTCCACCGGCCGAACCTCGACGTCGACGTCGACCTCGACTCCCTCGCCAACCTCGCCGAATACCCACTCGTTTACCACTAATCGCGCCGTTTCCCGCCCCCATCCGTCCCATTAGCCCTATCCCGCCTTCCACTGCACCATTTACACGCCCCAGTTCGCGACGTATAATCATCCCTCGTGAGTCCAACAAGACGCACTTCCCAGGTTGCAGTCACCAACATCTCCGCCCACGGTGTTTGGCTCGCCGCCCCGGCCTTCGCCTGATTCGTGTCTGCTTCGTGCCCTTCGTGCTCTTCGTGGTGAATATTCGCGTGCATTCGCGTCCATTTGCGGTTGTCCGCCTCTGGCGTGGCCTGTCCTGAGCATCGAAGGGCCTGTCCTGAGTCTCGAAGGGCCTGTCCTTCGCGTTCTTCGTGACTTCGTGGTGAAGGCCTGTTCCCGCCGCCGCCTCGACCCGATAGCTGTCCCTGATACATATCTCCTAGCGCTTTACCGCTTATGGATAGTGCTATCCATAATTTCCAGACTCGCGATCCGCGGTATGCTAAAAATTTAGCACACCACGATTGACACAACGTCCAAAGGCTCACCGCCTTCCAATTCACCCATCCGTCCGCGAACCATCGTCCCCGGCCTTCGCCTGCCCTGCCTGCGGCGAGCAAAGTTTACCCCGAACGCCTTCCGGGTGGTGAATATTCGCGTGCATCCGTGTGAATCTGTGGCTACAGCCGGTCTGCTTCCGTCCTCGACCCGATAGATGTCACTGACACCCATCCTCCAACACTCAGAATTGGCTTGTCCGCATTCCCCGCCGTGGCATAATCCATACTCATCCGACGGATTTGTCCGCGATAGTCGTGAGGCGCTAATCTTATGGGAAACGACGTGTTCCCAACGAAACGGCGTGACCGAGCCGACGGCATGACGTTGACTGAGTTGTTGGTCTGCCTCGCCATCATCTCCATCCTCGCCGCGATGTATCTGGGCGTCATCGCGAACGCCTATATCCATATCAAGCAATTCCTCAAGACGCTGCAGTAATTCTGTTTCCGCCTCATCCGTGCCATCCGTGTAAGCCGAGTCGGACGAGCCGCCCCGCCCCTGCTTTCGCGGCAATCTGCCTCTTGCCCTGCCTGCGGTGAGCGAAGTCGAACCGAGCGAAGTTTACCATGACACTGCGTTGTCGGGGTCGAAGGGTGGCCTGTCCTGAGCGTCGAAGGGCTCGCCCTTTCTTCGTCTGCCTTCTGACTCCTGAATCCTGGCTCCTGAATTCTGTCCCACCCGCATAAGACTTGAAGTCAGCCGCTGATGATGTACTGATACCGGCACGGATGAGAATCCAATTGCCCATGCCAGCAGAGGGCGATGGCCACGACGGCGCTTTGGGAGACACGACATGAGAGTTGCCCGTTGCGGTGCCGCGGCGCTGTTGGTGGCCGTCGCTCTCCTTGGTTGCGACCACGAGCGATGCGCGGACAGGGGAGACGCAGCCCTCCAGGCGGTAGTGCCCCATCTCAGTCCGGACGTGGTGAGTAATCTCGTTCGCGAAGCATCGCTCTGCATCGCCGATGCATTGGCCGAACCTGTCGTCCAACCGTTCTATATGCCGACATCGGACAAAGCTCCCGTGGCCTATGGCTTGCGGGTCGAACCACCCTCGCAATTTAGCATGGGCATGGGATCGACTGTCATCGTGCGGACTCGTGGGACCAGCGCACCCTACATGGCGGTGCGCGTTCCGCTTCACGTCGGTCCCGCATTGTGCCTGTGGGGAGTCTACGTGTGCGTAAAACCCGGCGGCGGTTTCGCAACAGACAACCCCGGCTGGGTCGTGGCCGAGGGAAGCACCAATGCCGCGCCGGTCGTCGAACTGGGCGACGAAGTCCGTTTATACGCCCAACTGCACCGCCTTCAGTAGCTACGCGTAGTCGCGCTCCCTCAAAACCGCCAGACAAAACCGGCCCGCGGGTTGTAATCATAGGCACGGGTTTGTCCCATCACCCAATCCGATGAAGTCACGCCGAATCCAATTCCCGCGAACACCTGCAGGTTGCGGGTGAAATTGTATTCCAATCCAAAACCGCCGTAGCCATACCATGTCTCGGTTGAGTCGGTTGTTACGGTGGAATTGAAATAGCCGTACGCGTCGGCTTTGGAACAAAGAGTCTTGTTGAGACTGATCGCATTGTAAAAACCGGCGAAATGCGTCCTTCGATCATTTTCCGTCGCGTAAAATTCCGAATCGACCTTCACATACAGTCCGTAGGGCAATCGCACCAGCAGCGCCACGTCGCCTCCGCCCAACACGCCGCCGCTTCCCAACGCATCGCTGCTGCTCGTCGGAATGGAGACGTAGGGCTTGAGTGCCAGGGCGATCGTCCCCTCATCATTGCCCACGAGATTGACTTTTATCCCCGTCGTGATGCGTCCAAACTCACTGGATTTGACGCCGTAATCAAGACACCTGATTTCATATGACGGGCGAACGTAAAAATCCACATTGTTCAACAACCCCACCGTGACTCGCGGCGCCCAGAGAAATTCGTCGCTGTCGTAGTTGTGGGGCGTCTCGGAATTATAGAAGTAATCGATGAATTCGCCTTCGACCTGAACGTGGCCGGCATCCACGGTGCGCGCATCCATCACGCCATCGTAGGTCTCCGACGACAAGGGCCGCAACTGGTCACTCGGCACCGGGTTCACAAGTGAATACTCCCATTTATCCGTCGACGGGGTGTCCGTGGCAAACACCGCCAACGGCAGCAGGAGACAAGCTATCGTGGCAAGCAGGGATGGTTTCATGTTGGGTGATGCGGACTGTATGATGAAAGCCCTGACTCTTGCAATGTTCGACTTGATCACCGACTGACGGAAGAAACACTGCGGCTGCCACCGTGCTTCGCGCTTTCTCCGCCTCCTTTCCATAAATTCTTTGTCAAACCTCGTCACGCAGCCTAAGCTGACCCTGTGAATGGGCGCAGGATGTTGCTGGCACGCATGGACGAGCTCCCGCCGGGCACGACGAAGAAATTCGTCGTCGACCTGCGCGGTCAATCAACCGAGGCGTTCCTGGCAAACGTCCAGGGCGAATTCGTGGCCTTCGTGAACCGCTGCGTGCATCTGCCGATCACGCTCGACCTGGACGACAACGACTTCTTCACCTGCGACGCGAAGCTCTTCGTCTGCAAGACCCACGGGTCCGTGTACGAACCTCATCTGGGCAAATGCGTCGGCGGTCCGGGCCAGGGCAAATCCCTCGAGCGCCTCCCGCTTATCATCAAGAACGGCGCGGTGTATCTGGACGTGCCGCCATGAAGTGGTTGATCCATCACACCAAGCGCGTCCTGCGTATCACGTCGGGCATCTTGTTGCTGCTGGTGGGATTGATCCTGACGCTTCCCGGAGTTCCCGGGCCGGGTCTTCTGCTCGTCATTGCCGGCCTGAGCATCCTCGCGGTGGATTTCGTGTGGGCCCACCGGCTCAAAACGCATCTGAAGGACCGCGCCGGTAAGATCGTGGCCAAAGTGCGGGGAACACCATCGAAAGACGCGCCGACGGAAAAGACCTAACGCGCCGCCTTCTCGTACCAGTGTTCGCAGTATTCCTTGCTGCGAATTTTCTTCTGTAATCCGAACCCGAAGCCGATGAGCTTCGCAATCATCGTGAACAACGGCGTCTGGTCGATCTTGCGCGTCGAGGTGATGACCCAGCCCTTCCGGATCAACCTGAACTTCTGGCCCCGCGGTTTGCCAATCTTTTTCAAATCGTAGGCGAGTTGCACGTCTTCCGCCGCATAGATGGACTCGTCGAACCCGCCGAACGCCTCGAAGTCCGCTTTGCGACAATGCATCATCCCCACGCCCACGCCGCTCCCGCGAACGTAAATCCCCCACAGAAAATAAAAAAAGCTGATCTTGAAATTGCGGCGGTCGGGTTCAATCCATGTCCCGCCGCCGGCGATCTTCGGGTCTTCCAGGTGATCGTGAACGAGTACCAGAAGATTCTCGGTGACCTGATTGTCGGCGTCGCAAAACGCAAGATATTTGCCCCGCGCCGCCTTCACGCCCGCGTTGCGCGCCTTGCCGATATTGTTGACCGGCTCGAACACGACCTGCGCCCCGTGCTCGCGCGCCACTGCGCCCGTGCGGTCCTGGCTGTTGTTGTCGACCACGATGATTTCCGCGTCGCAGCCTCGATCCCGTGCGTACACCTCCGCGGCATGACGCAGCGAGTCAATCGCTCGTCCGATGTAGTTTTCCTCGTTCCACGCGGGAACGATGACAGAGAGTTGAACGCGCGTCTCGCCTGTTCGTTTGGAGGGGGCTTGCGCCTGGCTCATTTTCCCTGCGGTGTTTCGGCCTGATCGATCAACATCACGGGAATCCCGTCACGGATCGGGTAGCGCAAGCCGCACTGGGGATTCGTGCAAATGATTCTCTCGCCGTCGAGTTTGACATCGGCTTTGCACTTCGGGCACGCCAACACATCGAGTAACTGTTTATCGATCACGATATTTCCCCCGCGGCATGCGCCGCCTCATTGTACGCATCCTTCACGCTGATATTAAATCGCGCCGCCGCCTGCTGGCACGATTCAAATTCCGGCGACCGCGCCACGATCTTACCCCCTAATCGGCCGATCTTCACCTCGATCTCGCCGAATTTCGTCTTCACCGTCACGATTTCCCTCGCCAGCTTGCGTCGCTGCGCCTCATGAACGCGGACGCCGAAGCTTGTCGTGTGCATGAGAATCAGTTCCGTCAGCGCGTCGACGCCGTTGCGTTCGCAGAGGACCGTCAGCAACGTGCCGGGCCGGTTCTTCTTCATCTGCACGGGCGTCAGAAATACATCCAACGCGCCAGCCGCCAGCAATCGCTCCATCACGTCGCCGTACAACTGCGGATTCATGTCGTCGATATTCGTTTCGATCACGGCCACCGAATCAGCTTCGGTGTAGCGTCGGCTGTCCTCAGCCGATTCTCCCAGCACGGCGCGAAGTACGTTCGGTGCCTTGTCCAAATCCCGCGAGCCGGCCCCGTAGCCGATCTTCTCAATGCTCATCGCGGGCATCGGCCCGAATTTCGTGCAAAATTCCGCCAGTAACGCCGCGCCCGTCGGCGTGACCAGCTCGACAGGATCGGACGACGATTGCACCGGGATTCCCTTCAGCAATTCCAATGTGGCCGGTGCCGGCACGGGAAACCGGCCGTGCGCTGTCTCGACGAAACCCGAGCCGAGCCGCGGAGGGGACGCTTGGATTTCGTCCACGCCCAGCGCCTCCACCGCGATACACCCACCAACAATGTCGACAATGGAATCCACCGCGCCGATCTCGTGGAAGTGGACCTTTTCGAGTGGAATCCCGTGAATCTTCGCCTCAGCGTCGCCGATTCGGCGAAACACGCGCTGGGCGCGCTCCTTCACTGCCGACGAAAGCCCGCTCTTGTCAATCATGCCGACAATGTCAGAATAGCCGCGACTTGTCCGCCGAAGCCTTGGCGAAGGCGGATGTTCCTCAATCACATCAAACTTGGTCGCGGAAATGTTCTGCTTGACCACCCGTCGTGATGAAATCTGATACCCGGCCAGTTGGAGTTTGGACAACTCCGTGCGCAACGTATTTTCCGACACGCCTAGCTCGAGCAACGCGCCGAGAAACATATCGCCGCTAATCCCCGCAAAACAATCGAGGTAGAGAAGTCTCATGTCAGCCAGCAAATTCCGCCATGAATACTAACAGATGCCCTTTGCCCGTGTCCACCCATGCCGCGTGCGGCGGGCGCCTGGATCAGAACTGCGTCCGCACGTCGCGGCCTTCGTCGGCATCGAGCAGGTCGAAGAAACACTGAATGTCATCGCGATGGGCGATCCCGAATTCCTTCTTGCGCTCGGCGAGGCGGTTGCTGGCATCGTCACGCCAGCCGCGTTTACGCAGGTAACTGCTCCAGATGTCGATTTCTTCCGGTGACGGCTTGCGTCCGTTCTCGAAGCACCATTCAAGAATATCCTGGTCTTCGCCCCCCAGCTTTACGCGCGCAACGACATCTTCATATTTCACGCCGAGGAAAGCGCAACAGCGGCCATCAAAGCCACCACCAAGCGCCTGATGGTAATCAGCGGGGAGCTTGCCCTGCGCGTGCAGCTTGATCTTGTCGAACATCCGCCCGAAATGAACCAAACCACCGACTGTTTCATGTGGACTGCGAAGACCGGGGATTTTCATGCCATGATTCTACCTTCCCTTGCGGCGTCGCGCAACTGATAGCAGTTCATAATTTCAGGTTCCAATCGTCGGTGGAATATTTCTCGCGCACGAGTCGCTCGATCCGTTCTCCGGGGGTCTCTTCGAGCGCGTCGCTTGCGCCCCAGACGTCTTTCATGGCTTCTTTCACGGCGTCCACCTGCAGCGATAGGTTGGTGAGAAAATCCTTGTGTGCCCGGTTGCGTCGGTAGGACGGCTGTTTGGCGGGCTGTCGGAGCGTCTGCTCGACGAGTGCCAGATCGAGGCGGAGCAGGAACGAGCCATGGAACAGCAGGAACCGGCGCCTGCGACGCTGTGAGTTGCCGGAAAACTTGAGTCCTTGCAGCGTGAGGTCCGTGTGCCCCTGAATGAGCACCCGCCCCCCGAGCAGCGAATTCAGCGCATCGCGGTTGCGATTCATGATGAAAGCATTGGCCTCGGTAACGCTCTCCGTGGCTGACCCCTCGCGAATTCTGAGGATGAGCGCGTAGTTAAGGCAGCCCGGCCCCTGCAGGACCGTCCCGCCGCCGCTGCACCGGCGCAATACGGGAAGGCCGAGCGCGCCGCAGGAATCAAGATTCACTTCTGCGCGGACTTTGTTGGAATACCCGAGCACCACGAAGTGCTGGCGAGGTTCCCAGAACCGGAGGATTTCATCGGGGTAGCCTTCCTCGCATTGGTCGAGCAGTGCCTCATCGCACGCCAGATTCTCTTGCGCAGTGCCGAAGGTTCGGTCTAAGTATTTCATGGCGCTTGGATTGTGGCCGGAAAAGGACTATTGTCTACTGATTGCTCGGGTAACTTTGTGAAAGTGGAACCGAAAGAACAACAACAAACTATGTCTTCGTCAGGTCGGCCGGAGCAACCGCGCGAATCAGCGCAGCCTAGGAACGGGGGCGAAGACCAACGCTGGCTGGATTCGCTGGAGTTCATCCTCGAATACGTCCTCAAGAACCAGCGAACGGAGCAGGCCCCGTTGGTCTTGAGCAGACTATTCAAGCGCTTGCGCGAGGCCGGCATCCAGATGCCGTCCACGATCAGCACCCCGTATGTCAACACGATTGCGCCCGAGGACGAACCGCCGTACCCGGGCAATCGCGAACTGGAGCGGCGCATCAAGAGCCTCGCCCGGTGGAATGCGATGGCGATGGTCGTCAACGCCAATCGCGAGCACGCCGGTCTCGGCGGCCATATCTCCACCTATGCCTCGTGCGCCACGCTGTACGAAGTGGGCTTCAACCACTTCTTTCACGGCGGCGACGGCGGTCAACCCGCCGATCTGGTGTACTTCCAGGGCCACGCGTCTCCGGGCAACTACGCCCGCGCCTTTCTGGAACGCCGGCTCGACGAACATCATTTACAGCATTTCCGTCAGGAACTCGCCGACGGCGGCGGCCTTTCGTCGTATCCGCATCCGTATCTGATGCCGAGTTTCTGGCAGTTCCCGACCGTGTCGATGGGACTGGGTCCGATCATGTCGATTTATCAGGCGCGGTTCAGCCGCTATCTGCGGGCCCGCGGCCTGGTCCAGGGCGACGAGCCGAAGATCTGGTGTTTTGTGGGTGATGGCGAGAGCGACGAGCCGGAGACGCTCGGTGCGCTCACGCTGGCGGCACGGGAAGGACTCGACAATCTGGTGTGGGTGGTCAACTGCAACCTGCAGCGCCTGGACGGCCCCGTGCGCGGCAACGGCAAGATCATCCAGGAACTGGAGGCCGCATTTCGTGGCGCGGGCTGGAACGTGATCAAAGTCATCTGGGGCTCCAGTTGGGATCCGCTGCTCAAAGCCGACCGCACCGGCTTGCTCGTCAAACGCATGGAACAAGCCGTGGACGGTGACTATCAGAAATATTCGGTCGAGCCGGGCAGTTACACCCGCAAACACTTCTTCGGCAGGTACCCCGAACTGCTCGAATTGGTCAATCACCTCACCGACAACCAGATCCAAAAGTTGGTGCGCGGCGGGCATGACCCGCAGAAAGTCTATGCGGCATACAAGGCGGCGGTGGACCACAAAGGCGCGCCGACTGTCATTCTCGCGAAGACGGTCAAAGGCTATGGCCTCGGCGAAGCAGGCGAAGGCCGCAACGTCAGCCATCAGCAGAAGAAGATGAACGAAAAGGAACTGCGCGAGTTCCGCGAGCGGTTCGGCGTGCCCATCAGCGATGAGGAGGTAGCGCAGACTCCGTTCTACCGCCCGCCGCCGGACAGCGCCGAGACGAAGTATCTGCTCGAACGCCGCAAGGCGCTCGGCGGGTTCCTTCCTTCGCGCGAGGTGCATGCAGCGAACATCGAGGTGCCGGCGCGCGCCGAGTTTGCCGAGCTCTTCAAAGGCTCGAGCGCGGTCGAGGCCTCCACGACCATGGCGTTCGTGCGCTTGCTGGCCCTGTTGTTGCGAAATGGCAAAATCGGCAAACGGATCGTTCCGATCATTCCCGACGAGGCGCGCACCTTTGGCATGGACGGGCTTTTTCGTGAGATCGGTATCTACGCGCCCAAGGGGCAATTGTACGAACCCGTCGACCGCGAGGCCCTGCTGTACTATCACGAAACCAAAGACGGTCAGATTCTCGAAGAGGGCATCACCGAAGCCGGCTCGATGTCGTCGTTCATCGCCGCGGGCACGGCCTACGCGAATTACGGCGTCAGCATGGTTCCGTTCTACATCTATTACTCGATGTTCGGGTTCCAACGCATCGGCGACCTGATGTGGTTGGCCGGTGACGTCAAGGCCAAAGGGTTCCTGCTCGGCGCGACCGCCGGCCGTACCACGCTCAACGGCGAAGGCTTGCAGCATCAGGACGGCCACAGCCAGTTGATCGCGGCGTCGATCCCGACGTTGATGGCCTACGACCCGGCCTTCGCCTACGAGGTCGCCATCATCGTTCAGGACGGGATGCGCCGTATGTATCAGGATGGCGAGGACCTGTTCTATTACCTCTCCCTCTACAATGAGAATTACCCCATGCCACCCATGCCCGACGGCGTCGAGGACGGCATTCTCAAGGGACTCTACAAATTCCGCAAGGGCGCGGACGGCAAGAAGCACAAGGCCCACCTCTTCGGCAGCGGGCCGATCATCCACCAGGCGTTGCGCGCCCAGGAAATCCTCGCGGACCGCTACGATGTCTCCGCCGACGTCTGGAGCGCCACCAGCTACAAGCTACTGAAAACCGACCAGCAGCGCTGCAGCCGCTGGAACATGCTGCATCCCACCGGGCCGCCCCACAAGTCGTACCTCGAGACCGTGCTGGCGGGCGAGAAGGGCCCGTTCATCGCCGTCTCGGACAACATCAAGCTCGTCCCCGACCAGATCGCCCCGTGGATCCCCGGCGGACTGGCCACGCTGGGCACGGACGGCTTCGGCCGCAGCGACACCCGCGAAAACCTGCGTCGCTTCTTCGAGATTGACGCCGAATCCACCGTCATCGCCACGCTCTACTCCCTCGCGAAAAAAGGCGAGATCGGGATGAACGTCGTCGCCCAAGCCATCACGGATTTGAAAGTCGATCCCGAGAAGGCGTATCCGTTCACCGCGTAACTGCGCGGACCTGCTGCTCACCTAGCTGTCCGTCGTGAGCCGACCGCTGAGCGCTGATAGCTGACCGCCCTCATGCCACTGCCACTCATCACACGTTTTTCTCTTGACCAAACCGGAGAATGGGGTAATACACAGGCCAGTCGTCTTGAGTACTGCAGTTAGGGTTTTTGGCGTGGCGCGGCCCGAGAAGGTCGTAACGTTTATGGCAGAGACCATACTGGTTATTGACGACGATCCGGCGATGCTTGACTTTCTTACGCATCGCCTGGCTCCAGAGGGATTCACCATATCCACCGCCGGTAGCGGCCTGGATGGCATCAACCAAGCTATTGCCCTCCGCCCCGATTTGATCCTGCTCGATCTTCGCATGCCCGTTCGTGACGGCTGGGCGGTCTGCCAAACGCTTCGAACCAATCCCAAGACACAGCACATCCCCATCATCGTGGTCACGGGTGTCCTCTCACCGGGGCAATTGGAGCAAGCCATGGCCGCTGGTGCGGATGACTTTGTGTCCAAGCCCGTTGATCTGACCGACCTGCTCATCCGAATCCGCGCCATGCTCAAGTGCCGAGGGATTGACGATCCCATTGAACGCCGCAAGCGTTACATGGAGGTCGCCCTTGAGATGAGCATCAAGTCCGCCCGCGCCCGTCCGCCCGCCGACAAAGAATGACCGGCCATCCTCAGCCGGCTCAACGCTCCACAAAACGCTCTTGCGCACAGGGTGAATATGGCATATCAGAAATGTGAACTCTGGGCGTGTTGAAGGGTCACAAAGCTCATGGACATCAAATTACCGCGTTTGGGCGAGGGGACCGAGTCGGGAACGGTCGTCAGCGTTTTCGTCAAGCCGGGCGATCAGATCAAGGAAGGGCAGACGATCGTCGAGCTGGAAAACGAGAAGGCCGTGGCACCGATTCCGTCAAGCGCCTCGGGCCGCGTAGCGAAACTTTACGTCAAGGAAGGCGACAAGATTTCCGTTGGACAACCCATTCTGGCTCTGGAGACGGATGGCGCTCCGACGGCGGAGCCGTCAACGCCGGCGCCGACACGTGCCAAGATGCGTCCGACACCGGCGCCCGTTGCACCAACTCCCCGCCAACCAGTGGAGGTGCCGAGCGTGGACGTGGTCGGCGATCTCACGCAAAAGGAAGTTGTCGCAACGTCGCCGACCGTTCGCCGACTGGCGCACGAACTTGGCATCGATTTGACCCGCGTGCGAGGCAGCCAGCGCGGCGGACGCGTGGCGGTGGAAGATCTGCGCGCCTACATCCAGCAGATTCAGCGCCTGGCGCTCGAAGGAATGACAGCGCCCGCCGCGGCGGCACCCGCGCCCAAGCTGCCCGTCGAGAAGATCGATTTTGAAAAATGGGGACCGGTGTCACGGAAGCCGGTGTCCTCGCTGCGCAAGATCATTGCGCAACGGATGCACGAATCATGGGCGAGTGTGCCCCGGGTGACGCAATTTGACGAAGCGGACATCACCGGAATCGTCGCGTTGCGAAAGAAGTATGTCGCGAAATATGAGAAGAAAGGTGCCAGCCTTACGCTGACGCCATTTCTCATCAAGGCGGTCGTGGCGGCGTTGAAGAAGCACCCGATCGTCAATAGCAGCTTGGACGAAGCGACCGAAGAGATTGTGTTCAAGGATTATTACCATATGGGCATCGCCGTGGACACAGAACAGGGATTGATCGTGCCGGTAATTCGCGATGTGGACAAGAAGAGCCTGCTGCAGTTGTCCAAGGAACTGGCTGAGTTGGCCGAAAAGACGCGCCTGCGAAAGGTCGCGGCCGATGATTTGAAGGGCGGCACGTTTACCATTTCCAACCAGGGCGGTATCGGCGGCGGGTTCTTCACGCCGATCGTGAACAAGCCCGAGGTGGCGATCCTCGGCGTGGGGCGCGGCGCGCTGCAGCCCGTGGTCCGCGGCGTGAAGATCGAGAAACGCCTGCTGCTGCCGCTGGGGTTGTCGTACGATCACCGGGTGATTGACGGGGCCGCCGCGGCGCGGTTCATTGTCGAGATCGTGCAGGCGCTGGAACAATTCAAAGAATCCGAAGTGAAGATCTAGCATCGATTTCAGAATAGGAACGCGATGGATTCGATCAAAACGGAAGTGGTGGTATTGGGGGCCGGCCCGGGCGGCTATGCGGCGGCGTTTTACGCGGCGGACAAGGGCAAGAAGGTTATCCTGGTCGAGCAGGAGAAGCGGCTGGGCGGCGTCTGCCTCATCCGCGGCTGCATTCCGTCGAAAGCGTTGCTGCACGCGGCCAAACTCATTACCGAGGCGCGCCGTTCCGAGCATATGGGCATTCAGTTCGGCGAACCGAAGCTTGATTTGGACAAGTTGCGCGCGTGGAAGAATTCCATTGTGGACAAATTGGCCGCGGGCGTGTCGACGCTCGCCAGGCTGCGGGGCGTCGAGGTGCTGCAGGGGCGCGGGTACTTCGAGGACTCGAAGACCTTGCGGGTCGAGACGGCGGATGGCCAGAAGTTTGTCACCTACGACGCGGCCATCGTCGCGGTCGGCTCGAAATCGGCGATGCCGAAGGCGTTTGATCTCGGTAATCCGCGCGTCATGACGTCGCGCGAGGCGCTGGATGTGCCGGACGTGCCGGGGACACTCCTGATTGTCGGCGGTGGCTACATCGGGATGGAACTGGGAACGGTGTACGCGACGCTGGGAAGCAAGGTCGTCGTGGTTGACGCCCTCGGTTCGATCCTGACGGGTGCGGATGCCGATCTTGTCCGGCCCGTGCAACGGTATGCGGAGAAAGCCTTCCAGCAGGTGCGCGTCAAGACCAGGGTGCTTTCGATGGCGACGGCGGGCAAACAGATCAAGGTTGTCATGGAAACCGATGGGAAGAAAGTCGAAGAGCTATACGATCGCGTGTTGGTGTCGGTCGGTCGCGTGCCCAACCATGCCGATCTCGGTCTCGAGAACACGAAGATTACAAAAGACGACCGCGGGTTCATCAAGGTCAACGAAAAACAGCAGACCAATGATCCGTTATTGTACGCAATCGGTGACGTGACGGGTGGCGTGTTGTTGGCCCACAAAGCCGCGCGCGAAGCGAGGTTGGCCGTGGACGCCATCATCGGCGACTACGAGTCGCTGGACAAGTATATCATCCCGGCGGTGGTCTTCACCGACCCCGAGATTGCCTGGTGCGGCTTGACCGAAACCGAAGCCAGGGAGAAGGGGATTACGGTCAAGATCGCGCGCTTCCCGTGGAGCGCGTCGGGCCGGGCGCTGACGTTCGACCATCCCGAGGGCGTGACCAAACTTGTCATCGACCCCGAGACGGAGCGCGTGCTGGGCGCGGGCATTACTGGCCAGGGCGCCGGCGAACTCATCAGCGAAGCCGTACTGGCCATCGAGATGGGCGCGACCGCGTACGATCTGGCCTCGTCGATCCATCCACATCCCACCTTGTCGGAGACCATCATGGAATGTGCGGAAGTCTTTTACGGTCACGCCACCCACACCTACACGCGGCGGGATGCTTCGCGTCCGGAATCCTGAAGTGGCTGCGCGGTTCGGCGGGCCGTTCCTCGGCTTCATCTCTTCCGGTGCGGCCCCAGACAAACAATTTGCCACGCCTCGGGTCGTCTGTTATCGTGACCGTACTTCTGTCACGGAGAGGTGGCCGAGTGGTTGAAGGCGGCGGTTTGCTAAACCGTTATAGGGGACTAAAGCCTCTATCGAGGGTTCGAATCCCTCCCTCTCCGCCAACTAATTCTTCCTAGGAAAATCGCAAATCCTGTCCCGTCAGCACCTAAATCATAATAGAAAGTCATAACAAGTCCCCCTGTGTCCGCCCGTGTCCCGAAGGCGATTTGAGGCCGGATTCGACTATGCGACAAAAAAGGCGAAGGCTCAGTTGGTGATCGTGCCTACAGCGCCAACGTGGCAATCAGGCGGGGCGTTGTAGCGTATCCGGCGGAGTACGTATGAGGTTGCTGTAACCGCCGCTCCACTTGTGAAACCGTAACGTCCCCAAACAAGGTTTCCGAAACCCTTCCACCTTGAGCCAGCCTTCAAGTGCCCAATTTTGCTGGACACGATGATTGAGTTAGTGATAATTTTCACAATCGGCGAGGGTGACGCAGCCACGACGCTTGCCAGCCCTGTTTCGGGTTCGAGTTAAGGGCGCAGATTGGACTCGAACCGTATGTTGGCCGTACCTGGTGTTTCTGGCAACCAACGCCAACGGAAGTCCTGTAGCCTCTTGCCTGACCCCAAGCTCGCAACCAGTGTGAAATGAAGGGACACACCATGACAAGGAAAGCGTTAGTCCTGTATTTGGCAATTGTCTGCGCGGCCGCCCTCGCCACCTCGTCCCATGCTGCAAAATGGTGTGGAACAACATGCGAGTTTGTAGGCTTCGGGAATAGTGCCGCGGTCTCTCAGGCCATCGCGAACGTATCCGCGAACGTCGGCGTCGTGTACGATGCCAACGGTCAGACGAACGATATTCAGATCTGGAACTACGGCACGCTCCTATACACGGGTCCGGTCGATGTTTCCTCGACGTTGCAACGCATTCGGGACAACGACTGTCTGTGGCTTACCGAATCGGATGACGGTGGATTTTTCAACTTCTACCCAGACGAACTGCCCAATATTCCCCGAATGGGAAACAACTACTACATGGAATTCATGGTCTGGCCTTTCATGGACCTCACCGACGGCACCTACGATACCGTCTCCGAAGCCTATGGCTCGATGGTCTATCCCGGAGCGATGCGACTGCTGATCGGCTTGGGCGGCGAGGTCTACTTCACCGGCGACCATTACGGCGAAGACGGAAACCCGCGGAACGCGTATTATGTGAACCCCCTGCCTGGAGCAGCCAGCGGCGACAGTTGGGTTAACACGGCCAGCGACAAATGGGAGGCGGGGCCCAATTGGTCATACGGTTACGCTCCGTCCTCGGGGGACCCGGCCGACCTGATTACCAACGCCAACACCAAGACCGTGACCATTGACGCCGCCACCGTGCTCAACAACGCTGAAAACGTGGCCACCAACCCTGTCATTGGATGTATGACCATCTACAACCTGACGGTGTCCGCGCCGCCCGGATCGATTAACACGCTTGCCCTGACAAACGCAGGCACGGCGACGCCACTGCAGGTGCTTTCCTCGCTCACGCTCGACACCAACGGCGCGCTGGTGGTGAACAACTCGGCGATAGTGGCGACAAATGGGCAGCTTTTCGTCGGCAACACGGGCGGCAGCGCTGTGTTGACCATCACAAACGGCGGCTCCGTCGCCGCCACCAATGTGGTGGTCGGCTTCGCCAACTCGGCTTCCAACAACGTCCTGATTGTGAGCGGGGCCAACCTGTTCGTGAATGGCCCGTTGGTCGTAAGTCAGGCGGGCGGCACGGGCACCTTGACGTTCAACGGCGGGACAATAACCGTGAACCAGCTTGTCCTGACCAACGGCGGGTACAGCGTTTTCACGTACAACGCGGGCACCCTGACCAGCAGCGGCACATGGGTGACCAATAACCAACTCTTCGCCGTTGGCGATGGCACCGACGCGGCGACGTTCCAGTTGGTGGCGGGCAGCGTTCATTCATTCGCCGACAACTTGGAGATTCGCTCGAACGCGTTCCTCACCGGCTGCGGAACGATCAATGGCAACATCGTTGTGGATTCGGGCGGCACGGTGCTGGCCAATTGCGGCGAGACGCTGACGTTTATGGGGATCGTCACCAACAACGGCGCGATGCAAGTCATCAACGGCAGCGTCCTTGAAGGCTATGGCCCCGTCGTCAACAATGGCCTCATCGTCATCTGCAACGGGAATACAAACTTTCATTCCACCTTCGTCAACAACGGCACAATCCTGACTGTCCCGACAGCCGGCAACAACGGGCCGATCTGTGCCGGCAGCACCTTGACGCTCAGCACGCCGACCGTGCCCGGGGCCACCTACAGTTGGACCGGGCCCGGCAGTTTCAACTCCACTCAGCAGAACCCCTCGATTGCCAACGCGACGACAGCGGCCAGTGGGACCTACAACGTGACCGTGACGGTGAACGGCTGCACGTCCGCGGCCGGCTCGACCATCGCGACGGTCTACGCGATCCCGGCGACGCCTACGGCCGGCAACAACGGGCCGATCTGTGCCGGCGGCACCTTGACGCTCAGCACGCCGACGGTGGCC
>Ga0116126_1000961_pt1 | contig 19252 bp, 9 predicted proteins | sample June2015DPH_16_5_FD_89730 | JGI IMG/M metagenome (GOLD analysis project Ga0116126, IMG submission 89730) | Peatland microbial communities from SPRUCE experiment site at the Marcell Experimental Forest, Minnesota, USA - June2015DPH_16_40 | ecosystem: Environmental > Terrestrial > Soil > Wetlands >...
GAAGAGACTTCGACCGGCATCACCAGGCTGATGCTGGCTGTCGCAGAAGTGCTGTTGTAAGTGGCCGTCACCGTCGCCGTTTGATTACTCGAAATCGTGCCGCTGCTGGCGCTGAACGTAGTCGTGGCAGACCCGGCCGCCACGGTCGCCGTCGCCGGCACGGTCAGTGCCGCCGCATTGCTGGACAAGGCTACGCTAGCTCCGCTGGGCGCCGTCTGATTCAGCGTGATCGTGCAAGTGCTGGAAGCACTCGGCCCCAGGCTGGCGGGGCTGCAACTCAGCGAAGAGACTTCGACCGGCATAGCCAAGCCGATGCTGGCTGTCGCCGAGGTGCTGTTGTAAGTGGCCGTCACGGTCGCCGTTTGATTACTTGAAATCGTGCCGCTGGTGGCGCTGAACGTAGTCGTGGCAGACCCGGCCGCCACGGTCGCCGTCGCCGGCACAGTCAGTGCCGCCGCGTTGCTGGACAAGGCCACGCTGGCGCCGCTGGGCGCAGATTGATTCAGGGTGATGGTGCAGGTGCTGGAGGAATTCGGCCCCAGGCTGGTGGGGCTGCAAACGAGCGAAGACACTTGCACCGGCACTACCAGGCTGATGCTGGCGGTCTTGGAAACGCCATTGAGGGTGGCCGTGAGCGTTGCGGTCTGATTGGCGGTGCAATTGCCAGCCGTGGCTGTGAAGGTGGCCGAAGTCGAGCCGGCCGGCACGGTGACTGAGGCCGCCACCGGCAGCATCGTGCTGTTGCTGGACAGGGACACGGCAGTGCCGCCGCTCGGAGCCGCTTGTGCCAGTGTGACCGTGCAGGTGGATTTGGCGCCGGAAGTCAGGCTGGTGGGCGAGCACTGCAACGAAGACAAGGCAGGCTCCCAATTCGTCACCGTCACCGCGCCCGAAGTCGCCGATATGGTTTCGGTGGATCCGTTCGCCATGGTCGATCCATTCGGGAACGCCGCCACCGGGCTGCTGACCGCGATGGGCACGGTTGCACCGCTGGTGGCCGGGGAGAGGGTCACCGTGACCGTAGCGACAACACAGTTGCCGATCGTCGAATCGTTCATCCCGTCCGTCAGGCACGTCACCGAGCCGCTGACCGAGTGGCAAGTGAGGGTCTTGCCCGCCGTGGCCAGCGCCGGCCCGGCCGCGACCACCACGGAGGTGGCATCGGTGGGAACGAACGAGAGTGTCCATTGCAAGCCGGCAGGCGCGCCGCCACTCGAGCTTAATAAAAGGTTCAGCGACACAGAGCCACCCTCGACGGCGGAACCGGACGAGAGGCTCAAAGAAGTTGTTTGACCGAAGGCTAAGCTGCCGGCAAGGAAACAGAACAGAAAAAGGGCGATCCGCTGTTTCGTATGACTATTCGACATGTGTGATAACCGGATATTCATGGTTCAAGATCTGAATATAATGGACTCAGTCTTGTTTAACCAGATTGTGAATAGTTAATACGCAGAGACTCACTGAAGGCGCAAACGCGTGGTGGACTTCTATGAACACACTTTTGCGGGGAGTCACTTACCGCACTTAGAAGCCAGTCGCAAGTCGTTGATTCCACATTCGGACAAGAGCGCCCGAATTATTTACAGTATTTCAGGGCTCTTTTCCGCAAATTCGCGATAAAGGCTCAATTGGCGATCGCGTTTTTCCCGTTGCAACCTTGCCGAATGATTCCGAGGAATTGGGATAAGGGAGCTCTCCAAGGTTAAGTTTTCACTTGTAACGCGAATGGCGGCTCGGAAAACGCCGAGTGAAACAGCGGTTAAAACTGATGTCGTAAATGTGACTCTGGTGCTTGCGTCGGCTAATAAGTTGTTACTCCAGGAGTGTTCGGGGCCCTGTTATCCGCTTATAACCAGGCAGCCGCCGGCAAGACACTCAGCCCCCTTGCAATGGATGAAAAAAATTCTCGGCTTTGAGCTTTTCACCGTGTAAAACACGGCAGGAAACGAGCATGCGGAACCGAAGCTCTTGAATCACAAGCCAGTGAGTGCTGGCACTCCAGTTGCAATGCTAGCCGCTCAACAATTCCAGTGCGGCGTCTCGGGGTGATGAGGCGCTTTGGGTCGATGCTGCGCCATGCCAACCGGCAATGAGCATGGGAACTCGTGAGCGAGGATTTCCCCAATCCTAACTTTGGTCGGCATTGTAGACAGAACTATCGACAGGGCAGAGACTTTCCTAAAGGCAACACTGAAGATAAACGGGCCTTGTAAAGACTGTGGAGTTAGCTGGCCGACCGGCGGCTGGGTACGACCGTTCGATCCAGGCAGTCATGGCGCCCGTTCCGGAGGTTCACGAGTTGCGCACCGACGTCGTTGAGAGGAGGCTGCTGAGCGCTCTGAGCCGCAGTCTCTTGCTGGTTCTTCTGCTCGCAGTCGCGCGTGGGGTGGCGTTCGGACAAGACACGTTGGCGTTGTCGTCGGGCGACGCCGAGGGCAACTCCATCCCACTGAACCTGTCGTTGAGTTCCCCAGTGGGAAGCGAGCCGGCGGGAGTCCAGTGGACGCTGACTTATGCGGCCGCCGACGTCGCTTCCATCGACGCAGTCGCTGGCTCCAGCGCCGCCGCGGCGAACGAAACCATTGCCTGTTTCGCGGGCGCCGGTTCCTACACATGCCTGCTGTCCGGGATGAACGACGAGGTAATGCAGAACGGCGTTGTCGCGGTGATCAACGTGACGCTGACCAGTTCGGCAGTCGCCACGCCGATCAGCCTCACGAACGTGGTTGGCGCGTCGGCCGCTGGAAGCCCAATTTTCATGACCGGGGCGGGCGGAACAATAGCGCTCTCTGCAGCAGCGGCTGGTGGAACCGCCGCCGCGATACCGTCGGTGCAGATCGATATGCCGGCCTCGGGTGCGACCGTTTCCGGCACGGCGACGGTCGCGGGCTGGGCCATCGACAACGTTTCGACAGTGGGAACCGCGATCGGCAGCGTACAGGTGTTGGTGGACGGAACGCCGGTGGGCGCGGCCACTTACGGAGTCAGCCGGCCGGATGTATGCGCGGCTTATCCAGGCCGTGCGGGTTGCCCCAACGTGGGGTTCTCATACTCACTGAACACCGCGACGCTGGCGCCCGGGTCTCACACCATCACGGTAACGGCGACCGATTCCGCCAGTCCTCCCGACACGGGTTCGGCCACGGTGACGATCATCGTCAGCAGCGGTGGCCCCGTGATACCGTCGGTGCACATCGATATGCCGGCCTCGGGTGCGACCGTTTCCGGCACGGCGACGGTCGCGGGCTGGGCCATCGACAACACTTCGACAGTGGGAACCGCGATCGGCAGCGTACAGGTGCTGGTGGACGGAACGGCGGTGGGCATGGCGACTTACGGCGTCAGCCGGCCGGATGTGTGCGCGGCTTATCCAGGCCGTGCGGGTTGCCCCAACGTGGGGTTCTCATACTCACTGAACACCGCGACGCTGGCGCCCGGGTCTCACACCATCACGGTAACGACGACCGATTCCGCCAGTCCTCCCGACACGGGTTCGACCACGGTGACGGTCATCGTCGGCAGCGGTGGCCCCGTGATACCGTCGGTGCAGATCGATATGCCGGCCTCGAGTGCGACCGTTTCCGGCACGGCGACGGTCGCGGGCTGGGCCATCGACAACATTTCGACGGTGGGAACTGCGATCAGCAGCGTACAGGTGCTGGTGGACGGAACGGCGGTGGGCACGGCGACTTACGGAGTCAGCCGGCCGGATGTGTGCACGGTATATCCAGGTCGTTCCGGCTGCCCCAACGTGGGGTATTCCTATTCCCTGAACACGGCGACGCTGACGCCCGGGTCTCACACCCTCACGGTTACGGCCACGGATTCCGCCAGCCCTCCCGACACAGGTTCGGAGAGTGAGACGATCACGGTCACCGCTGGAAGCGCCGGCTTGATACCGGCGGTCGTCATCGAGGCTCCGGCTTTGAACGGCGCGTCCAAGACGACCTCCGTCAGTTTGCGGCCTGCATCTTCGCAGAGCGACGCTTCGATTGCCTGCAATCCCGACCCGAACAAGGTGGGCGGGCTGGACTGCGGTGTCTCCCTGGCGCAAGCCGCGCCCGCAAGTGGCGTGACCGTCGCTGTGCGGGCGAATACGCCGCGCGTTCAGGTGCCGGCGCAGGTGTCGATCGCCGCCGGCGCCCTGTCCGCTCAGTTTATCGCCACCGTCATATCTTCGGACCACGACGCGCAAGCTCAGATCACCGCTTCCGTGCAGGGAGCTTCGACGACGGCCACCATTCCAATCACCGGCATTCGGCCCACTAGCCTCTCATGCGCACCGCAGACGGTCCAAGCCGGCGGTTTCTTTACATGCACGGTTGGCATGAACAATCCAAATGTGTTGCAGGTGGCTCGGTTGGCCGTCTCCAGCAACAGCACGAGCTTTGAGCTCCCCAGTCCGTTCACGACGCGTCCCGGGCAGGCGCAACTCAGCTTCGAGGTCTTTACAACTCCATTCGCCGGGCAGCAATCGTCCGCGGTAACGGTGCAATTCGGAGAGACCGCGGTAACCAGCCCGGTGGAGGTGACTCCGGCCACCGCACCGATCCTGAACCTGCCGGGAACGCAGATGGCTGCGTTTGGAAAGCCGATGTCCTTCGCTGTTTCAGCCGTGGATCCCGGCGGTTTGCCGCTCACTCTCTCGGCGGCCAATCTGCCACCCAGCGCTTCGTTTAACCCAGCCACCGGTGGTTTCCTCTGGACGCCGCAAGCGCCGTCCAGCCTCAACCAACGGCTTGGCACGTCATCCCCGTTGGAGCAACTCGAGGTCACGTTCACCGCGACCAATTCAGCGCGGATATCCTCCACCGGCTGGGTAACGATCGAGGCCGATCCGGGTCTTCCGGTGATTACCGGCCTCCGCAATGCCGCGAGCCAGCAGTCGCAGGCCGTTCTTCCCAAGGACAGAGTTACGGCCCAGTCAACCTCGATGAGTTGCAGCCCGGGTTCGCTGGCAAGCCTGCTGGGACGCTGGCTCGCCGCGGGCGCCCAGCCCACTCGAAATCCAACGGGGAATTCAACCGAACTGGCAGGCGCCGAAGTGATTGTGAATGGCAATCCGGCGCCCGTGGTTTATGCTTCGGCAACGCGGGTCGACTTCCTCTGTCCGGAGGCGCTGTCGGGAGGAGAGTTGGAGATTTCAGCCCAGATCGGCGGCACAGTTACCAACGTGGTTCACGCCAATCAGCAAGCCACCCTGGGCCTCTTTTCCGCCGACGGATCGGGGCAAGGTCAAGCAATGGTGACGCTCTCCGGCACATCTCTGCTGGCCACGCCACGTAGCTATCTGAACAACGGCCAGCCCGCGGAACCGGGTGACACAATCTCCATTCTCGCAACCGGCGCAGGACTCGACGCCGGCCCGGCGCTGGTCGAAGTTTCGATCGGCGGCGTCTCCACGACGGCGGATCGGGTCCAGCCAATGACGGGAATGGCGGGCGTCTATCGGGTCGATGTGACCGTGCCGGCCAGCGTCGCTCCAGGCGACGCGGTGCCAATTGTGATCGAGGTAGCCGATTCCAGCGGAAACGCGATCAGCAGTAACACGGTCACGATTGCAGTCGAGGCCCCGCAATCGGCGCAGCCTTAATTCATGCCCGGAGCGGCCGCCAGCGGGCACATGGTACCAAAGGGCAGTCGCCGGCTTATAGTCCGAAATTGTACAATTGTGACCAGTGCGCCGACGCAGCTTCTATCTTGCCTTGCCCGGTGTGCTGTGGTTCACCGTCGCCACCGGGACCCTCGCCTCCGCGGGCACGGCGAACATCTCTCTCACAGAGGTGGCAGCCGACTCGCAGGGCGGCGCTGTGGTCGAGGTCGCGCTCGCTTCCGCCGGCCAGGCGTTGAGCGCAATTCAATTTGACGTCTCGTACCAGAGCCAGGCGCTGGTCTTCTCGGTCTCTCCCATAGGCACTCTCGCCATCCAGGGGAAGAGCGTTTGGACCTCGAGTGCGCAGCCGGGCTTGGAACGGATTCTGATCGTGGGCCTGAACCAGAATGCGCTTATCGACGGGGTGCTGGCGACGCTCTCGATCCAGGTGACCGGTGGCGCCTCTCCCGGAGTGTATCCGCTCGGATTGACGAACGCTATCGCATCGGATCCTACGGGAGGCCCCGTGCCGTTGTCGACCGGCGACGGCGGCGTGGTGGTGACGGGAACGGGCGTGACCGCTCCGGCGATCAGTGCTGTCGCCAACGCGGCGAGTTGGGCTACCGGCCCCGTCGCGCCGGGTGAAATCGTCATTATCGCCGGGAACTTCATGGCGGACTCCGCGCTGATTGGCGCGCAGACTTCCGCCGGATTTGTCGCCGCCTCACTTGGCGCTACGACGGTTCTCTTTGACGATGTCCAGGCTCCGCTTCTCTATACGATGGCGAACCAGCTATCCGCCATCGTGCCTTACGAGGTGAGCGGGCAAGCTCAGACATCCATCCAGGTGGAATACCAGGGCGTTCGCTCGACGCCGTTCACCGTGGCTGTAGCGCCAACCGCTCCCGGCATCTTCACGTTGAATGAGTCTGGCTCTGGCCAGGGAGCGATCGTGAACCAGGACGGCAGCATCAACGGCCCGGGCAACCCTGCCGCGGGCGGAGACGTGGTCTCGATTTACGGCACCGGCGAGGGACAGACCACGCCCCTGGGGACGGATGGGATCATCGTTACGGCGGCGGATTTGCGCCAACCCGTGCAGACGGTGACGGTGTCGATCGGCGGGCAAAACGCCACGGTGCTGTACGCGGGCTCGGCGGGCGACGAGGTGGCGGGGCTGCTGCAAATCGATGCGCGCGTTCCCCTTGGAATTACGCCCAGCACGGCGACGCCGGTGACAATTACCATTGGCGGAAGCAGCCAGCCAGGTGTGACAATGGCCGTTCAGTAGCCGCCCGGCCGGCGGGCACCTCGTAGCCGTACTGACCGCTCCCTCACGGTCGCGGCTCCGTTGCGCGGTCGCCGGCGACGGACCGGTTATTTCCTGACAGGCTTTAAGAGGACGGTATGGCGGCCGTGGCAGGGGTCGAATACCCGCTCTGGGTGCCCTGCGAATCCACGGCCGTGATCGCATAGACGTACGACCCGCTGTTCGAGACCGCCCCATCGGTATAAGCGAGAGTCGTCACCAGGGCGGTGTTGACTTGCACGTATGCGGTCGGGGCAGTTGAGGGCGCGCGATAGACATTGTAACCGGCGATGGGATAGGTGCCTGCCGTGCTAGCGCCCCAGGTCAGCGCCACGCTGTGAGTGCCGACGACGCATCCCTGGCCCATCGAGGCGTTAATGACTCGCTGCGTTACAACGACATTACAGACATTCGCACCCATGATGTTAGCGGTGCAGGGCGTCGCGCCAATGGCCATGTTGATCGCCGCATTCACGTCAGCCTGGGTGGGCGTCCCGCTAGTGGTTACCAGATTACAGGCGGTGGTCTGTGCCCAAGCCGGAATCGCGAACACGAACAATCCAACACCTAAGATTATCGAAAACTCTCTGCGCATCGAGAGGTCCTCCTCAGTTTGCTTCCTGCCCTTTCATGGTGCCGTCCCGGCCCATTTTGCGGGAATCCCAAGGCAACACAAGCCTCGGGGTTACAAATGAAACGCGCCACAGACCTCGTTTGCGATCTGTCCCTGGCCGGCCATACTCCGCTCTTCACCCGGAAGAGCAAAGCGACCGTGACCTCATTATATGCAGCACTGCGCACGGCAAAACAAGGCGTCCGATGGTTAAGATCGCATGGCTAACCATTGGAAGCCGCAATTGCGGAAACCGGCGCCGCTGGCGGCTTATTTTACCGAGACGCCCCACACGTCCGCGTGACGCGATTTCCCGGCGGGACCCTCGACTTCGAGGATGGTTGTGTACTCCTGTCCGGCTTTGTACTGGTGGATGGGATTCTGTTCGGTGGACGTGGAACCGTCTCCGAAGTCCCATTTCCAGGACGTGATTGTGCCGTCGGATTCATCCTTGAACGCCACCAGGCGGCGGTCCATATCGGCGACCGTGTACGACCATTTCGCCTGGATGGCTTTGCGGAACTGCGGCTCGAGCGGCATCAGGCGGAAGCCGACCAGGTCGCTCGCATTGCCGTACATGGTTTGTTTGTGCGAGAGATTCCAGAATCCCACCCGATTGGGCGCGTTGACGTCGTCGTAATCGATCACCGACCAGGAGAGGCCGATCAGCTTGTTCTCGGTGAGCACCGATTCCACCGCGCGCTGCCGATCGCAGGGAGCATAATCGAACGGCGTGATCCAGAATTCCAGCACCAGCTTGCCGCTCTCGCCCGGTTTGAAGTTGTACTTATAAGCCGCGTTGGCGTAGGGCAGCCGCTTGATATATTGCGCGCAGCCCCATGCCATGGCCCAGTCTTTATCGCCGGGCGGCGTGAAGATGTGGTAGTTCTGCGCGTGGACGCCGTGAAAGCTCCAGTGCGCCTCGCGCTCGCTGATGCGCGGGTCGATCACCGAACGCGCCTGGCCGACCGCTTCGGGGGTCCAGACATCGCGGTGGTAGATATCGATCAACGGCCCGCCGGATAAGTCGCCATCCACCACCACTTCGAAGATATCGTTGTGCAGATCGAGGCGCGAGAAGTCCCAGTAATTGTCGTAGGCTTCATAGAGAAAATAGAGACGGTTGAGACCTTTGACCCAGCCCACCTTAACCTTGACGTCCATGTTCTTGGGGTCGTGATTCATGCCGTGTCCCTGCTCGGTATCCATGAGTTGATCCATGCCAATCGCATAACTGTCGGGCACGATATCCCAATCGTCGGTGTTGCCGTCGATGCGCGGGATCTTATCGGGCGGAAACTGGAAGATCTTGAAAGTGACGCCGGGCCGTTCCAGGGCGAATTGCGGCGGCAGGAACAGCAGGAACAGGAAAGCGCAGAGAAACCATCGTTTGGACATGTCGTATTACCTCATTGACCACGAGCCACCAGGCGCTCTTCATAACGATCTCCGAGGGATCAGTATAACGATTCGCGCTGGCGATGTCAGGCACGCGCGTTACGCGCCTGAAGCGGTGCCGCTGGTAAGCTGGGAGAGTGCGATATGTGCGGTGGATCGTGGCGGGCCTCGCGGCTCTGGCTGGCTTGCTTTATGGCGGCGATTGGCTGTCCGCCCGTTGGCGCGGGCCGCGCGCGTTCGGCTCCGTCGTGGTGCGGCCCTATTACGCCGTTCCGCTGAAAGACGGCAAGACCGAATTCATGATGCTCAGCCCCGAGACGCGGACCTGCGTCCACTCGCTGGTTCCCCACTTCGGCGACGCTCCCTGCTGGTATCTCGAGGGCCACAAGCAGCAGCGGATCGACATGTAAGAACTCCTTGGGCAACCACACGGCCGTCAGGGAGCGGTCGATTGCGGCCCGCGGCCATGTTTGATTGGGCGCTGCGGGACCAGAGCTTCTCAAACCTGCAAGGTGTCGCCGTCCCGCGCCGTCAGCGCGTAGAGCACTGGCGAAAGGAAGATCGAGAGGAAAAGCCGCGAGGCCAGGCCGGCCACGATCACGATGGCAAACGGCTTCTGTGAATCGCTGCCGATGCCGGTGGACAGGGCCGCCGGCAGCAGGCCGAAACAGGCCACCAGCGCCGTCATCATAATCGGGCGCAACCGCAGCAGCGAGGCTTCGAGCGTGGCCGTCGGGATGTCTCTTCCTTCCAGGCGCAGTTTGTTGATGAACGAATACAGAATCACGCTGGTCTGCACCGCAACTCCCATCAACGCCACGAAGCCTAACATCGAGGAAACGCTGAAATTGGTGTGAGTAACCCACAGCGCCAGCAGTCCGCCCACCGGTTCGGTCACCATCACGCTGAAGAAGATGATCAGCGGGAACTTCAGATTTCCGTACAGCGCGAACAGGATCAGAAGAATCAGAAGCGCGGTCAAAGGCAAGATCACCTTCATCTGCTCCCGCGACGAAAGATACTCTTTGTATTCACCACCCCAATCGAACTTATAGCCGATGGGAAGCTGGACCGCTGCCGCGACTCTCTGCCGCGCTTCACTCACGGCGCTGGCGAGGTCGCGGCCTTCCACGCTGAACTGGACTCCGATGAAGCGCGCATTGGCTTCCCGATAGATAAAGGACGCGCCGCTCTCCACCTTGATTTCGCAGAACTGACTGAGCGGCAGATACTGGCCATCGGGTGTGGCGATGAGCAGGTTCCGGATGGCGTTCTCATCGCTGCGGTATTGCTCTTGCATACGCACCACCAGGTCGAACTGGCGCTCGCCCTGAATCACCTGCGTGGCGGCCGAGCCGCCGATGGCGGTGCCCACCAGTGTATTGACGTCGCTCACGTTGAGGCCGAAGCGCGCCAGCTTGGCGCGATCCGGCGTAATTACCAGGCTGGGCTGGCCTAATTCCCGAACCACCGTGATTTCGTTAATACCGCGAACCTTGGTGAGAATGTTCTTCACCTGAACGGCCCTGTCTTCCAGCGTGGCTAAGTCGGGGCCGAATATCTTAACCGCCAGAGAACTCTTCAATCCGGTTTCGGCCTCATCCACGGCGTCCTCGGCCGGTTGCGTGTAGTTGAAGATGACGCCGGGAAATGCCGCTAGCTTATGTTGGATAGCTTCAATCAATTCGGGCTTAGTATGGATAGTGCCCTGCCAGGTGCTGTCGCTGTAAGGCTTCAGGCCGACGTAGAATTCGTTGTTGAAGAATCCTGTCGGATCGGTGCCATCGTCGGGGCGTCCTAACTCGTTGGCGACCGTGGTCACTTGCGGGAAGCTGGACAGGAGGTCGCGAATCTGCGGAGACAGCTTGGACGCTTCTTCGAAGGAAATAGTGTAGGGTGTAGTAGCGCGCACCCATAGCGCGCCCTCGTCCAGGTGCGGCATGAACTCGCCGCCGATATAGGGAATCAGCAGCAGCGAAGCGCCGAAGATCGCCACTATGATCGCCACCGTAATCAGCCGGTTGCGCAGGCACCAGCCCAGCATTGCGCCGTAAATGCCGCGCACCCAGTCGTAAAGCCGCGCCCGCGGTTCATGCACGTGCTTGCGCAGAAAGAAGGCGCACAGCACCGGGAGCAGCGTGAGCGTACACGCCAGCGAGCCCAAGAGCGCGAAGGACATGGTGGCCGCCATCGGCTGGAAGAGCCGGCCCGAAGCCCCAGCCAGCGCGTAGATGGGCAGATACGCCGCGATGATGACCGCGATCGCGTAGAAGATCGGCCGCTCTACGTCATGCGCCGCGGCGCGGATCACGTCGAGGAAGTTGTAATCCTCGTCATAGCGGGCCGCCAGTTCGCGGAAGATGTTCTCCACCATGACCACCGATCCATCCACGATGATGCCGAAATCGATGGCGCCGATAGAGAGCAGATTCGCCGGGATATGTCTCCAGTCCAGGCAGATGAAGGAGAACATCAGCGAGAACGGGATGGTGACGGCGACGATCAGCGCCGTTCGCACGCTGAACAGGAAGAGGCCGAGAATGATCAGCACCAGCACCATGCCGCGCAGTAAGTTGGCCTCCACCGTCTTAGTGGTCTCTTCGACCAACCCCTGGCGGTCGTAGTACGGCACCACTTTCACGTCCGGCGGCAGCACGTGCTCGTTGAGTTCCTTGGTCATGGCTTCCACGCGCCGCAGAATCACCTGCGCCTGCTCGCCGACGCGCATCAGGATGACGCCTTCCACCGCCTCATCCTGCTTCATGTATCCGAACTGTCCAAGCCTTGGCGCGTAGCCGATTTCCACCTTGGCGATATCTTTCACGTAAACCGGAATCCCATTCTTCTCCTGTAGAATGATGTTGCCGATATCCGCCTTATCGCGTACCAGTCCCAATCCGCGGACATAGTAAAACTGTCCACCCTGGGAATAAAAGCCGCCGCCCGCGTTAGCGTTGTTGTTACTCAGTTGCTGGGTAACTTGCGGAACCGTCACGCCGTAAGAGAACAGCTTGTTGGGATCGAGCAGCACCTGATACTGCATGTCGGTGCCGCCGAAGCCCGAGTCATCCGCGACGCCTTGGATCGACCGGTAATGCCGCTCGAGCACCCAGTCTTCGATCACCTTCAGGTCCTGCGGCGACCGATCGGGACTCTGCAAAACGTAGCGGTAGATCAGGCCGCTGGGGCTGAACAGCGGCGAGATGGAGGGCTGCAAACCGGCGGGCACCGAGGCGTCGGCCATCCGCTCGAACGCCTGTTCGCGCACGAAGTACGGGTCGGCGCCATACTCGAAATTCATCTCGATGGCGGACAGGCCATAGAGCGAGATCGAACGCAGCGCATCCAGCCGCGGAATGCCGTTCATCTCGATTTCGAGTGGAATGGTGACCAGCCGTTCGACTTCCTCGGCCGCGTGGCCGGGCCACTGCGTGATGATTTCCACGTGCGGCGGCGAAAGATCCGGGTAAGCGTCAATCGGCAGGTTGAGGAAGGCGAACGCGCCCCATACCATCAGGGCCAGCGAGGCGACCACGATCAGGAACCGCTGCTGGAGGGCGAAGGAAACTATTCGTGCGATCATGCCGTTGGCGCCTCTATTGAATGGCGTTGGCGAACTGCAGGAAGAGACTGCCGTCGCTCACGATGGGCTCGCCTTCCTGCAATCCACTGGTGATGGCGATCAGTCCGTTCTGCTGCGGCCCGGTCACGACCGAACGCTGCGCGAACTTGCCAGGCTCGGCCTGGACGTACACGATCGGCTCGTTCTTGTCGTCGCGCAACACAGCCGCCACCGGGACCGCCAGAATGTTGTCCTGGGTGCTGGTGCGAATCACCGCGTCGACGAACATATCTTTCTTCAGCAGGCCGCCTGGGTTGGCCGTGACGATGCGGACGGGCGTGGTGCGCGTGTTGGGATCCACGAAGGAACCGATGTAGGCAATCGTGCCGCTGAAGTTGCGGTTGAAAGATGGATTAGTCTCCTCCACGCGATCCCCGATCCTGACCGAGGGCAGGTCGCGATCGAAAATATGGCCTTGCACCCAGACGGTGGAAGTGTCGCTCACCTGGAAGCAGACGGTCTGCCCGGCCTGGATCAACATGCCAGGCGAAATGAGTTTCTGCACCACCACGCCGGAGATGGGAGAGCGGACGGCCAGCTCGGTATTGATGGCGGTGCCCTGGTGCTCGGCCTGGTCGATCTCCTGGGCGGTGATGCCGAAAATTGTGAGCGGCTGCAGGCTGTTCTGGACGTCGGTTGCGGCGTCGTTGTAATCAGCCACGCTGCTTTCGTAGTCCTTGGCGGCAACCGCGCCGCGGTCCAGCATTTCCTTCATGCGGTCGACAATGGTCTTGTCGAATCGCTCGCGGTTGCGGGCCTTGCGATAGGTGGCGATGGCGTTGGCGACATCGGGGCTCGAGACAAAGAGCAGTGGCTGGTCTTTCTCGACCCTCGTGCCCACGTCCACCAGTATCCGAGTGATTGGCCCGTTCACCTGGGTGATGGCTTGCGTAGTGTGGTCCTGGTCCCAATCCACCGTGCCGGTAGTGTGGATGGCGACACCCCAGGAGGTCTTCGTCACCTGCGCAATCTTCAAATGGGCCAACTGATCGGGCGGCACGGTGAAGAAGCCGGCCGGCGGGTTCGACTCATCCGCGGGTTTGCTTTCCGCCTTTTTCGACTCTCCGCAAGCCACTTGGAATAATCCGAGCGTGGCTAAGAGCACTGCGGGGATACACGCGGCTACTGGAAATCGCCGTGTGCCGATGCGCGATGCTGGCTGCATGGCAAACTCTTCTCCTGATTCCTGTTTCAAAAAAACAATATGGTCCCGCGCCGCGCAAACGGCGCCGGGCCATCGGATCGACAGTGGAAGGGGCTATGCGGCGGGAGGAGCGCGGGAAGAACTGGCGGTCAGCAGCACTTCGTGGAAAGGCTGAAAATCGGGCGCGGGCGCCAGCCAGGTCACCAGGAAAACCGGTGTCACCGCAGCCGGCACGGCTGTTCGCAGCGGGGTCAGCGGCCCCGTGTGACACAGCAGGCAGCAATGGCCTGGCGCATGGTGCGATTCGTGCCGCGGGTCGAGCGCGGAGGACTGGGCCGCGAGGATCACCGAGAGCAGCAGCAGGACGAGCAAGGCTCGACCGAGGGGCCGCAGCGAGCGCGCCGTCTCGACTAGTCTGCCGCTACGAAGTTGTGACACAGCAATACTATAGTTACGAATTTCAGCCCGTTTGGGTTACCAGAGAACCCCGGTTCGAGCCACACCGATATTATAGTAGTATGAGCGTCACCAGGTCTTCCCTATGCGCTGCCGCGTTGATCGCATTTTCGCTGGCAAACGCCGGCGCGCAGCAATCCAATATTTCCTACGTTTCGCTTAACCCCTGCTGCATCGCCCCGGATGGGCAAGGGAACAGCTTCATCGTAAGTTCTTCACCTTTGCCGCCGGGTCCCAGTGAGGAACTGGTGGCGATGACGACGATTACGGTGGTGAAGGTGGATTCGAGCGGCAACGCTATTTCGGCTTTCACTTTCCCAGCAGGCAATGACGGCCAGGCCGCCGCCGCGGCCGTGGACCCAGCGGGCGACCTTTGGATCGCCGGTTCGATAGCCGTTTCGTCCCAGAGTTACCCCACGCTTGGTCTCATCGCCAAGCTCGATAGCACCGGCACTCATCTGCTGTCGAGCGGCACGTTCGGTGGGCTCGACCCGAATGGCGCGACTGCCATCAGCGCCATCGCGTTCGATCCGGCCGGCAATCTTTACCTGGCGGGATCGACCAGCCAAACGGATTTCCCGGTCACGCCGGGCGCCTTTATTAGTGCGCTGATTACCGCGCCGGCATACGTGCCCAACGGCTTTGTGGCAAGGCTCACGCCGGCCAGTCAACGAACACCGCCCTACACGTTGGCCTATTCGACATTGCTCGGCGGCCAGCCTTCCAGCAGCTCCGCGGCAGCCAGTTTCATTCTGGCGCTGGCGGTGGATTCGAACGGCGCAGCCACGGTTGCCGGCTACACGTATGCGTCCGATTTCCCGGTTACACCGGGGGCGTTTCAAACGCAATTTCAAGGCGGCGTTAATGACTCCGATGGGTTCATCGCGCGTTTGAACGCTCAAGGCACCGGCTTGATTTGGTCCACGCTGCTGGGCGAAGGGGCGCCGGGCGCAATCGCACTGGATTCGAGCGGCAATGTGGTGGTCGCCGGAACTACTTATGGTCCAATCTTTCCTATCACGCCCGGAGCGATTCAACCGCAGATCGCCCAAACCATGTTCAATCTCCTCGATGGCTTCGTGACCAAGCTGAATTCGACCGGCGCCAGCCTTTTGTTTTCGACCTTTTATGGCATCGTCAATGCTACGCCGAAACTGAGACTCGACACCCAAGGCGATGTGTGGATCACCGAGTCGCTTGCCGATCCTTCAGGCTTGGTGTTGGGCCCGAACTCGATCGTTGTGGGCGATGCCGTGATCGCCGAACTGGCGCCAGATGGATCGAGCGTGCTGTTTTCCGAACTGGTGCCGAACGGCATGGCCGGTCAGGACCTGGCCTTGAATCCGGATGGGAGCCTGACGGTGATCGGACCGCCGCAGGTGGCGTTCCACGCGAACATAGGGACTGGGTTCGTGTTACGGCAGCCGCGCGCGGCACCCACGGGAGTATCCATTCTCGGTGTGGCGGATTCGGCCGCGCACGCCGCGAACAACGTGATCGCTCCCGGCGAATTCATCAGCATTTACGGGAACGGCCTGGGGCCAGCCGTGGGAGTCGGAATGCAAATCGATTCCAACGGCAGAGTAGCCAGCTCGCTGGGAGGCACCCAGGTTTCGTTCGATGGCGTTTTCGCGCCGTTATTCTATGCCGCGGAGAATCAGATCAACGTGCTGGTGCCTTATGAGGTTGTGGGGAGCGCGCAGGTGAACATGAAAATCACGACCGGCGCCGGCTCGTCGCAGACTCTGCCTTTGCAGGTGGCCGCGGCGCAGCCGAACATAATGGCCGTTTTGAATTCCGACGGCAGCCGCAACTCATCGTCGAACCCAGCTTCCACGGGCGATACGGTAACCATCCTGCTGAGTGGAGCTGGCGCGCTCAATCCCTCCCAACCGGATGGGACGATTGCCGCCTCGCCCGCGCCGGCGCCAGCCGCGAGGATTCAGGTTAATTTCTTCTTTACTCTCTTCGCGTTCTGCCTGGTCGACTGCCCTCCCGACATCGGCATCGGTACGCTCGCGGCAACGCCGGCATACGCTGGCGGCATTCCAGGCACGGTGATCGATCTATTGCGGGTGGATGTACCGGTGCCGGCGAATTTGTATATGGCCGGTCCCCCTCCGTTCGGCGTCGCGATCGGGGTGGGTAACTCGACTTCGCCTACGCCACAGTTCTATTTAGCCGCCCCCGCGAACTGACGAGCGTGGTAACGTCGGCAGTCTTGCCGCCGGAGTCTTGCGGCAGGGAAAAAGAACCGGCGACAAGATCGCCGGCGTTACCGAAAGGTCGTCTCTTTATTTGGCCGCGCGCGCGGCGCGATCGAACAGAATCCTGACGGGGCGCACGGCGGCCAGGCGCAGATCGGCGTCCGGCTCCAACATGCGCTTGAGTTCGGCGTCCTGGGCCGCCAGCCAGTCGGGCGGCGCGGCTTGGCCCTGAACGACGAGATCGAGCAGGCGCAACCCCAACAAGCCCACGGACGATAGATCTCTGGAGATCGGCCGGAGCTCTTCCAGCAGCGAATTGGCCTCGGCCAGCGGTTGAAAGTCACGGTCGTTGCTTGCCCAGCGCGTGAACTGCGCGCGCAAGGTTGCCACATCGGCCGTGGCGGCAGCCGGGTCCGCCGCCACGCGGGCAGCCGCCAATGCGAGCGCGCGCACGCTCTCGCTCTCCGGGCGGGCGGCATCCACCATGCGGTTGAGAGGCGTTTCAGTGGTGTTTTGATCGACGTGGCGCGGCCCCAGGCCCAGCGCTTCGCAGGCATCGGCGAGCACGCGCACCGGCGGCGCAAGATGATTGCCGCTCAGCCGGTCGAGCATCGGCGCGTAGTTGGACCGGTGCTGGACGCCGGTCCACTCCAGCATCCGGCTGACCGCTTCCAGGCGCTGGTACATCGAGTCCACATCGGTCACGTCCCCGGCCGACCAGAGCCGCTCGGCAATCGCCGCCAGGCGCGGCCAGATGCGCGAATCCACCGTCTCCGCGCTCACCAGCTCCGCCCACATGCACGCCTCGCCGCCCAGAATGTGGCGCGTCTGCTCGGGCGTCAACTGCGCCGCGTCGCCGGCCAGCGGCTCGATGCCGTAGTGAAAGCTGGCCGGGTTGAGGTGATCCAGGTAATAGCCCCACGACAAGATGCCGCGATAGCCCTGCCGCACCGATTCGGCCAGCGCCGTGCGGCCGCGCCAGGTCTGGATCACGGTACTCGATCCCAATCCCGGCTGCAGGATCTCGTCCCAGCCGACCATGATTTTGCCGTGCCGCGTCAGAATCTGGCGAATGCGCTGACTGAAATACAACTGGATGTGGCGGGCGTCGTGGAACCGGTGCTGCCTGGCGAACGCCTGAATGTGCGCCGACTGGCTCCATTGCTTGCCGTTGACTTCGTCGCCGCCCACGTGGAAATAGGGGTCGGGGAACAGTGTTGCCATTTCGCCGATGAAGCCGTCCAGGAAGACGTAGGTTGCCTCGCGGCTGGGATCCATCACCGGATCGAACGCACCGTAGTCGCCGCCGATTTCAAATGGGCCGGGCCCACTGGCCAATTGCGGATAGCCGGGGAACCAGCTTGTGGTGTGACCCGGCACGTCGAACTCGGGCACCACGCGGATTCCGCGCTCGCGCGCGTAAGCCACCACGGCGCGGATTTCGGCCTGCGTGTAGTAATGGCCGCCGGAGCCGAATTGCTGCAAGCGCGGATAGCGTTTGCTCTCGACGCGAAAGCCCTGATCGTCGGAGAGGTGCCAGTGGAAGACGTTCAGCTTGACGGCGGCCATCGCATCCAGGTTGCGCTCGACCACCTCGACCGGCATCCAATGGCGCGAAACGTCCATCAGCAGCCCGCGCCAAGGAAAGCGCGGCCGGTCGTCGATGCGCACCGCCTGCGCCTGGAAACCGGTGGCTCCGGGCTGGACCAGTTGGGCGAAGGTTTCCAACCCGCGCAGAGCGCCATCCACGGTAGCGGCTTTCAGCAGCGCGCTTTCGGGCGTGACTGCAAGCTGGTAGGATTCATCCTCGCCCAGGGTTGGATACAGCGCGCCGCGCGCGGTGCATTCCACGCGCAACGTGGCGTGCGCGCCGGCGGCCGGCTTCGCGCGCGGGATGGCCATGCCGGTCTGGCGCGAAAGGCGCGCCACCAGCCGGTTCAGCGCGCTCTCGAGGCGTGGGTCGGTGAGCGTCGCGGCGACAGTGAACTTCTGATCGATGGCCAGCGCGCCGGCGCCCGCTTCCAGCTTCAGCGGCATCGGCATCAGCGCGGGAGATTCGGCGTCGACGGCAAAGAGGGGACCGGCGATCGTGAGACCGGCGAGCGCGGCAATGGCTAATCGGGTGCACGATTCCAGTCGGGTACCGTTCGGCATTAGGTGACGTCTCCTTTTCACCTTCTTGAGGCGGCGGGGTTCTTCGTTTTTGCCGTTATGGGGTCGCGGAGAAACACTCCGAAGACGATCGGCAGGTAGGCCGGCAGCGCCCAGGGCAACATGCGCAGCATCACCGGCCCCGGAAGATTCCGCGCAATCCACCAGTAAAGAATCAAGCAGCACCACGTGGCGGCGTCGATCGACGCGGCTCTTGCCCACGGGTTCCCCGGGGTACCGCCAAACAGAAAGCCGGCTGCGAATAACAGGGCGAGCGGCAGGATCGCCCAGCCGCCGCCGAGGTCAGACCATCCTAAAGCATCCGGTATGGGGAAGGCAAACAACATGACGAAGATCCAGATTGGGCCGACCGCCAGAATGGGCGCCAGCCAGACCCTGGAGGCCGGCGCGCGCGTCTGGCCGAACGGCGGCACGGCGAAGTCACGCCGGCCCGCGCTGGCGCCGGCTCTCTCCTGCCGCCAACCCGTGTACTCGTAGGGGCCGCTCGTTTCACCGGCGCCGGTTCCCGCCAAGCCGCTCTGGGGAGCGAAGGCGGCCTGGTCGTACGTAGTGCGGGCGCCTGGATCGCTCAGGACGTCGTAAGCTCCCTGCACACTCTTGAAACGTTCCTCGGCAGCTTTGTCGCCCGGATTGAAATCGGGGTGATAACGGCGCGCGAGCCTACGGTAAGCTCTGCGGATCTGCTCGGGCGAAGCCGTCCGCGGTACACCGAGTGTCTCGTAATACTCGTGCTGGGGA
>Ga0116126_1000962_pt1 | contig 19239 bp, 15 predicted proteins | sample June2015DPH_16_5_FD_89730 | JGI IMG/M metagenome (GOLD analysis project Ga0116126, IMG submission 89730) | Peatland microbial communities from SPRUCE experiment site at the Marcell Experimental Forest, Minnesota, USA - June2015DPH_16_40 | ecosystem: Environmental > Terrestrial > Soil > Wetlands...
GGAGGAGGCGATCGGCAAGATCAAGGCGGCGATCACCAAGACCTACGGCCGCCGCGGCACCGAGGTGGTCGAGCAGAACCTGGCCGCAGTCGACCGCACCGTGGCGGCACTGCACCAGATCGAGATACCTGCGGCAGTGACCTCCATCCGGGAGCTGCCCGCGGTCGTGCCGGCCGGCGCGCCGGAGTTCGTGCGCACCGTCACCGCGGCGATGATGGCCGGCCTGGGCGATGACCTGCCAGTCAGCGCGCTGCCGGTCGACGGCACCTACCCCAGCGGCACCGCTGCCTACGAGAAGCGCAACATCTCCGAGCTGGTCGCCGAATGGGATCCCGACCTGTGCATCCAGTGCGGCAACTGCAGTTTCGTCTGCCCGCACAGCGTGATCAGGTCGACCTACTACGAGGAGTCCCTGCTGGCCGGGGCGCCGCCGGAGTTCCGGTCGGCCCCGCTGGACGCCCGCGGACTGCCGGACACCCGGTTCACGCTCCAGGTGTACGTGGAGGACTGCACCGGATGCGAGCTATGCGTGCAGGCCTGCCCGGTCAGCGCGCCAGCGGACCCCGCGCGCAAGGCCATCAATCTCGCGGCCCGTGAGCCGCTGGTGGCCGCGGAGCGGGACAACGTCGCGTTCTTCGAGACGCTGCCGGTGGCCGACCGCTCCCGGGTGGATTTCGGCACGGTGCGCGGCACCCAGTTCCTCCAGCCGCTGTTCGAGTTCTCCGGCGCCAGCGCCGGCTGCGGCGAGACGCCATACATCAAGCTGCTATCCCAGCTGTTCGGCGACCGGCTGATGGTCGCCAACGCGACCGGCTGCTCCTCTATCTACGGCGGGAACCTGCCCACCACGCCGTGGACGGCCAACGCCGACGGGCGGGGGCCGGCCTGGTCGAACTCGCTGTTCGAGGACAACGCCGAGTTCGGGCTCGGCTTCCGGCTGGCCGCCGACCGGCACGCCGACCTAGCCCGCAGCCGCCTCATCCAGCTCCGGGACGTGATCGGTGCCGAGCTGGCCGATGACATCCTCGCCGCGCCGCAGCTGCGCGAGTCGGAGCTGCGCGCCCAGCACGACCGGATCTCCGAGCTGAAACGGCGGCTCCATGACCTGGGCCAGGCCGACAGGCTTGCCATCGACCTGCGCAGCGTGGTGGATCACCTGCTCCGGCGCAGCGTCTGGATCGTCGGCGGCGACGGCTGGGCCTATGACATCGGGTCCGGCGGTCTCGACCACGTGCTGGCCAGTGGTCGCGACGTGAACGTGCTGGTGCTCGATACCGAGGTCTATTCCAACACCGGCGGCCAGTCATCCAAGTCCACCCCGCTCGGCGCCGTGGCCAAGTTCGCCTCGGCAGGCAAGACCATGCCGAAGAAAGACCTCGCGCTGCAGGCGATCGCCTACGGCTACGTGTACGTCGCCAGGGTCGCGATGGGCGCCGACCCGCAGCAGACGCTGCGCGCCTTCCGCGAGGCGGAGGCCTACGACGGGCCGTCACTGGTGATCGCCTATAGCCACTGCATCGCGCACGGCATCGAGATGCGTGATGGGCTCAGCCAGCAGTACCGTGCCGTAGCGAGCGGGTACTGGCCGCTGGTGCGCTACGACCCGATGCTGCGGACGGCCGGCCGCAACCCGTTCATGCTCGATTCGCCGAGGCCGCGCATCGGGCTGACCGACTACACCCAGCGCGAGCTCCGGTACCGCTCGCTCAGCAACACCGACCCGGCCGAGGCCGAGCGGCTGGGCGGCCTGGCCCAGGAGGCGGTCAACCAGCGCTGGGACACCTACGAGGAGATGGCGACTCGCGGCGCCCATCAGTTCCCGGCTGACGCGCGGAGGGAAAGCTGATGGACCTGTCAACCCGGTACCTGGGCCTGACGCTGCGCAACCCGCTGGTCGCCTCCGCGTCGCCGCTGTCGAACTCCGTCGACGGGGTAAGGCGGCTGGCTGACGCGGGCGTCGGCGCGGTGGTGCTCTACTCCCTGTTCGAGGAGCAGCTGCGCCAGGAGGCGGCGGAGAACGCGCGGCTGGCCGAGGCCGGCACCGAGGCCTTTGCCGAGGCGCTGTCCTACTTCCCGGCCGAGGCCGAGGAGGAGGCGGAGGAGGAAGGCGCCGCGGACGAGCCGAGCCCGCGCCGTTACCTGAGCCTGCTCGAGCGCGCCGCGGCTGCCGTCGAGATTCCCGTCATCGGCAGCATCAACGGCGTGACGCCGGGTGGATGGACCAGCTACGCGAAGGCCATGCAGGACGCCGGGGCCGCGGCCATCGAGCTAAACATCTACTACATACCGGGCGATCCGCGCATCTCTGGCCGCGATGTCGAGCAGCTGCACATCGACATTCTGCAGCTGGTCAAGGCCGCCGTGACCGTGCCGGTGGCCGTCAAGCTGAGTCCGCATTTCAGCTCGACCGGCGAGATGGCCATGCGGCTGGACGAGGCGGGCGCGGACGGCCTGGTGCTGTTCAACCGGTTCCTGCAGCCCGACATCGACCCGGAGACCCTGGCCGTCGTGCCCGTGGTGGATCTTTCCAGCCCCAGGGAGGCCAGGCTGCCGAGAACCTGGATCTCGATCCTGCGCCACCGGGTGCGCGCCTCGCTCGCGGGAACCAGCGGGGTCGATGAACCCGCTGACGTGATCAAGTACCTGCTCGCGGGGGCCGACGTGGCGATGACCGCCTCTGCGCTGATCCGGCACGGCCCCGAGCACGCGGCCGTGCTGCTGGACGGCCTGTCCGAGTGGATGGTCCGGAAGGGCTACCACTCGGTCGCCGGCCTGCGCGGAATGCTCGCGATGCCCGAGGGCGCCGATGAGACTGGCTTCGAGCGGGCCGGGTACGTCAGCGCCATGCGGGCCGCCAACGCGGGCCAGGGCCCGTGGTGACCGGGCGCTAGCCTTCGCGGAACTGGATACCGAACCCGCCTCGCGGGTAATGCCAGGTCAGGGCACCGGGGGCGGCGACGGCGAGGCAGGTGCCGCATTCCAGGCAGGCGGCATACTCAACCGAGATAGTCCCGTCGGGCTCCTCGGTATAGACGTGCGCCGGGCAGCAGGCCACCAGCGCCTTACCGGTCCCGGTGGCCCTGGCGATCTCCTGGTTGACCTCGATATGGCATTCCTCTTCATCGAGATTGAACCGGTTCTTGGCCAGGCGCTCGGGGACAGATAGCGGCTTCATAGCGCTCGCGCTCCTGCGATGCCGTCGTGAACGAGCTGCCGCATCTTCAGCGGGGAGCGGCTCAGCGCCTTGCGGGCGACGCTGAGCAGATGCCGGCGCGGCTGGGTATCGAGGCTGAACGTGCCGTACAGGACGTCGGCGAAGAGCTCGCCGTAGCTCTTGTACATGCGCTCGAGCTCCAGGAAGGCCGGCGCCCTGGCGTAAGTCTTCATGTCCTGGCCGGCGTAGGAGGCGAAAAACTTCTCGCGGTAACCGGCCAGGCCGGCCCTGGAGGTGTCGCCCCGCTCCAGCGCGGATCCGATGCCCTCGGCCGCGGCGACCGCCGAGGCGACCGCCAGGTCCATGCCGCGCACCGTCAGGCCGGTGTTGAGGGTGAGACCAGCCGCGTCACCGACGACGATCATGCCGTCCATGGCGATCTCCCCCACCATGCTCATGCCGCCCTCGGCCACCAGGTGGCAGCCGTACTCCACCAGCTCGCCGCCCTCCAGGTACGGCGCGATGAACTGATGCTCAAGGAAATGGTCGAAGATATCGGTGACGACCTTCTGCCTGGCGATGAGATCATCAAGGCGCACCACGATCCCGACGGAAATGGAGTCGGTATTGGTGTAGATGAAGCCGCCGCCTCCCACCCCCTCGGTGCAGTCGCCGACCACGGCAATGGCGGCGCCCTCGTCACCGGTCAGGTTGAACCGGGCCTCGATAGTCTCCCTGGGCAGCGCGACAACCGATTTCACGCCGACGGCCAGGTGATTCAGCGGCTCCTCCTTGCGCAGCCCGACCTCCTTGGCCAGGAAGGAGTTCACCCCATCCGCGGCGACGACCACGCGGGCCCGCAGCTCGTCCTCGCCAGCCTGCACGCCGATGACTCGCCGGCCGGCCGCGCCGTCCTCGGTGAGCAGGCGGTCCACCCGGACCCCGGGCATGATGATGGCGCCGGCTTCCTCGCACTTCTCGGCCAGCCACGGGTCGAGCTTCGCGCGCAGCACCGTCACGGCGTTAACCGGATCAGCCAGCCGCGAGTCCTTGTAGTCGATCCCGATGGAACTGCCGGCGTTGAGGAAGGTGATGTAGTTACGGGTGATCCGGCGCTCGACCGGAGCCTCCTGCAGGAAATCGGGGAAGACCTGCTGGATACCGCGCGAGTACAGCACCCCGCCGGAGAGGTTCTTGGAGCCGGGGGACTCGCCCCGCTCGATCAGCAGGACCGAGCGTCCCTGCCGGGCCAGCTGGCAGGCAGTGACGCTGCCGGCGATCCCGGCGCCGACGACAATGACGTCGAAGTCCGGCTCAGCCGCTTCTGGCATCTCGCACCATCATTTCAGGGCGTCGGTGATGGCCGGCACGATCGCGTACAGGTCGCCGACGAGGCAGTAGTCGGCCGCCGGGAACACCGGGGCGTTCGCGTCAGTATTGATCGCCACGATTGTCTCGGCCCCGTGCACGCCCACCATGTGCTGCAGCTGGCCGGAGATCCCGATGGCGAAATAGAGCTGCGGCGAGATATGCGCCCCGGAGCTGCCGATGTAGCGCTCCTTGCCGAGCCAGTCCAGGCCCTCGGCCACCGGCCGGGAGCACGCGATCTCGGCCCCGGCCGCCTTGGCGAGGGCCTCGACGATGGCGAGATCCTCCTGGGCCTTCAGGCCGCGGCCGATGCCCACCACGCGGGCAGCCGCGCCGAGGTCGACCTGCTCGACCGCTGACGCCCTGGTCTCGATCACCCGGACGCCCAGCGGGGTGGCGGCGTGCTCCTCGACTGGCGCGGCGCCGCCGCCGGCGGGCGGCACGGGTCCGCCTTCCAGCACTAGCGCCACCGGGCCGGAGACGGTGACGGTCTGCTCGGCGATGGTGCCGAAGAGGGAGTTGGTCACGATCGCATCGCCGTTGTCGGCCGAGACGGCGCTGGCACCGGTCAGGACCGCCGCCTGCAGCCGGGCGGCGACGGCCCCGAGCAGCACTCGCTCGCTCGGGCGGCGGCCGCTCAGTACGACGCCGGGCGGTCCGGAGGGGTCGGCCGCGACGACATCCGCGACCGCCGCGGCAAAGGCCTCCACCGGTGCCTCACCGGGGTCGCCGCACCAGACGACCCTGTCCACGCCGCCGGCCGCTACCGTCTCGGCCACCGCGCGCGGCCCGGCGACAACCGCCGCGACCTGGCCGCCCAGGGATCGGGCGACCGTGATCAGGTTGCCGATCGCCGGCTGGTCCCCGACCACGATCCAGGCGTTCACGCTCACTGTCGAGTCCTCTCTGCTGGCTCGTGGCCGGTCACAGCGCCCCGGCGCCGCGCAGCGCCGTGACGAGCTCGGCCGCGGCGGCAGCTGGGTTCGTGGTGTCCAGGAACTGGTTCTTGCGGGCCTTGCGGGCCGGCCGGGCGGTACCCGTCACCGTCACCGTCGCGTTCGCGGCCGGCCGGCCCAGGTCGGCGATCTGCAGGTTCTCCACCGGCTTCTTGCCCGCCGCGAGCAGGTCCTTCATGCCCGGCACGCGGGCCTGCGCGGCATCGGCGGACGCGGCCAGGACGGCCGGCCCGGAGACCTCGAGACTCTGCACGCCGCCCGGTACCGCCCGGTCGACGCGGAGCGAGCCCGGCTGGCCTGACACGGCGGTCACTTCAGCGAGGGCCGCCCAGCCCAGGTGGCCGGCCAGGGTCGTCGGCACCATCTTGCCGGCCACGTCGACGGATGAGTCGCCCGTGATGACCACGTCCACGTCGCCGATGTGCCGGACCGCCTCGGCCAGCACCGCGGCCAGCTCGGCCGTACCGGCGTCGCGCAGCTCGTCGTCCTCCACCACGACCACCCGGTCCAGGCCGCGGGCGAGTACGGCCTTGCAGGCGATGGTGGCGCCGACGCCCTTGGCCCCGGCAGTGACGCCGATCAGCTCAGCGGCGGTGGCCTCCGCAAGCCGGCGCGCCAGCTCGATGGCGACCGGGTCGTAGTCGCTGACGCCCGGCTTGGCCCGGCTCCAGTCCACGGTGCCGTCAGCCCCCACCGTCGCCTCCTGCGGGTCGCACGCCCACTTGTAGGCGACCACGATCTTCATCACGATCCTCCTGACTGCGTCCGCTGGCCTAGGCGAAGGCCATGGCTTCCTGATGACATCCGGGCGGCGCTGTCCCGCTCGGGGCTCATCCGCACGGGGCTCATCCGCACGCGCCTACCTCTTGGCCTTCTTGACGACCGCACTGCCGTCGACGACTACCTCGCCGCGGTGATTAGAGACCGTGGTCCTGAGCGTGATGATTCGCTTGTCATCACGCTTGTCGGTCACGGTCACGACTGCCGTGACGGTATCGCCGATCTTGACCGGAGCCGTGAACTTGAGCTCCTGCCCCAGGTAAATGGAATTCGGGCCGGGCAGCTGGGTCCCCAGTACCGCCGAGATCAGCCCTGACACCAGCATGCCGTGGGCAATCCGCTCCTTGAACATCGACTCCTTGGCGTATTCGGCGTCGATATGAATCGGGTTGAAATCCCCGGTAATGCCGGCGAAGCCCAGGATATCCGACTCAGTAATCGTCTTGGCGAATGACGCATCATCGCCGACCTGGATATCCTCGTACTCTAGCTCACGCACAGCTCACTCTCCTTTTACTTAGCGCGTGCAACATCGACCCTCCCGGCGAAAAAAGCCTTATCGGAGGGCACTCCTGGAAATGACCATGCGCTGAACCTCAGAGGTTCCCTCGTAAAGCTCGGTGATCTTGGCGTCACGGTAATGCCGTTCCACCGGATAGCTCTCGGTGTAACCGTAGCCGCCGTGGATCTGGATCGCCTTGCCCGCCACCCGGGAGGCAGTCTCGGAAGCGAACAGCTTCGCCATCGCCCCTTCCGTCCCGTAGGGCCGCCCGCTGTCCACGAATGACGCCGCACGGTAAACGAGAAGCCGGGAGGCGTCGACCTCTGTCGCCATGTCGGCGATCATCCACTGGATGGCCTCCAGGCTCGCGATCGGCTTGCCGAACTGGATCCGCTCCTTCGCATACGCGACCGACGCGTCCAGTGCCGCCTGGGCGATGCCAAGCGCCTGCCCGGCAATTCCGATTCGGCCGCCGTCGAGCGTCTGCATGGCGATCTTGAAGCCGTTGCCCTCGCCGCCCAGGAGCGCATCCTTGGGAATGCGGCAGTTGGAGAAGTACAAGGGCGGCGTGCTGGATGCGCGAATGCCCAGCTTGTGCTCGGCCTCGCCGACGGAGAATCCCGGCGTGCCCTTCTCGACGATGAAGGCGCTAATTCCCCTGGTTCCCTGGCTGGCATCCGTCTTCGCGAAGACGATGTACACATCGGCATAAGGGGCATTGGTGATGAAGATCTTCGATCCGTTGAGGACGTACTCGTCTCCCTCGAGCACCGCCGTGCAGGTGCCCGCGGCCGCGTCCGTGCCCGCAGCGGGCTCGGTCAGGGCAAAGGCCGCCAGCAGGCGCCCGGAGGCCAGATCGTAGAGGTACTTGTCCTTCTGCGCCGGGGTACCGGAGCGGTAGATCGGCGTGGTACCGAGGGAGGAGTGCGCCGACACGATGGTGCCGGTGCTCGCGCACGCCCTCGACAGCTCCTCAATGACGATGACGTAGCTGAGGTAGTCCGCTCCGGCGCCGCCGACTTCCTCGGGGAAGGGCACGCCCATCAGGCTGAGGCCCGCCAGCTTCGGCAGGATTTCCGCGGGGAAGCGATGCTCACGGTCAATCTCAGCGGCGATTGGCGCCAATTCGGCCTCGGCGAATTCCCTGACCGTTTCTCGGATCAGCTCTTGCTCGTCAGTCAGGTCGAAGTTCACGGTACGCGCTCCTTTAGGTGGACGGTTGGGGTCTTAGCGGCATCCGGGAGCACGACAGCGGCGCAGCCAGGCTGGGCACGATTTCCGCCGGCCGGCCGTGCGACGCGCCCGGCGGGGACGCCCGCGGTTCCGGGCCGGCGAGCTAGTTCAGCTACGGCTGGCTTGTCGAGTCCGGCACGTGCGCTCGCGGCACCATCAGCTTCGGCTTTTTCACTCAGCGCGCGACAGCGCAGTGGCCTTGGTCACTTATTTTGTCGTTCGATGCTTTCCCTCTATCCGGACACGTGATAAGTAGACGAGGAAGTCCCTCACCTCAATGGGTGACACGCTTCTCCGTGTCCCGGCGGGTTACGGCGAATGCACGTCACTCATGGTTCAGCCTCCGGCCATCGGTTCTGGCCTGCTAGGGCCGAAAGTCCCTGAGCTCACGAGTGACACCTGGCTCGGGCGCAGGCATCGGGCATGAGGACGGGCGGCGGGCCCGGACTAAGATGATCTCGCAGAACTACAGAAAGCTGGTGAAACCGTGCGATGCAGCCAGGATCCGGTTCATGACTCCTGAGCCGTCAGCGGCGGGGGCCGAGCCGGGCGAAGACCGGACGGGCCAGCCGCCGGACGGCCCGCGCGCCGCCGCCGAGGGCTGGCGCCGCGCCGCCACCGGAGATCGCGTCCGGACGCTGGACGTCGATGACCGGGCCGTGCGGGTCGCCGTCAGGGACGGCACCGGGCCCTGGCCGCCGCTGCTGCTCTGCAACGGCATCGGCGCACGGCTGGAGCTGCTGCAGCCGTTCGTCGACGCGCTGGACCCGCGGCGGACGGTTATCCGGTTCGACCCTCCGGGCATCGGCGGCTCACCGCGGCCGGTGGTGCCCTACCACATGTGGACGCTGGCCTCACTGCTGAGCGGCATCCTCGATCAGCTCGGCTACCAGCAGGCCGACGTGCTCGGCATCTCCTGGGGCGGCGGCCTGGCCCAGCAGTTCGCGGTGCGATGCCCGGACCGGGTGCGCCGGCTGGTGCTGGTGGCCACTGCCACCGGGGCGCTGATGGTACCCGGCAGTCCCCGCGTGCTCACCCGGATGCTGTCGCCGCGCCGCCACCGGGATCCCGCGCATGCCGCCGCCATCGCCCGCGAGATTTACGGGGGCAGCGCGGGCGCCGACCCCTCGCGCGCCAGCGAGCTGCTGCAGGCGACGTCCCGCAGCGGGCCGAGCAGGGGTTATTACTACCAGCTGCTGGCTGCCGTCGGGTGGACCAGCCTGCCGCTGCTGCCCCGGCTGCGGCTGCCGACGCTGATCCTGGCCGGCGATGATGACCCGCTGACCCCGGTGGTCAACGCACGGATCATGCACCGGCTGATCTCGTCCAGCGAGCTGCATGTCTACCACGGCGGGCATCTCGACCTCGTCTCCGAGCCCGTGCGCATGGCCGCGGTCATCGAGGCCTTCCTGGACAGGCCGGGGCCCGCTACCAGGGCGCCCGGCGCGCCCCGGTAGCGGGCCGGCCTGCTCAGGTCTGCAGGATGTAGGTGCCGGGAGCGGGCATCAGCGGCGGGTACTTGCTGCTGCCCAGCGCGCGCGGCCGCGGCTTCTGCCCGCCGCTGCGGTCGGCCAGCCAGGCGGTGTAGTCCGGCCACCAGCTGCCGTGCTCCGTCTCCGCGTGCGCCAGCCACTCCTCCGGGTCGGGCGGGTTGCCGGGCCCGATCCGGAACGTCGCCTTCGGGTTGGACGGAGGGTTGACCATGGAGGCGACATGCCCGCTGGTGGAGAGCACGAACTTGATGTTGCCGCCGAGCAGCTGGGTGGCCCGGTAGGCCATCTTCCAGGGCGCGATGTGGTCGTCGACGCCGCCCACGACGTAGGTGTCCACGTCGACCTTGGACAGGTCGACGGGAGAGCCGAGCATACTGGCCACGCCTGCCTTAGTCAGCGCGTTGGCCTGGGCCAGCTTGATGAAGTCGCGATGCAGTCCCGCGGGCATCCTCGTCGTGTCGGCGTTCCAGTACAGGATGTCGAACGGGGGCGGGGGCTTGCCCTGCAGGTAGTTGTTCACCCAGTAGTTCCAGATCAGGTCGTCGGGCCGGAGCCAGGCGAATACCTCGGCCAGGGTCTTCCCGTCCATGTAGCCGCGGACCCTGGAGGACATGACCGACGCCGCTGCGATGGGCGCGTCCATTATGGCCACCGTGGTGCCGGCCTGCGACTGGTCCAGCAGCGTCACGCCCAGGAATAGGGTGCTGATCTCGTCGAGGTGGCCGGTGGCGGCCAGGTGCGCGCTTACCATCGAGGAGGTGATGCCGCCGGCGCAGAGGCCGCCCAGGTTGACCTTGGGCGCCTTGGTGATGCTGCGAACCGTGGCGAGCGAGTCGGTGACCGCGCTGCCGTAGGTGTTGACGTTCCAGTGGCTGAACTCCTTGCCGGGATTGCGCCAGGAGATCACGAAGACCTGGTAGCCCTGGGCGACGAAGAACTCCAGCATGCTCCGGCCGGGCGCGAGATCGGTGATGTAGTACTTGTTGATCATCGGCGGGACCATGAGGATCGGGAACCGGTACACGGTCGGAGTGGTCGGCTCGTACTGGATGAGCTCGTACACGTCCGTGCGGGCCACCACGGCGCCCGGTGACACCGCGATGTCCTTGCCGACCGTGAACGCATCCGGCTCCACCATGGTCGGGACGTGCGGAGAGCTGGACATGTCCGAGATCAGCGCGCGCAGGCCGCGGACGATGCTCAGCCCGCCGGTGTCGATGACGGCCTTCCACGCCACCGGGCTCAGCAGCGGGTTGTTACTCGGCGCGGCAGCCGCGATGAGGTTGATCAGTATGAACTTAACGCGCTCATTGTCACGCCAGTCCAGGCCCGCGTCCTCAAGCAGTCCCTCGGCGGCCTGGCTGATGGCCAGGTAACCCAGGACGGCCCGCTTCAGCATCGGGTTCTCGCTCCACGCGGGATCGGCGAACCTGCGATCGCGGCGGGCCGGAGCGATCGTCGACGTGCCGGCCGCGACCTTCGCCAGCTCGCTGGCCAGGGTCGTGGTCCGCCGGGCCAGGGCATCAGGGCGCAGGGCCAGCCGGACCGCGCAGCGCAGGGTGCTGGCGTCCGGGCGGAACCGGTGGAGGGCGCCCACCGTCCCGCCCGGCAGCAGCATGTCCAGCATGGCGACCAGGTCGGCCGCCTCCGGGATCTCGGGACGTGCCGACTCGCCCGCCGGGTGGCCGTTGCTCGCAGCCTTGCTGGCCGGGGCGGCGGGCTCGCCGACCGTGCCTGCACTCTCGTGCTCATTAATCTGCGGCACTGCCATCGTGGGCTCCTCTCATCGCAGCGCCTGCCGCGGCGCCTTGAGGCCGATGCTCGGCGTCGGCAAGCGCCCTGGCCAGAGGACGAACGTCCCCGGCCCCGGGGCCGCTCGGCCCTTCATCAGGCACGGGCCCGCTTGGTCCGCTATGGGCGGGGTTGGCCAGCGCCGGCATCGGGCCGGCGTTGCTGAGGGAGGGGACAGTAGTGGGCGCGCTCGACTGGACCACGGCCTGATCGCCGAGCGCGGAACGCACCGCCAGCTGGTCGCCGGAGCGGGGCCCTGCCAGCAGATGCGGGCCGCGCATCAGGCCGGGAGCAGCCCGGCATCCGCAGCCGAGCACCTGCTGCAAGGATGAGGGCATGGCGTGCACCCTGTATGTGGCCTGGGACGAGCGGCTGACCGGTTACGACTTCGGGCCGGGTCACCCGCTGGCCCCGATCCGGATCGACCTGACCATCGCGCTCGCCCGCGCCCTGGGCGTGCTCGACCAGCCCGGGGTAACGGTCCAGCGGCCGGAGCCCGCCACCGACGCGGAGCTGCGGCTCGTGCACGACCCTGACTACATCGCCGCGGTGCGGATGGCAGGCGGCCCGGACCCCGACATCACGGTGCGGATGTTCGGCCTCGGCACTGAGGACGACCCGGTCTTTCCTGACATGCACGACGCGTCGGCGCTGGTAGCCGGGGCGACGCTGGCGGCCGCCCGGGCCATGTGGAGCGGCGCCGCCGAGCACGGCGCCAGCATCGCTGGCGGCCTGCACCACGCCATGCGCGACCATGCCAGCGGGTTCTGCGTCTACAATGACCCGGCCATCGCGATCGCCTGGCTGCTGTCCGCGGGAGCCGAGCGGATCGCCTACGTGGACATCGACGTGCACCACGGTGACGGCGTCCAGGCCGCGTTCTACGACGACCCGCGGGTGCTGACGATCAGCCTGCACGAGACCCCGGCCCAGCTGTTCCCCGGCACCGGCCGGCCGGCCGAGACCGGCGGGAAGGGAGCGCCGGGCTCGGCGGTGAACGTCGCGCTGCCGGCCGGCACCAGGGACGCCGGCTGGCTGCGGGCATTCCACGCCATCGTCCCGCCGCTGCTGCGAGCCTTCCGGCCGCAGATCCTGGTCAGCCAGCATGGTTGTGACACGCACTGGCTGGACCCGCTCGCCGACCTTGAGGTGTCCATCGACGCGCAGCGCGTGGTGCACGCCGCGGTGCACGAGCTCGCGCACCAGGTCGCCGGCGGCCGCTGGCTGCTGACCGGCGGGGGCGGCTACGAGCTGGTCCAGGTCGTGCCGCGCACCTGGACGCATCTGCTGGCCGAGGCGGCCGGGCACCCGATCGATCCGTACACCCCCACGCCGCAGGGATGGCGCGAGTACGTGACCATGCGGACCGGCCGCCCGGCCCCTGAGCTGATGACCGAGGGGAACGAGGCGGCCTTCTCCCGGTTCGAGTCGGGCTACGACCCGGGCGAGCCGGTCGACCAGGCCATCCTGGCCACCATGGCCGCCGTGTTCCCCGAGCACGGGCTGCTGCACCTGCCCTGAAGCCGGCCGCCGCAGGCCGGCGGCCTCAGGCGGCCGGCCGGGGGAAATGCCAGGAGTAGCGGCTGCCGCCATCCGGGGCCTGCTCGACTTCCAGCGACGCGCCGGCGTGCCGGGCACTGACGTTCAGGTCGCTGAGATCGCGGGCCTGGCCGCCGCCTCCGCCGGGCGGCGCTCCCGCCGCGGCCCCGACGACTGTCAGGTGCACGTCATCGCCCACTGTCACGCCGATATGCGTGGCCCGGCCCTGCTTCCCGATCTCCACCAGCGCTTCCCGCAGGACCGCCAGGACCTGGTATCCGGCATCGCCGGGAAGCGACCGGTCGAGGCGGCCGCTGAAGCTGAGATCGGGCGGGCTGGAGTCAGGCGGCAGCAGCTCCGCGCACAGGTCCACGATGCCCTTCTGCAGCCCGTCCGCACGCGGGGCGTGCTGCATCCCGAAGATCGACTCCCGGATCAGCCGGACCGCCTCGTCCAGTTCCGTCACGGCGGACTCGATCCTGATCGCGGCGGACCTGCTGGCTGTCATGGTCACCGCTGCCTGCAGGGCCAGCCCGGCCGCGAACAGCCGGGTCACCACGGTGTCCTGAAGCTCAGCCGCGATCCGGTCACGATCCTCCAGCACCGTCAGCTCGCGCAGCCGGGCCTGCAGCTGCGCGCTTTCGCGCTGCGACTGCGCGATGCGGTCCCGCAGGCCGTGCGTGGCCACGGAGATCAGCACGCCGAGAGCTGCCCAGAGCAGCATCCGGCGGACCAGCACGGAGTCCGGGACGACCACCGGGGTGAGCGAGGTGATCACCCCGACGATGACGATCGCGATCACGATGCAGCCTGATTCCCACCGGCGATGGAACAGGGCTGTCCAGATCAGCGGTATCAGGATGACGATGCCCACGCCCGACGTCGGTCCCGCGGCCAGGATCAGCGCCAGCACGGACCCGGTGTAGGCCAGTGGCACCAGGACCGTCGTCCAGGCCGGCATCCGCTGCCACGGCAGCAGCAGCGAAGCGGCCACCGCCAGCAGCAGGACGATGCTGACGATGACCGCGGCCGGCGAGTGGCCGCCCGGGGGGAGCGCCAGGCTCGCTTCCGCGCCGAGCGCGACGATGGCGAAGGGCGCAATCCGGGCGAGCAGGCCGGGGCCGCGGAACGGCGAGGAGGGAGACAGGCCCTGCCCATAGCCGGGAGCGCCAATCCCGCCAGGCTGAGATTCCCGGACAGCCACTGACCTCATGAATCGTGACTTTCGGCTCGGAATGGACGGGTCGCCGCCGCTGGCGCCGGACGCAGGGTCTAGGCGCTTAGGGCCCTCAACATCAGTTTCGCAGCCGGCACCGGGGGTGTCCAGGCAGGCTGACCTGCGGCGCGCCCTGGCGGCGGGCCCGGCGGCAGGGCCTAAGGGCCCGCCCAGAAGTGCCGATCGGCCGTGGCGGCCGGGCCAGAGAATCCCGAGCATGAGGGAAAGACGCGGAGCAGTCGCTGCCGCATACCGGGAGAGATCATGACTGTCCGGGTTGGCATTAACGGTTTCGGGCGAATAGGACGCGCGTTCGTGCGCCGGTCGCTGAACATCGCGGACATCGAGGTCGTCGCGGTGAACGACATCACAGACGCGGCCACGCTCGCTCATCTGCTCGATTTCGACTCGACCTACGGCCGGATGGCTGCCACGGTCGAGCAGTCAGCCGACTCCATCGTCGTCGACGGGACGTCCATCACCGTGCTGTGCTGCCCTGATCCAGGCACCATCGACTGGGGCCGGCTGGGCGCCGACGTGGTCATTGAGTCCACCGGCCGGTTCCGGGCCAGGGACGATGCGGCCCTGCACCTGAAGGGCGGCGCGCGGAAGGTCCTGCTGTCCGCTCCCGGCAAGGGCGCGGACCTGACCGTGGTGATGGGAGTCAACGAGGACGAGTACGACCCGGTGCGGCACGACATCATCTCGAACGCGTCCTGCACCACCAACTGCGTGGCCCCGATGGCGAAGGTCCTGAACGACTCGTTCGGCCTGCGCCGGGGACTCATGACCACCGTCCACGCCTACACCGGCGACCAGATGCTGCTGGACGGGCCGCACCAGGACCTGCGCCGCGCCCGCAGCGCCGCGATCAGCATCGTGCCGACGACCACGGGCGCGGCGCGGGCCGCGGGCCTGGTCATTCCCGAGCTGGCTGGCCGCCTGGACGGGGTGGCTGTCCGGGTCCCGGTGGAGGACGGATCGCTGGCGGACCTGACCGCGCTGCTGGCGCGCGACGTGACGACGGCCGAGGTGAACGACGCATTCGAGCAGGCGTCCGCGGGACGGCTGGCCGGCATCCTGCGCTTCAGCACCGATCCGCTGGTCTCGCGTGACGTGATCGGCGACTCCGCCTCATGCGTCCTCGACTCCGAGCTGACCCAGTCGGCGGGGAACCTGGTCAAGGTCTTCGGCTGGTACGACAACGAATGGGGCTACACCTGCAGGCTGGCCGACCTGGCCGGCCTCGTCGGCAGGCAGCTCTAGGCAGCCGGTCGCGCCCGCGCGGGTTCCGCGGGGGTGCCAGCCGGCCGGGCAGGCAGGAGGATGCCACGATGCCAGCGTCACTGACGGACAACATGGTCCGGCGGCTCATCGAGGCCGCCGCGGCGGCGCCGTCCATTCACAACACCCAGCCCTGGCGGTTCCGGGTCTGCGGCGACGTCATCGAGATGCACGGTGACCCGAGCCGGATACTGTGGGTGGCGGATCCGCTGGGCCGGGCCCTGCACCTGAGCTGCGGCGCCGCGCTGTTCAACCTCCGGCTGGCCATCCGGCTGGCGGGGGCCAGGCCGCTGATCTGGCCGCTTCCCGACCCGGCAGGCGAGCCGACGCTGCTGGCCTCGGTGCAGCTGACCGATGGCCGGGCGCCGACACCGCAGGAGCGGGAGATGGCGGAGGCCATCCAGCAGCGGCACAGCAGCCGGGCGCCCTTCTCCGGCCGGCCGCTGCCCGAGCCCGTGCAGATCGGGCTGGAGCAGGAGGCCGGATACGAGTTCGCCGTGCTGCGCATGCTCAGCCCGCGGGACGCAGCCCTGGTGCTCCAGCTCGCCGGGGCCGCCGAGGCCAGGCTGGCCACCGACTTCGATCACCGGGTGGAGCTGGCGGAGTGGGTCGGCACGACAGGAGAGGACGGGATCCCCGCCAGCGCGCTCGGCTCCCGTCCCGACCGGCAACCTGCGCCCGTGCGTGACCTGGGCTACGCGGCCCCGAACGCCGTCCGGCCGGAGGGCAGCTTCGAGCGGCAGCCGCAGCTGGGCGTGCTGTCGACCGCGCGCGATGAGCCAGGCGACTGGCTGCGGGCGGGGCAGGCGCTGCAGCGGGTCCTGCTGGCGGCCACCCGCCATGGCGTCGCGACGTCACTGCTTTATCAGCCGATCGAGCTCGGCGACATGGAGCACCGGGAAGGCAGCTGGTGGCCCTGGCCGGAATGCCCGCAGATCATCATCCGGTTCGGCTACGGGCCGCGTGGCGCGGACACGCCTCGCCGCCCGGTAGCTGCCATCCTCGACCAGGCGGAGGAGGCGGCCCACTAGGAGCAGGGAAGCAGGCGGCCGCGGCGGCCGCATCAGCTGATCGCCGGCATCCGGCCCGCGGGGGACCGGGCGCCGGGATAGTGGTGTTGTTCGTCGCGTATGGACAGGACCATCGTCCCTGATAGGCCTATCCGTGCAGGCGCTAAGGTGAGAAGAGGCACAGGGCCGTGTCCCTGGTACGCCGGACGCCGACAGCGCAGGAACGGACAGGAGTGCCATCCGCAGATGAGTGATACACGACAGCCGCAGGCGGGCGACGGAGCACGCGACGGCGGCCGTATCAACGTGTTCCTGCTCGATGATCATGAGATTGTCCGCCGCGGGGTCCGCGAGCTGCTGGAGGCTGAGCCTGACATCACCGTCGTGGGCGAGGCGGGAACAGCCGAGTCGGCGCTGGCCCGCATCCCGGCGCTGCGACCGGACGTGGCCGTGCTGGACGTACGGCTGCCGGACGGGGACGGGGTCAGCGTCTGCCGGGACATCAAGTCGAGCATGCCCGAGGTGGCGTGCCTCATGCTGACCTCGTTCGGCGATGACGAGGCGCTCTTTGACGCGATCATGGCAGGTGCCGCGGGGTACGTGCTGAAGCAGATCCGCGGTACCGACCTGGTCGGCGCGGTCCGCACGATCGCCAGCGGCCGCTCGCTGCTCGACCCGGAGGCGGCCAGCAAGGTGATGCGCCGGATGCGGGATCAGGCGACCCGCTCCGATCCCCTGTCGGCCCTGACCGCGCAGGAACGGCGGATCCTGGAGCTGATCGGGGAAGGGCTGACGAACCGGCAGATCGGTGAGCGGATGTTCCTGGCCGAGAAGACCGTCAAGAATTACGTCTCAGCGCTGTTCGCGAAGCTCGGCATGGAACGCCGCACCCAGGCGGCCGCCTACGCGGCCAAAGTGTTCGAGGAGGCCGAGCACGCCCGGCCGGAGTCCGCCGGCTAGAGCAGACGGCACGTCGCCCGGCGGCGGGCACGTCACTCGGCTGAGCCGACTCGTCACCCGGCTGGGCTGCTGGCCTTGCCCAGGGGCACCTGCCAGCGCAGCTCGGTTCCCGCATCGCCGGCCGGCCCGACACTGAAGGTCCCGCCGAGCAGCAGGGCCCGCTCCTCGAGGTTCGCCAGCCCGCTGCGCCGCCCGCTGCGGCCCAGGCCGATGCCGTTGTCCCGGACCACCAGGAGCAGGTCGAGTCCGGCCTGGACGGTGACGTCGACCCGGCTCGCGGCGGCATGCCTGGCCGCGTTCGAGAGCGCCTCGCGCAGCACCACGAGCAGGTGGCCGGCGATCTCGTCAGGCACGTGCCCGTCCAGGTCGCCCACCAGGCTCAGTGATGGCGCGAACCCGAGCGGCTCCGTCAGTTCCTCCAGGATGCCGAGGATCCGCTCCCGGATGCCAGGTCCCTTGACATCGTGGCGGGCCTGCAGCGCGAAGATGGCTGACCGGATTTCTCCGATGGTGTCATCCATGGCATCCACGGCCCGGCTGACGCGCTCCGCTACCTCCGGGCGCGCGATGAGCGGCATCGCCCCCTGCAGGGACATCCCGGTGGCGTAGAGCCGCTGGATGACCAGGTCGTGCAGATCACGCGCAATGCGCTCGCGGTCCTGCAGGACGGTGAGCTGCTCCGCGTCCCGCCGGGCATCAGCCAGCTCCAGCGCGATCCCGGCCTGCGCCGCGAACGAGCCGACCATCTCGATCGCGGCAGGCGCCAGCGGCATGGACCCCGGATGGCGGCCGACGGTCAGCACGCCCCGGACGTTGCCGGCCCCTCCCAGCGGGAAGAGCACCGCCGGGCCGAGCGCCATGCGCTCCCTGGCCACCGGCGCGACCCTGGGGTCCTGGCTGAACTGCTCGACAGTCACCGGCTCGCCGGTGGCCAGCACCTCGGCGGACAGCGATTCCTCGGGCAGCACGAGCCCGCGAGTCCTGGCGGCGTCCAGGCCTGCCGCATGCCGGATCACCAGACTGCCCCGGCCACTTTCCGGCAGCGCGAGCGCAGCAAGGTCCGCGCCGGCCATTTCCAGTACCTGACCGGTCACCAGGTCGAGCACCTCGCCGGGATTAGCGCCCGACAGCAGCCTCCTGGTCACCGCGCCAAGAGCCTGCAGCCATCGCTGGCGCCTGCGCGCCTCCTCGTACAGCCGCGCGTTATCAATGGCGACACCGGCCGCAGCCGCCAGCGCGACCACGACCGCCTCGTCTTCCTCGTCGAACTGACCGCCGTTCAGTTTCTCGGTCAGGTAGAGGTTTCCGTAGACCTCATCGCGTATCCGGACGGGGACGCCCAGGAACGACCTCATGGGGGGGTGACCGGCGGGAAAGCCGAAGGATTTCGGGTCGCTCGCGATATCGTCCAGGCGCAGCGCGCGGGGATTGCTGATCAGCTCGCCCAGCAGCCCGCGGCCCTCCGGCCAGTGGTGGATGGCGGCGATCTCGTCTTCGCCGAGCCCTACCGGCACGAACTCGGCCAGCCGGCCGTTATCGCCGATTACGCCCAGTGCTCCGTATTTCGCGTCCACCAGCCCGGCCGCCGTCTCGACGATCCGCCGCAGGACCGCCTCGAGATCGAGCTGGCTGCCGATGGCGACGACCGCCTCCAGCAGCGCGTGCACCCGGTCGCGGGTGGCGACCACGGCCTGCAGGCGAACCTGCAGCTCGGCCAGCAGGTCGTCGAGTCTCAGGTGCGGCAGCATCGGGCGCGATTGGGCGGAATCCATCAGCGGCATAACTCCCGGGGCTCAGTCGTCCGGAATCAGGCGAACTAACGATAACGCGGCAGCACAGGCCCGGCGTGAGCGGGCAGCGCCAGGCTCGCGTCCTGATTGCCGAGCGTGACCTGGCCGTACGCGGCGGCGGGTCCGTGGTACTGCCTGCTGAGGACCGAAGTCCCGGCGGCAC
>Ga0116126_1000966_pt1 | contig 19164 bp, 11 predicted proteins | sample June2015DPH_16_5_FD_89730 | JGI IMG/M metagenome (GOLD analysis project Ga0116126, IMG submission 89730) | Peatland microbial communities from SPRUCE experiment site at the Marcell Experimental Forest, Minnesota, USA - June2015DPH_16_40 | ecosystem: Environmental > Terrestrial > Soil > Wetlands...
CGAACTTCCCGGTTGTCAATGCTTTTCAGCCCACTTCCGGTGGCAATCAGGACGCGTTTGTCGCGAAGATCGCCAGCACGGGAAGCTCGCTGGTCTACAGCACATACCTCGGCGGCAGCGGGGGCACGGTTGGCTTTCCCGAGACAGGGTCCGCGATCGCGGTCGACAGCGCGGGCGACGCATACGTGACCGGGACTACCAGTTCCCCTAATTTCCCCTTGGCAAATGCGCTGTTCTCCAGTTCAGCGGGAGTCGGTATTCACGCCTTCGTGACCGAACTGAACCCTGCCGGCAGCGGCCTGGTGTACAGCACGTACCTGGGCGGCAGCAGTTTCGATGAGGCTGCAGCGATTGCCGTCGATTCCGGCGGAAACGCCGTGGTCGCTGGTTTTACGGCTTCGCCCGACTTTCCGCTGGCCAATCCTGTACAGACACCCCTGGCGGGCGGATATGACGCGTTTGTCACCAGGCTGAACTCCACGGGGACCGCCTTGGTCGAAAGCACGTTCTTCGGCGGCAACGGCAGCGACGCCGCAAATGCAGTGGCATATGGTGACTCCAACGCAGTTTACGTAGCGGGACAGACGCAGTCGTTAAACTATCCCATCGAGAACGCGACACAGTCGGCCTTGGCAGGCGCCCAGAATGCGTTCCTCGCAGTGTTTACGCTGCCGCCGCAGTATGCAGGCTCTCTCGACGAAGCGGATTGCACCAACATCGGTGGCTGGGCTTGGGACGCGAACAACCCGAACAAGACAGTCAGCGTAGACGTCCTGGACGGCGCCAACCTTATCGCGACTGTGCCTGCCAGCTCATTCGAAGCCACTCTCGCAAGCGCCGGTATCGGCAATGGCTATCACGCTTTCAATTACTCGACACCGAGTTCACTCAAGGACGGGGCGGCGCAGTCGATTTCGTTGAGGATCTCACAGACCAGCACTGGTATCGGCGCGCCCCAGTCGCTAAGTTGCGCCGCCATAATGCCGTCGGTGGACATCGATATGCCGGCCTCGGGTGTAACAGTCTCTGGCACCGTGACGGTGGCCGGCTGGGCAATCGATAACGCCTCGACAGTCGGAACCGCGATCAGCAGCGTACAGGTGCTGGTGGACGGAACGGTGGGAGGCGCGGCCACGTACGGAGTCAATCGGCCGGATGTGTGCTCGGCTTATCCGGGCCGTCCGGGTTGCCCCAACGTGGGGTTCTCATACCCGCTGAACACCGCGACGCTGACGGCCGGGTCTCACACCATCACGGTGACGGCTACGGATTCCGACAGCCCGGCCGACACAGGCTCGACCAGCGTGATGGTCACGGTCACCGCCGCCGCGATACCGTCCGTCCACATCGATATGCCGGCCTCCAGTGCGACCGTTTCTGGAACGGCGACGGTTGCAGGCTGGGCCATCGACAACGCTTCGACAGTGGGAACGGCGGTCGGTACCGTACAGGTGCTAGTGGACGGAACGCCGGTGGGCGCGGCCACTTACGGAGTCAGCCGGCCGGATGTATGCGCGGCTTATGCCGGCCGTCCGGGTTGCCCCGACGTGGGGTTCTCATACTCACTGAACACCGCGACGCTGGCGCCCGGGTCTCACACCATCACGGTAACGGCCACCGATTCCGCCAGCCCTCCCGACACCGGTTCGACCAGCGTGACGGTCACGGTCACCGCCGCCGTGATACCGTCCGTCCACATCGATATGCCGGCCTCAGGCGCGACAGTTTCTGGCACGGCGACGATCGCAGGCTGGGCCATCGACAAAGTTCCGACAGTCGGAACCGCGATCAGCAGCGTACAGGTGCTGGTGGACGGAACGCCGGTAGGCGCAGCCACGTACGGAGTCAATCGGCCAGATGTGTGCTCGGCTTATCCGGGCCGTCCCGGTTGCCCCAACGTGGGGTTCTCATACTCACTGAACACCGCGACGCTGACGGCCGGGTCTCACACCATCACGGTAACGGCCACCGATTCCACCAGCCCTCCCGACACCGGTTCGACCAGCGTGACGGTCACGGTTACCGCCGCTGTGATACCGTCCGTCCACATCGACATGCCGTCTCCGGGCACGACAGTTTCTGGCACTGTGACGGTGGCCGGCTGGGCTATTGACGACGTTACGACGATAGGCACGCCGATCAGCGGCGTACAGGTGCTGGTGGACGGAGCGCCGGTAGGCGCGGCCACGTACGGAGTCAATCGGCCGGATGTGTGCTCGGCTTATCCGGGCCGTCCGGGTTGCCCCAACGTGGGGTTCTCATACCCGCTGAACACCGCGACGCTGGCGTCCGGGTCTCACACCATCACGGTAACGGCCACGGACTCCGCCAACCCTCCCGACGCGGGCTCGGCAACGACCACCGTGCTGAAGTAAATGGTAAAACGGCTCTCCGGCGGGACTGTTTCACCCGCCCGTTCGAAGCCGCCGCGATTTCCCGGCCGTGGCGGCGCGAAGCGGCCAGAGTGCCAGCGTCCGTCAGAATCGTTATTGCTGCATCCGCAATGGTATGCAACAATTGGGCATGTTGACTGTTCTTATCCGCAGCGGGGCCGCAGTCACACCGTGCTTGGTTGTCACAATGACACTCCTCGCCGGCTGTTCTACCAGCCACTCACCAGCGGTGGAATCTTCGACTGCGCACTCCAGAGCGACAAACGTATTCGGAAATGAGCTTTCGCTAACCGGCTATGACATCCGGTCCAAAGACAGCCACACTGAAATGGAGTTGCGATGGAGCGCCGTCCGGAATCCCACGGCAGATTACGTGATATTTGTGCATGGTGTGGACGGTTCCGGCGCCATTGCGTTTCAGGCGGACCATGAACTGAAGGACGATGCTGGAGTACGCACCGCCGCTTGGAAGGTCGGCGAGTCGGTGAAGGACCACTTCCTCTTGACTCCTCCCCCCGGTCACGCGGCCGGAAAATACGCGATCCGGCTGGGTGCTTACATTCCGAGTCCCATGAAGCTCCTTTCGGTAATTAATCCGACCATTAACCAGCCTACCGACGCTTGGCACGATCACTCGGTCATTATCGACCAGGTGGAATGCAAATGACCGACCGGGATCCGTTGGACCGCGCGGCCAGTTGCGTGTTAAGTCTCGGCGGAATGGAAGTATCCGACACCAAGCGCGTCCGGGCGGCACCGATGATGGCAAAAACAGCGGGCGGTGTTACGGAATGATGAAGGTCCGCTTGCCGATTGGGTGGCTGCTGCCATCCTGCAGGACCGCCGAGGCGCTGACAGTGTGTCGCCCCGGCTTCAAACGGGCAGGGTCCACCGGGGCATTGTAGCCATTGAACGGATGTCCGGGATATTGCGGGTACGCCGCGACGAGATCTGGCCGGATCGTCGCCAATCCAGCCGAGGCGACGTTCTGCCCATCGATTGCTATCTCGATCACCTTGATCCGCAATCCACTTAGCGCCCAACCTGCCACTAGAACTTTACCCCTTACAGTTTCATTGTCCCCGGGCATGTCGATCGTGCCAATGCACGGCAGGCTCGAGTTAGCGCCGCTGGCGTTCATCGAGTCAGCCCCGCTGAACCAGTGTTCGCACAACCCGTCATCGGAGGTGCTAGTGACCTCCAGCCCGTAATCTCGCTGAATTCGCTCGATGCGCCCGTACAGATCAAGTCCATCGAGCTCTTTGCGAGCGTCACGGCAGTACAGAACGTCCCCGACGGTAGCAGGAGCCGCTGCCCGGATACGCCTCTGAATCTGCTCCTTGGAGAAGTACCGGTCCATGATAGCGCGGCGATGACTGTAGAACGGGATCTCCGCGCCCCAGTCATCCCCTCTCACGATAATGAACTGGTCTGGCTTCGCGTGCCGCTGCACCTCCTGCCCTGTAAGCGTAAGAGCAGTATCCTCCTTCTGCTGCGCGGGGAAGTATGAGTCGTAGTAGCGGTAGAGGCAGCTCCCAATCAGCACGACAAACAACGCGTACCCCCCGATGCGATGGCTTTCGCCTCCGCGCATTAGCCCACAGATTACGAACCCTGCCGCCGCGGTCAGAAAAATGGCGTTCGCGGTTTGGTAATAGGGATGAATTTTGTGCAGGCCCGGGAAGGCCAGAATATCGACGAAGAACAACACGACGCATAGTGCCGCGTATCGGCTGTAACGTTGCGCTAGGGGCAATAACACCAAAATACAAAAGAACAGCGCCGTCATGCCCAAGATCTCCGGGAACATTCTGGTCGACACTGCGTCCCAAAGGTCCGGAAGGAAACGGTCCGCCAGCCTGCCAAAAACCCAGGTGTGCAGGTTCGAAGATAGGAGAAAGGACGCAGCTAATTCGTTGCGCGCCACCACGCTGTCGGCAAACCTGGCCCAGGCTGTCTCAGCCAGCAGCGGGACGGCCAGGAGAAGAGCCGCCAGGAGCGCAGATCTCTTCACGCCAACTAAACGCTTCCAGAACAGTACTGCCAGCCAACCGGCCACCACAACCCAGAACGGAGCGAAGGTCGTGATTTTGACCACTGCGGCGAACACGCCCAGGGCCGTCGCAATTGCCAGATCCTTGCGGCGGAGACCGGACGCTGCACGCAGTGCGAACAGAGTGAACCACAGGCACACGCTCAACGCGCACGTCTCGATCATGAACGTGCGGCTCCAGAAAAGATAAATGGGGCAGACCAGAAGCAGGGCGACGATTACCAATCTGCCTCTCAGCTCAGTGTGGAAAAACTCCAAGATCTTCCACAACGCCACGACGCAAACGAAAAAAAAACCGATGCTGACAATTCTCCCCGCGGCCATCAGCGGCATTCCGGTAATAGCGACGAGCAACGCGGTTACCCATTGGTACAGTGGAAACTCGATTGGCAGACCCCAGGGAGGCCCGAACAGCGGTGTTTGGTAAGCAAACCAGGGAGAGCCTTCCAGAAGCGATCTCACAGGTAGCGCCGTTTGCGCCTGCCTGCTGCCCATCCGATCCGAGATGTTGTGACCGAAGCCGACCGAAAACACATATAACGCGTGCAACGCCAGCAGGACGACGGCGCCGGTCAGTATACGCAGCTCGATCATGTGCGCGCGACGTTCGGGTCGGCTCGTCTCTGCGGCCTTGGCCGGCACCATCACATCCGGAGGCTGTTTCTCTGGGGGAGGCTCTGGTCCAGTCGGTGCTTTGTCGGAGGCTCTGAGGGATACTCCCTTTGAGTTAGGGTGTACGCGCGGTGGCATCAGTGTGAGAGCCATTGTAGCACTCAAACCGTTGCGATTGATCGATCGTGCCGGGGAGAAAAATCCATTTCCTGAGTCTGCTCGATTGGCCTTTACTGGCCAGCCCGCCTGCCGTTCGCAGGGGGCGGAGAGAATTCGCAGAGTCGCCCGGCAGCCTGCGGCGAAATGGCAAGCGCACAAGCCGTCGGGCGCGCCGGGGACCATGAGATGGCCCCCAACCGCATGCCGTAGACTCGCGTTATGCGCACGTTCAAACCAAGTCCCTGGTGCGCCCTGCAAGCATCAACGCAGAGGCCGTCTGCCTCACTGACGAGACTGTGACTCCGGTAGGTTGGCCGATCTGAAACAGAGCATAATCATCGTTTCCATCGTGACGCCAGATGCTCGTGTCCTTGGACAATGGCACTACTTGTCGCCAACCACACTCTTGGAGCATCCCCTCGCATTCGCCGCCCGAGATCCGCCGCCTTTGACAGCGGATGAAGTTCGCTATAATGATGCTCTTTCGGGCAGCCATGCCTCGACCCTTCTCAACTGCAGAATGCACGCTTGACATGTCCTTCGGCGCCGCCAACACATCTACGGAGTCCTTGCTCCAGGCTCTGGAACGTCATTGCGTGGAACGGCCGGACGCTACTTTTTGCCACTTCTGGTCTGGCGATATACGCGAGGATATTTCCTTTCGCCAACTGAAGGGCAGATCCGGTGCCTACGCGAATCTCTATAGAGAATCCGGGCTGCGGGCCGGCAATGTCGTGCTCATTATGCTGAAACATTCGCCCGATATGTACTATGCGTTTATCGGTGCGATGTTATGCGGCTGTATACCTTCGATGATGCCGTTCCCTTCGGTGAAACAGGATCCGGTCAAATATTGGGAATCTCACAAGCAACTTTTCGAACGCATTGGCGCGGGCGCGATCGTGACCTATTCGGAGAATACGAAAGTTCTCAGCGACCGCCTTCACGGCCGGCGTCTTCGCGTGCTTGTGCCTGAAGACCTTGCGGAGAAATCGTACCCATTCGAGGCGGTCCAGGCCAGGCTGGAAGACGTCGCACTCATCCAGCACAGCTCCGGCACGACCGGATTGAAGAAGGGCGTCCAGCTTTCCTACGCGGCCGTGGCAGGACAAATCAAGAGCTACGCAGCGACGCTCGGGCTTACGGCCTCCGATCGCTTCGCCTCCTGGCTGCCGCTCTATCACGACATGGGCCTGATTGCCTGCTTTATCATGCCGCTCGCCTTGGGGCTGCCGGTGGTATCGCTGGACGCCTTTGAATGGGTCAGCCGGCCGGAAATACTGTTCGACGCAATTGAGGCGTATGGGTGCACCCACGTGTGGTTGCCCAATTTCGCCTTTCACCATCTCTGCCGAACCGTGGATTCGGAGCTTCGTTACCGGCTTGACAGCGTCAAGGCGTTCATCGATTGCTCCGAACTTTGCAGAGCGGAGACCTTCGATTTGTTCTACGAGACGTTCGCTGGTTCCGGCGTCGCTCGCAATCGTTTGCACTGCTGCTATGCAATGGCGGAAACGGTATTCGCCGTCACGCAAACGGCCCTGGGAGAGGAAACGAGGGAATACGCCGCCGATGCAAACACGCTTGCCAACGACCACCGCGCCATCCCCGCCGTTTACGGCAAGCCATCGCGCCGGATACTTTCCGTGGGCCGGGTAATCCCAGGCCTGGAGATTGATATTATCGGCGCCGACGGAAACGCCCTGCCGGCCGGCCACGCGGGCGAGATCGTCGTCCGCGGCGAGTTCTTGTTTTCCGGTTACTATAAGAACGATGCTGAAACAGCCAAGAGTTTTCTCCGGGAGTGGTACAGAACCGGAGACACCGGTTTCGCTCATGACGGTGAGCTCTACCTTCTGGGCCGGTTGAAGGAGTTGATTATCGTTTACGGGAAGAATCTATACGCCACCGATCTGGAATACATCTGTAACCGGGCTATAGGCGTCAAGCGGGGACGGTGCGTGGTGTTTGGCGTTTTCAATCCGGACCTCGGCAGTGAGGATGTGGTAGTTGTCGCGGAGACGGCGATCCCTGCGGGCCCCGAATGGGCCACAATCCGCAAGAATATCAAGCTTGAGCTGCTGGCCGGCGTGGGCATTCCACCCCATGACATCTGGATAGTGGAGCCTGGATGGCTTGTGAAGAGCACGTCCGGTAAGATCGCACGTGGCGAGAACCTGAGTAAGTACCTTGCTGAAAAGACCTCGCGGAAGGGGTGTCCAGGCCCCGTATGACCCAGGACGAAGCGCTCCAGACAGTTCAGCGCGCACTACGGCTGACGTTTAGCGATCCGGATATCGAGGTTACCCGCGGCACCACGGCGGACGATATCGACGGATGGGACTCCCTTTCCCACGCGGTTTTCATGTTTCGCCTGGAGAAATACTGCGGGGTGCGAGTGCCTTCTTCGCTGGCCTCTTCGTTTCGAGACATTGGCGAACTCGTCGATTATCTGGTGCAGTTGACAGGCGAAAACTAAATGGCGCAAGACGGGAAGACATCGCTGGCTGACTCGGTCGCGATGGGGCGGGACGCTTGGCTCTTTCACCGTGATAACTTTGCTTTTGAACAGATGAGTGGTGTTAGACGGCTGAGCGATCCGGAGATCGCCGCGTGGAAAAATCTCCTCACCGGTTGCGATGACTGGATGCGCGAGCGGAACGTCGAGTTTATTTCGCTGATCGCTCCGGAAAAACACGTCGTCTACTGCGACTACCTTCCTCCAGGGAGCATCGTCTCGGACCAGCGCCCGGCGAGCGTTCTGGTTCGAGCGCTGAGCGACTTCCCGCGAGTCCGGCCGATATACCCTGTTGAGGCGCTTCGGGCCGGACGGGTATCCTGCGATACCTACCATGCCGTGGGAACTCATTGGAACTACTTCGGCGCCTTCATCGCCTACCGCGAGCTCGCCTCCGAGATAGCGAAGCGGGTGAAGATTCCCATCCTGGACACGCAGGACGTCACATTTGGCTTGAGCCGGCCGCATGCTGGCGACCTGGGCGTGCGCCTCGACCCGGAGATGACCGCCCCCGAGCACGAAGTCCGTGCGACGCTGGCAAAAAGCCGAAGAATTTTCGAAAGCCGCAAGTACGCTCGCGGGCATGTCGCCATTTACGAGAATTTCGACAGGCACCTGCCAAAAGCCGTGGTCTTCCGCGATTCGTCCTCGTCCTGGCTGTTGCCGTTGCTTTCGGAGTCCTTCAGCCGTGTAGTCGCCGTCAGTTCTCCACATATTTATCGCGAACTGGTCGAGAGCGAGAAGCCGGACGTAGTGATCTTCGAGATCATTGAACGGTACGTGCATGACGAATATGAATCCCCGTTTGGCGCCGGCAAGGTTCCGTTCACGGAACTTACCGATCTCTCTGTGGATGACCTGGCTCGCAAGACCGGATTGGTTGTGGGACACGTGGAGAGTCCCATCCCGAGGAGCGACGCCGGCCGGCTTTTGCAGGTTAGTGGGTGGGCCGTGTCGCCGGATGGCATTCGCGAAATCACGGTTCATCTCGACGGCGTGCTCGTTGGCAACGCTGAAATGGGCGTGAGTCGCCCTGACCTGGCTGCATTTCCGAGCCTGGAGGCGAAGACATCCGGCTTTCGGTTCGATCTGGATGCGGCGGCCGCGGGGATTTCCGGGGGAAAGCATCGGGTCGCCGTCCGGGTGAAATCGAACGGCGGCACAGAGTACACCCTTGGTGAGATGACGATTAAGTTCGTCCTGTAATCTGTAGGAATGTCAACGGCCAGGGCGCCCTCACGCTCTTATCTACAGGTTACACGCTGGGGCGAGTTGGGCAATTCGAACTCCGCTTCGTCTGTCTTCGCGACGATAGAGTGGGAGCGCCCATCCTTGAGCGCCGCAGGCATGTCCAAGAAGAATGCGTGCGCGCCATTGCCCTTGCCGGCAGCACTTAGGTCGGGACGCGGCCGGTCGGCGGTCAGAGTCATCAGTGGCTTGCCATCATCCAGAATGCGAATCTTCACTTGGGCGTTGGGGACCGATGCATTCCAAGCCCATCCGGCGATCATATCGCAACCGGCGTGGTCGAAACTCCCTTCATAATGCGCAGGGGCAGCGGACACCGGCCGCCGCCAATCCGACGGAACGGGCAGGATAAGCCGCCGGTTATCCCAATCGCGGTCGCCCCGGTCCGCCGGGAGAAACGTCCCGGGAGGTTCCCAGATGCCAAACGCGATCCGGGTTACGCTCTTCAGTTGATCGGGCGACAATTGCACGCTATCGCGCCAAATCTCGCCAGCCTTCGCCAGGCGCGGCGCCGTTCGAGCGCCGGGAACCTGTTCATGATCCGCTTGCGCAAGCAGCTTGCCGCCCTGGTCGATAAGGTGAACAAACACCAAGTATTTCAATGGCTGTTCCGCAAGGCTCTCCCAGAAGAGTTCCATTTGCAAACCCTGGTCCTTCGGCGTAAGCAGCACGCCGCGGAGAACGAAGCGGTCGCCAAAGCGAACGTCGCGGCTGCCGGAGACACTTCCATCGACGGCCGACACCAGAGCGTCCGGCGTCAGAAGCATAGGCTCCCTGTTTTCGGCGTAAAACAGATCCCGCCAAGTATGTTTGGCCATCAGACGCCCAAACGCCTCGTCGAGGCTTGCGTGATCGATTACCCTGACCAGCCTCAGATCGCCTTCCGACACGGTCTGGAGACCTTGCCCCCCGGAAGCCTGAGTGAGCCACGCGGAGAAAACATCCAATTCATTCCCCGGATCATTGACAACCTGCTCTGCAAGCAGGGCCCGCAGGCGGTTGGCGTCACGAACGGGATAAAACAATAGAAAGTCAGCCTGTACAAGTCCCGCGCGCCGGACCATGATGGGATGTACCCACTCGAGCGTCCGCTCGATCTGAAACGTGGGCCCCGGACGAAGCAAATTGGCATAGATGCCCTCTGCTTCGACTACGGCGGGGCGTTGGTCCAGAGGAATGACATAGACTTTGAGGTCTCGCCCTTCCTGGCGTGCCTGATCGACCAACAGATCGCCCCATTTGACTTCCTGCCGAAACTGTCCTATGGAGAGGTTCACTCCCGCAAGCAACTGCCCCTTGAGAGGGGGCGCGTCCATGAAAAGCAGTGCGACAATAACTCCCATGGGCGCGACGCAAGCGATGGCCAGCGCAGGTCGAGCCAACCGCGGCAAGGCAGAATCCGCTGCCGCTAAAATGTCGGGAAGAAGAACGACCAAAAAGATCATCAGGAACGGATACAAGAATCGAATCTGGGCGGCGCTGGTGAACCGAAGCCACCACACGACTCCCAAACCAAGTGTCGCCAGCGCTGCCAGGAAACGAAAATCTTCGAGGCGCACGGATCGCCGCGAAGCCCGAACCACGATGCCACCAAGCAGAAGCAAAGCGGCGACTATCGACGCGCAGAGCCAGTGCCATCCCAACGACTGTTGGATTTGCCGGGAGACGAGACTCCAGGGAGAGACGTTCTTGTACATGTCGATCACAATCAGTTGCGCGTTATAGCCGATCCTGAGATTCGCACGGGAAAGATATTCCGATCGGAGGCACGCGGCCGTTACAGCGGCGAAAATCACTACAAGAAGACACGCCGCCCGGATCGAGTAGCTCTTGAGCGTCCGGTTCTCGCGCCACCCCGCGAGTAACGGCCAGTGGGCGGCGGCCAGTTCGGCGGCCCAGAGAAAGCAGAAGACCGGCAGGAGAACCAGAGCGGCCGGCTTTACGAGTAGAGTTAGCGCCCCGACGAAGCCCCCCATCGCCGCTAAGCCGAGGGAGCGTCGGCGGACACTCACAATCAGGAGCACTGTCGCCAAGGCCGATAACGCTCCCAGGAAGCAATCCATGTGCCCCATGTCCGCGGTGAATGGGAACGCGTCATTCCTCTCAAACTGATAGAACATCGGCAGAGAGGCGAGCATGAGAGCTCCAACCAGATTCGCCCACCGCTGGCGGGGTTGCCGCAACTGTGACTCCGCCAGCACCCAGAAGCCAAGCACGAACGCCACAACGGGAACGTAAATAGCTCGGAAAAAAAACCCATGGAAGTTGGGAGAGAACCCGAGCGGGCTGGTGAGCAGCATCGTTCCCGGAGGCCGAATCGTCGGTTCCACGTTGAGCGGATTGACCAGCCGGCCGCTGCTCCATTCCCGCCAGACCAGTTCTCCCTTCATGTAGTACGCCATGGGATCGAAGATTGGCGGCGCGATGGCGCGATTAGTCTTCAGGTAGATGCCGATCCCCAGAACCGCCAGACACAGGACCAGTATCAACATCGGTAAATGCATGGAAAATCGATTGCGAAATGCGCGGAGACTCGCGGTGTTCATGAATGTTAGGCCATTCTAACTACTTGCACTCCACGTTCGCAATAAGGACGGCGCGATTCTCCCAGCCGTTTCCAGGCTGCGGAAGCGTGGCCCGAATCAAGCGGACCATCTGGAACGGATGGAGCGCCCGGAGACCCCAGCAACGGCTGGTCCTGGCATCGCCAACCTGAACATCGGCTCTGGCACCGCGCGACACCGAGGATTGGGCACTGAATGAGGCTGGCTAGCCCTTGGCCGGTCCTGTTCTTCATTTCGTTCTTTATTTGATTCTCATTCCTACATGATTTTCTGTCACGCCAGCTGGCTCGGCGTTACAATAGCTAATCGGCGAACAGCCAATCGATCGTTCGGAGGAACCGATCTTGTGACCCTCGTCCGCGCCATCCGCCAACTGCCGGCGGTGCTGTTGTCGCTGTTGTGTGCTGTCTTGCTTGCCCCGAGCCTGATCTGGATCGCCGAAGATCGTGCGGTGTGGCTGTGGGATCAAGCATGGTATGGGGAGGTGTCGGCGGATCTGTGGTTCTGGATGGGGCATTCGCCGCGGCGATGGGTTGGGGAGTTGTTAGACGGCCTGTCCATGAAGCCTCCGGGCGTGGTGTGGATGGGACAGTTCTTCGTCCCCTTGCGGCACATCTTCGGATCGGTGGAAGTGTCGCTGCTCGTCTCCATTCTGGCGACACAATTCGTTCTGCTGGCGATTCTGTTTCGCATCGGCCGCCGGCTGTGTTCGGGTTCCAGCCTGGTGGCCGTTGCCGGCGTTACGCTGGCGGCGGGCGCGTCGCTGTTTGCCGGCCTTTCTAATCAATTCTTCGTGGAACCATTACAAGCTGTCGCGGTGGCATGGGTCTATTATGTGGCGGTCGAGGCCCCCGGTTGGACCAGCCTGCGTATTCTGGTGCAGCTTGCGTTGGCTATGGTGGTTGGTGTTCTGGCGAAGGCCGACACGCCGCTTTACTGCGTGCTGCCTTGCGTCTACGCGGCAGGTCTCGTCTGGCGGAAGAAACCATCGCGGGCGGAATTGTCCGCTTGTTGGAAGTCCCGCGGCTTTCGGGTCCAGGCCGTCCTTCTCGGATTGCTGACCGTCGCCACCGCTCTCTGGTATTGCCGGAATATGCGAGCCATGTGGGAGCACGCCCGCGATTCATCTTCGGGCGCAGTCGCTCTCAACTATGGCGCCCGCGATACCTGGCTGCATAAACTCGTCCAGTGGTGGGGATTGCTGAACGACTCTTTTCTCGCGCCATATCTGGGTTGGGTGTTCCTCGCAGTTCTGGCCGGAGCGGGCCTGTTCGGAGTGCTGCGTCTCCGGCAGCGCGGCGGAAAAGCACGCATGGAACCCGTTACGATATTCAGTGCGCTGCAGATCCTTCTGCTGCTCTCGGTGTTGTCCACCGCCATCACACTGGAACCCAGATTTCTTTACGCGATCCTGCCGAGCATTGCGATCGTGTTCATGCAGCTTTGCGCCTTGCTGCCGGCCAGGTTCCTCGCCGCCGTGGTGGTGGCGTGTGGCGCTCAGTGGGCCGTCGTTAACGCGGAGTCTCTGGCGATCGCGGGCCGCCTCAGTCATCAATCCTCGTGGCTTCTCACGCCGGAGTTCGATCGCTCTCGCTACGACGACCTCACCCGGGTGGTGAGCCTGACTTCGAATGCGTCCGAGCGCTACGATATCGTCGCGGTGGAAAGTCCGTGGATGAACGCTAACGCAGCCGCCTTTTTTGCCGCCAAGAATCGTTTGCGGACAGGTGTGCGGAGTTACTACACTTCGCTTGGCTATGGCGAATCCGACTTTGGGGCGGCCATGCGGCGCATCGAGGAGTTTCGCCCGCGCTACGTCATCACGGTCGCCGAGCCGTTTCAGGTTGGCCTGCCGGGCTTCCTCAATGTCGTGTCGTTGCCGGTCCTGCGCGACCTGCGGACCGACGATCGTTTCAGCCAGGTTCCTTTTGCTAGTCGAAACGGTGTGCTGGTGTTCCGATTCAAGAATGGCTTTCCCGCCGAAGCCGCTGCTGGGAGTACGCCTTGACGAGCGCCAACGAGCGCGGCGGGTATGCCCCACTGGTGACGATAGTCCTCCCATGCGGGCCCGACACCGACGCGGCTGAACTGTCGCTTCGCTCGATCCGCGCGCAAACGATTCAGTCATTCGAGGTCCTGCTTGTCAACGCCGGATGTCCGGAGGCCTTTCTCCAAACGCTGACCGGCCAAGGGGCGGGCGAGCGGATCGAGACGATCGGCGGCGAAGGCATTGCCTGTGCGTGGAACGCCGCCGCCGCGCGGTCTGCGGCACGCTACATCTGCTTTCTCCAGCCTGGCGACAGAATAGAGGAAACCTACCTGGATAAGTGCCTTTTCCATCTCGAAGTGGCCTCCCTCGATGTTTGCGGGAGTTGGCAACTGCGAGGCGCCGAGTTGCACAGAGCCGGGCCATTTTCCTTGCGCGCTCTGCTGGCGCGGAACGTCAGCGGATCGGCCGTGATCCGGAGAGAAACCCTGATCCGGGCCGGCGGCTTCGACTGCGCGATCGCGCCTCCCTTTCTGATTTGGGACCTGTGGATCCGGATGGCGGAGCATGGGGCTCGGGGCCACCTGTTCTCGGAAGCGCTCGTCCGCAGTTTGCGGGAACACGGCGACGATCCGCACAACGCCGCGTTCCTCAGCCAGAAATACAGCCATCTCTTGCGCGACGCGAGATTGGTGCAGCGGCTCGACGCGATTCGCGCCAAAATGCCGCCTTTGCACAGCTACGGCGACCTGTTAGAGGCCGGACGCCAACCGGAGCGCCCCGGCATTCTCGTCGCCAAGCCGTTTCTCACCATGGGCGGGGCGGAACGAGCCGTGGCAGGGCTTTCCCGCGAGCTGACACGCCGCGGGTTTCGCGTTTTTTTGGTCACGACCGAAGCGGCTCCGCAAGGCCGCGGCGAGACGAGCGCGTGGTTTCTCGGCAACGTCGCCGGCCTTTATCATCTGCCGCAATTCGTCGCCCCTAACCTGCGGCCGGCTTTTCTTTCCTATCTGATTCATGAGCACTCGATTCAAGCGCTGCTGCAGGTGGGCTCCCCCGCTGTGTATGGCTGGCTGCCGCGCTTGAAGGAGCTGTTTGGCGAACTCGCGGTGGTGGACCTCTTGTTCAATTCCGTTGGGCATGTGGGCAGCTATTCGAAGAACCGGGGACTCATAGACCATGTCGTCGTGGAACACGAAGGCATGGCGGCGTGGCTGGTGGAGAATGGGGAGCGACGGGCCAGAATCTCAGTGATTCCCAACGCGGTCGACATCAACCGCTTCTCTCCGCAGCCGCCCAGAGATTGGCGGACTGGAGGGCCACGCCGGGAAGGCGTCTTCGTGGTCGGGTTTTTCGGACGACTGGCCGAAGAAAAAGCTCCCGACACGTTTGTGCGCATCGCCGCCGGCTTCAAGAACCGCCCGGCTTTTCAGTTCTTGATTTGTGGGACGGGGCCGATGGAAGCGTCGCTCCATTCCCTGTGCAAGAAGCTCGGACTGCAAGAAGCCGTGCATTTTCTGGGCTTTGTCGACACATGTGAGTATCTCCCTTGCTGCCACGTTACGGTAACTTGCTCGCGGCTTGACGGTCGTCCCAACGTCATCCTGGAGAGCCTTGCGATGGGCGTGCCGGTTGTGGCGAGCCGCGTCGGCGGCATACCGGAGATGGCGCCCGAAGGCCATGGCGCCAGGCTTTGCGAGCCGGATGACGTGGGAGGATTCTGCGATGCGATCGAACGCCTGGCTTCCGATCGGGACGGCTATCTGCGATTGGCCTCTGCTTGCCGGCCCTGGGCGGAAACGCAATACTCACTGGCGGACGCCGCGGGCCAGTATGCCAATCTGTTCAACAGCCTGACGGAGGCGCGTCCGCGGCCCGCCAGGTCCGCGGAGGACGAAGCCGCCATCGCCGCGGCGATGCTGCCCGCCAGCCGACAGTATCAGCCGTTGCCCGGAGGGCTGCTGCGAGCTTCTCTCCACATCATCCGGCACGCCCTATCCTGGTCAAACATGCCGGGCACCTTTAGAACTGTCTGGCTATACGCCATGCTCCAGCGTGATCGCACCGCGGCTCGCGAGTTTGCGGAGTTCTTCGATGCCGACCATTATGCTTTGTACTATGCGGACGTAAAAGCGGCCCGGATCTCCCCTGTGTGGCACTATCTCCTCATGGGCTTTCGGGAGGGTTGTAATCCCTCGCCTCAGTTCGACACAGACTACTATCTCGGGACTTATCCCGACGTCGCTGCAACAGGCCTCAATCCGTTGGTTCATTACTTCAAATGGGGGCGTGCCGAGGGTCGTGGCTGCTGGAAACCGCTGGAGTTTCGCTGGTTACCCAGCGACGAGAGCCGTGCCGAGCATACCGTGGTGGCCTCTCGGCCGGGCGCGTCGATCTCCGTAGTCATCCCCACGAAGAATGCCGGCACGGAATTCAGCCAGACGCTGGCTGCCCTCCGCAGACAGCCGCGCTCGCTGGAAATCGTTGTCGTGGATTCCGGCTCCTCGGACGGGACGCTGGATTTGGCGCGCGAGCACGGCGCACGCGTGGTCTCGATCGCTCCCGAGTCGTTCAACCACGGCGAAACCCGAAATGTCGGAATCCGGCAGACCACAGGGCAGTTCTGCATTATGCTCGTGCAGGATGCCGTGCCGATGGGAGACTCCTGGTTGGAAGAGATGCTGGCACCATTCGCCGACGAACGGGTTGTCGGCGTTACAGCACGGCAGGTGCCCCGCTCGGACAGCGATACTTTTTCCCGCTGGCAGTGCGATTACCGGAGTCGTTTTCTGGGCGAGGAGGCCCGGGTCCAAGAGTTGGAGAGTTGGGAGCACTTTGAAACGCTTGGTTTTCAAGAGCGGCTTCGCCTGGCAAGCTTCGACAACGTCTTTTCGGCTATGCGCCGGAGTTTCTGGGAGCAGTACCCTTTCCGCGCAATGTCTTTCGCCGAAGATCTCGACTGGGGAGTGCGGGCAATTGCCGCCGGCCGGCGGCTCGTGTACAAGCCATCGGTGTGCGTTACGCATTCCCATACCCGGCCCGCCGTCTACCATCTCCGCCGCAGTTATGTTTCGGGCCGGATCGTACCCCGGATTCTCCACCTTGCGCCGGTCGAAACCAGCGCCCGAAATGACAAGGAGTTTCTCGGCCTGATCGGATCACTCTGTGGCGAAGCCCATGCAATTCTTTCCGAAGACGGGGATTGCGCCGAGATTCTCAGATCCTACGATGTTGCGCCGAGCCTGCTGGAATCGCTTTTGGCTGCTGCCGGCGGTACGGCGAATTGGCCAAGCCGCCAAATGAATGAAGCCCGCGAGAATTTCTACTTCGTTCTCGAACAACTCCTGGGCCCCGATTTCGCTTCGATGCCGCGCGCAAACGCGGGTTCCATTATCGTCAAGGCATTGGCCGAGGCGGTTGGCGCATACGCCGCCGCGTATCATAATTGGTGTGAGGCGCGACAATGTGTCTCCGGTGGCATGCGCCGCCTCGATCGAGCGCTGTCCAGGGGGGTGTGAGTGTCGAACCCGCGCATCGGCGATGCCAAGACGGACGCGTTCGCGTCGCTCGGCGAAATCTGTCAATTACTCCAAACCCATCCCGATTTCCAGGGGATGTCCGCCGCTCGGGTCGCGGGGAACAGCCCGGCCGTTTTGGCGATCGGCCGCTTCATCAAGAATGTTCGGCTGAGGAGCTTTGGCGCCGAGTTCGCCCGGTCCCTCACGCTCTGGCACTTTCAGATCCGTCAGGAACAGCCCGGCGTGCTGGCAATGGACCTCCGCTGGCATGTCGAGAAACTTCTGGACGATTGGTGCGTGTTTGTTCATTTTATGGACTCAAGCGGCGAAATCCGCTTTCAGGGCGACTACCCTCTGAGAGGTGTAGTTCCGGATCTCTTGGGATTCGTCTACTCGCACCGGCTGGTGGCGGTTCCCGCCGAGGTTCCTCGTGGCAGTTACCGCGTGCGGCTCGGTGTGTGGTCGCCTGGCGCCGGCTCCCATTTGCAACTGACACGATTCCGAGGCTGCCAACGAGGTGCGGCCGATTGCTTTCCCGACGCCGTAACCCTCGCCACCGTAGCTCTTTAACCCGCTGAACCCCGCCAGTCGATTGAGAATCCGGCTTACGGGCGGATGTTATCATATGAGCGGTGCATGACCTCGCCCAAACAGATAGCGGTTCCGTTGCCTTCCACGCCTGATCGCCGGACGCAGCTCGTTTCATTCGATCTGTATGAGCGATACTCCCTAGCGGCTCAATTCGCCGGCGCACTTCGCGGCGATTCCCCTTACACGGTTCTCGATGTCGGCGGCCATTCGGAAGTGCTGTGGCCCGGGTTTGGGTCCTTGGCGTCTGCCTTTATTCCGGATGTAAAGACGTTTGTGATCGACCTTCACCGTGAACCGGGCCTCGAAGATTATACGGTCGGTTCGGCGCTCTCGCTTCCGTTTTCGGATCGCAGCTTCGAATTCGTTCTGGCCGCGGACACCCTGGAGCATATAGCGGCAGCCGACAGGCAAAGCTTTCTGCATGAACTGTTACGGGTGGCGCGCGGTGCGGTTCTGTTGAGTTTCCCATTTCGCACTCCCTTGAACGAGGCCTGCGAGCGACTGGTCTACCGGTATATCCAGATGCGAAAACAGGTCGAATTGCCGGCTTTACGAGAGCACCTGGAACTGGGTCTGCCGGAGATCGAAACAGTCCGCCAATGGGTCAAGGAAACGGGACTCGCATTCCGGATCTGGAACCACGGCAGTACCATGCTCTGGCTCCGCATGATGCTGACCAAGAACCACCTCTGGGCGCAGGGGGCGCCAGAGTTTGGGCAGGAACTGGACGCCATATTTAACCTCTCCTTCGCCGCGGCGGATTACCGAGAACCTTGCTACCGCGCTTTCGTCGCGGTGTCCAAGGTGCCAGGCAATGACGCGGTTATCCGGAACGGCCTCGACGGGTTTCGGCCCAGTCGACTCAGTGCCGCGGACCACGATGCACTCTTCGACCTGTGCGGCAAGATTATGGAGAGCACGACGTCTTTGGAGGTGGAGCGCCGTTCTCAGCATTCGATCAATATCGTGGAAGCCCTTGGGCGCAGTTTGGAAGGGCAAGCGGAGCGCGATACGAGGGGGCACTACGAGTGTCTGCTCGAGGAGCAACGGCAGCGCGCGGACGCGGAGAACCGGCTGGCGGAGGCGGCATCGCAGTTGGCGCACCACAAGAATCTGTCAGAGGAGCAACGGCAGCGAGCCCAGGACGCGGAGAACCGGCTGGCGGAGGCGGCCTCGCAGGCCGGGCACCACAAGAATCTGTCGGAGGAGCAGGGGCAGCGGGCCCAGGACGCGGAGAACCGGCTGGCGGAGGCGGCGTCGCAGTTGGCGCACCACGTGAATCTGTTGGAGGAGCAGGGGCAGCGGGCTCAGGACGCGGAGAACCGGCTGGAGGAAACGGCGTCGCAGTTGGCGCACCACAAGAATCTGTCGGAGGAGCAACGGCAGAGGGCTCAGGACGCGGAGAACCGGCTGGAGGAAACGGCGTCACAGTTGGCGCACCACAAGAATCTGTCGGAGGAGCAACGGCAGAGGGCTCAGGACGCGGAGAACCGGCTGGAGGAAACGGCGTCACAGTTGGCG
>Ga0116126_1000967_pt1 | contig 19153 bp, 13 predicted proteins | sample June2015DPH_16_5_FD_89730 | JGI IMG/M metagenome (GOLD analysis project Ga0116126, IMG submission 89730) | Peatland microbial communities from SPRUCE experiment site at the Marcell Experimental Forest, Minnesota, USA - June2015DPH_16_40 | ecosystem: Environmental > Terrestrial > Soil > Wetlands...
GACCCCTCCCCCCACGGGCGTCGTTTCCGCTTGGAGGCTTGCCCGCCTCAGGCGGGGCGAACCTCCTGGCGAGCCGTATCCGGCCGTCCGGCGCGCCGTCGTTTGTAGGCCGCGTGCCCTCACGCGGCGCTCGGCACCTGCCGCCGTGCCTCTCCGACTCCAAATTGTCAAAGAACCATCCCAACAAACCAACGTTATCATAACCCGATAATCTATGCAATCAAATTCTCCCCCCGACGTCCCGCCTGTTTGCCCCCCGTAGAACGGGCGTCCCGCCCGTTTGCTCCCGTTGAACAGCGCGTCTCGCCTGTTCGCTCCCGTTGAACAGTGCGTCCCGACTGTTCGCTCCCCGTTGAACAGCGCGTCCCGCCCGTTTGCTCCCCGTTGAACAGAGCGTCTCGCCTGTTTGCTCCCCGTTGAACAGCGCGTCTCGCCTGTCCATCTCAGACCGCTAAACGCCATCCCGTCTGGTTTTAGGCCTCCCTTCACCCAACCGGAAATGCAGCCGCCCACTTCCCCAACCTTCGAAGCCAGCCGGTCAGCAGTGCGAATCTACCCTGATTCCGAGGTTGGGCCATCCGGCCCGCCGACCTTCGCTTGTAGGCTTGTCCGCCTCAGGCGTGACTTGCCCGCCTCCGGCGGGGCGACCGGCTGATAAGTTTTGGGATGCAAAAGTCGACCGGCGTAACTATACTCGGTGCCAACAAAAGCAGATGGTTGTCCGCACATGTCCGCAAGGCGCATATTCATCAGCCGAGCGATGGCCACCCCATCCGTCTTCAGTAAGCACGCCGTGACGAATTCGGAGGACAAGGGATTGGAGGACTATGTCCGCCCGGTTGATGGCGGCGAGTTGCAAACACTCCACAAGCAGCACTTGAACAGGGCAGTTGACTGCGTATGAGTGAACCCCACGGGACCGAAGACAAGTACGGTAAGGCTGATCGCGAAAGGCAAGCGCATGTGGAGGCCGTGTTGCATTCCCCTTCGAGGAAAAAGATAGTCGTCGCTGGTCCGGGCACGGGCAAGACGCATCTATTTAAGAAGGTTTTGGAAGGGAAAAGGAAGTGCCTCACCCTGACTTTTGTCAACGCTCTTGTCGAAGATTTGGCACTGGAATTATGCGGGATGTCCGATGTAAGAACTCTGCACAGTTACGCCCGGAGCGTCCTGTCTCGCGTTGATAGGGATGTCGAAATCTTTCCTAAACTGTCCGAAGTCATAGCCGAGGACGCCAAGATTCTTCTTAAGGAAGAAATCCAATTCAACCGTCTATTCCATAACCGCGACGACAAGCACAAACACATCCCGTTTTATCGGAAGCGGAGGCAGTACTACGGCAAATACTACGGATTTGTGGACATCATTTTTGCGCTCGTCAGGTTCTTCGAGGAGAACAACGACCGGATACCCACTTACGATCAAGTGTTGGTGGACGAGTTTCAGGACTTTAACAAATTGGAGGTATCGCTTATTGAGCTGTTGGCGGAAAAAAGTCCTGTCCTCATCGTCGGTGACGACGACCAGGCACTGTACGATTTTAAGGACGCAAGCCCTGATCACATACGGAGGCGATACACCAGTCGCAGTTCTGGTTACGCTTCATTCGAGTTACCCTACTGCTCAAGATGCACGCGAGTAATTGTCAAAGCGGCCAATGACATAATCGCCTCAGCGACGGCAAACGGCTGTTTCAAGACTCGGATAAAAAAGAAGTTCGAATACTTCGACCATAAACGCAAGGACAGGGAGAGCGACAAAAACCCAAAGATTATTCACGCTTCGTTGTTTGCGGCACAAATCCCCTGGTTCATTCAACAGCGGATTGAAGAAATAGCTCAGGACGTAAGAGACAAATTCTCCGTTCTGATCATTTCGCCGACGAAGACCCAATCCAGACATATTGTGGCCGCTCTTCGAGAGAAAGGGTTTAAGAACATTACGACTGTGGAGAGGGGCGATCAACAAGAGCCGAGTCTACTCGATGGATTGGAGATTCTGCTTGACGACAAAACAAGCAATCTTGGCTGGCGGATCGCCGCAAAATTCGTCCTGGACCAAGAAGCCTTCGAATCCATGTTGCAGGAGACCAATGATGACAGCGGGAAAACCGTTTCTGAAATAATCGGTAGTGCTCCCAAGAAGAAAATTAAGGCTATGCTTAAGATTCTGCGCGCCTTGAGAAATGATGAGGGGGTGGATGAACAGGAGCTCCTTGCGCTGACGAAGGCGGTGGGAATCGAGCCGCTGCGAATGGCTAGAGATGCCTTGAGAGACCGCGTCCAGTCAAGCAGTGAACGAATCGGCAACCCCGGTATTAGAAAAATACCCATCAGAGCAACCACCATCGAAAGCTCAAAAGGCTTGACCGATGAGTACGTGTTTATCACTCACTTCGATGATTTGTACTTCATAAAGGACAACGACAAGGGCAATGTAACCGATCGGGACGTTTGCAAGTTTCTAGTAGCTCTGACAAGGGCGAGAAAGAAGGTCTTTTTGATTTCATCGGACGTAAAGAATGAGCCGACCTTCCTCACATGGATTGACAACAATCGGATCGAACGAATCAAAGTGGTCGACTCCTAAGTTGGAGAAAGTCAACCCCTGACTCTCGACAACCTCATCACCGGCCTCGCATCTGCATCACGTTAGCCACACTCTCTCGCCCGCGCACCATCCATGATATATCGCTAGCCGACATATCGTGGCGCAGCGAAGAAGATTCGCGTGCATCCGCGTTCATTCGCTTGCCCTGCTCGCGGTGAGCGAAGTCGAAGGGTGTATGCGGCTCAGGGGTACGTCTAGTTTCGTGAACCGGAATCTGCCACGATAGTACGATTGCAACTCCGAACCGTAACGGGCCGATCCTGCCTAGGGGGTGACGCATCACTACTGCCCTGGTCTCTCCGAAATCGCCTTGCTGTTCGAATCCGTCGGGCTAGAATTGCATGGAATTAGTCAGAGCGGTCTTTTTGAACGCTCGGGTCACGGTCCATGCGAGAGGTGATTATGAGAATTATCGGCGGCGTCGCGGCGGTGTTGATCATATTGGCGGGTTGTCAGACAACCGCAATCAAGAGTGTGAACGTCCACGGGGCGACCGCTGCCCGAAAGAGGGTCTTGGTGATCGTTAACAAGTGGTGGGAGTGCGATCCCCTAATGGAGGTGCTTCTCAACGATAACGCTCGACCAGCGTCCTACTTGGGCTGGCCGACCCAATTGAATCATCCAAGGAAGCGCCCGGACCAGAACAATCTGCCTCCGGAAAATCCATCACCGATTCCGCGAGCCGTGTTCACCCTCACAAACATCAGCGTGGAAGTCTGGTGCCTTTCCGATCTTCTCGAAGACCTTCCAGACAAGCCTCAATTCCAGTCCAGTTCGGAAGTGAAGGCTCGACGGCTTTCGAAGGCATTCGCCGGCCGGCCGGTGGATTTCGTCGTCGCTGTAGGGGCGGCAGGCTACCCAGGAGATGCCAGCGAGAATGGGAGTGTGGTTGTCGGCACGAAAGTTTTCATGCACAACTGTCACCCCGGCGGCGCCAACTCAAACAGCAACTGGAATGTGGGCCCCTTCGACAAGATCGTTCCTACGACCTTGGACTCGAATGCGTTTACCTCAATCACCATGATTGAAACATCCGCGAACCCGTCCGTGAAGGCCCGGTTCCTTGTCCCCCCTCTCAATCCCGCGCCCACGGGCCGGTTGCTTGCCGACCAGGACTTCGTTGCCATCGGCGAATTCAATGTCACGGACTACTCGGAATATGACAAGACAGACCAACAGACCCTGGACGCATACCGGTCGAGCAACGATCCGAATCTGGGGAAATCTTTGGAAACCACTCACGGACTCATTCGATCCCAATCAGAAGCCCCGTTCATATTCGTTTCCGGAATCTACGATCGAGTCGGCCATTTCGAGGAAGAGGTCAGCCCGAGGCTCTATTCCCAGAAGACCACTGCGGCGCACAACGCCGGGGTGGTAGTCGCCTGGATGCTTCCAAAAATCGACGTCATGTTTGGAAGTAGGCAGAACGCATCGGCGACCAACGAGAACGCCAAGTGACAGTGCCTATGGGAACCTCTCATGGACGGGGTGGACGGGGTCAGCGCTTTGCAATTTACAGATCAGAAAACACGCCGTGTCGAGAGGCTCAACGCCCAACCCCTGACAGACTCTTCCGCCCCGTCATGCCTTGGCCTTCGTAGCCGACCAGGCGAAGTAGGCTGCCGCAGCGAAGAAGATTCGCGTGCACCCGCGTTCATTCGCTTGCCCTGCCCGCGGTGAGCGAAGTCGAACCGAGCGGAGTCGAAGGGCGGTGAAGATTTGCGGCGATTCGCGGTAGACACTCCGTGTCCCCTGCGCCTCTGCGTGAGACCGCCGACCGCCCCTATATCTTCCCGCCTTCTTGAGGCTTGACGTCGTCCTGCAGCGGCTTATACTGGCCGCCAGAAGCACGGTGAACAATGCGTTCTCTGTTCCTGCCGAGAACGCTAGGGCCACGTCCGCTCGGATCCGTCATCTTGGGTGAAAACAGGCACCTTGACCGCACACCGGTCAAATGCCGAGCTTTGGGTTCAACCATGTGAAAGCGGCAACGTCAGAATCCGCTTACGACGAGCGATCGTCCCCGCCCAACAGTATTTCTGCGTCTTCAATGCTCGCGCCGGCGCACGAAGGCGCCCGGAACCGTTCCCGCGCAGGCCCGATTCGCGACCCACGCGCTGCTTTCCCCTTCAAGCGGTGTCAGGACCTTCTCAAGCCACGGCTCACCAAACCGGTGCGGGACCTGTTTCATGAATTCACCGGGCTGTCTCTGCATGTGCGGTGGCACACGCCCGTGGCTGCCCGGCAGCGCGGCGACCTCCCCAGGCTATGTCCCCGCCTGCGTGGCCGAAGCCACTTCGGCGTGGCGAAGGCCCGAGCGCGCCAGCGCCCGGCGGGCCAACTCCCGGCGCGATGTCAGACGTGCCTGCGGACACGGTGGCAGCCGGCGTGGAACACCCACGAAACCCAGAAGCGCTTCGGCGGCCTCTGCGGCTCGCTCAACTACCGCGCCGCTCCCCAAGTCCCTGGCTCGTGCCCGGTCACGCTGCTGGTCCAGCAGCCACTGCCAGCCCCGAACAGGGGGTCGGGGCCGGTTTCCCGTGCCGACCACCGAGCCTTCCGTCGCGCGGTGAACCTGACCCGGCTCATTATCCACGATCTGGAAGCCACACTCGAAGCGCGGCGAGTCGCTGACGAACTCGACCGCGTCCGCAAAAGAGTCAAAGCCGCCGTATCCAACGAGGACGCACGACCGCGCCCCGTCTTGCCCTTGGGCGGGCCTGCCATTCCAAAGACGCGCAAGCAACCGACCTGTGGCAACCATCCCCGGCAGATTGTTCAACGGATGCTGGATTACATCCATCAACATTACTGCCGCCCCATGCAGCTTGGCGACCTGGCCGAGGCCATGAACATGAATGCCGCGTATCTCTCCGACTTGTTTCACACGGCGCTCGGCGTGACGTTCCACCACTATCTCGAGCAACTCCGACTCGCCAAAGCCAGGGAACTGCTCCGCAATCCCGTGAACCGCGTCTGCGAAGTGGCCTGCGCCGTCGGTTACGTCAATCCCAACCACTTCCGCGAAGTCTTCAAAGCCCACGTTGGCGTTTCACCCTCCGCTTGGCGAGAAACTGTCGGCATGTAGCCGCACCCTTCAGGGGGCGCGGGAGCCCTTCGAGTTTCATGTGCGGTTTTTCGCCACGAAATCCAAAGAATCCTGTGCTTTTCCAAAAACTTCGCCGTTGCGCAAACCGCGTCGAGCGTGGTGGAATGAGAATGACTTGGAGGAGTGCAACGAGAGCGCACGCACGGAGGACACCAAACTTTATGAAATCATCTTCTATTAAGGCTCAAGAACCTACCCCATTTACGCAAATTGCCATGACGCTTACCGCAGCTGCGCTAAGCCTGCTGCCCGCTACGAGCTTCGGTTTGGCGCTGCTTAACGATGACGCCACCTTGCCGAATGGCTTGGCCAACAACGTGGTGCGTATTGTGGGACAGTATCAAGATGGGCAAGACTTGGTCACGGAACGAGGTAGCGGCACCATCATCAGCATCAGGCAAGATCAACAGAACGGGGGAACCTGGTACAATGTGCTAACCGCTGACCATGTGGTTAATCAGGCGGTCGCAAACTGGGGAAATAACGGAGGCAGCATTCAACTTGGCTTCAATGGCATGGCGGGTTTCCAGTACACCGTTGCTGGCGTGGCGAACGTCGCGGAGGCGGCAAACAATGTGGATCTAGCCCTGTTTGCTATTTATGTTCAGGGGGCCTTAGACGGCCCAGCAGGCATAGTTCCGAACGTCAACTTCGGCACAGCCGCCGCCAACAGCCAGATCATCCAAGCCGGCTTTGGGTACACAGCAACGGCGGGAATCGGTAGCCCTGCACCTGACGGCACAGCACGCTATCTATGGGGAGGGGTCGATACTTGGGGCACGTACAATGCCGGCACGAATAGTATTTCGGACGTTCTGACGAGCGTCTTGACATGCCAAGAGCCCTACAAGAATTACACAAGTGATGCCATACAAGGCACCTGCGCCTTTACGATTACTGCTGGCGTCGTGACCAGAGGGACCACATACATCTTGCCGGCTGATTCGGGGGGCCCGACCTTTTCGTTGGATGGCTCGCTGCTAGGTATACATTCCGGGAGCCAAGATGGCGGGACGGACCCGGATTACAGCGCGGCAGGTATGAATTGGAGGGACGTTAGCCTTTCCCAACCGTATACTGATTGGATCAACAGCTCGATCCCGCAAATTGACGTAATCCCCGAACCGACATCCTTTGCCCTGCTGGCGATCGGGGCGGTAGGTCTGGCCGCACGCGGTCTCCGCCGCAGTAAGAGGGTTTAACGAATCTGTCGTTGGGGTGGCCCGAAGAGGGTGGTTCGAAAGGGTCACGGGACTTTCGAGAGGGTTGACTTTCGACACTTGATACCTCGCTTCTGGGGGCACTCGGTGGGGGTCAATGAACAGCAGTAGCCCGAACGGGTCACGTATCACATATCATAACTTTCGCGGCCTAACGTGCGGCGCGTTTGAACAACTCGGCTGAGCCGGGATCTGGCCCTACCACACCGCCCGCCTCACCCATTTTTCGGTATGGCGCGCGGTGATTCATGAAATGGACGGCTCTCTTACGGGCCGATTCTCACCCAAAATCCAAAGAATCCTGTGCTTTTCCAAAAACTTCGCCGTTGCGCAAATCGCGCCGAGCGTGCTGCAATCACCCTGACTTGGAGAAACGCGAGTTCAGCAAAATGGAGGAAACAGGGCTTATGAAATCTTTGTCCGTCAAGAATCAGATGCTAGCCTCATTGATTTTCGGTTTGCCGATACTGGTGACCGCCTCAGTTGCCAGAGCGCAGTACGGTTATGAGGATCCAGGTTTGTTTGGTAATTTGGGCCAACTAAATAGCCAAGTCACTTATGTGAACGACAACCTCGCCGCTGCCAATTCCGTCCTCGACCCCTTCCAAGACTACAGCGTCGCTGTTGGTCCCAACGCGTGTGTCCCCACAGCGACAGCAGATGCGTTGACGTATTTGCAGGCTATATATGGTCCCTTGACTTACACCCCGACCTACACATCAGTTAACAACCTGGCATCTGAAATGCAGACATTTAACCTAAATACTGGGGGGCCGGTCACGGTCAACGGTAAAGTGTACAATTACGCGAACAAAGGCGGCACCTACACAATCAACATGTTGAATGGACTGCAGGCTTATCTTGGCCTTGGAGGAGATAATCCAGCTCCCACGATTTCTATCTCTGGCGAAATTGCACCCCAAACTGCGGGAGGTACACCTGCATCATGGCTGAACAATGGTGCAACTCTTAATCTGGGGATGAACATCGCCCAAAACACGATTCCAACCGCCGCCTATCTGGCTAATGCCCTGAATGACAACTGGGCCGTGGAGCTTACGTTTGAATGGGGTAACCTTAACGGCAGTACATGGAATAGTCTAGGGGGGGGGCACGAGGTGGCACTGGACAGTATCGACCTTAACGGAACCACTGGCACGATCGAGTTCGTGGATCCTGCCGGCACAAATGGCGGCACAAATGCAGTCGTGAAGGATGCCACGTTAACCTTGGGATCAGACGGGTATCTGTATGTGACGGGACAAACCTATATCGGAGACGTCGATGATTTCGCGCCGGGAGATGGTCAGGCCAACGCTGGTAGAATCGACGTTGCCATGATCGAATCGGTTCCGGAACCGTCCACGTGCTCATTGGCTATCGTTGGGTCTCTTGTCCTGCTCGGGACGAGCTTCAATCGGTCACTGCGCGGGATTGTGAGCACAAGGTCCTGAGGAAAAGGTCCAAGGGTCTATCTCTTCTTCATTCCGATTCTCGGTGCGGTGACCGCCTACGGCGCGGTCACGGACAGCCTGAATGGGGCCAACGCCTTACCGTTTACAGAAGGCGTCGTTCCTCAACTCGGGGAGCTTAGCCTTCAGGATTCATAGCCTCGGCGACGGTCGGTGTCATTCCGTCTTGGTTGAACTGCTGCCGTCTTCGTGTGCTTCGTGGTAAAATCCCGCTGGCCCTGATTCACGCAATTCGTGGTGTCACTCCTCGTTCATCGTCCGCCAAACCCTCTCAGGCGTTGCGGGCAAGATGCGCACCGGTTTGCCAATCGCATCCTGGATGGCGGACAACATGGCCGGTCCGCAGGCGATCAACGGCGGTTCGCCGATCCCGCGCGCGCCGAACGGGCCGCCGGGGTCGGGATTCTCCAGCACGATGCACTCGATCTCGGGCACATCGCGAATCGTCGGCAAAATGTAGTCGGTGAAGCCGGGGTTCATGATCTTGCCGTCTTTCATCACCACTTCTTCCATCAACACCATGCCGATCCCCTGCGTGACGCCGCCCTGAATCTGGCCCAGCACCTGGTCGGGATTGATGGCTTTGCCCACGTCGTGGCAGGCGATGTAGCGCTCGACCTTGACCTCGCCGGTCTCGGTATCGACCAGCACCTGGCAGGCATGGCTCGCGAACAGATATGTCACAAACGCCTGCATGCTCTGGCCGGTCTTCGTGTCCTCGGGCATGGTCCGCGGTCGGTACACGCCCATCGCTTCCAGCGAGTATCCCCGTCGCTTGCCTTCGCGCGCCAGCTCGCGCAACGTCAACCGCCGTTCGGGACGAAACACATTGTACGCCTCGCCGTTCTCAATCTTGATCTCGTACACGAGCTCCTTGAGGTGCGTGGCCGCGATATCCTGGAGCTGTTTCTTGAGTTCCGACGCCGCCAGTTGCACCGATGTCCCCGTGAAATAGGTCTGACGCGTCGCCGAGGTGCTGCCGGACTCGGGCGTCAATTCCGTGTCGGCCAGAATCGTGCGCACCCGTTCCAGCGGCACGCCGACCTCCTCCGCCGCGATCTGCGCGATCATGTTGGTCAGCCCCTGGCCAACGTCGATTCCGCTCGAGTACACCTCGACCATGCCGTCGGGGGCCAGTCGGCAACGCGACCGCGACACATCGGGGAAACCATCGCCATAGCCGAGCCCGAAACAAATCACAGCGACGCCGTAGCCGCGTTTGAGGTGCGGCGCGCCGGTCTCGTAGCTGCGATTCTTCCAGTCGATCTTGTTCAGCACCGCGTTGAAACACTCCTCGCCGTTTGCATAGGGCACGATTTGCCCCGTGGTCACCACGTCGCCGGAATGGATCAGGTTCTTCATGCGCAACTCGGTCTTGTCCATCCCGAGTTTCGCCGCGAGCCGGTCCATCATCCCCTCGTAGGCGATTGCCGTCTGCACCGCGCCGAACCCGCGCATCGCCCCGCACGGGTTGTTGTTGGTGAACACGCCGATGACGTCCACCCACACATTCGGCACCTTGTACGGCCCGGTGGCGTGGCTGGACGCCTTGCGCATCACCGCGATGCCCGTCGACGCGTAGGCGCCTTTGTCCACATAAAACGTCACTTGCGACGCGACCAAGGTGCCGTCCTTCTTCGCGCCGAGTTTGTAGTGGACCCGAACCGGATGGCGCTTGTGACGCGCGATCGTCGATTCGGTCCGCGAATAGCGCAGGCAGATGGTTTTGCCTTTCAGCTTGAGCGCCGCCAGGCTGAGGTAAATCTGGATCGAGATGTCCTCGCGTCCGCCGAACGCGCCGCCCGTCGCCGGCTGGATGATGCGCAGTTTTTCCAGCGGCAAGCCGATCGCCAGCGCAATCAGCCGCCGTTCCTCGTGCAGCCATTGGCCGGCCACCTCGATGGTCAGCATTTTGCCGTCATAGCGCGCCCGGCCCGCTTCGAGATCGAGAAACGCGTGGTCCACCGTTTGTGTCTGAATGATGTCCTCGACCACCACATCGGCCTCGCGCATCGCTTTCGGGGCGTCGCCTTTGCGAAGATGTTTCTCGCCCAGCACGTTGCCTTCATTGTGGATTTTCGGCGCGTCGGGCTTGAGCGCGTCCTCCATCGTGAGGACGTTCGGCAACACCTTGTAGTCCACCTTGATTTTGCCGAGCGCTTCGGCGGCGATCTCTTCGGTTTTGGCGACAACGACCGCTATCGCGTCGCCCAGGTAACGGACTTTTCGGCTGCACAACACTTCCTGGTCGCGGCGAATCAAGCCGTGCATGTTCGTGCCCGGCACATCGCTGTGGGTGAGCACGGCCAGCACGCCCGGCAGCTTCTTCGCCTCGCGCGTGTCGATGCGTACAATCTCGGCATGCGGGTAGGCGGCGCGCAGCACCTTGGCGCACAGGAAATTCTTCTTGAACAGGTCCTGACCGTATTTCGTTTCTCCCGTCGCCTTGTCGACTCCGTCCAGACGCTGGGCGGATTTGCCGACGACTTTCATCGGCCCGCTCTCGTAGGCCGAAGAACTCTTGCTCGCCACGTGAAGTTTGGCGACCGCCTCTTCGAGTTTGTCAATCGGCTGGCTCACGCCTTCTTCTTCAGCCCCATTTCGTCCGCGGCCAGTTCGCAGGCCCGCAGGATCTTGCTGTAGCCCGTGCACCGGCAGATGTTGCCTTCCATGCCGACGAGGAATTCCTCCCGTGACGGATGCGGATTCTCGGTGAGCAATGCTTTCGCGGCGACAATCAGGCCCGGCGTGCAATACCCGCACTGCACCGCGCCGCATTCCACAAACTTCTGCTGGATCACGTCCAGCTTTTTATTGTGGGCGAAGCCCTCAATCGTGGTGACGTTGCGGTCCTGCACCTGCGGCGCCAGCATCAGGCACGAATTCATCGGCTTGCCATCCACGAGCACGTAGCAACTGCCGCATTCGCCTTCCAGGCACGCGCCCTTCGTGCCGGTCAGTCCCATTTCGATCCGCAAAAAATCCAGCAGCGTCTGTGTCGGTCGCACCTTGGTGGAAACCTTTTTGCCGTTGAGCGTGAAGTGCAACGGCCAAAGGCCCGTCGGTTTCGCTTTCGCCGCTTTCTTCATGACTTCACCAAATTCTCCAACAACCGCCGCACCATCACGCCCGACAGGTGGATCTTGTAATCGGCGCTCGCGCGATGGTCGGTAATCGGTTTGATCTCGCCGCGGACAATCTCCGCGGCCTGGTGTATCGAATCGCCACTCAGACCGTTCTCGGCCAGAAATCTCTCGGCCTTGTGACAGCGAATCGGCACGGGCGCGACCGACGCCAGCGCGATGCGCGCTTCGTTCTTCGGGGTGATGGCCACCGCCGCCGCCACGATGGAAATATTCATCGCGCCGCGCTTGCCGTTCTTGGCCCAATCGGTCTTGTAATTTGTCGGCACGATGATCTTCGTGATCATCTCATCGGGCGCCAGCGCGGTCTTGCGATATCCAAGAAAGAATTTCTCCAGCGGCAACCGCCGCGTGCCGCGAACACTGGTCAATTCCACTTCCGCATCGAGCGCCAGCAGCGCGGTGGAGCCGTCTCCCGCGGGCGACGCGGTGGCCAGGTTGCCGGCAAGCGTGCCGAGTTCACGGATGCCCGGGCCGCCCACGCTGAGCGCGGCTTGCGCGAGACAGCGGATGGGCAACTTGCCGGCCTGCGCGTGCGTGACGTTGCCGGCCATCTCCATGGTGCCGTTGTGCCGATGGATGGCCCGCAATTCCGGAATGTGCGTCAGGTCGATGAAGTTTTCGGGCGCGGCCTTGCCGTGGTTCATCAACACGACGATGTCCGTGCCGCCGGCAATGAAGACACCGCGTTCCTTCAGTTCCGCTTTAAGCCCGAGGGCTTCTGGGACGTTCTTCGGCTGGTAAAACACTGCGGCATTATCGCAACAAATCTATGGACGGGCAAGGCACAAACGGTGCCGCCTGCCTTGCCCGTCCGGGTTGACGTTGTCCCTTACTCCATCTTTCCGAGTACGAGCGACAGCAGCGCCATGCGCATCACGACGCCGTTAAAGGCCTCCTGCCAGTATCGCGACCAGCGCGTGAGATCCACGTCGGTGGGGATTTCGTCCATGCGCGGCAGCGAGTGCAACAGGATCGCGTCGGACTTGGCTTTGGTCGCCAGGAGTTTGCGCGTGATCTTGTAATTCGCGGGCGTGAGATCGAGTTCCTTGCCGGCGCGTTCATCCCGTGATTTGGTGTAATCGGGCTGCACGACCGGCTCGACGAGAATCACGTCCGCTTTGGCAATGACCTGCTCCACGTGCTCGGCCTCGGAGAAGTTCAGCGAGTGTTGCTTCAACTCATCCTTGAACTCCTTGGTCAGCGTCATTTTGGGCGGCCCAACGAAGGTGATCGGGCAGTCGAATTGCGTCAGCGCGTATCCGAGCGAATGCATGGTGCGCATCCGCATATCGCCAACGGCGAGCCAGGTCAGGCCGTCGATGCGGCCCTTCTCGCGGAGGACCGTATACAGGTCGGTCAGGATTTGTGTGGGATGTTCGCCCCAGCCGTCCCCGCCGTTGATGATGGGGATGCTGGCCCATTTCGCCGCTTCATGCGGCGCGCCCTGCTGAAAATGGCGCATCACGATCACGTCGCCGTAGTACTCCAGCATTTTCACCGTGTCTTTGATGGACTCCTGGTAAAAGTCCCCGGCTCGCGTCATCTTCGGGTCGGCAAAACCCGTGACATGCCCGCCCAGGCGGTGCATCGCGGCTTCGTGGGCCAGCCGGGTGCGCGTGCTGGGCTGGTAGAACGCGCTGACCAGCGTCTTCTCTTTGAGCATTTCCGAGTTGCGCCGGCTCTTCGGGATGGGCTCCAACTGCTGCGCAACTTCAAACACGCGGAAAAATTCCTCCCGTTCAAAATCCTTCAGCGACAGAATATCACGTCCTGCAAAACTACGCATATCTCCTATCTCCTTTTTTTGGTTGTCCGCGAACCAGTATGTCCCTGCGCTAACGACCCGTCACGAAAATTCGCGCGGGTTCGCGGGTTTACATTTCTTGCGGCAACTACGTTTACGGAATTTGCTTCGGCAACAACGCGTACCACTCGGTCGCGCGCACGACTTCTTCCAGGCTCACATGCTCGTCCATCATGTGCGCCCACTCTTCATCACCCGGTCCAAAGCCGATCGTCGGGATGCCGGCTTTGCCGGCCCAGTACGTCGCATTCGTCGAGAAACCCCATTTGCCGGTCGGACGAGTTTCGCCCCACAACGCTTGGATGGTCTTCTGACCGGCCTGCACCAACAAATGTTTCTCATCGAGTACCCAGGCCGGGTAGTATTTGTCCACCGGAAACACAAAGCCTGTATAGCTCGGTGTATCATAGTGGAGTTCTTCGACCCGAACCTCGTCCTGCAAGTAATCGGGAATCAGTCCGCGGATGGTCGCGAGCACCTCTTCCTTGGGTTCGTCAACCGTGATGCGGCGGTCGAGGTAAATCGTAAACTCGTCCGGTACGGCATTCAGGGAGGCCGTGCGGGCCTCGACATGCGTGATGGCGATCGTCGGCTTGCCCAGGAACGCATGGGCATGACGGTGACCGAGCCGACGGTCGAGTTCGCGAATGGCCTGGATGATGTTGATCATCTTGTACACGGCATTGTCGCCGAGATGATGGTGCGCCGCGTGAGCCGATTTTCCGTCGGCGATGATCCTCAACTCGAGGCGTCCTTTGTGCCCGCGATACACTTGCATCTTCGTCGGCTCGCCGATGACGACGAAATCGGGGCGCACTTTGGGGTCCACCTCGACGAATGCGTTCGGGGCGATGCCGTCGCACCACTCCTCCATGTTGCCGAAATAGTACGCGGTGAAACCGTCGAGCAATCCCAACTCCCGCGCCAGCGCCAAACCGTAGATCATGCCCGGTGTCGAGCCTTTCTCGTCGCACGTGCCGCGCGCGTAGAGCTTGCCGTTTTCGATTTTGCCCTGGAACGGATCCCACTTCCACTCGCGGCGATCGCCGATGCCCACGGTATCGACGTGCGAATCGTACACGAGCACGCGTTTCCCGGTGCCGATCCGGCCGAGGATGTTGCCCATCTTATCGAAACGTACTTCGTCAAACTTGAGCCGTTTCATCTCCTGGCCGATGCGCTCGCCGACTTCCTGGAGCTGCGAATCCATTGAGGGAATGGCGACGATATCGCGAAGAAACTTGACGATGTCGTCACGTTGTTCCTCCACGCGCTTCTTGATTGCCTCGCCCACTGGCTCCATTTGGCTCATTTTTCCTGTCCTCCAGACCGTGTCAAGATAAAAGACCAATTGATTCCGCGCCCGGCGCCGCCTATACTCGGCGCATGTCTATTCAACATGTTTCCCATCTCCGATGCGTTATCTGCGGCGAGAAGTATCCCGCGGACAATCGCTTAACCTGCACGAAATGCGGCGTCGAGGGCATCCTCGATGTCGAATACGATTACGACAAGGTCGCCAAGACGCTCACCCGCCACGCGCTGGCCCAACGGCCGCAGACGCACTGGCGCTATGAGGAGCTGATTCCCGTCGATTTTTCGCTGCCGCTGCCGCGGCTGCAGATCGGCTACACACCGGTCTGCCACACCGACCGTCTCAGTGAATGGGTCGGGCTGCGCGATTTCTATTTGAAGGACGACGGACGCAACCCGAGCGCGTCGTTCAAGGACCGCGCCAGTTCGGTCGGCGTGATGAAGGCCATCGAGTACCATACGAAGACCATCGCGACGGCCTCGACAGGTAATGCCGCCTCGTCCCTCGCGTGTTGCGCGGCGGCCGTGGGTCTCTCCGCGTTCATTTTCGTCCCCGAAAGGGCGCCGGAACCGAAGATCGCTCAACTACTCGTGTTCGGTTCGACGGTCATCAAGGTGAAAGGCAACTACGACGCGGCGACCGATTTCTGCATGGACGCCTGCGCGAAGTACGGCTGGTACAACCGCAATTGCGCCATCAATTCCTACCTCGTCGAAGGGAAAAAAACTTGCGGCCTCGAAATCGGCGAGCAATTCGCCGACATGATGCCGGACTGGGTATGCCTGAGCGTCGGCGACGGGTGCACCATCGCCGGCACCTGGAAAGGTATCCGCGAGATGTACCACCTGGGCTTCGCCAAGAAACTGCCCCGCATGCTCGGCGTGCAGGCCACCGGCTGCAAACCCATCGCCGACGCCTTTCACTCGGGCAAGGACCTCGTGCCCGTGGAGGGCGGCACCCGGGCCGACAGCATCGACTGCGGCACGCCGCGCAACTGGCGCAAAGCTGTTAATGCGCTTCGCGAGTCGAAAGGCGAGATCGTTACCGTGTCCGACGACGAGATCATGGAGGCCATGAACAAGACCGCGCGACTCAGCGGCGTGTTCGGCGAACCGAGCGGCGCGGCCAGCGTCGCGGGCGTCAAACGCGCCATTGCCGATGGCATCATCAAGAAGGGTGAAAGTGTCTGTGCCGTGATCACCGGCAACGGCCTCAAGGACATCAAAGCCGCCATCGAAACCGCTGGCACCCCCATTCACATCCCGCCCGATCTCGGGGTGCTGGATAAAGAATTGAAGAAGCGCAAGGTATTGTAGGTTTCGGGCCCCTCGCCCGACAAATAGCCGCGGGATCATCACCCCATGCAGGGCGGTGATCCCGCGTCAGTTTTTTCGCTAGTTATCCGCTATAGTTTTTTCAGGAGTCCGGTCTGACCGTTAAACTCGTTAATCAGCTTATCCCAGACGGGAATCTGCGCAAACATTTCATCCCAGAACTCCGGCGTCCAGAGGGCATCCAACTCTTCCGCGGTCTTGCCCTGCTGTTCCACCCAGGTGAAATATTTCAGGTTGTGCAGGGCTTTCCGGTCCCAGTACGAAAGCTCTTTCACCCAGTCGATCCCGACGCCCTGCAGATACCGCGCGAAATCGATTACCGCATCGGTTTCGGAGTACTTCCCGCGCTCCTGTTCCAACTCTTTCAGGCGGGACTGGTACATGCCGGCAGAATCCGTGAAGATCGTAAAGACGACGTCGTCCTCGTTCATCTCGTAATACTTGGCGAGTTTGATCGAAGCGAGAAGATTGCAGATGCTGGAAATCCCCAGAATGGGAAGTTTCTCGAGGAGTTCTTTCTTCACACCTTCCTTTTCCAGGCGTTTCTTGCCGACGGGCTCGTTGAACAGACGCAGGAGCCGCATCGTGTTTTCGTCGTCGATCGCGATGACGTTGTCGGTATTGCGGACGTTGTGAATCCACGGGACGTGCTTGTCGCCGATGCCTTCGATCCGGTGCCCGCCAAACCCGTTCAAGTAGAGAGTCGGACACTGCAGGGCCTCGGTCGCGCCGACCTTGATCCGCGGAAACGCTTTCTTCAAGTACTCGCCGGCGCCGATGGTACCGGCCGAACCGGTCGCCGAGATATAGGCGCTCAACCGCGATTTCTTTCCTTTGATTTTGTTGAAGACCTCCTCAATCGCCGAACCGGTTACTTCGTAATGCCAGCAGCAATTGCCGAACTCGTCAAATTGGTTGAATATGACGATCTTGTTGCCGCGTTCCCGTCGCAGTTCCCAGCACTTGTCGTAGATTTCCTTCACATTGCTCTCGCAACCGGGCGTGGCGATAATTTCGTTGGTGCCGATTGCCTCGAGCCACTCAAATCGTTCTTTGCTCATCCCTTTCGGCAAGATCGCGATGGCATCGCAGGCCAGCAGGGCACAATCGAATGCGCCGCCCCGGCAGTAATTTCCCGTGGATGGCCAGACCGCTTTTTGGGTGGTCGGGTCGAATCCGCCCGTTACCAGGCGTGGCGCCAGGCACCCGAATGCCGCGCCGACCTTGTGGGCGCCGGTCGGGAACCATTTGCCCAGCAGCCCGATGATCTTTGCCTTGACCCCGCTAAGCTCCGGCGGGATTTCGATGTAATTCACCCCATCAAACAAGCCGCTGCCGCCGTTTTCCTTCGGGTTGTTCTTCCAGGTTATCCGGAACAGGTTTACAGGATTCACGTCCTGCAGGCCGACGTTCTTCAATTTGTCTTTGATCTTCTGCGGGACCTTGGACGGATCCTTCTGCTCGGCAAAAGTAGGAATGATGATCTCTCTCTCCCGGCAGCGTTGAACGGTCTTGGTCAAAACTTTCTCGTTGACACTTTCCTTCATTGGTTCCTTTCTCTGAACTTTTTCTGGACTTTCTAAGGGATACGGCCCAATTGGGCGAGAACTTTCCATTCGTCCGTTATAATTGGCTCCGCACGTCGGGCTTGATCTTGGAAAGATCGCACAATCCGGCAAACATCGGGCCATAAACGGAATTTGATTTCGTGATGTCTGGTCTCCAATCGGCAGCCTAGGTTCCCGCGCAATCTAACATCCATGGTGCTTGTCGGGCAACAGTTTTGAATCACTGCTCCCCGCGCAGCCGGGCCAACGCATTGCTAGCGGACGTCAGATCCGGGTTGAGGCGAAGCGCAAGTTCGTATTGCCGGGCAGCCCCCAGCGCCTGGCCTGCCTGCTCCAAAGTGACCGCCAGATTGAGATGGGCCTCCGCAGAATCGGGATCGATCCGCAAAGCTTCTTCGTAATGCCCAATCGCTTCGCGCAGGTTCCCCTGTAGCAACAGCACGTTACCAAGATTAATGCTGGCGCTGACATAATTGGGCTCGATGCGCAATGCCTCCTGATACTGTTCGATTGCCTCAGACGCCTTGCCCTGTCGCAGGAGCGCGTTTCCGAGATTGACGTGCGCCTTGACGTCATCGGGATAAATCTGCAGCGCTTGCCGGTATTGCTCTTCCGCCGCGAAGGCCTCGCCCCGGTGTTCGAGCAACAGGCCCAGATTGTTATGCGCCAGCCAACAACCCGGATTCTTTGCCAGCGTGTCGCGCCAGAGTGTTTCGGCATCCCGATACACGCCGGCCTGCTTCCAGGTCAGTGCCCCCAGCACCACCAGAACGGAGGCGGACACCGCCCATCGTGTCTCGCGTCCCAGTTGCCAGGTGTTCGCCTGGCTGGATGCCGCCGCGGCGAACAGCGCGACCAGGCCCATGCTGGCCAGGTACTGGTAGTGGTCGGCGACGAACGAGAAGCGGAATGGATAGACGTTGAAGAACCCCAGCGCCGGTCCAAGGGTCACCACGAAGAACAGCACGGCAACCAACGGTCCCGTTCCCCATTGATTTCGCCGCCGCCACAACATCCCGATGGCTCCCGCAGCCGCCAGAGGGAAGAGCCACTGCCGCCAATCCGTCGGGTCGATTGACCATCGAGGGTAAATGAAAGCCACCTCTCGCGGCCAGAGGAGTTTGGCGCCGTAAAACCACAGTGCCCGACCGGCAATCAGGCACCGCTGCGCAAAGGAGAACGCGTACTCCGCCTGGACGCCATTCACCAGATGTCCCTCCATGCGCACCGTGTTCAGCCCCGCTCCAATCCCCACGGCCATGAACGGCAACAAGCAATACGCGTCACGCCAGAATAACCGGCCGCGTTTCCACCACGTCAGCAGCACGATCGCCACGGGCAGCGTGCAGGTCACCGATTTGCTCAACAAGGCGCTCACGTACAAGCCCAGCGCCAACCAGTAGAACTTCCACCGCTTGCCGCCGGTATCAGACGTTGGGGCGACCATAGTGGGGTCGAATCGGAAATACGCGAGCAGGGCACACAAATAAAAAAATGCCGAGAGCACGTTCTTGCGCTCGGTGACCCACGCCACCGACTCAACCTGCACCGGGTGCAGTGCGAAAATAGCTC
>Ga0116126_1000976_pt1 | contig 19013 bp, 13 predicted proteins | sample June2015DPH_16_5_FD_89730 | JGI IMG/M metagenome (GOLD analysis project Ga0116126, IMG submission 89730) | Peatland microbial communities from SPRUCE experiment site at the Marcell Experimental Forest, Minnesota, USA - June2015DPH_16_40 | ecosystem: Environmental > Terrestrial > Soil > Wetlands...
ATGAAAGAGAAGATCGCGCTGTTCTGCGACGTGGACGTGGAAGCCGTGGTGACGGCGCGCGACGTCAAGAGCGTTTACGAAGTTCCGCTGATGTTCGCCGGCGAGCGAGTGGACGACATCGTCTGCCGCCTGTTGCACCTCAACACCGGCGAGCGCAACCTGGACCGCTGGACCGCCATGGTGGAGCGCATGCAGCATCCGCGCGACGAAGTGACCATCGGCCTGGTGGGCAAGTACGTGGAATACGAGGATTCCTACAAGAGCCTCAAGGAAGCTCTGCTGCACGGCGGGCTGGCGCACCACTTGAAGGTGAACATTCACTGGATCGAAGCCGAAGGCGTGCTGGGGGCCGACTGGGAGAAACAGCTCGAAGGCTACGATGGCATCCTGGTGCCCGGCGGCTTCGGCGAGCGCGGCATCGAGGGCATGATCAACTCGATTCGTTACGCGCGCGAGCGCAAGGTGCCGTACTTCGGCATTTGCCTGGGCATGCAGACCATGGTGATTGAATTCGCGCGCAATGTGTGCGGCCTCGAGGGCGCGAATTCAACCGAGTTCAACCCCGGCACGCCGCACCGCGTCATCTTCAAGCTGCGCGAGCTCAAGGGCGTGGATGAGCTGGGCGGCACCATGCGGCTGGGAAGCTGGCCCTGCAAGCTGGCGGAATCGAGCTTCGCCTACCGCGCTTACGGCGCGCGTGAAATTCAGGAGCGCCACCGCCATCGCTATGAATTCAACCGCGAGTACGAAGACCGGCTGAAGGCAGCCGGCCTGCGCATCACCGGCGAGACGCCCGACAACACTTACGTCGAGATTTGCGAGATCGCCGATCACCCCTGGTACCTGGGCTGCCAGTTCCACCCCGAGTTCAAGAGCAAGCCGATGGAGCCGCATCCGCTGTTCAAAGCGTTCATCGGCGCCGCTTACGAGTACCACCAGCGGCTGCTGCGGCCGGGCGCCGAGAGCCGGGACCGGGCCGAAACGACGTATTCCCATGGCCTTTGAGTTCAGCGCGTTCGGCCGGGACCAGGCGGCGCCCCGTCCGCTGGTGTTGATCGCCGGGCCCTGCGTGATCGAAAGCGAACAGCACGTGCGCCGCATGGCGCACGGCATCCGCGACGCCGTGGGCGGCGATTTCGTCTTCAAAGCGTCGTTCGACAAAGCCAACCGCACCAGCCTGGACGCCTATCGCGGGCCGGGCCTGGTCGAAGGCCTGCGTATCCTGGCCGGCCTGAAAGCGGAAGGCTTTTCGATCCTCACCGACATCCATGAACCGGCGCAGGCCGAGCCCGCCGCCGCGGTGGCAGACATTCTGCAGATCCCCGCCTTCCTCTGCCGGCAAACCGATCTGCTGCTGGCGGCGGGCCGCACCGGCCGCATCGTCAACATCAAGAAGGGACAGTTTGTGGCGCCGCACGATATTCATCGCGCCGCGGAAAAAGTGGCCTCCACCGGAAATTCCCAAGTGGTTATCACCGAGCGCGGCTCCTCATTCGGCTACAACAATCTGGTGGTGGACATGCGTGGGCTGAAAATTATGCGCGATGCCGGGTGGCCGGTGGTGTTCGATGCCACCCACAGCGTGCAACTGCCGAGCGCGGGCGCCGTCTCCGGAGGCCAGCCCGAGTTCATCGAGCCGCTGGCGCGCGCCGCGGTCGCGGTGGGTGTGAGTGGCATTTTCGTCGAAGTGCACGACGCGCCGGAGCACGCGCTTTCCGACGGCCCCAACGCGCTGCGCCTCGACCTGCTGCCGCAGTTCTGGCGCAGCCTCGAAGCCATCGATGCCCTGGTGAAATCGCTGGTGGGGCAGGTCCCCGACCTGCCAACCGCCCCATAGGGGCGGGACGTTTCTTGGTAACGCCGGCGGTCTTTTGCCGCCGGTGCTTTTGTTCCGCCTCGGATTGCCCCCATCTTGTCTAAACCGAAATGCACCGGCGGCAAGACCGCCGGCGTTAACGGCAAGTTACAATCAAGGCGAGCACAGTATGAGACTATTGCGAATCGGAGTGTGTCTGCTGGCCGGGCTGTCCCTTTTTGGGCAGCCACGGACCCGGCACGAGCGGCATTGGACGGAAGCGGAGGCCAACCAGTGGTACGCGCGGGAAGCCTGGCCGGTGGGCGCGAACTTCATTCCCTCCACCGCATCCAACCAACTCGAAATGTGGCAGGCGGACACCTTCGATCCCACCACGATCGACCGCGAGCTTGGCTTGGCCGAAGGGCTGGGAATGAACACGGTGCGCGTGTTTCTGCACTACCTGGTCTGGCGCAAGGACGAAAGCGGGTTCAAGCGGCGCATCAACGTGTACCTCAAGATCGCGGACAAGCACCACATCAAGACGCTGTTTGTGCTCTTCGATTCCTGTTGGGATCCTTTCCCCGAAGTCGGTCCGCAGCGGCCGCCGCAGCCCGGCATCCATAATTCGCGCTGGGTGCAGAGTCCGGGCGCGCAGGCCTTGATGAATTCCAAGGAATACGACAACCTGCTGGCCTACGTGCAGGACATCATTAACGATTTCGGCAACGACAAGCGAGTGCTGGCCTGGGACCTGTGGAACGAGCCGGACAATCTCAACGATGGCAGCTACGGCGTCTCCGAGCCGGCCAACAAACTGGCGTTGGTCGAAGGGTTGCTACCCAAGGTTTTCACCTTCGCGCGCGGCGGTTTGCCTCAGCAGCCGCTGACCACCGGCGTGTGGCACGACGACTGGTCGAGCCCGGACAAGCTGACCGCGATCGAGAAAATCCAGCTCGACAATTCCGACATCGTCAGCTTCCACAGCTACGCGAAGCCCGACGAATTCGAAAAGCGCGTGGTATCGCTAGAGGCGCTGCATCGTCCGATCCTGTGCACCGAGTATATGGCGCGCCCCGAGGGCAGCACGTTCCAGACCATCCTGCCGATCGCCAAGAAGCACAACATCGGCGCGTATAACTGGGGGCTCGTGGCCGGAAAAACGCAAACTTACCTGCCGTGGGATTCCTGGAAAACCCCGTATATCGACCGCCAGCCCGCCGTCTGGTTCCACGACATCTTCCGCCAGGATGGCACGCCCTATTCGCCGGAAGAAGTCGCATTCCTGAAGTCGATCTTGGAGCGCCCGAAGGAAACCAAAAAGCCGCGCAAGTGACCGCCGGCGAGCCTTCCAGTACTGCGTGGCGCGGGAGAATCGCCTCGGCTTTCCCCGGGTAGGCGCCAAAGTCTGTTCGACGACTCGTTGAGACGCTCGATCTCGCACGTATAAGCCTCTGGCAGAAGCGGCGTGATTTCAAACCGTTTCTGTCTGTCTTATGCTGGAAAGGTGAAGATTCCGCGGGTTGCGCCCCTGGCTTGTGTGGTGGCCCTCGTGGGGTTGGCGCAAGGTCCGGGCGCACGCCCCCGGTTCGAGGACTTTCCCGTTACGGAGGCCTTTAAAGGCAAACCAGCCGCTCCGATTCTCCGCACACGCGAACAGCGACTGTATCGTACTCGTATTCGAGCCGGAGTTTCATCAGGAAGGGGCGTTTGGAGCGGCAACTGGGGAGATCCGAAGGTACGGGCAGGCCCAAACTTCGCCGGTCACTACTTTGTCATTCGCTGGGGATGTGGCTCGGACTGCCTCATGATGGCCGTCGTCGATGCGGAGAACGGCGTGGTGTATCCTCCGCCGCTGTCGGGAGTCGGTACGGAACTGGAGGTACCGATGGACATCATGAGCGAACGGGAGATTGATTTCCGGCTCGATAGCACGCTCATGGTGCTTCGTGACGCCTGCCGAACTGCCAGAACACAGTGTGGAGTGTACTATTTCAACTGGACGGGGAGCCGGTTCGACCTCGTCAAGCGCGTGCTCGTGGACCTGACAAAGTGAAAGCCGCTTCTTCCCCCTTTCACTTGCCTTGCCCGGCTTCGCAGCGGGCGGGGCGAAATACGTCGCCACAGGCCGGCAAACCGGTGGGCGGGCCGGCGAACTGCAGGTTCTGGTTCATCACACGTTCGCGGATGGACACGAGCGAGTGCCGCAGGGTCTTCTCCGGACTGAGGCCCAGCAGCGCTGACCCGAACACGCGCGCGATGGCGCTGAATTCGGCGGTGAGCGAGATGGATTCGCCTTCCACATAAATGCCCTTCTCCACCTCTGCGACGCGCCAGTAGGAGCAGAGCCGCAACAGGTAGCCGTGGTTCGAGCCGATTTCGCGCAGGCTGGTGGCGTAGGAACGGCACCGCCAGCGATGCTGGTCCACGCGCTCCCATACAACGTCGCTCTGAACCTCGATGTGCCCCGCCTCCTTCAACTGCATGGAGTACTGGAAATGGCCGTCGCCGGTCCGGCACGCCAGCTTGGATTCCGACACCATGTCGGGGAAGAACTGCGCGCGGTGGCCGTAGTCCTGGAGCAGTCGGATGGTCCGGTCGGCCGTGCCGCCCGGAATGAAGACGCTGCCGACCCAGTCGTACAGATGGGCCGCGGGGAGTCTGTGTGGATTCGCTCCGTTGGCCGGGAAGGTCTCAACGCGCTGGCCTCGCACCAGGCGATCGTTCAAGGCGGCGTCCAAATCCGCTGCCAGAAATGCCTTGCGGGCGTCCAGGCGCGCTTCCGCGGATTGCGTATAGCAATCGAAGGCGTGCGCCGTTGCTGGCTTCAATTCCTGTGCGCAAACGCTCGCGGGTGCGCATACCGAGAGCGCCACCGACAAAGCCCAGGCAACGCGCGGCACGGTTTCCGGCATCGGAATCATTATCGTCTAAACCGGCCCTCGGGTGTCCTTTCGGCTGCTGTCGCCGGCAAGACGCTTGCGGGATAATACACGCAGGCCTCCATGGACTTCGTCGATCAGCTCAAGTCGCAGGTGCGCATCGAAGACGTAGTGGGGGAGTACGTGAAGCTGCGGAAATCGGGCGCGAGCCGCTACATGGGGCTGTGCCCCTTCCACAACGAAAAGACGCCCTCCTTCACGGTTCACGTGGTGCACCAGTTCTACAAATGCTTCTCCTGCGGCGCCGGCGGCGACGTGGTCAAGTTCGTCATGGAGAAGGAAGGCCTCAGCTTCTGGGAGGCGCTCAAGCAACTGGCCGAGCGTTACGGCATTCCGCTGCCCAAGCGCTCGCAGTACTCCGACGAAGATTCGCGGTTGCGCGGCTCCGCCTTCGAGATGCACGAAATGGCGCAGGAAGCTTTCCGCGCCAACCTGGAGAACGCGGCGGGCGAGGCGGCGCGAGCGTACCTGGCGAGGCGCGGCGTGGCGCCGGAGACCATCGCGCAGTTTGGACTGGGGTATGCCGAGCGCTCCGGCCAGGCGCTGGTCCGCATGTTCGGCAAGCGCAGTTTGTCGAGCGCGCAGATGGAGCAATCCGGCCTGGTGGGCAAGCGGCAGGACGGCAGTTTCTACGACCGCTTCCGCAACCGCCTGATGTTTCCCATCCACAACGAATCGGGGAAAATAATCGGTTTTGGCGGCCGCGCGCTGGCCGCCGACGACGAGCCGAAGTACCTGAATTCGCCGGAGACCGCGATCTACAAGAAGAGTTACGTGCTGTACAACCTGCACCGCGCCAAGGAGACCATCCGCAAGCAGGACCGCGTGATCCTGGTGGAAGGCTACATGGATGCGATCGGGGTCACGGCGGCGGGCGTCTCGAACGTGGTGGCCAGTTGCGGCACGTCGCTGACAGCGCAGCAGGTGCAGGCCATGAAGCGGCACTCGGCGCGCATCGCGGTCAACTTCGATCCCGACGCGCCGGGCTCGAACGCCGCCGAACGCTCCATCGGGCTGCTGCTGGAAGAAGGCATGCAGGTGCGGATCGTGGAGCTCGATGGCGGCCTCGACCCGGACGAATATTGCCGCGAACGCGGCGCAGCCCAATACCAGCAGCGGCTCGACGAAGCCAAGGGTTACTTCTACTGGCTGGCCGACCGCGCGCGCGCCAAAAACGACGTGCGTTCGAGCGAGGGCGTGGTGGCCGTGCTGAACGCGCTGCTGCCGGCGGTGGAAAAGGTCACCGACCCGCTGGAGCGCAGCGCCATCGCCAACGACCTGGCTGCTTACATTGGCGTGCCGCAAGGCATGGTGCTGGATAGCTTTCGAAAGACCGCGGCCAGCCGCCAGGAGAAGCCGATGGAGCGGCCTAAGATCGCATTGCGGCACGACGAGCGATTGTTGCTGAATGCGATTCTGGCCGATGAGGAAGTTGGCAAGCAGATCGCCGGTCAGTTACAGGAATCGGATGCGGTAGCCGGATTCGCGTCGCGCCGTGTGTTTCAGGCGGCGTCTGCGCTGGTCGGGGCGGGCGGACGGCTGAATTTCGAGAATTTACACGCCCGTCTGGAAGAGGCCGACCAGAATCTGCTGGCCGAGGCGGTACTCGAGGGCGAGCCGGAAGTTACGCCCGGCGCGGTGGCGGCGGCGATGGATAGCATCCGGCGCAGCCAGGCGCGCGGGCTCCGCGATGACATCAAGGCGCGCATTCGGGAAGCCGAGCGCGCGGGCCGTTGGGAAGAGGCATTACGGCTGGCGGCGGAGCTGGAGAAGATCGACCAGGCGGCGCGCAGCCGGGCTTGATCGGGCCAAGTCGCCGAGGGTGCGTGGCGTAAGAAGGGGCGGATTTCCGGCTTGCACGGGATCGGAAACAGAGGGCAAGCTGAAGCATGCCCCCACCCAAGAGCGTCCGCGCCGTGGGGTACAATGTGTTGGACTCGCTTTAGAAACGCCGGGAGTGCGGGGCTCAGTGGCGCTGGAAGATAAGTTCGAGGGATTGCAGCGGCTCGTACAGATGGGCAAACAGAAGGGCTACGTCCTGTACGACGAAGTCAGCGAAGTTCTGCCCGGCGACCTCAGTGGCGGCGCCGAGCTCGAGGACGTTCTGGCCGGCCTCGATGTGGCCGGCATCGAAATCCTGGAAGAGCCCAAGGATTTCGATAAGAAGCTGGAAGAGGGCGAGGAAATCCTCGACCTCGAACTGCCCGCCGGCGTCGGCGAGAAGATCAACGACCCGGTGCGCATGTATTTGCGCGAAATGGGCACCGTCCCGCTGCTCACCCGCGAAGGCGAAGTGGAAATCGCGCGCCGCATCGAGCGCGGCCAGAACACGGTCTTGAAATCGCTGGCCCGCGCGCCGCTGGCGGTGCAGGAAATCATCGGCATGGGCGAGGATATGGCGCGCGACGTCATCTCGGCGCGCGACGTGGTGCAGATCGCCGAACCCATCCTTACCGACGAACTGGTGGAGGAAAAGCGCGACGAATTCGTGCGCGCGACCGAGGAAATCGCGCGCCAGTACCGCAAGACCATGCAGTGCCGGCAGAAGTTGCAGGCCACTCCGCGCGCCTTGAAGCCCAAACAGTACCGCCGGCAATTGTGGGAGCTGGCGCGCCTCATGGTGCGGGTGTCGCGCCAGGTGCGCGCGGTTCGTTTTCAGAGCCCGGTGATCCGTCACCTGATCGATTGCATCCGCGCCGCGGTGGAAGAAATGAAGCCGGTGGAGCGCGAAATCGCCCGCGTGCAGCGGCGCCTCGAGACCTGGCCCGGGGCGCGCGCCACGGGAGTGAAGGACCTGCGCAAGGAGCAGCGCAGCTTCACCCAACGTTTGCAGCAGCTCGAGGAACAGTACGGGGCGCCGGCGGCGGAGCTGCGCCGCACCCTCGAGATCATTACCAAGAGCCATCAGGAAGCCGAAGCCGCCAAGAAGGAACTGATCGAAGCCAACCTGCGCCTGGTGGTCTCCATCGCCAAGCGCTATACCAACCGCGGCCTGCAATTTCTGGATCTCATTCAGGAAGGCAACATCGGGCTGATGAAGGCGGTGGATAAGTTCGAATACCGGCGCGGCTACAAATTCTCGACCTACGCCACCTGGTGGGTGCGGCAAGCCATCACCCGCGCCATCGCCGATCAGGCGCGCACCATCCGCATTCCGGTGCACATGATCGAGACCATCAACAAGCTGATCCGCACCTCGCGCCAGATGGTGCAGGAGCTGGGCCGCGAACCCACCAACGAAGAACTGGCTAAGCGGCTGCAACTGCCGGTATCGAAAGTCCGCAAGGTGCTGCGCGTGGCGCAGGAGCCGATTTCGCTCGAAACGCCGATCGGCGAGGAAGAAGAGTCGCACCTGGGCGATTTCATCGTCGATCAGAATGGCATTTCGCCCTCCGATGCCGTGATCAACCTGAATCTGCGCGAGCAAACCGCGCAGGTTCTGAAGACGCTCACGCCGCGCGAAGAGAAGATCATCAAGATGCGCTTCGGCCTGGAGGACGGCAGCGAGCACACGCTCGAAGAGGTCGGCCAGAATTTCGCCGTGACGCGCGAGCGCATCCGCCAGATCGAAGCCAAGGCGCTAAGAAAACTGCGCCATCCCAGCCGCAGCCACCGCCTCCGCGCCTTCCTCGAAAACGGCACGCGGGGCTTGTAAGCCCACCCCCCGAGCCGGCGCTCCCTGCGGCTCGTCGTTGTTAACCGACGCCGCGGCCCCCAGGGACAGTGAGGGCCTTGTGCCCAGCGGTGCGAGGGATTAGCCTTAAGACCGGTTTGGAATCATTCTGCCATTCCGGGGGTTAAGGAAAATGACAAAACTCGGGGTGTACTCCGCGTTGTTCTGGCTAGGGCCGATATTGTTGGCCGCCAGCACGCCCACTGTCACCTACGGAACGTTCTTCGGCGGCACGGGTGACTCAAACGTCGCTACTGCCGTCGCGGTTGACACATCAGGCAACGTCATCGTGGTGGGCTACACCACGTCACAAACACTGTGGGGAACCGCGAACACGTTTCAGCCCACAAAGGCGGCAGGACTTCCGATTCAGGGGGCGGATAACACCAACGCGTTTATTGCCAAGTTCGACCCGACTGGTAAGACATTGCTGTGGGCGACATTCCTTGGCGGCGACACGTACGAGGCCGCGCTAGCTGTCGCCGTGGACCCGACCGGCAACATTTACATCACAGGCGCCTCAGGGTCATCGAATCTATTCCGGACTGCCATCGCCTGCCTAGGATTTCAGCTGACCTGTTCAATCGGACCGGCCGCCCCAGCCAGCAGTTCCCCCGCGCAAAACTCCTTCGTCGCCAAGGTCAGCCCAAACGGAACACAACTGCTGTACTGCATAGGGATTCTCGGCACGCAGTCGACCGCTTTGGCTGTGACCAGCCTGGGCGAGGTTTTCGTTGCGACTGCCGGCTATGGGGCTGCAGGCGATTTATTTCTTTTCCACCTAAATGCGGCAGGCAGCGCTCTCGTTTTTGGGGCTGTCCTCGCCATCGGGCCTATCGGCTCGTCGATAGGCGCGATCTCTGTCGGTCCGCAGGGAAACTACTACCTCGGCGGCTCGGAGGACGTCAACATGCCGACGACCTCGAACGCCTTCCAGGGTTCGAACCCCAACTTGTATCTGAACGGGGATTTGCGAACCGGATTTGTCCTGGAGTTTAATCCTCCTGGCTCACAACTCATATACGGTACGTGGTTCGGCCCCGAGTATTCGACGACGACGGTGAGCGGATTGGCCGCGAACTCGGATGGTTCCTTGTATTTCGCTGGCAGCACTAATGCGACCGCTCTACAGGCAACTTCAGGGGCATTCCAGAACACCCCGGCATCGGGATACATAGCAAAGCTGACCCCGGGTTCCCCCACGCTCGACTCGTTTTCCTATCTTCCAAGCAGGCCGCTCGGGCTCGCGGTCGGAAACCAGCCCCAAACCGCTTACCTGCTCCTTCTGTCCCAGATCATTGAATTGAACGTACCGACACTTTCATTGGCGTCGTCGCTTTCGCTTCCTGAGGCCATCTCGCAAGGCGCTTTGACCGCTGCTGCCCTGGCTCCGCCCCATTCGCTTTGGCTCGTCGGAAGTTGCGGACCCTGCTCCCTGGGCAGCCTGATTTCCGCCAACACGTCGTTTCAGACGACGCCGCAAAACCCCAGCTCGTCGGCGGTTTTGATTCAGGTGGCCGACGTGACCCCTCCGCCGTCGACAATCACAGCCGTGCTGGACGCTGCGAGCTACTCGAGCGGCGCAGTCTCTCCCGGCGAGATCGTGTCGATCTTCGGAACGTCAATCGGTCCAACCGCGCCCGCGTACCTGGCGCTGGACTCCACGGGAAAGGTCTCAACTTCAATCGGTGGGGTCACGGTCAGCTTCAGCGGCTACCCGGCGCCTCTGACTTACGTCGGCGCAACCCAGATCAACGCCATCGTGCCGTACGAGATTGCGGGGAACTCGTCACCGTTTGTGGAGGTGGCGTTCGGCGGCCAAACATCGAATGCACCCAGTCTGCAACTCGCGGCAACCGCGCCCGGCATCTTCACGCAGAACTCCAGCGGCACTGGCCCAGGCGCCATCCTTGACGGTAATAGCCAGCTCAATACCCAGCAGAACCCGGCGGCCAAGGGGAGCATTATCCAGATCTTTCTGACCGGGGAGGGTTCGACAAACCCAGCTCAGGCCACCGGCGCGGTGACCCCGGAGAACCTCACGGGGGCCGGCCCGCTTACGCCGGTGCCGCAACTCGCGGTTTCGGTACTGATCGGAGGCCAGCCCGCGCAGGTGATATGGGACGGCGAAGCGCCATACCTCGTGGCCGGCGTGTTGCAGGTGGACGCGGTCGTGCCGGCGACGGTCAGCTCCGGCGCAAACTCGATCACGGTGCAAGTCGGCAATCAGATCAGCCAAGCCGGCGTGACGGTGTGGGTGCAGTAAGGGCAAGCAGCCGTCCCCAACGTCGACATCATTTGTGCTTTCCACTCGGCTGCGTCGCGGCGGTATCGTCAAGTAATACACAGAAGAAGATATCAACGCGCTCGAAAGGGCGATAGCGAGGACTTATGCCAATGGATCGCAGACGGTTCGTGATGACTTCCACCGGCTGGGCTTTGGCCGCACCGGGCGCGGTTTCGGCGCTGGCGGGCGGCCAGACTGCCGGCGCCAGCCTCAGGTCCTATGGCTCTGGCCACTTCGGCGAGTGGGTGCAGGACGAATTCGGGCTGCCCGCGTTTCATTACACCTGCGATCAGACCAGCGATCCGCTGGCGGTCAGCCCGGTGACTCCCGGCATCCTCTCGGCTACCGACCATGTGCACCAGGTGGGCAATGACCGCATCATCGCCATCGTCTCCAACTACGGCCCCGTGCGCGTCCGCCAGGATGAAGGCGCGCCCAAGTTCCTCAACGACTACGTGCCGGAGATGAGCCAGTTCTCGGGCGGCTTCGGCTACCTCACCGATGGCAAGGAAACGCTGAGCACGTTGTACCCGCAAAGCGGCGCAACTTTCGACCGCATCTTCGGCGCCGGCTATCTGCGCAAGAAAGTGGCGCGCGGCAACTACAGCGTCGATCAGGTGATCTGCGCGCCTTTCGGCGACGACCCTGTTCTGCTGTCGCAAGTGACCATCGCGAACCACGGAGCCGCGCCGGCCGCTTTGCGATGGATCGAATACTGGGGCACGCTGGTTTACGAATTCTCCTTCCGCCCGTTCGTGGAAATGTTCGCCGGCTATGGCAGGCCGGTGGATCTGCGCCGCCACTTCGGCCAGCGGTTCACGCACCGGGTTCGTGCTCTGGAACATAACCTTGGCATGACGGAGTCCAAGCAGTTCTTGGGGCGCGATCCGAAGGAAGAAGCCGCCTGGCAGCGCGCGAAGGCGAACCTGGCCGCCCATCCCAACTCGTTCCTGGGAGCGATTCCGGAAACCGTGCCGGAGGCTTCCTACGACGACGTGAACCCTCCCGCCACTTTTCTGATTTCGCTCGACGCGCCGTCGACCGGCCTCAGCATCAACGGCAAGGCGTTCTTCGGAGCTGGCGGCGCAGCGAAACCGGACGGCATCGGCCGCGCGCTGGATGGAGATCTGGCAACCACCGGCCCGGAAAACGCGCTGCTGATGGAGCGCGCTATCAACCTTGCGCCGGGTGAACAGACCACGCTGTATTTTCTGTACGGCTATTTGCCGCAAGACGCCCCCAACCTGGCTCCGTTGATCCAAAAATACCGCGCGCACGCCTCCACCACCTGGCAAGATTCGAGCGCCGAATGGAAGAAGCGCGGCATGCGTTTCAGCGTCGGCTCCGACCCGTGGGTGGAGCGCGAGACGATCTGGAACCACTATTGCCTCCGCAGCAGCCTCACTTACGACGACTACTTCCACGAGCACATCCTCAACCAGAACGGCATTTATCAATACGTGATGGGATTCCAGGGCGCGGCCCGCGACCCGCTCCAGCATTGCCTGCCCTTCCTGTTCAGCGATCCCGAAATCGTCAAGACGGTCCTGCGCTACACGCTGAAAGAGGTCCGACCGGATGGGTCGATTCCATACGCTATCGTCGGTCACGGCGCGGTGGCTCCCATGGTCACCGATACCTCGAGCGACATGCCGCTGTGGCTGTTGTGGACGGCCAGCGAATACGTACTGGCTTCGCGCGACGTGTCGTTCCTCGACCAGGAAGTTCCCACCTTCCCGCTTTACGGACCCACCGCCGGAAAGGAGCGCGTGCGCAAGCTGCTCGAACGGTGCTACCGGCATGAGGTGGATGGCGTGGGCGTGGGCGCGCATGGCGTGATGCGCATGCTCAATGACGATTGGAACGACGGCCTGCTCAGCGTCTGGGCGCAGCCAGCTTTCGCGGAATGCGTCGCGCAGGGCGAGAGCGTGCTCAATTCGGCGATGGCAGCCTGGGTTTTCGATCTCTACGCGCGCCTGCTGACCTACGCCGGCGACGCGGACCTGGCGGCGAGCGTGCGCCAGAGCGCGGATGCGCACCGCGCCGCGGCAGCCAGGCAATGGACCGGTAAATGGCTGCGCCGCGCCTGGCTCGGTCCCACGCTGGGTTGGGTGGGAGAAAGCACGCTGTGGCTGGAGCCGCAACCTTGGGCGCTGCTGGCGGGAGTGACCACGCCTGAGCAAAGCCGCGAGCTGATACGCACCATGGACGAACTGCTCCGCCGCTTGTCGCCCATCGGCGCGGTGCAGATGAATCAGGGGCCGGACGCTCCTAAAGGCGGCGTTTGGGAACCGGGCACTTCGGTCAGTGGCGGCATCTGGCCGTCGCTCAATCAGACGCTGGTTTGGGCGCTGGCGCGGCACGATCCCGCCATGGCCTGGGATGAGTGGAAGAAGAATTCGCTGGCCTGCCACGCCGAGAACTATCCCGGCATCTGGTATGGCGTGTTGAGCGGCCCCGACACTTATAACTCCACGCTCAGCAAACACCCCGGCGCGACGGTCGACAACCTCTACTTGCATTACACCGATTTTCCCGTGCTCAATCTGCATTCGCACGCCTGCTCGCTCTATTCCGCGGCCAAGCTGATCGGGCTCGAATTCACCGAAAGCGGCCTCGATCTGCGGCCCGGCCTGCCGGTGGAATCGTACCGCTTCGAATCTCCGCTCGTCGGCGTCATCAAGTCCGCGGGTGGTTCCTACGAGGGCTGGTATCAGCCGTCGCAAGCCGGCTCCTGGAAAATCGCAATATGGCTGCCCGCCGAGCAAGCCGCCCGGCTGTCGCATGCGGAAGTCAACGGAACTAGCGTGACTCCGGTCAAAGCCGCGGATGGCACGCTGGAACTTACGGGTCGAAGCGAAGCCGGCAAACCGCTGCGCTGGCGGCTGCGGTAGCGCGAGAGTAGAATGAGCGTGGAAGGACCCGATGAAATTGAGCCGGTTGAATTTGCTGACTGCCATTGTTTCACTGGCCGCGTCGCTGGTCTGGATCGGCACCGGGCAGAACGCAACGGGCCTCATCTGGCTTGGGTGCAGCCTGGTCTGGCTGGCGCTTGCGATCGGCAGGTTACGCCACTCGGTTGAAGAACCTCATCCGATAGCGCGGCTGATGCACAGACTGTCGCGCATGCTGCTCTGGAGCTAGCGCGCAGGTGGTCGCCAACACACACGTAGGGGCCCGGCCCGGCTCGGGCACCCAGTGAAACGAGGCGCGAAACTGTTCACGGCCAACGTCGCTGGCGCCGCAAAGTGGGGCAGGTCCCCGACCTGCCAGCGCGCTCCGACGACCTTGCGGAGGCGCTCTCACACAATCAAGATCCCAAAACCGGACAGTTACTGCGCATTTCAGACAATAAAGACTGAAACACCGTTGATTTCACTGGGTCCGGGCTGGCCTTTGAATTGCACGTAATTTCCATTTATGTCACTCACCGAATGGATCCGCGACCTGCGCCTGGCTCTTCGACTGCTCGCGAAGAACCCCGGCGCCACGGCGTTGGCCGTGCTCTCGATTGCTCTGGGAATCGGCTTGACCACCGGCCTGTTCGCCGTGGGCGATGCGGCCCTCTTGCGGCCCGTCCAGGCGGAGAAGCCGCAGGAGCTGTGGTCGGCGAATTCGCGCGGCGACGACGGCAACTGGATGATGTACGGCTGGCCGGATTACCTCGATATGGCCAAGGCGCTCGAAGGCCGGGCGCAGCTTGTCGCCTCGCAGCGCCGTGGCGTCCAGGTGGGCGCGGACGATAGCAGCCAGTTCGTCATCATCCAACCCGCGTCGCCGAACTATTTTCAGGTTGTGGGAGCGAAGGCCGCGCTGGGCCGCGCGACGCTGGGTGAGGCCGCAGGAAGGCCGGAGACCGTGCTGGGGTACCGGCTATGGCAAACGCGTTTCTCGAGCGACCCGCACATCGTTGGCAAGACGGTGTTGCTCAGTCACAAGGCATTCCTGGTAGCGGGCGTGATGCCGGAGTTCTTCACCGGTCTTCAGCGCGGCGTTCTGGTCGGTGTCTGGGTAAGCACGGGTGCGTGGTTTCACACGCTGGGGGCGAAGGAGGAAGAGCAGTCGCGCGACGGCCAGTTCGAAATCGCCGCGCGATTCCGCGCGCCGCTGACCCAGGCGCGCGCCGAGGCGCAACTCGACGCCGCCATCCGCGGTCCCGGTAAGCACAAGCCCGCGCCCCGCGGCGTTGCGGGAACGGTGCTCGAGAGCTTCGCGCTTTGGAAGAACGACGTGATATTCGGCGGCGGGATGCTCGCCGTATTCGGATTGGTCCTGTTCGTGGCTTGCGCCAACGTCGCCCAGTTGCGCCTCGCGCAGGGCGAGGCGCGCCGCAAGGAATTGGGCGTGCGGATTGCGCTGGGCGGCGGCGGCTGGCGGGTGGCTCGCCAGCTCTTGCTCGAAACCGCTCTCCTCAGCCTGGCGGGAGCCGGGTTGGGCCTGCTGCTGGCGCAGCTTCTGGTGACGAAGGTCACCCAGTTCGCCAGCACGATCAGCCCCTTCATAGATTTAGGCATTCGGCTGGATTACCGCGTGCTCACGTTTTCCGCCGGCGCGCTGCTGTTTGCCCTCCTGGTGGCCGGAGTTTGGCCCGCGTTGCGCGCGATGCGGATGAACATATCCGACGTGTTGAAGCAGACTCAAGGTGTGACGATGCGGCGCCGCGGCTGGCAGCAGAAGACGCTCGTCATATCGCAGATCGCGGTGAGCGTGGCTCTGTTCGGCGTCGCGGTGTTGTTCCTCACCAGCCTTCATCACGCTACCGAAATCCGGCCCGGTTTGGATCCGCATAAGAAGGTGCTGGCACTGCTGGTGGGGCCGGCCCTGCGTATCCCGCCTGCTGCCTGGTGCGACCAGGCGATCGAGCGGCTGGCCGCGCTGCCCGGCGCGCGCGGCGCAACCTACGCGCGGAGGCTTCCGCTGACCGGTTCCGGCGGCGGCTTCACGGCGCGGGTCGAGATTCCGGGAATGGCGCCGATGGGGGTCCATCTCAACAACGTCGCGGGCAATTACTTTCGCATGATGGGCACCCGAGTTGTGGCCGGGCGGGGCATCGACAGCCGCGATGGCGCTGGTGCACCGCTGGCGGTGGTGGTGTCGCAAACGCTTGCCCACACCGTATTCGGCAACCGCGCCCCAGTAGGCAACTGGATTCGGATCGATGCCAAACTGCGCGAGGTTGTCGGCGTAGCCGAGGACGGCCCTTCCAACGACCTGCACGAGCAGCCGGAGCCGTTTCTCTACCTTCCCTACGCCCAGGCGGCGGAGGGCGATATCACTTTGTTAGTGGAAACCGCGGGCGAGCCGGCGGCGCTCGACCGCGCTGCCCGCGCCGCGATCCGCGGTTTCGACCCAGGGGCGCAGGTTTATGAATCGACCACCTTGCGGAAGACCCTGGACGGCGCCCTTTCGATGGACCGTTTTATCGCCACCGCCAGCAGTGGGTTGGGCGTCAGCGTAGTCTTGCTCACCGCGGGCGGGCTGTTCGGCGTGCTGCTCTATTCCGTCAACCGGCGGATGCGCGAATTCGGCCTGCGCGTGGCTTTGGGCGCGCGGCCGCGCCAGATTGAGCGCCTGGTCCTCGGTGAATCGTTGCGCATGGCCGCGATCGGAGTGCCGATCGGCCTCGCCGCGCTGGCGGCCGCGGCCCAGTTCGCGGGCTCGATGCTGCTCGGCGTGACGCCGCTCGATCCGCTGGCGTACGTGCTCAGCGCCGTCGCCGTAGTAGGGCTCGCGCTGGCAGCCGCCTGGCTCCCCGCGCGCCGCGCCACCCGCGTGGATCCCATGGAAGCCCTGCGGGCAGAGTAGAACTTCGAAGAACTACCCCAGTACCCCAATGGTACTAGCCACGGTGTCATAGCCGCCCACCCGGAGTTATAATTCAGCGCTCTGCCACGGACACTATGTTTCTGTGGCCAGGAGCTCTTTCACATGCTTCGCGAACTGCTGCACAGTCCAGCCAAAAGGGCCTACTGCGGGACGGGCCTGGTGTTGATTGGTCTGTCACCGGTCTACTACACTCATCTCCCTTTTCCGTCGCGGTACCCGGGCGTCATCGGCGTGTTGTCGCTTGCTGCGCTTGCCTTCGTATTCGCATTTCTCCAGGACTGGATCGATCTGACGTCCGGCGTGAAAGTGGAACTCGCCTGGACTTTTGGAGCCGGGTCGGTGCTGCTGATGAATGGCGAGCTGTGGTTTCACAACCTGATCGCGAGATGGGTTCCCTATGCCGAATGGAAACAAATGCTAGGCCTGATCGACCTGGTGTTTCCCGTTATGATCCTGCTTCCGGTCTTCGTCGTATTCCTCGGCGTTCTCCACTACCTGAGGAAATGGCCGGAGCGGGCATACCTGCTGGGCGGATTTTGCCTGGTATTCCTGTTCATCGGAGAGGTTTGGTTCAATCTGTTCCGAATCCACTTCTTGGGCACCCCCAGCCTGGAATCCAACCCGGCGCGGTTCGTCTGGGTGACGGTTTGCCTGGTTGCCGGAACGATGGGGATGGTGCTGGGCTGTCTGCCGCAATGGTCGCACCGGCCTTCGCAGCTTGAATCCACCATGCCCTTCTGCTACCTGATTGGAGCAGCGCTAATGGCGCTCGGTCTCTTCTGGGACGACCTGGCAGCCGCCGCGCCGGTGCCAGCTATGCTCGGCGCCTTGGCCCCTGCGTCTTTCATGACCTGGCGATGGATCACGAGCACGTTTAAAGAGCGCTCGCACTGAGCATGTGGCGCGGGTCCCCTGACCCACGCGCTGACATAATCCTGAGAACCACTGCGCGGCCGCGGCACTAGCTTACATCCAATGGTACGAACGTTGGTTGTGGTGCTGGCTGCACTGGGATTGCCGCAGGCGCTGGCGGCCGCCGAGCCGGGCTTCAAGGCCGAACTGGTAGGCGGAACTCCGGGCGAGTTTCCCACCAAGGGCAGCGTTCGCCTGGACCTCTCCGACGGCGACACGATGCTATTGCGCGCCGGCAATACCGAGCTGCGCGTATCCTATCAAAAAGTCAATACGCTCGAATATGGCCAGACCGTGAGCCGGCGGTACGCGGCGGCCGTGCTGATTTCGCCGGTGCTGCTATTGAGCAAGGCGCGCAAGCATTTCGTCACCCTGGGATTCGTCGACGCGGAGGGCAAGCAACAGGCGCTGGTGCTGCGCGTGGACAAGGGTGACATTCGCAGCGTGCTGGCCGGCCTCGAGGCGCGCACCGGCCGGCGCGTCGAGTTCCTCGATGACGAAGCGCGCAAGGCGGGCAAAGGATGAAACCATTTCTGCTGTTGGCGGCCGCGTCAGCCGCGTCGTTTGTGTGCGCGGCGGGGGACGCCGCCACGGCGGCCATCGAAGCCGGCAATCTGCGGCAGTTGCTCTCCGTGCATCGCATTTACGTGGACCGGCTCACCGGCGGCGACACCGCCGCGCAAATGCGCGACATCCTCATCAGCAGCCTGGCCGCCTCCAAGCTTTTCGTCCTGACCGAAAAGGAGGAGCGCGCCGACGCCGTGCTGCGCGGCGCGGCCGAGGACCTGGTCTTCACCGAAACGCACACCTCATCCGACGGCATCAACGCGCACATGAGTCTCAGCAACCGTACGGGCTCCGGATACAACTCCTCCAAGGGCAACGCTGCCGGCCTGGGAATCGGCGAAAACGAATCCGATCACTCGGCCGAGCGGCGCCACGAGGCGCTGGCGGCCGTCCGCCTGGTCAACAAGGACGGCGATGTCATCTGGTCCACCACGCAGGAGAGCCTCGGCGCCAGGTTCCACGGCGCCAGCGCCGACGTGGCCGAAAAGATCACCTCACAATTGAAGGAAGACTTCGACCGCGCGGGGAGGGCGCGTTAGGCGCATTGCCCGGCCTGCTCTCGGTACCGCCGGCGGTCTTGCCGCCGGTTTTTTTTCTTTGCCTCTGTTCTTATCTCCCGCTGACGCCGCAACATTACAAAACACCGGCGGCAGGTGGCCTGCACCCGAGGGGTGCAGTCCCAAGACCGCCGGCGTTACCAAGCAGTCACAACCCATCTTCCCCACTAACTCAATCACTTACCTCTCAAAACTCTTGACACACCCTGCATACTGAAATTGGGACTGTGGCGCCAGGCTCTGCTGCTAGTCCTTCTCTTTGGCCAGAGACCGTTGCACTCAGTTGGTACTGAACTTCCGGCGCCCGTTAAAGGCATGCGGGGTCCCCCTCGGGCTGGACTCTCGACGGAAGACTTTGGATCTCGGGATTCATAACCGCCGGCGGTATACGGATAGCAGTGATCGCCGCCCGCCGGATAACAGAGAGTAAGGAACGAATCGGCAAGGATGTGCC
>Ga0116126_1000977_pt1 | contig 19011 bp, 8 predicted proteins | sample June2015DPH_16_5_FD_89730 | JGI IMG/M metagenome (GOLD analysis project Ga0116126, IMG submission 89730) | Peatland microbial communities from SPRUCE experiment site at the Marcell Experimental Forest, Minnesota, USA - June2015DPH_16_40 | ecosystem: Environmental > Terrestrial > Soil > Wetlands >...
CCGCGGCTCCAGATCCCCGAAAGCGTAACCACCAGGTCTTTCCCGAGCTCGTGCTCCAGGGCAAGCGTCGCCTGCTCGGAATACGGCGTCTTCAGATTCGGAGCGGCGAACTGAAGCGTCGATGCAGCCACGCTGGCTCCCGCAGGGGGTACGCCCAAAACGTTCGGGAACGCCGGACCGGCCGCCAATTGCGTGGGGTTTGTGTTGCTCAGCGAGTCGGTGATCTGATAGATGCCGTTTCCCGTGTAAAGATTGTCGATCACTCCCCCGACCATACGCGCGAAGAAGGTGCCATAGCCGGCGCGAAAAACGGTTTTGTCGGTGGCGCGATAGGCGAGACCGATCCGTGGCATGAAGTCCAGGGGTCCGGTGTGGATGACTCCCGTCTGGGGACAGTCGGAATTGACCACGGAAGGCTGCTGTACTGCAGAATGCTCGTAGCGTACCCCGAGCGTCACCGTCAGGCGGTCGCTGGCGCGCCACTGATCCTGGGCATACAGGCCGAACTCCCGGATCCAGTAGTTGACGATTGGATTCCCGAACGTCTGCGAATAGCCCGACCAGTCCTTCGTGCCGGTCGTGTTGCCGCTGTAGTCTTCGGCAAAGGCAGTGGCTGTCAAGTAAGTGTAAGTGCCGAACCGGTTGCTCATGTAATTCACGTCATCTTGCGTGTTGACAAAATTCCCGCCGAACTTGAGAATGTGCTCGCCTTTGGTCCAGCTCACATCGTCGGCGAACTCGTTGCGCGTTTCGAGCGGCTCCACGCGCGGCAGATACGACGCCGGTCCGAGAGAGACGCCGGCGACGGTCACGTCCAGATAACGCAAGCCGGTTCCCAATTCCGCCTGGTCGAAGCCGTCGCCCTGGCGGTCCGTATCGAGGCCGTAGCGGAACGTGTTTACCAGCGACCCGTTCGGAACGAAGGTCCAGGTGGCTTTGCCGTTGCGGACGGTGACGGCGTCGTCGCCGTTGCCGGTGACGGCGGCGCCGGTGGTGGAGGAAATCCCGGTCTGGATGCCGTTCGGCGAAAACCAGCGCAGGAAGTTGAAGCTGGCGCTGAACGTGTTCCTGTCCGACAGATTGTAGTCGAGGCGCCCGAAATACAGGTCGTTCTTGGCGATGCGGGGAATCTGCCCGTAGAAGCGCGGGAGAACCTGATTGATCGCCGCGCACTGCGCCGGTGTTGCGGGCGCACCGCAGCCCAGCCACACCTGGTTCACCGGATCGAGAACGCCGGCCTTCACCTGGCTATCCACCATGGGGAAATCGCGCCGCGTGATATCGGCGCTCAGAAAGTAGAACAGCTTGTTCTTGACGATTGGACCTCCCACCGTCCCGCCCGTCTGCACGCGATGCTCGCTGGGATTGAACGAGGCGTAGGGGTCGCGGGCATCGAAACCCGTGCTGCGGAGGAAGTAAAACGCGCTGCCGTGCACGGCATTCGAGCCGCTCTTAGTCACCGTGTTCACCACGCCGCCCATGGCGCGGCCGTACTCGGCCGAGAAGTTCGCCGAGACCACCTGAAACTCCTGCACCGCGTCCTGCGAGATCTGGGACTGGATGCGGGTCCGGCCCGCGTTCTCGTCGTAGAACTGTTCCGTATTGTCGTTGCCGTCCAGCAGGAAGGAATTATTACCCGCCACGCCGCGGAACGTCAAAAGCCCAAACGTCGCGTCATTGCTGACGCCCGGCGTCAGCAGCACAAAGGAATCGACGCGCCGGCCGTTGGTCGGCAGGTCCATGATTTCGCGCGTTCCAATCGCCTGAGAGACATCGCTCTTGGTGTCTTCTAGAAGCTGAGCCGCTGCGCTCACCTCCACCGTCGTGGCCGTCTGGCCAACGGCGAGGCTGATGTTGAGGTCCACGTTCTGCCCCACTCCAAGCGCGATGTCCTTCGCTTCATAGGTGGCGAATCCGGAGGCCGTGACCGTCACCTCGTATCCCGATCCGGGAATGAGCGCCGGCGCCGCAAACACGCCTGCCGAGTTTGTCGAAGTTGCCCGAACCTGGCCTCGCCCGGCTGTCGAGATCGCGACTTTCGCGTTGGGCACGAAGGCGCCGCTGGCATCGTGTACCGTACCCGAAATACCGCTTTGTCCCGCGACAGATTGAGCCCAGGTTTGGGATAATGCCGCCAAGGACAGAAACATCGTTACGGCAAGCTGTTTTTGCATAGTCTGAACTCCTCCCAGTTCCCCAGAGCCGTCCTTGCTGACCGTGAGGCCATCGCCGCCCAATGAGACCAGGGCGGGCTCCGGGCCCCCCCGGCATCGGCGGTCAGCATGGTGCGCCGGATGCCGTTGGATTCTTTGGCGAGCACCACGCGGCCAGCCAGGCCCGGCAGGTTGTTGAGGCGTGCCGGGTCTGATCTGCCGCTCTACGCGCAGGACTCTTTCAAAACATCGCCTTCAACCCAAACTGGATCTGCCTCGCCGGATACGTCTGCCGGATCGTCCCGAACGCCGCGTCCGTCGTCTTCGTGTCGGGCACTCCGAAGTTGGTATGATTCAGCACGTTGAAAAACTCCGACCGGAGCTGCAACCCAATCCTCTCCGTAATCCTGAATTTCTTGTCCGCCGCCAGATCCCACTGCTCCAGACCCGGAGCGCGAAATGCATTCCGGCCCAGGTTTCCGAAAGGAGCGCTGGCCGGAGGCGTCGTGAAGGCGTAGCCGGCAAAATAGCCGTTTATCATCTGCGACGTGGTCTGGCTGACCGCGCTGCCCGAGACATCCGGCCGCAGGAAGGCCTGGCCGCGATAGTCGTTCGAAAGCCCGGTCACGTCATTCGCAGTGGAGGGGCCGTAGAACACATTGAGCGGAGTTCCGGTGTTGGCCGTGTTGATGTTGTTCAGCTCCCATCCGCCCAGCACCGCGTCGAATACCGGCTTCATGTTCGAAGCATACTTGCGGCCTTTGCCGAAAGGCAGCTCGTACACTAAGCTGGTGACGTTGATCAACTTCACGTCGAAGCTGGAGGGCCCGCGCTCCGCCTGGAGGTCCCGAATGTTCTGCGGATTCGCTTCGTAATACCCGGCGTAATACTCCAGCGCTTGCTCCGAATCGCCCAGCGCCTTCGACCAGGTAAACGAGTTCAAAAAGTACAGCCCGTTCGAGAAGCGATGCTCGAAGCGGGCCGACAGCCCGTTGTAGTCGTTGTCGCCGGCCGGATCGAGCCACGTGATCGGGCCGAAAGTCGATATCGGCCGGCGCGCCTGAACTCCCAGCGTCTGCCCCGGCTGGTTCGGGTAGGCTTGGTTGTAATCGGCGATGATCGGCAGCCGCAGGCTGTGATTTCCGTTGTAGGCCGCCTCCAGCACGGTATCTTTCATCAGCTCCCGCTGTACGGAGATTAGCCACGATTGAATATACGGCCAGCGCGTATTGGCCGGAATGTAGTCGACGTTGGAGGTGAGCGGATTGAAATTGGCCGGGTTGTCGATGCCGGTCGAGAAGCTGTTGAGCGTCGTCAGGAAGGTCGATGGCACTGGCCCTCCCGCTGGAATGGACTGGTTCAGAACGCCGAACAGGGCTTGCGGAGCATTGATCCCTTCCTGCGCGCTGCCCACCCGGTTGAAGAACGAATAGCTGATGCCGTACCCGGCGCGCACCACCGTCTTCGGCGTGACCGAGTATGCCAAGCCGAGGCGCGGCCCAAAGTCCTTGTAATCCGGATGCACCAACGTGCGGTCGTACAGACTGCCGTTCGTCGCCCGCACCATCGTATCGGTAGTGGGATCGAAGTTCGACCAGTTGTTGTCGCGCTCCCAGAGCGGAGTCGCGAACTCCCAGCGCAGTCCCAGATTCAGCGTCAACTTCGGCGTCACGCGGTAGTCGTCCTGAAAGTAGAGCGCGTGTATGTGCTGGCGGAGGTTCGTCACGACGTCATTGCCGAGGGCGATCCCGCTTGGAAGACCGAAAATGAAGTCCGCCAGATCGTAGCTGGCCGAATCGTTCGTGATGGCGCAGCCGGCCGCTTCCCCTAGTTGCGCGCAGGTGGGCTTGCTGAACTGTCCGGAGTAAGTGTCCGCACCGTAGAGCGGGTTCACGTCCAGGACCTCGGTTCGGATGGCCGTGAATTCGTAACCCGTCTTGATCGAGTGCTTCCCCTTCACCCACGAGTAATTCAACTTAGGATTGAACGAAGTCGGGTTCTGGAACTGCGGGTTGCTGGTCTGGCGTCCAAAGGCCGAAAACCCGCTGATCGACTGCGTGTCCAACCCGCCCGTCAGATTCGACGACGTGGGCAGGCCCTGAAAGCCGCCATAGAGATCCTGCATGCTGTCGCCTCCCACGTACGGAGGAGCCTTGCCGCCCAGAACGTGATCGAAACCGAGGCGGGCATCCAGCATCGAAGAATTGGTCAGCGTCCAGGTATACCCTGCCGCGGCTTGCTGTTGGATGGCGTGGATATTCCCGTTGCCGCCTCCGCCCGAAGGCCCCGTAACGTCCGGTCCGTAATACTGCAGATCCTTGCGCTGGCTGAAACGCAGGAACGCGTTCATCGTATCGCTCACGTGGTAATCCAGCTTGGCGTCGTACTTGTCGGAATAGTCCCGCAGCGGGAGCAGCGCCTCGTCATTGTTGGAGCGCCCCGGCCCGTTCGGTGACGGCAGCGCGTTCAGGACTTGCGCCGCAAACGGGTTCAACGTCGCAATCGGGATCTGTGTCTTCGCCGGGTAGACCACGCCGGTCAACGGGTCCACCACCGTGACCGGCAAGGTTCCCCCGCGATCGGTCAATGAGGGCAGCGAATCGAAATTCAGGTAGCTCTGTAACTGCCGGTATCCTTCGTAGTCGGCGAAGAAGAACAGCCTGTTCTTGATCATCGGACCGCCAATGGTCGTGCCAAACTGGTTCCGCTGCAAAGTCGGCTTCTGGAAAACCGCCGGGCTGAAGGTGAAGCCGGCCGCGTTCAGATCGGTGTTCCGCAGGAACTCGTAGGCGGTTCCGTGGAGTTCGTTCGCCCCGGACCGCAGAGCCGCGTTGATCACGCCGCCGCCCACGCGCCCGTATTCCGCGCTGAAATTGCTGGTGACCACCTTGAATTCGGCGATGGCGTCCGGCGAGGGTTGCACCACCTGGCTCGAGTATCCCTGATTGCTCGGCGAGTAGGCATTGTTGTCCAAACCATCCAGCAGGAAATTGTTATAAGTGCTGCGCATGCCGTTCACGTTGAAGGCGCCTTCGCGCGGCGTGCCGCTGGGCGAGAACGAGATGGCCATCGGCGATATATGTACGTTCGTGGCGAGCAGCGCCAGACTCGAATACTGTCGGCCGTTCAGCGGCAGTTCCAGGATCTGCTGCGTGTTGATCACTTGGCCGTGCTGGCTCGAGTCCGTCTCCAGCACAGCAGCGGCATCGCTCACATTCACCGACTCCGTGATTGGACCCACCTGCAGGGTCAGGTCAACGCGCTGACGGGCGTCCACATCCACCCTGATTCCGGCCGCTACCGCCTTGGCGAAGCCGGGCGCTTCCGCGCTGACGGTGTACCCCCCCACCCGGACATTCGGGAATGTGAAATCGCCGTTTCCATCGGTCTGCGTTTTTGTTTGGATCCCCGTGCCCTCGTTCAGCAGAGTCACGGCAGCGCTCGCAATGGTGGAACCCGAGGGGTCGCGAACGGTCCCTAGCACGTCGGCGGTCTCGAACTGCGCCGTCGCAGGAAGGGCCAATAAGGCCAATGAAACCAGCAAAGAAGCTGCAAGATAGCGATGCATCGAACCTCCCTTTGAGAGAGCGTACCAGTCGAGAGTTTCAATGCCGTTTTGATTGCGTGAAGCTTGTATGAACCCGGCCGCTGCTCCAGGCTGCGCTCTCAGCGGCCGCGGTCGAAACCGATCAGGCCGTCGCGGTAGTCGAGGGTCAGCGCGCAGTGGCTCAGCATCGGGTAACCGATCAGACCCGAGATTTCGAGTCCGTGCACGTTGCTGAGGCGGGCGAAGTCGAGCGTAATGACATCCGGGTCGGTGAGATCGCGATCGGCAACCCGGAGCTGAACGGCGCCGGCGCGAAACGCGGTTATAGGACCCCCACCCGGCCCTGAGACCTCGAACTCCGGTTGCTCCACGAACGGGAGAGCGATTTGCCTCGAGACCGAACTGAAAGCGGCTCCCGTGTCGAGGATGAGATACCCGGAAGCGGCGTGGAGTTTTGCGTTCACCAGCAACAAGTGGCCGGCTTGGCACACCGGAATCAAGTTCTCCATTCCGGGGGGCACCGTCCGGTCCCGGCCTGCCCAGACCTGCTCCTGGGATTGGCCCTGCGGCGCCTCGTCGGGATAGGGAAGGAGCTCCAGGACTCTGCGGCGCGCATCCAGCCGCACCAGGAACTGCTGAAATAAGTTCGAGCCGATCGCTCCGTCGATCTGATCGGCGAGGGCTCGATCGGCGACATCAACCACGCAGTTCCGCAGACGCAGATCGCCAACACGGACCGAGTCCGCCAGCATCTTTCTGGCTTCGACGCCGCTCTGGCCCACTCCGCGCAGGCCCGCATCCGCCAAGTACTCCAGACCGAGCTTCTCGGCCGACCGCCGGGAGATGACGATTCCCGCAGCTCCCGTGTCAAAAACCAGGCGCAGCGGCTTGCTGCCGTTAATGCTGACCGCGAGCAGCAAACCGTTCGACAGCCCCGGCCGCGCCGACCAGACGCTCATGGGCAGCCGATAGGGTTGGTAAGGGCCATCCAGGAGAGCCAGCTTTCGGGAGCCAAGGCGCCGATAAAACTGCAAACTCCCCAGCACCGATTCGAGTTGCTCCCGGGGCATCCCGGCGCCCAGCGCAAGATACCTCTCGAGCAGGAGTGTCTGCTGTTTCCGGTCCGATGCCACGGAGGAATACGCCAGCAACGTATCCGGATCGTTCGGATTCAGCGAGTAGGCGGTGACAATCCGCTGCAAGGCCGCCCGGCGCCGGAAATGGAGCTGGTCGAGACGCCCGAGACCGAGGTGCGCCCGCGCGCACTTTGGGTCAATCGCCAGGGCAGCAGTGAAATCCCGATCGGCGGCCTCGAAATCGGCCCGGCGGAAATGGATATCGCCGAGTAGCGCAATGGTCTCGGCACGCCCGGGAACGGCCCGTTCCGCCACCGCCGCCTCCGCGAGAGCCTGGCGGATGCGTCCTGAGCGCAGCAGCGACCGCGCGTTCCGGACGTGGAGGGCAAAATCGCTTTGAGCAGAATCCGGAGTGGGCGCGGTCAGTTCGGCTGCTCCGGCCGAGATCACCACCGAAACGGCCAGGAGGGCCAGTCCGGAGATCGGTGGCGTGCATGCCAGGCGCATAGGCGTGGCAGGACTCTACAACTTCCCGCGATTTGTATTTTACAATACGATGACGAATTGGTTACAGAAATGTTAAAGGGGCGGCGAGGACGGGGGTGGGGCGCTTATGGATACGTCTGGACGGCGACGATGCGGCGCTTCGAGATCTCTTGCCCGAGGTGCTGGACCGCGACAAGGATCTGAAGGTTCTTCTCGACCGCCGTCCTGGTGACGAGAGCATACGATTTCTGTCGCCCGCTCTCTGCCCCTTTGGTCTCATAACTCGGGCTATCGCAAGCGGAGGTCGAGTCGCTGTCCCGCGCCGATCTCGAGCAGAGGCTCGCAGCCGCTTCGGAACGGCTGTTGGCCGCGGGCGCTCACTACACCATCGAAGGGCTCGCGGAGCTTCCGGCCGTGATTGATTCGATCAATCGCCGCTTGGCCTGCGGCTCTCACTCGGAAACGGCCAGCTTGGGTTGAGTGGCGGCCGGCAACGGCACACCCAGAATGGCGGCGAGAGTGGGCGCGATCTGCCGCATGTCGATCACGCCCAGTTGCTTGCCCCGCGCGATGCCGGGTCCCATGATGAAGAACGACGCGCGCATCTCGGGACGATCCGGCAGGTATCCGTGCATCCCGGTGGACGGCGTCGGCGTTACGAGCGGGCCCGAGAACGCGTAGCCGAGCTGATGGCCCGGTTTCAGCTCGACCAGGAAAGCGGCATCGGGGAATCCGCCCAGCTTGCCGATCTCCGCGCCAGCGATGACGCGGGCGACGCCGCCGTCCGGATCGGCCGCCAGGTTCTGGAGGAGCCTGCCGACACGCTCCCTAACCGCCGTATCCGCCGGATCTTTCAGCATCACGCCCGCCATTCCACCGGCGGGCCAGGGCGATGCCAACCAGTCGGAGACGGTCCTCGCCCCCGAGATGGCGTCGGGTTTTCCCACCGTGATCAGGCCTGCTTGTACGAAGGGCGCCGCAAGGTTCAGCTTATAGTCGGTTCGCACGAAACCGTGGTCGGACACGATGGCGACCACCGTTTTCGGGTCCGACTTAGAAGCCGCCGCCACAATACGGCCGATCATTCCATCCAGCGCTTCCAGTGTTTCGCAACTCTCTTTACTGAACGGGGCTGTCTTGTGCTCCGTTTCATCCAGCGCACTGAGGTGGATTGTCATCAGCCCCGGCCGTGTGGTCTCGATGATCTCGATCGAGTACTTAGTGCGGATGTCGTCGCCCGCGACGGAGGTTTCGTTGCCATTGGTATAGGGCCCGAGCTTCTCTTCGAGTTGCTGAAGCCAGCCATCGGGCCGGCTCAGCGCTTCGATCAGCCGGAGGTCGTCTTCGGTCTCGGCGCGCCAGTATTCCGGAATCAGGTAACGCACGCCGCGCGCCGCCACGGTCACCGGCCAGTTGATGCTGGCGGTGGTAATGCCGGCCCGGCTCGCCGCCTCCCAGAGCGTTTGTGTGCGGATGTCCCGACCATACCAGTACCAGCCGGCATGATTCTTCAGCAGCGGGTCGAACTTGGTATTCGAGATCACGCCGTGCTCGGCTGGCGCGACGCCCGTGACGATGGTTGTATGGCTGGGATAGGTGACGGTCGGAACAACGCCGACTACGCCTTCGGCATAAGTCCCTTCTGGGATGAACCTGCGCAAGTTCGGGATCTTCAAGCCGTGCTCGTCGGCCTGGGTCACATACTCCGGTTTCAAGCCGTCGATGGAGATCAGCAGGACGGGCGCGGCCGCCGTGCTGGCTGCCAGTAGGACGGATGCGGCGGCAAATCTCGACAGGGAAGATGGGTTCATGTTGTTCCTGGGCGCACCCACCGGTCTGGAGTCCGGAAGGCTCACTTTACGTTACGCCGCGGAGGTTACGGACAAATGAAACAGGGATGTTGCGTCGATTAAGAGGAGGGTCCACGTTTCTTCCCGCTCGGATTTGAGTTCCGCTCGATCCGCAGCCTCCACGCCGTGCGGAGAGCGCCAGCCAGGAGATCCTCGTTCGCCGCATCCAGGCGGACATGAGTCATTCCCATCCTTCCCCATCCTCCGGGAATGGGGACGAACACGTCCGGCTGTTCGGCAACGAACTCCGCCTGTTGCTCGGGCGTGAGTTTCAGGTTCCCGTAGCCTTGGTGCGTCCGCATCGGAGTGATGCCGGCGGGCTTCGATTCTCCCCAGCATGCGGATCTGTGGATGCCGCTCGCGCTGGCGATCGACCCGGCCGACCTAGCCAACGACTACACCGTGCTGGCGCGGTTGAAGCCGGGGGTAGCCCTGGAGTCCGCCCAGCGCGACATGCATGCGGCCGGCGAGAGCTTTCGTGCGACATACAAGTCCGGGCTGATGGACGACCGGGAAACCATCGGCGTGGTGGCCTATCACGAATACTTGGTGGCCGGGTCCCGGCCGGCGTTACTGGTGTTGATGGGCGCCGTGGCGTTTGTGCTGCTGATTGCTTGCGCCAACGTGGCCAACTTGCTGCTGGCGCGATTCACCGGGCGGCAGCACGAGATCGCCGTGCGGCGCGCCCTCGGCGCGACCCGCTGGGTGCTGGCGCGGCAACTGCTGACCGAAAGCCTGCTGCTGGCAGGCGCCGGAGCGGCGGCGGGGCTGCTGCTGGCCGACGGCGTCGTGCCGCTCCTGATGCGCATGGCGCCCGCCGGTCTGCCGCAGTTCGCCGCTCCGACGCTCGACGGGCGCGTGGTCCTGTTTGCAGCCGTGCTGGCGCTTGCGACCGGGGTCCTGTTTGGGCTAGCGCCTGCGCTCCACAGTGCGCGTGTGCCGGTGGCCGATGCGCTGCGGCAGGCGGGCACGCGAACGACCGAAAGCCCTGGTTCCAGCCGGCTCCGCCGCGTCCTGGTGATCGCCGAGGTGGCGATTTCGTTTGTGCTCCTGGCCGGCGCCGGCCTCCTGGTGGAGACGTTCTTCCGCCTGAGTCGCGTGAACCCGGGTTTCGACGCCCATAATGTCGTCACCATGCAGGTGTCGATTACCGACCGGCGCTTCGCGCGCACCAGGGCCGTTGCCGACATGGTCGAGCGCACGGCGTCGCGCCTGGAAGCCCTGCCCGGCGTAGTCGCCGCCGGCACCACCGATCTTCTGCCGCTGAACGGGATCCAGGATCTTCCCTTCGAGATCGTCGGCAGGCCGGTGGACCCCGACAACATAACGGACGAGAAGATCCGCACCGTGAGCCCGCACTACTTCGCGGCGCTGCGCATCCCGGTGCTGGCCGGCCGCGCTCTCTCTGCTCTGGACGCGCAAGCTTCCGCCCCGGTGATGATGGTCAACCAGGTGTTTGCGGCAACGTATTTCCCGAAACAGGACCCACTGGGACAGCAAATCCTGATCGGCCGCATCATGGGCCCACGGTTCGCCGAAAAGCCGCGCCAGATCGTCGGCGTCGTGGGCAACACGTGCGATCTGGGCCTGGGGTCGCGCGAGCCCGCCGAGATGTTCGTTCCCCTTGCGCAGGTGACCGACGCGATGATGGATGCCAACCGCACGATGGCTCCGCTGAACTGGGTGGTGCGCACCCGCCGCGACCCGATGACGCTGGCCGGTGCGATCCGGTGCGAGTTGACGGCCGCTTCCGGGCTGCCGGCAGGCGAGGTGATGCCGCTCGAAGGGATCGTGGCGGATTCGCTGGCCCGCCAGCGCTTCAGCATGGCACTGCTGGGAATCTTCGCCACATTGGCATTGCTGTTGGGCGCCATTGGGCTGTACGGCGTCATCTCCTACTCCGTCGCGCAGCGCACGCGAGAGATCGGCATCCGCGGCGCGCTGGGTGCCGCGCCGGCTGACCTGTTGGGATTCGTCTTGCAGGATGGGATGCGGCTCGTGCTGATCGGGCTCGGCATCGGGCTGGCCGCCTCGCTCGGGTTCAGCCGCTTCCTCCAGGCGATGCTCCATGGGGTTTCACCGGGAGATCCAGCCATCCTGACCGGCGTGGCGACGGTGCTGGCCGGAGCGGCGGCGCTGGCCTTGCTGCTACCGGCGCTGCGGGCAGCCCGCATCGACCCGGTCGTGGCCCTGCGGGCAGAGTGAACTTGTACAAGTAGGCCCGGACGTGAATCGATGCGCTGCCGCTTGAAGCGGGATCTTGTTCGCCTCTGGGAGAGCGAACTTGCAACGCGCCGCCGGTGACAGAACTGGCGATAACAGCTTTACGAGCAATGACCGCGCCTCTCCTCCCCGGGCAAAGGCACCTGCGGGCGGACACTGAAACCCGAACGATATGCGGCCTTATCGGAAGCCTTCCTCGAGGCGGCGAGCGCCATGTTGCGCCGTTGTGCGTCGGACGGCAACCTGGCGCGGCGCCACGCGGGCATCCACAGGACTGTCTCCGGATGGCGCGTCATGCGCTCGGAGATTCCGCCAGCCACATCATGCCGTTTCAGTGCTGGCCGTTTCCCCGATCGACGTGGACGTCTGTAGAGCGAGTTTGTTCCATTCCAGGTTACTCGTCGGCAGGCCGCCGAGTGGGCGGCGTTCCGAGTTCGGACCTGTCGAGGATGCTGCGAACGGCGGCGGCGACTTGGGAGGGGCTGAAGGGTTTCTGCAGATAGGAGATGGTGTCGCTGCCGGCTTTTTGATCCGTGAACACTTCTTCGGAGTAACCAGACATATAAAGGACACGAATCCCTGGTCGCTTCAGGATCGCCTCAGCCGCCAGTGCACGGCCCGACATCTCGGGCATAACGATGTCGGTGAGCAGCAGGTCGATCGAGGCGGCGGGATCGTCCAGCAGCTTGAGCGCCTCCGCCGGGCTGGCGGCATCGAGTACTGTGTAGCCGCGGGCCTGGAGCCCTCCGCGAAGCAGAGTCCGCACCGCAGCCTGGTCTTCCACAACCAGGATCACTTCGGCGCCGGCGCGCTCGCTCTTGTGCGCCTGGGGCTCCGGTTCCGGAGCCGCCGCTTCCGTTGCCGGGAGGTAAATGCGAAAACAAGAGCCTTCGCCCGGCTTGCTCTGCACTTCAATATGTCCGTTGCTCTGTTTGACGATGCCGAAAACGACGGCGAGTCCCAGGCCGGTTCCCCGCCCACGCTCCTTGGTGGTGAAGAACGGTTCGAAAATGCGTTGGCGGGTCGCATGATCCATGCCGACGCCCGTGTCGGTGATGGAGATTCCCACGTACTGGCCCGGCCGCAGCCCGTCGCCAAGCCGCGCATCTTCAGGGCCGAGTTCCTGAGTGGCGGTTTCGAAGATCAGTTTCCCGCCCTTGGGCATCGCGTCGCGGGCGTTGACGGCAAGGTTGACCAGAACTTGCAGAAACTGGGCAGGATCGATGTTCACCCGATCCACCTTGTTCTGGCGAATCACAAGCTCGATGTCCTCGCCGATCAGGGGAAGCAGGGTGGCTTTGGCCTGAGTAATGATCTCGTTCAGATCACACGGCACCGGCTGGAGCAACTGCTTACGGCTGAAGGCGAGGAGCTGGCCCGTGAGGGAAGCCGCTCTCTGGGCGACGTCGTGGATGGCGGTCAATTGTCTGCGAACCGCGCCGGCGTCCGGGAACGAATCGAGTAACTGAGAAGTGTAGAACAGAACCACGGTCAAGTAATTATTGAAATCATGGGCCACTCCCCCCGCGAGGCGGCCCACACTCTCCAGCTTTTGAGCGTGCAGCAAACGTTCTTCGAGCTTCGACCGCAGTGTCATCTGCACTGCTAGGTTGTGTCGAAGCCGGACTACCCAGGCGAGTACGAAGATCAGGAGCAAGGACACGGCGAACGCGGCGTACAGCGCGCGCTGCAGGTCCCACCACGGGGCGTGCCGGAGCACGACGATGTCGTTGGCGTTGCGAAGCCATAGCGTCGCCAGCCGGGCTCCGGCGAAACTCCTCCACTGCTCGGCCACGGGGACTCCGGTGAGGCGCAGCAGCGCTCCCGGACGCAAATCCGGAAACTCAACGCCGGAGCCAGGCGCTTCCATCGAGGCGGTGAATCGCGAGCGCCCGGCCAGCAGACTGAGCTGCAACTCGCCGGCCGAGGTGCGCCTGCTCTCCACAAAACCTTCAACTGCGACCAGACGGCCGTCGAGGTCGCCCGAAGCCAGCAATTCCGCCAGCGCGCGAGCCGGCGCTACGGGAGAGCCCGGGGTCGCGCTCAGCCAACGCACGTGTTCCAGCTGCGGCGTCGCCGTATCCGGAGAGAGGAATCCCTCCACCGTCGCCCAGGTGTGGAGCGGCGGATCGCCCGGCCCGTTCCCTACGACGTGCAGCGAATTGTCGCCGTCCTGGAGATACAGCCGGCCACGTGTGTCGCGGTAAGTCACGGCGCCAGCCGTTCGGAACCGGCGCCGCGGAGCGCCGCGGACATCGAACTGCGAAAGCGAGGCGATGCTCCGGAAGTCGCCAGCGGCCGCGGGTGGATCGAGGACCTTTAACATGCCGGGAGAAGTGGTGAAGATACGAAAACCCAACCACGCTCCGGAAGCTGTGAAGAGGGGACTGTAGACGCCTTGCACCAGGACTCTGGCGTTTACCAGCGACTGCAGCCTGTCCGGAGAATCTCCCTCCGAAAACCACACCAGCACGCGCCGTGGGCCCGCGAACAGTTCCAATTGATGGGTACGGGCGTCGGTGACAACGGCCGTAGCGATCCCTTCGAATTCCACCCAAAGGTTCTCCTCCCAGCCGTGAAAGACGTCGCCTGGCTCGATCCTCACGGGTGCGGGCAAAGGAGCGGTGCCCAGCGCCTCCAGAGAGCGATGCCGGATCACCGGTGCGAATCCGCCCTTGTCGGTCAGGCCGGACAGGCGCACGCGTTGGCCGACCCGCGGGAGGGAAGCCTGGGTGCGGGGTAGGAAAACGAAAACGCCGGCGGAGCCGTCCTGGAGGAAATAGCCATCATAGCGAGGGTTGAGAGCGATGACCACGCCTTCCACACGCACCGGGTAGCCGCGGCTGGCCTCCGCGCGTGGCAGCGCTTTGACGGCCCTCACCGATCGGATTTCCGGCAACGCGCCGGATACGGAGGCAGCGGCGCGGGAGGTCTCCTCCGGCCGCGACTCCAATACATCGACGTCCGATTCGTTGTCGAACATCAGGCGCACATGATCGATCTTTCCCGAAGGAGAATAGAACGCCAGAGGCACACCGCGCACGCGGAGCCGCCGCCCGACCAAACCTGCAGGAGAGTACTGCGGGAACATTCTGCCGATCACGACCAGCCGGCTGCAGGGCCTCTGGACGCCGAAATACGCGGTATGAACATCGTCGCCGAGGGATCCCTCGTCGGGCACGATCTCCACCTCGACCAGCCGATACAGGATGTTCCCGCACGCGATCGAGTCCGGCGAAGCAGGTTGGGGCCGAGGCAACGACCCGGTCCCAACGACACGGAGCGAGGCGGCGACGACCGAAGGGATGTGGTTGTCGACCGACGTTGCTCCCGTCATCTCGACTAGGTCGCCGACTCGCAGGTTCGCCGGCAGTGGCGGCCACTCCACCAGCATGCCGCCACTCTCATCCTGGATCGCCAGCAACCGCCAGCCCGGATCCAGCAGAGTGATGACGCCGCGGAGTGCAACGTGCCGGCCAGCGGCAATTTCGTCTTCCCGGAGGCTCGTCACCTGGCCCACTGTGCGCAAGGGTTCAGCAGGTTTGCCCAGCGTCCGGCAGCCGCACATCCCGACCGCGGCCAGCAGGGCCAAAACGACTGCCCAGCTGCACGCGGCAGCGACCCGATCTCTGCGCGGGTTCAAGCGCTTAGATCCCCCCAGCCGTAACACAAGTGCAATCATGGCGCACATCTGTTCGGCACGCAACAGGTAGGTATCGAGCCAACAACTCTGGGCTATGCCGAGATCGTCACCAAACCTCCGGAACCAGAATGTATCGAGCCCACTGCGCATATTCGGCATAGCCGGGTATCCCGGTGCGTCCGAGACGGCCGGTGGCTTCCGGATTCCGACCCGGTTTGAGCACGAAATCATTCACAGTCTTGAAGTATTACGGGCCGATGGTTGATGACGGCGTGGTAAAGATTCCCCCCACAGCCACCGGGCAACCCCTGCCTGTGCCCCCACCAAACGACACGGAGCAGGTTGGCGAACTGATCGCGCAACGATTCCCGGTGCCGTCGCTAGTGGACGTATCGGCAAACAAGAACTTGGCGCTGCGGCGTTGTGGGAGACTGGCGGGAGCTGTGGCACGATGGCTAAACGCTGAGCGACATCCAAAGAGACCATCGTTCGCGGCGCAGGCGTGGCGTTATCTGGTGATATCGGCAGCGTGTCTGGCGGGCGACGATGCCTTGTCCGGTCACGCGGCAAAGCAACCAGGAACTAGCGCGGCTGGAAGCTGCGGCGCGGGAGGCCAGGCGGCTGGAGACCGACAAGGCCCCGGTGCCGCCGTGGGAGTGGAGGAGAAAGTTCCGTCAGAACGGGCCCCAACGATCCTCCGGACGCGGCCTAGGCGCTTGTTGAAAAACTGGTCAAGCGGGCAGGTGAGTGCGAGCTGATTAATGCCGCGCCGCCACCGCCTGCGGCTGCGGCTGGGCTCGAGCGAGGGTCTCAATCTGGCTGATCTGCTTCTTTATGTTCTCGGTGTCCGGGGCGCTTGGAGCGCGCTGGATGTAGCTTCTCAACAGAGTCAAAGCGCCGTCATAGTCATGCTTGTCCACGAGGATGAGGCCCAGCACGTATTCCGCTCGCGGGACCTGGTGGTTGGTGTCCACCCTGACCGCTTCGCGCGCGCTGTTCTCCGCCGCGTCGAGCCTCCCCAGGCTCGCACTGGCGATGGCGTTCAAGAGATAGGCCAGCGGATAATCGACCGGATCGAGCCGCGTAAGGGTTGTGGTGAGGTCCACAGTCTCCGCCCAGTTCTTCTCTTCGAACGCCATCATCGAAAGCGGAAGATACGGATTCAGGAACTTGCGGTCCGCCTCCACGGACTTCCGGTACGCATCGCGAGCCTTAGGCTTCTCTCCCTGGCGCTGGAGCGCGTTGCCCAGCTCGAACCAGGCCGCCGCGTACTTCGGGTACATTCCTACCGCTTTCTCGAACTGCGCCTGCGCTTCCGGCCATTTCTGCCTTTTCTCCGCGTCGAGACCCTTCTCGTGGGCCTTCTTGGCCTCATGCGGAGCGTCGTAGCTCGTGCCGCTGATACTCGTACCTTCGACGTTGCCAAGCCGGCGCAAGACGATGCTGCCCACGTCCGGGTTGTCCATGTACTTCCTCGAGCCGAGTTGCACCACGTCCGAGCGGTAGCCAGGCAGGGCCGCCATCAGTTCGCAGCCGGCGAACTGGCGGTTGCCGGCGTAACCGAACAACCGGCCTTCATGGGTCGAGGTCCCGAGGGGAGTCATGAGGGCCACGCGGCCTTCTTCGCCGGAGTCCACGCTCGCATCCGGCAGGACATCCGAGCTCTGGCCCACCTGGAAGCTAAATCGGCCTTTGGAGTCCGTGTAGGCTACAGGTTTGGTGGTGCCCCCGCAGACCCGCTGGATCGTGACATTTTCCGGCGGGGCACTCCCATCGTCCATCAACACCTTCCCGTTCAGGTACCACCCGCGCTCGATCGTCTCCCCGCCGCCATTGCCCGGCTGCGTCAGGCTGCTGTTGGGTCCAAGAGCCGCTACGACGGGCCCAAAGCCGCCACGGCCCTGCGCTAAGACCACTTGCGGGAAGATAGAGCCTAAAGCAAGCCCCGTCAAAGTGAGGAAACATCGGAGGTGTTGCATCGTGTTTCCCTCTGCTGGCCTCATTATGCCATGTCGCGGCGGCAGGAGATACCCCTGCCCTCCTCGGCTTTGGCTATTGGCCGGGACTTCCGTTTTGCCCTCCTGGCTGGTATCGATTTTACCTCCAACCGCCTCCGTTGGCGACGCCACTTCGGCGCGACAGCGTTATGGAGCCATATCGGTAGCGTTCGCCTCAGCCAACCCCAACCGCTCTTGCCGGCGGTGCCTTCTTGATGACGGCCTTCTTGCGGGCGGGTGCTGCCTTCGCACCTTCCGCTCTCTTTTGCTCCCAGCGTCTTCTCAGAGCTTCTTGGATGGCCTTCCTTCCTGCCGCTGAGAGCTTTCGTTTGGCCTTCGGCGCTTCCGGTCTGGCTTGCGCTGGCGGCTCAGATTCTCCTCGGACCTTGGCCCACCGACGCTGCTGGGCTTCCTTCATCCGGCGTCGAGTCGCAGCGGAGAACTTCCTGCGCGTGCGTGGAGTGGCTTCTGGCGTGGTAGCGGCCTGGCCGGGGCGACTGCCTAGCATGGCTCGGACTTCAGCAATCTGAGCCTCAATGCCCTTCTTCCGGGCCTCGAGGCCAACAAGGGCGGCCTCAAGGATGGAGTGCTTGAATGTGCTCATGTGGTTAAGAAACGAGTGTACACCGGCTTCGGGCGACGTGGGCGGCCGGCCAACCGCGCACCCGTGCCGCCACTTCTACGCGTCGACCGCGGCAACCGGGTCCACCAGCGCCGAATGAAGGCACCAGGAGCAGCGAGTGCGCGGGTCCATACGGATCGGGATTCGCGCTTCCTCCCGGGTATCCAACGGCTATTTCAGGCCCGCAAGAAAGGCGCGCATTTCACGCAGGACGTCGGCTTCATTTGACAGAAATATGTAATGCGCACCCCGTAGCCTGACCACACGCGCAGTCTGCACGCCATCTTCAAACGCCTTCGCCTGCTTTTCCGCTAGAGCATCAATCCTTGTGAAATAGGCTCTGGCCGCTTCCCGCACTGCCGGATCTGTGCTCTTGTTGATCCAGCTCTCTTGAACGTGGGGGATCGCAAAGATGACAAGCGCCGGAACCGGGATATCCGTGTACCGCTTGACGCTCATCATGATCGTCATAAGCGCTTGCGAGCCCGGAAAATCGCGGGCCTTCACAGGTCGTCCGTCTGCAGTCGAATCCCAGGTCTGGCGGAACTCCGCCTCCGGCATTCGGAATCCGTACACTTGCCCATCCCACCTCTGCAGTGCGCTGAAGCTGGCCAAGTCGGAGTCGCCTGGAGTTGGAGGTTGAGGTCCTCCGATCTCTTGAAACTCCTTCATCGTCGACCCCTTGCCATTGTCGAACGCATATGGATATCCAGCTTCGAGGTAGACCAGCCCGGCAACCCGGTCCGGGTGCGAGGTCCCTACCGAGCTCAGCTCCGCGCCGGCGATGGAGTGCCCCACCAACACGGGTCTGTTGAGTCTAAGCGCGTCCATGACGGCCAGCACGTCGGCGCCCAGGCGATCAACCCCGTTCTCCAACGCTGAGAAACCGGACGCGCCGAACCCGCGCCGCGTAATGCCGTAGACATGGTAGTTAGCCGTGAGCCTCGGCGCGAACTCGTCGAATACATGCGCCGTGTTCCCACCCCCAGCCAGGAGGACAACCGGCCTGCCTGAACCGCCCCAATCGAGCACTTCCAGCCGAACGTTTTTCTCCACCGTTACAAACCGTACGGTAAGGGGGGATGGGTCCCGCCAAGAAGCGGGCTCCTGTGAATGAAGCGGGGCCAGCAGTGCAACGAACAGTATAGGACCGCCGAACAGTCTGCAGCGCAGCATAGAATTCTTCAGCCTCCTGACTGATTACGGCGCACAGATCTCCAATGTTCCCGTGGGTTTCAGGCGACTACATTTCCTTACGCCCGCACGAACGTTGCCCGACGAAAGCGAGCGTTGTTAGTCATTATCGGTAGCTATTCTCGGCCTTGCGTGGGTCCCCCTCGCGGCGGCTCACGGATGGCGGTGATTCAGACTCGCGTCACCTCGGGCGTTATTTGCAGCAGATCGCGCCCCCGCG
>Ga0116126_1000978_pt1 | contig 18995 bp, 14 predicted proteins | sample June2015DPH_16_5_FD_89730 | JGI IMG/M metagenome (GOLD analysis project Ga0116126, IMG submission 89730) | Peatland microbial communities from SPRUCE experiment site at the Marcell Experimental Forest, Minnesota, USA - June2015DPH_16_40 | ecosystem: Environmental > Terrestrial > Soil > Wetlands...
GAAGGTCTCGATGGCGGGACGACCCAGGGGTGCCGCCGCGCAGCGGGCTAGACGGGCGAAGACCAAGGGGGCGAAGGCAAGGAAATGAAAGCTGTTGCCTGCCCGGGTTGTCCATTCATGTAAATCAATCGGAATCGGTTGCATGAACAAAACAGTCAGCAATCAAATGGCTCGTGGAAAACTCCAGCGGCTGCGAGTTTACAGTACGTTTTGGTTCTGGCGTTTATTGTCACCATGATGATCGGCGGAGGATCGAGAAGATTGGTCTGCCATGCTCCGCTAATCGGCCTATTGTCAGGGTCAACAAGTTGGATGCAACGAAAGGAAAAGACAAAAATGAGCAACGTCTACATCGAACGCATTGAGTTTCGCAACATGGCGTGGGACGAATCTAACTTCGGCGTCTGTATTAATATCGGCGTCAGACGAACATATTGGAGACTCACAAACTCTAGAGATAAAATACCAAACGACGATGCAGTTTTGCTTCGACTTCTGCTTGTGCAGATCAACCTTGTTAGAGAGTACACATATTTGTCCGCAAAGGATTCTATTATCATCGACAACAAGAGTTTTGATCATACTCAATGGCGGGAATTGTTCGAAAAAGCGAAACGGGAACTGGCCCAAGAGACAAAAGAGGCAATACGGGGACTGGCCGAAAAGGCAAAACGGGAGCTGACCGGAAAAAGGGGGAAACGGAGACCGAGCGAAAAGGCAAAGCGGAAACATAAATAGATGCGTGGAATGGGGTCGGGTGACCCGTTCTTTGAACAGTGGTGGAGCGGGATATTGGGGTGGGAAATTGGGCAAACAATTGTTTGAAAAAATCGGGCTGTGGGTGACCTGCTCCCCTGAAACTGGACCATTTCCAGTGTGAGTCTTGGCGGGTAATCTGGCGGGAGCCAGGAAGGAGCCAAGATGAAAGGGAAGCGATTCCGTGAAGAGCAGATTATCGCGATCTTGAAGGAGGCCGAAGCCGGTCTGGCGGTGGCCGAGCTGGTCCGCAAGTACGCCATCAGCGAGCAAACCTACTACCGCTGGAAGAGCAAATTCGGCGGGATGGAACTCAGCGACGCCAAGCGTCTGAAGCAGTTGGAGGACGAGAATCGGCGGCTGAAGCGGCTGGTGGCCGAACAGGCCTTGGACATCCAGATCCTCAAGGAGGTGAACTCGGGAAAGTACTGACGCCCGCCGCCAAACGCCAAGCGATTGCCACCGTGCGGGAGCACCACGCGGTGAGTCGGCGACGGGCGTGCGGGCTGATGCAACTCCCCCGGAGCAGCTATTACTATGTGGCCCAACCGGATCACGATGAACCCTTGCGGCAGTGGCTGCGCCAACGCGCGGCGCAACGACGACGCTTCGGGTATCGACGGTTGCTGGTGCTGTTACGCCGCGAGGGCTGGCGCGACAACCACAAACGCGTGTTACGCGTCTATCAGGAGGAACACTTACAGGTGAGCGTGCGCAAACGAAAGCGGACGGCCCGGTGGCGCGGGGAGAAGCCCGCACCGGCCGAGCGGGCCAACCAGCGGTGGTCGCTGGATTTCGTCAGCGATCAATTGGCCAATGGTCGGCGGTTTCGGCTGCTGACGGTGGTCGATGACTTCACCCGCGAGTGTCTGGCCATTGAGGTGGACACCTCGCTGTCCGGCCAGCGCGTGGCGCGCGTGCTTGACCAGATCAGCCAGGGCCGTGGGTTGACTCCATCGACTGACTCCGATTCGCTTTCGAATCACCACGAGCCGATTATGGCAGGTCGACGCTAAATTTCGTCTTTCTCGAAGAACTTACACGACTACTTCCGGTTGAAGTTGCTTGACTATGCGGCGATTCACAGCAGAACGCCCCGTCTGTTCAGACGCCGCCATCTTGGCGAACCACTCCACTGCCGTGCCCCGTACCGCTTGAGATCCTCGACCGCACGTCTGGCTTTAGCATGTGGCTAAATTCCCACCCCTCTAGGCGTGTGCGATTCACTCTCGACGCCTTGCTGTTCCAACAAGAAACTGCCTCCGCGACTGATGCGGCCGAGGATGCCCCAGCCGAACTCAACACCCCGAGACAGCTTGGCTTCTACCCGCACGAATCGCTCCGCCACATGGTTGATCAGCATCGCCCCTTCCATCCCTTGCAATACCCACAGTTCCAAGGAACGACTGATCAGCTTTGAATTGGGAGGCTCCTGATCGCTTGGAGAGCATTCGTCGCCGCCATCGGTAACTCCGCCTCGGAGTCAAGGCTTTCCAGTGCCCGAGTCACCGGATCGAGTTGCCGGCTCCATTTCTCTTGGGCCTCGTCGTGCAGCACGTTGTGGGCGCTTTCGCGCAAAAGGGTCGAATAGGGATGTTCGATCAACGCCTGCAAGAGTGCGGTCAGACCTGCTCGGCCCAGCAATACCACCGCCCGCGTGGCCAGCCAGCGTACATCGAATTTGTCGTCTGCGAGAGCCTCCGCGAGTGCCGGCGCGGCACTGGAATCACCGATCTCACCCAGGGCTTTGGCAGCCTGTCCACGACCGTATTCGGTAGACGTGCACAGCGCACCAATCAGCGGTTCGACTGCCGCCTCCCCCAGGAAGACTAACTCCTGATAAGCGCGGTTACGGGCCACGGCCGAGTCGCTGCCGAGGTCTACGAGGAGCGTGGCGACGCGGCTGATTGATGTCGCAGATTCTGATGGCTCGTTCATGTATCCTCCAATTGTTGCCTCACGGCTGCATTCGGCCCGCCGGAGGTCGATCGCGCACCGCCGAAACTAGATGGTGAGCATGACTTTGCTCGACGGCTTCCCCAGTCAAATTTACGAATACGGTACTCAGTTGCGAAACCCATGAACACGGACCAGGTTGCGCTCCGCAATCAATTGGGCTTCTGCATCCAACCAATGCTGTACGTCGCGCCCCAACGGGGAGCCTTCGTTCACATAGGTGAAGTATGCCTTCCTGGCCACCTCGTCTGGCGACGGCACAAAATCAATTCCGGTTTGGTTTGAGTCCGCGGCCGGTACCGACAGTCTCGCGCTGACGGGCTTCTCATTGTGGTGCGAATGTTTGTGTTTCACAGAGAATAATAGCCATGACAACCGTGCGCAGCACTATGGGGTGTTCACCCCACCGGGGATTTCAATGGATTCAAGAGGTCATCCTGGTAGCAAGCCACTCCCCGCTCAGGGGACGGTCATTTCGACGGAATGCTCGCGGCGGTCGTCAACAAGACGGATGGCGGCATCGGGTTGCTCCTTGCCATCCACGAACACGCGGCCCGCCGCGACGGCATTTGCCCCGGCTCGTTTCACGGTGATGTGGTAAAACGTGTCGTGATAGCGGTAGTGAAGCTTGAGCGACTCCCAGGTGTGTGGCAGTCGCGGGCTCACCCACAATTGATCCACTTCGAGCCGCAGGCCGAGCATCGTCTCGACGATCAGGCGATACATCCAACCCGCTGAACCCGTGTACCAGGTCCAGCCGCCACGACCGGTGTGCGACCCGCCAGCGTAGATGTCGGCGACGATGACGTACGGCTCGACCCTATAACGGTTGACCTCCGTCAAGACAGACGTGTGACGGATCGGGTTGAGCAGTGAGAACAGCTCCCATGCCCGTTCGGTCTCGCCCAGTTCCGCGAACGCCATGACGGCCCAGATTGCGCCATGGGTGTACTGGCCGCCGTTCTCGCGCACGCCGGGCGCGTAGCCTTTAATGTAGCCGGGTTCAAGCGCGGATTTGTCGAAGGGCGGGTCGAAGAGTTGGATCAGCCGCTGGTCGCGACGAACCAGGCGTTCATCCACGTGGTCCATGGCCAGTCCTGCCCGCGCCGGATTCGCCGCGCCCGACAGCACCGCCCAACTTTGGGCGACGGAATCGATTTGGCATTCCTTGTTTGTGGCCGACCCAAGCGGTGTGCCGTCGTCGAAGTACGCACGCCGGTACCAATCGCCATCCCACCCATGCAGTTCGATGTTCTGCTGCAACTGCGCCGCCTGGTTGGTGCACTGGTCGGCAAACCCGGAATCGCCCCGGTTTCGGGCCAATTCCGCAAAGTGGTGCAACACGTGGTACAGGAAGAACGCCAGCCACACGCTCTCGCCTTTGCCTTTCTCGCCGACGAGGTTCATCCCGTCGTTCCAATCGCCGCAGCCCATCAACGGCAGTCCGTGCGCGCCGAATCGGAGTCCGTGTTTGATCGCCCGCACGCAGTGCTCGTAAAGCGTCCCGTCTTCCCCCGAGCGCTGCGGCAGATCGTAGTACGATTCTTCGTCGGGGTTCACGGGGCGGCCTTCGAGGAACGACATGCGCTCATCGAGCACACCGGTGTCGCCGGTCATTTTCACGTACCGGCAGGTCGCGTACGGCAACCAGAGGTAATCGTCGGAGCAATGCGTGCGCACGCCGCGGCCTGTGGGTGGATGCCACCAGTGTTGCACGTCGCCTTCGCGGAACTGGCGGCCGGCGCACCGCAACAAATGCTCGCGGGTTGTCCACGGCGCGGTGTAGATCAACGCCGCGGTGTCCTGCAGTTGGTCGCGAAACCCGTACGCGCCGCCGGATTGGTAATACCCGCTCCGTCCCCAATAGCGACCGGCCAGCGTCTGGTACTGCAGCCAGCCGTTGACGAGCAGGTTCAAGGCGGGGTCCGGCGTCTCGGCGTACACCACGCCCAGCGTCCGTTTCCAGAATTCCCAGATGCTCTCCAAGGCCAGCTGCGCGCTGGCCGTGCCGCTGAACCGCCGGACCAGTTGCTGCGCCTCCTCGGTATTGTTGCCGGCACCGAACACGAAAACCAGTTCGCGCTCCTGACTGTCAGCCAGGTCAAACTGTACCTGCAGTGCCGCGCACGGATCGAGGCTCGCGCCCGTCTTACCGGACAGTTGTGTGTTACGCATCGCGGTGGGACTGGCCAGTGTGCCGTTGCGTCCGACAAACTCCGTGCGACTGCCGGTGACGGTTCGCGTTGCGTCGCTGACGCTGGCGAAGACGGTCTTGCCGGCAAATTCTCGGTTGTATACGTTGCGGGCGAACAGCGCACCCGTGTTCGGGTCAATCTCGGTGACCACGTGCATCAGATTCGCGTGTCGCCACTGGCCGAGCACCAGCTCCCAGTAGCCGCTCACCGACAAGCGCCGAGTCCGGCCAGAGCGATTGCGCAGCTTCACCACCACCAGTTTCACTGGCGCGTCCAAAGCGACGTATGTCCAGAGTTCCGAGCTGATTCCCAGTTGCGTGTACTCAAACGCGCTGTAGCCGAACCCGTGCCGGCAAACGTACGTTCCGTTCCCGCGTGCCGGCAACGGCGTCGGCGACCAGAACTGACCGGTAACTTCGTCGCGGATGTAAAACGCCTCGCCGCTCGTGTCACAGACCGGATCGTTGTGCCAGGGGGTGAGACGGAATTCGTGCGCGTTGTCCACCCACGTGTACGCTCCGCCGCTTTCCGAAATCACCGTGCCGATTTGGGAATTGGCCAGCACGTTCGCCCACGGCGCAGGCGTGGTCTGCCCGGGCGCGAGCGTGACGACGTACTCGCGTCCGTCGGGTGTGAAACCGCCCAGACCATTGAAGAAGATGAGTTCGCGCGGCGGCGGCGCGGGGGCAGCAATCAAGAACGGCGATCGCGTTGGCACGAAGCGGGGGATTTTTCTCTTGATCGGCGCTTGGCGCTCGACTTGTTCCGCCAAGGTCTCGGCGCTGTCGGTGAGGATGACGCGCGCGACAGTTTGCAAGAGGACCCGGTCTTCTTCCGTCAACTGTTCGCTGCGGCGGAGGAAGATTCCGCCCGGTTTGTCCACCTGTTGCGCTTCCGTGCCGACAGCGATCAAGCCCAAGATGCGGTCCTGCAGAACCTGACGATACCCGGAGAAATCCTCGTTGAGAATGACCAGATCAGTGATTAAACCTTTCTCGCGCCAGTAGGCGTGGGCTTGGAGAACCTGTTTGACCAATTCGATCCGGTGTACGTCCGCGATCCGCATCAGTAGGATCGGCAGGTCGCCCGAGATTCCAAAACCCCACAAACCAGACTGGCCGAGCCGGTTCCGTGTGAGAATGCCGGCGCCGGCGCGATGGAGCGGGTTGGCGTGGATCATCGAGCTGGCCAACTGCGCATACACTTGCGCCTCCGCCTCGGTGGTCTGCAACTGCCGCAGCACGATCTGGCTATATGACCAGGCCATGTCGAACGCACGCGCGGCGAAACTCGGGTCGCGATATTTTTCAATCAAAATCAACGCTGCCGCGCGCGTCTCAGCCATGCCAGAGATGATGTGCCAGTTGGCGGACGTGTCGGGTTCGATGACAACGCCCCGGCGAATCGCGACAATCGGATCGAGCACCGAGCCATCCGTGTTGGAAAGCGGGCCGACCGTGTCGAACGCCGCCGGATTCGCTACGGACCGGCCGCGGCCAATAAACTTTGACCTGTCGGTTTCGTAAGACGCATCACCCGCCGGTGTGCCTTGCGCGGTCATTAGATGGAACAGCCACGGCGGTTTCTCACCGGGCGCGCGCGGCCGCCGCGTGCAGAGGATGGCCTGCGAGTCGCGGAGAATCTCGGTCTGCACGAACAGGTTGCTGAAGGCCGGGTGCGCCAAGTCGGCATTGAGCGGCGCGATGACGACTTCGGCGTAACTGGTCAACTCGATGGTGCGGATGTGGGAGGAGAGATTCATCAGCGTAACGCGGCGAATCTCGACGTCGTCTTCCGGCGACACCGCGATCTCGGTGTGCGCGTCGATGTCTTCGTCGCGGCGGCGATATTCGGCGCGGCCTTGCACGAAGATTGCCTCGTATTTTTTGGACAGCCGCCGCGTCGGTTGATAAGCCGACGACCAGAGCGCGCCCGTACCGGCGTCGCGTAGATAGCAGAACGTGCCCCAGCCGTCGCACGTCGCGTCCTCGCGCCAGCGTGTGACCGCCAAATCCTTCCACCGGCTATACCCGCCGCCCGCATTGGTCGCCATGACGTGATACCGGCCATTGGATAGAAGATGCACTTCGGGAATCGGCGTTTGCGGCGTTGGAAACACGCGCATGGTGGACGCTGCTTTCACGTGCGGGCGGCGCGCAGCGCTGACTTCCGCCGCGTGCGGTTGCAATGGAGAAGCCACCTTGGGAATGCGCTCACACAAGAGCAACTCCGACGCCTTGAACCACGGGTCGGACAGGAACCGGCGCTGCATGGGACGGTCCAGCAACAGATAAGTGAGCGCCAGCAAACTCATCCCCTGGTGATGCGCCATGAAACTACGGAGCGGAACGCTCGTCTTCCCCCGCGGCACGCGCGTGGGCGTGAAATCAATCGCTTCATAAAGTCCGTACGTGCCGTGGAAACCGTCGGCGGCGAGCAGTTCCAGATTCTCGCACGCCGACCGGGGTGCGACCATCAACGCCAGCGCCGACGCGTACGGTGCAACGACCAGATCGTCTGCAAGACCGCGTTTGAATCCCAAGCCCGGCACGCCGAACGCGCTGTATTGATAAATGCCCTGGGCATCGGTGGTGTTAAAGCACGATTCCGAAATGCCCCACGGCACGCCGCGCTGCCGTCCGTATTCGATCTGGCGGGCGACGACCGCCCGGTACGTCTCGTCGAGCAGCGTGTGCTCGAACGTCGGCATCACTAGCAGTGGCATCAGGTACTCGAACATCGAGCCGCTCCACGACAACAACGCCATCGCGCCGTCGTGAGTGGTCAATTGCCGGCCCAGAGCAAACCAATGATCCTGTGGCAACTGATCCTGCGCCACGAGAATGAAACTCGCCACGCGCGCTTCCGACGCGAGCAGATCGTAATACGACGAATCCCGGCGCCGGTCGGTGACGTTGTAACCGATCGCCAATAAATCGCGGGCCGGATCGTACAGGAAAGCAAAGTCCATCACCGCCAGCTCTGTGCAACGCTGCGCAAGTTGATCGATTCGCCGGATGCGCTCCACGGCGCGTTCGCCGCCGGTGGTCGCACCTGCCAACTCCTGCAACGTCGGCACGTGATCGAACTGCTTCGGATCGTGAACAAGGAACTGCACATCGTCCCGCGTGGCGTGGCATTGCCGGGCAAGAGTCTGTGCCCACCAGCGCTGCTCCACGTCACCATTGACGGGCAGCGCGGCGACATCCCGGCTGAGTTCTTCGAGTAGCACCAACGTGGCTGGGAGGTTGGTTGGCGGCAGAGCTTGCAGTTTTTCGCGGAGCCGGTCGATTGCCGGTGACGATAACATTTCCAACGTATCCCGCAGCCCGGTCAGGACGCGTGGGGAAACGATGGGTTGATGTTTCAATTCCCACAACCCGGCCCGCAAGGTGAACAACGCCCCGGCGAGATTGCCGCTATCGACACTCGAAACGTAGACCGGGCGTAACGGTTTGAGCGTGCGCGTATCGTACCAGTTGTAGAAATGTCCCCGATAGCGTTCGAGTTTTTCCAGCGTGGTGAGGGTTTTGTCCGTGCGGTCGAGCAGTTGACCGCTGGTGAGATAGCCGAAATCACCCGCCGCCAGATTGGCCAGCAACGCCATGCCGATGTTGGTCGGCGAGGTGCGTGTTGCGATGACAGGTGTCGGGACTTCCTGAAAATTATCGGGCGGCAACCAATTGTCTTCTGCGTTGACCAACACTTCGAAGAAGCGCCAGGTTTGCCGGGCCAAGCTGCGCAGAAACGTTTGCTGCACGTCAGACAAGCCCGGCTTCTCGGTAACGAGTGGCCGGCTGATCCACCAAGCGACGATGGGCGAAACCAGCCAGAGCAACAACACCACCCCGCTAATATCCAGTTCAGCGGGATGTGCCAGCACGAGCCACGCGAGACCGGCCATGGCGAACAACGGCGCGACCCACATCTCCCGGAAAAAATCGGCCAGTGTGGTGCAGTGATTGCGTTTCGCATATCGCGGCGTGTGCCAGAGCAACAACCCGCGCCGGGTAACCAGCATGCGCACGCCGGAATCGAGAATCGCATCCAGATTGATGACGGCGCGATACGGCAACGTACAGAGCGTGAGACCGGCTTCCGCCAACTGCCGGCTGATGGATTTCATGGCAGTATCCAAGTGAATGGCCCATGTCCGCTCCCGGGGTTTGCGCGCGATTTCCACCAGCGACGCCAACAGCACCGGCAACAGGAGCAACAGCAGCACGAACCGCGTCCAAAAGACGGTCGGTTCCGGGGCCGCGAACCAGCCACCGAGCAGCAGCAATAGCAGCGCGGGCGGCACGACGCTGCGGCGCAGGTTGTCGAAGATTTTCCACCGGCCGAGCGCGGTCAGTGTGTTGGGGTGACGTTTCTTGTCCGTCCCGAGTATGCGCGGCAAGAGCCAACCGGCAATCTGCCAGTCGCCCCGGATCCAGCGGTGGCGGCGACTCATTTCAATCGCGAAATTCGCGGGGTGGTCCTCGTGCAATTCCACGTCGGAGACCAGCGCCGACCGGGCATACCCGCTTTCCACGAGATCGTGACTCAGGATGAGATTTTCCGGGAAGCGCCCGATGGTGGCTTTTCGGAACGCGTCCACATCGTAGATGCCTTTGCCGACGTAGGATCCCTCGGCGAATAAGTCCTGATACACATCGGACACCTCGCGGGTGTAGGGATCGATCCCCGCTTCACCGGCGCTGAGCTGGGCGAACCGCGAGCGATTGGCCGAGAGCAGGCTGATTGGTGTGCGTGGTTGGAGAATGGCGTAACCCTCGACCACGCGGCCGGTCGGTGGATCAAAGCGGGGCCGGTTCAGTGGATGCGCCATCGTGCCGATGAGTTTGCGGGCGGCATCGCGCGGCAACGCGGTATCGGTGTCGAGCGTGAGGACGTATTGGATCGTGGGGAGGATCGTCAGGTCGCTGATGATCTCGGCGAACGGTTCGCGCGGACCGCCGCGGAGCAGCGCGTTGAATTGTTCGAGCTTGCCCCGCTTGCGCTCGTAGCCCATCCAGAGATGTTCGTGCGGATTCCACACGCGCGACCGGTGAAAGAGATGAAAGACCGTTACACCTGCGGAGTTGTACCGGGCATTCAAAGACTCGACGCCTTCGCGCACCAACCGCAGCAGTTCCGCGTCGTCGGGCTGCGTCGGATCGGGGGCGTCGCGGAAGTCGGTGAGGAGTGCGAAAAACAGGTTCGGGTCGCGATTCCCCAGGTACCGGATCTCCAGACCTTCCACCAAATCGGTGACCACCTGCGGACTGGTCAAGAGCGTGGGGATGACCACCATCGTGCGGTCGGTCACCGGGATCCCTTCCGAGAAATCCAGTCGCGGCAGCAGGCGCGGGCCGACCAGGAGATTCACCAGCAAGTTCACCAACGTGACCGCCATTTGCGACGCGCTGATGATTCCCAGCATCAGCAACAACCACAATCGGCAGTCATTCCAGCCAAGCGGAAAGACCGGCTCCAGCACGAGACTGGCCGTGGCCGCCGTGATGACCGATAGCGGGCCGAGGTAACAGGACATGGGGAACCGACGAATCATTCGCGTGAGCGACCGCCGGAGTGACCAGTGGACGTGAACAACGCTCTCCAACTGACGGCGGCCTTTGTCGATCAGATAGAATCCCACGTGACCGGTGCGCGCCGGTGGGCCGTCGCGGTGGACGGCTTCCGTCGCGAGTTGAATCGCGGCGCGGGCCACTGTGTCCTCAGTGACCCCGGACTGTCGCGCCATCGCTTCCACGCAGTGGCGATAGCGGTCGCGCGTGACGAAATCCATTTGAGCATACACGCCGGTCGGATCAGTGCGCAGTGTCTGCTCGACGATGCTCATCGTCTCGACGAACTTTCGCCAGTCCATCGCGCTCAGGAAACGCAGACTGCTGATGCTGTTGCCGATAGAAACTTGGTCGACCGCCTGGGCCTGGCTGTCGGTGCGCTGCAATAGCTCGCGGCTCAGGCCTTGTTCGGCGAGCCGGTGTTGCACCCAACTCAGGACGGTCGCCAGCGCCGGGCTCTGTCCCTCCATGCGGCCACAGAATTCCTCCACGAACTGGTTGCTGAACGGCGGCTCGGACTCGGCCATCTCCGCCAACACGTGAAGCACCGTTGCCGACTCTTTTTCCACCGCTGCCAACAGGCGACCGGCCCACATGTTGGCCAGATTGCGATCGCGCCGCCGCCGGGCAATATGCACCGACACACGCCGCAGATTTTCGATCAACCCCAACCGCAGCATGATCGGCACGGCCCAGAGTTCGCCAAGCGCCAGCGGGGTGACCGACTGGTAGGCGGCGACGAAGTGGCTGACGTTTTCCCCGTCCACGCGAGCATCCACGTGCGCAATCAACTCCAGGGCGATATCATAAACGCGAGGAAACCCTGCCGCCGCTCCATTCAACAGACGCGGCAACTCGCGGCTGTAGGTCCGCGGCAAATGCAAACGCGTCAGACGGATTTGCTGTTCGATTAGATAAAAGTTATCCAGCAGCCATTCGCCCGCCGGGGCGACGCGCCGGCCCTCGGCCTCCGCGCCGGTCACCAGATCATAGGCCTGAATGAGAACCTGTTCGTTGTCCGCCAACCGCAGCAGCAACCGATTCGACCCGTGTTTCGGGTCGATTAGATGCTGTCCCGCCAGTGCGACGGCATGCCGCCGCAACTGATCGCCGCTGAACAGCTCGGCTCGCAATGGCGGCTCGCTGGCGCGCGGGCGTGAACGCGTCTGACCGCCCAGCCAGTTGTGGTAGCGCAATGACATCATCTGACTATTGTTCGCGTTGTCTGTCTTCGATTCCTGTACCCAACTCAGCACCGGATTTCATCCGATGGAGCGACGGCCGTTTCCCCAGTCGCCATCGAGGCCAGCAGACTCGTGCTCAGGCTACCCGTGACTCTGCCCGACCGAGGCCATTAACCGGGTTCATCGGTTCGAGTTGCAGGCGGACGTTGGTTGGTCCGATTTGGTCACTGCCATAGGCTACGCGAACCGCTGGCATTTGTCCCATAGGGTGAACACCCCATGGCGAAGAATCGCGCAATTCGCCATTGTCCTTTTGAATGAGGGAGAATGAATAACCTCCTGCTTTGCCCTCGTAAGGGTGGGAAATGGGGTAACGGGCTGATGAGGGCAAAGCGGGAGCCGTTACCTCTTGATTTCTCCATCGTCTCAAATTGCCCCGGCCGCAGCACTACGAAGACCGCGTCGATGAACTGTACCAGAGGAAGAAGGATAAACCATGATACCTGAACGAGGCGTAAAGGAAAGCAGTCCAGAACAACCGCACGAATTGCTTTGCGAGCGTTGCAGAAGAATCTTCTTTATTAGCGTTGAGCCGTTAAGCAAGCATGTGTGGCGTGACCGGGTCGAGCGACAGAAGGTAATCTGTCCCCACTGCGGGAAAACGGTGAGGGGGCCATTGTGGGTTGGGCCGCAGACCAAAAGCAGAAAGAGAACCATTGCAAAGCAGCACAAGCAACGTCGCATGGCGCTAAAGCCGAAATGATGTAGCGGAAAACCATTCTCCGCCGGCCAAATACCCGCCTGATCCCGTTCGACCAGCGACGCTTAGGATGAGAACCACCCACAGATACCCCTTGCATTTCCCACGCCCCGACGTATAAGGAAGCCGGAGAGTCGAGCGAGGGGTTCCCAAGGATTTATTTAGGCGAGGCACGCTAATTTCCAATGGGAAGAGGAAGGCTTGAGTGTTCGGGCCTGAGTCTCGACTCTCCAACTTTTTTCCACCTCAGTACCTGCCGCCAAGACTGCCAACAGGGGTCTGCATGTAGCTGCTTCGACAACAGCGGGGCAGTGCTGATCAACAACTACTGGGGATGCGAGTGGTGGAGACCGTGAAGCGTAACGGCGATGGCAAATCATCGCGTGAGTGCCCCCAGTTATGACTTACTGCCCCCCCGATTCTCGCTGGCCATTCAGTCCGACGACCACGTGTGGATTTCTAGTAAACGCCCCAATCAATCCCCACGCCCGCCAATGCAGATTTGGTGCTCGTCGCTATGGTGATCTGGCCCGTTCCAACGGTGTTGAGTACGTAGGCGTGGCCAAGCAGGTCGTTCGACTTCCATGCCGTTTTCAAGTAGGTCGAGGCACCCACTGTGTCGATGGTAGAACCATCGGTCTTGTAAAGCTCTATCGCCCATTGGTCAACCGCTGCATCCATCTGCCGGGCGTCATTCATGATGCGACGGCCCTGGGACTGTTTGCGGGCCTTCACGAAGCCGGGAACTGCCAGAGCCGCCAGCAGGCCGACAATTGCGACCACAATCATTATTTCAACCAAGGTAAAGCCATGGCTATCCCGTTTGACAGCATGGCAATTCATACGGGGCATAATTATGCTTTTCCTCTACCTCACGGCAGGTTTGCGTTGATCGACGACAACGTGTTGTTTATGTGCTTGCCGAGGCCCCTTAAAACCGTGATCGCCACGATGGCAATCAGAGCCAGAATCAGCGAGTATTCGACCAGGCTTTGGCCCTTTCGTGATCTGAGTGCTCGATAAAGTTTCTGTATTGTTCTCTTCGTACCCCAGTTATCCATTAGCATTTTCGTTGTGTACGAGTTTTGTATGCATAGCTCGTGCTTCCAGAATAAGCATTCAGCTTGCCAATATTGCCCGCCGAAGTCCCGTATGCCAAATGGTTTCTGTAATTCGCCGGTTGGGCGGCGACGTGGCTTCGGTGGTCAATGACTGCTGGCGAAAATCAAAGGCGGTCTTTCCTCTCGAACCCACGCCGATCATGATGGTGACAATAGACGCCAGAACCATAACGTACCGCATACACGCAACCATTGGAGTTTTCCACTAGGCATTTCGAGAGATCGAGAGATGGCCCCAGATGCCTGGTCCGACAGATTTCCGGATCTGGAAGACGCCTTTGATTGCTCACTGTGTCATTGGCCACGCTGCTAAGGGTAGCATTCCGCCCATGCCAAATCGAGCCTTTTACACTGCCAAGACCGCCGCGAGAACCAGTTGCTATTCCCGCAATCAGCCCTTCATTGCTATCGAGAGTCCTCCAACGAGTTCTATCGCGTCCAGATCTCGCTACCGTGAACCAAGGCGCAGGCATGGGAACAAAACGGCAACCGAAGCCGCGTTCACGCCTCGGTGAACCATCCCCTGTTGGGTCTAGGAAATTCCACTCCGATGCTGGGAAGAAATCGCGATCCTCGCGTCGAATTTGAGCCTACGACAGTACAGGTTCACAGGCTTCAACTCTTCGTCAAGCTCGTAGACCAAGGGTATTCCTGTGGGGATGTTCAAATCAACAATGTCCGTATCGGAAACCTCATCGAGATATTTGACCAGTGCGCGCAGGCTGTTATCCGCGCCCTCGACACGGATACGCGAGAGCATGGTCGGCATGACTTCATGCTTCTGATCCGAAGCAAATGAAAGCATAATGAAGGTCGGGCGCTCCGACATTGCACCGTCCTCTACTTGACCGATTAAGCGGCAACAGGCGGTCGCTCTTGGCTATCGGTGGCGAGCACGGCGCAGCCACGGACAGCGACGTGTGGTCGATACTCTTTGGCAGCGCCGCAGACGCGGCGAGGGGGGCGCGAAACGAGCGTCCGCCGCGCAGGGTCTGCGAGCATCCGACCGTCGAGTATGCGACCAAAATTCCAATGCGGATGCATTCGTCACTCCGGCGGTGAGACATTCGCTGACTCGTGCGGTCACGCGACATCCTACCGGCATCCGAGCGGTATCTGTCCGTCAATCCAAGATACGGTCATGCGTAGTCCACCACGCGACCAGACCGGCATCCGCCGAGTAATTTGGGCACCGCTCTCAGGCGGGGTAAGTGTCCTAGTGCATTTTTGTTTCTTCCGCCGCACACAGCTCGCCTCAATCCACTCGATTGACGCGGCGGAAGACAGGCTTTTCACCGCGACATTCGCGCCAATGTACGAACCAACTGGGCCTTCCCGGTCGGCTGCGTGTCGGCCTGCCGTGTTCCACACGCAGACTGCGCTACACGCCCTGCCGTCCTTGCTCAAATCACCTGCGTATTGTCACCGAGTGGCTGACGGCGCTGGCGAATTTGATCTGCGCCGGATCTGCGACGGAACGCTTTTTCATAGCTTCCAATCTCTGCGGTCGCAGCATCGTGAAAATCTAGCGGGAGCTAGAGGTAGTGCGTCTTTTGTAAAACGCGCTGATTCGAGCGCTAAACCAGTGCGGGCCGATCGTCCGCAAACCCACTTCTCTGCCAGTATTACGAGTCGGCAAAGCCAGCAAAATAGTTGTGCTGGGCAGCGTGGTACTGCCAAGTGACAAAAGGCCAACGCACCCCTCACTCAGTCGATCACGCGCAGAACACGCAGTGTCCATGCATCGGCCATCGTATCGGCAAGGCTTTGGATTCTCGATTTCCGTGTAATGGCTGTCCAATTCAGTGTGCTCAGAAGGAGCACCGGTATGTCCATCCTATGCGGCTGGGTTACAGATCGGACGCTTTACCCCTACACCAAAACGTAGGGTTTCTGCCCACACGACGGTCGCCATTCGGCAGCGGTGTAGACAACTGCTGACGGGCGTTGACAAGATCAATACTGCTCAACACAAATTCAGTTCATCACAGCACCGGACTTGGGGAGCCTCTTAACGACTTCGCTATCCGCGCCAGGACGACGGGCGGCGTGCCTTGCGCCTCGATTGTATGGCTCGCTCGCGCCGTCAAGCTCGTGCGTCCCCTTTGCCCTGCGCCTCCAGCATTGACCGCACTCGCTCCGCCGGGGAAGGCGCTTAAGAGTCACGCCCGTGCTGACATCGCCTAACTGAAAGTGTAGTCCTCGGCGGTCTGCGATCGAACCGCCGGTGGTCGTAATCCGCTGGTAACGAAATTCCCGCGGCCAGGCTACCCAAAGCCCCTGCGGAGACCGCAACGGGATTCCGATTGTGGTCGCCCGTAGGGGTGCGCTCGGTGCTGTGCGGCCTCACGCGCTGTGTTTACAGCGGCAATTGGGCCAACCAGTGTGAATTTGGCGCTTTACCTTCCGGTTCAACGTGTTTCTACGCAGTCGGTTGCGTCGCTCGGCAAAAGATTGGCCCCATGAGGCTAAAGATTTTCTTTGGGCTTCAATTCCCTTGTGGTAAATGAGGTGGGCCATGAAGCGGGAACAACTGCTGGAACTGCTGGCACCCTACAATCCGTGGTGGAAGGCAACGACAGATTGGCGGAGCAACTTGCCGGGGTATCAACGCCCAATTGTCGATGAATTGCTGGCGGACATCCGGGACTTGCCGCAGGTGATTTCGATCACCGGGCCACGACGAGTGGGAAAGACAACCGCCGTGCGACAGGCGGTTGGCCTGTTGCTGGACCGGGGGCTGGCGTCCGAGAGCATTCTGTATTTCTCGTTTGACGATCCGGCGCTGTTTGCTTCGCCCGAGTTGCAGCGGGGCATCTTTGACGACTTGGTGACGCTGTTCAAGGGGCGGACGCCGCCGGTCTATTTCTTTCTCGATGAAATCCAACGATTGCCCCGCTGGGAATTATTCATCAAGAAGTATTACGACCTCAAGACGCCGATTCGGTTTGTCATTAGCGGCTCGGCATCGTCGCCGATTTTCCGCAGCAGCCAGGAAAGCCTATTGGGCCGCATCAAGGATCGTCATCTGCTGCCGTTCAGCTTCCGTGAGTATTGTGAGTACAAGTTGCGCGAGACGCCGGAGTTTGCCGCGATTCTGGCTCAGCAAGGAGGATTGCGCGAGGCGTTGTTGCAGGAGGACGGGCCGGGGTGCGTCGCGGCGGCCCAGCAACTGGACGAGGCGTTGCGGCAATTTGATGAACCGATTCAAGCGGCAGTGCGCAGCTACTGCTTGGAAGGCGGGTTTCCCGAAGTGTGGGCGTTGAGCGACCCCGTGCGGAAGATCGAGTACCTGATGGAGCAGCAGGTGCGCAAGGTGTTGTATGAGGATTTGATGATGCTGACCAAGTACCGCAAGCCGGAAAACGTGTTGCGGTTCTTTCTGTTCCTGCTCGCCCATCCCGGCATCGAGATCAACACCGCCAAGGTATCGCAACAAACGGGCATTGAACGCCGGGTCATTGACGAGAACCTGCCCCGATTGGAGATGACGGACATGATTCTGCGCATCCAGAAGTTCAGTCATCAACCGCATCGGGTTCGGCAGGGCAATTTCAAGTGCTATCCCATCGACATGGCGCTGCGTAATGCCGTGCTGCGGCAGTGGTCGCCACCGGAGCCGACGATCATGGGCTATCTGGCGGAGAACATGGTGCTGCGCCAACTCTCGACATGGCCGGAGAAAATCGAGATCACCTACTACCGGGAAAGGAAGGAAGTGGATTTCGTGCTGACCCATGGCGGCAACAAACATTTGCCACTGGAAGTGAAATTCCGGGACCGGGTCGCGCAACAAGACGCTCTCCGTGGCTTTCTCAAGAAATTCGGCGGGAAACTGGGCGTGACCATTACCCGCCAAAAGGAAAGCCGGTATGAGGGTGACCTCCTCGATCTGCCATTGCGCTACTTCCTGCTCGGTTGCGGGCGAGCCTGACCATCAGCATCTAGCTCAAAATTCCTCAAAACTGGAGCCTGCGTCAATTTCGGGTGAACGGTGGGCCTTGGCAAGTTCGTTTCTAAGCCACTTCTCCAGGGCGATTCCAGGTTTTGGACTATGCCCCGCTGTCGTTGCGCCATTTTCATGCTTCACCTACAGGTTGACGGCCTTCATTGCGACGATCTTTCCAGCACTGTCGGCAGCCGGTCGCAGCGCCCAAAAACGGGCAGCTTCGGATTTCTTCACGATCTGCTCATAATGGCGACGGCAGACGGCGGGTGCGTTCCCCATCTGATAGCTGACCCGCGCCACGTCCTGCCATTGCGCCAATGCGTAGGAGCCGAACGAATGTCGCATCGCATTGATGTGCCATCGTTTCAGCCCGGCAGCCTTGCGTAGGTCAAGCAATCGTTCTCGCAACCCAACGGGGTCAACAACCGGCCCGGACCGCTTGATGTACGGATGCAACCACGCGGCGGCGGTATCGTTCAATGTCACCACGCGGCGGGTCTTGGTCTTGGTGGTCGCGGCCTCGATTGTTACCGCTCGCTCTTGGTAGTCCACCTTCGACCAGTCCAGCCGCACGAGTTCGGCAACGCGGACACCACAGAACGTCCCAAGCACGAAGTAGGGCATGAGTCCAAAGGCTTCCGCATGTTCCAAAATGCGCACCACTTCCTCAACTTTGAAAATACCGGGTTCGGGTGGCAACCGATCATCCTTGCGCGAGTCCATCGCCGGATTCTCCTGACACCACTTCTTTCCCGTCGCCAGCTTGAACAACGCGACGACCTGCCTCCGATAGTTGTGCCGGGTTTCAGGATGATGAGCGACTCGATCAAGCCACGCGGTGATTTCGTCGCTTTCGATCTCGGTGAACGACCGCGCTCCGAAGTCCTCAGCGAATTTACGCCAGCGACAACGGAGATTGTCCACTGTGCGTTTGCTACGCCTGCCGGTGATCTCCACAACAAGCTTCTCGACTCCCTCCGCCACTGTGGGGGCTTCAACGAATTGCAGCTTGCGGGCGATGTAGTAGGCGACAGCGGAATCCAACTTCGCGCCCGGATAGTCAGCCAGCATCTTGAAACAGTTTGCAGCCTCAACCCGCTGGGCAACCGACAGCTCCGATGCTGCCTTGCCCACGTTGCGGCGCTCGGCGCGGAGTTCTCCCGCTCGATTCTCGGCTTCGGCGCGAGTCTTGAACGTCTCCCGGATGCGTGTCCCGTCAATCATCACGGCGATCTGATAACCCACCTTGCCGGACGGATACTGTCGTGTTAGGATTGGCGGCCATGCAGGTTCGCGCTTACGTTTTTGTTGGTCGAAAGTGGTCATGTGATCTGGTTTCCTTCTGTCTGGTGATATTGCCACTTATTGCCACTTTATGCAAGTCAAAAGTTGTAAGTCCTTGACTGCCCGGTAGTGTAATTGGTAACACAGCGGCCTTTGGAGCCGTATTTCCTGGTTCGAGTCCAGGCCGGGCAGCCAATTGTTTTATTCTCTAGGGTCGCAA
>Ga0116126_1000983_pt1 | contig 18943 bp, 7 predicted proteins | sample June2015DPH_16_5_FD_89730 | JGI IMG/M metagenome (GOLD analysis project Ga0116126, IMG submission 89730) | Peatland microbial communities from SPRUCE experiment site at the Marcell Experimental Forest, Minnesota, USA - June2015DPH_16_40 | ecosystem: Environmental > Terrestrial > Soil > Wetlands >...
GCAACCGCTGCCGCTGTTTAGAAGTCCAAAGCCGCCGGCTTGATCCAGTTTTTGATGTATCCATGCCGCCATGTTTTCATAACCCGGTACGGGAAACTAGACGTAGCCGCTCAGCCGCATACGGACTAAGAATGGAGTCCCAGCCTGTTCCAAAATAAACATCCCTTGCTTTAACCCATGAACCTGTTATGAAAGCCCCCCTCAGAGTGGCCGGTTTTGATTCGACCCCAACTGGCTGGTTTTGAAGTGACTGGTGACAATATTTCAGTTCGGAGGCGCATAGTTTGCCCCAAACCTAAATTAGTATCTTATTGATTGTCAATTAAGGTTTCCAAAATACGAGATGCGATCATACTCACACAAGGTTCACTTAACATATTAGAGTGGTCGACAGCTATTTCTTCCACTATAAGTTTCGGAATGTATTCAGTTATAGGATAGGATCGGTCTCTCTTGCTGCCGAGTTTCGCCGCAGCCAGAAAGTAAATAACCTTCCCATCATAATACTTCAATGTGTGTTGCGTCAAGGCCATGATATTCGATTTGTAAACCCGAAGCAGGGGAGATATCGCACCTGCGAATTCCGGTCCGAGAGATTTCTCTAAAAGAATGGATTGTTGGTAATGCCCAACTCTCAAGAGTTGCTCTGGCGGAATAGTGATTTTTCGGTCCGGAAACTTCTCCAAAGTCTCCACGAACATGGAAAACATCTCGATATCAGTTGGTCTCCAGCAAACAGACGAAGTGTGAACCTTGTGTGAATCAAGGAGTACAACACAAGATATCTTTATGCCCATCCTCAGTAAATGAGTAGCCGTCTCCAAAGCCAAACTTCCACCGAATGAAAAACCGGCAAAAGTGACGGGAGTCGCCGCCTGTTCCAAGACATCTTGAAGTTGAATAGCGTAATGTGCTGCCATGGCTTCAAGGCACGAATAGGGCTGCCTCTGGCCATCCAGTCCAACCGCTTGGATACCATAGACAGAGAATTTCTTCTCAAGGCACCTAGCAAATTCCAGATAACAGAAGATGGTGCCGCTGAGTGGATGAAAGATAAATAATAGCGGATGAATTGCCGACGTTTTCATTGGCACGATTATTTTATCATCTACCAGTGGAAGGTTACGTTTAGTTGCTGGCATAATTTTAAATCAATGCGGCTTTCTGTTAGAAAATAAACATGCCCCAGATTTTTAAGGAGCAGCTATTGTGTCCCGGGTAACTCATATTGGAATTCCTGGGTCAAATGGTGTGCCATCGGCCCAAGCGGTACAGGCAATCGGACAGACTTCCAAGAGTCCGCTAATTCCGGAATAATGGCTTCCCTTGCCGCTATGTTGGGGTCTCCCGGGCCATCTATCATACGACCAGCACCGTATGGATCAAGCATTTCATCGCAAAATGTTACTCCAAGGAAGGCACACAACCGATTTAATTCAGAACTTGGATTGCGGACAAGATCTTCAAACTTTAACCAATGGACTTGCGACTTGGGTTTACTTCTCAAAAACAGTTGTATATTTTGGTTGTACAGTGCCCAGTGGTATTCGGCTGCTGCATAGGGGTGTTCACTGGCAAGAGAATTGCCGGTGACAGCATATATGCGATTCTTTACATATGAGTCAATTACCGAATAAGGATGCCTGGAGAGGAAAACGTACTTTGGGCAAGAAAATAAATCTTCAGTACGAAGCAGAGTGGCCATCATCCTGGCGCTCTCTGGCGACTTGTCGACCAATTGCCTGTCTTGGGCTTTCTCTTGAAGTACACCGTACACGTCCCGAATGGACAAGTCTTGGGCCAACCACTCAGTTACCTTTTGATCCGCAGTCTTGCGATCGCATCCAAATAATTCCATCAAGGCGCGTTGCAGGCCCAAGCCAAAATGATGGGAAGACAAAGCCGATTGACGTTCTCTCAATGAGACAAACTGGAGCAGATGAAGTTCGGGCGGACTAAAGAGCTGAGGATGACCGGCCAGCAACAGCCGCAGAAGCGTCGACCCTGATCGAGCAGAGGATAGAATAAAAATGATCGGCTTATTCTTGCCGGAGTGGCTCGTTTTATGTGTGCGTAATGCAGTCTCACTCACGGACAATTCTCGTTGAAGCATGGCAGCAACGATCGAAGAGTGAGCGTGATGGGAGGCAGGAGAGAGCTTTCGAGCAAGTTCGCTTTGTAAATGCTTTGCAAGACGAGCTACGGAATTATTCTTCGTAATTTCATGAGCAAATAAAGGCACATTCATATCCTCTTTAACTGAATAAATCAGATGAGGAACTAGTTCCTGCATGTTATCGACCGTAAATTCCTCTTCGTGGTGGATTTCACGAGCGACGATTTGCCTCACTTGTGCTGCTAGATAACTATGCAACAACGAGCTTTGTGCATCCGCATCGCCTCTGGTCAGTGCATCCATAAATCGGCTCATCTCAAACTTTTCCTCCACATTAGTTGGAAACGATGTTGCCAACTCACTTACCGTTGGATACTGAAAGAAACTCTTTATCGTCAAGCGGATGCTACACATTCGCCTGATATATTGTAGTAATTGAATGGCCAACAATGAATGTCCTCCAAGTTCAAAAAAATTGTCATGAACCCCGATTGGCCCGAAACCGAAGAAATGTTCCCACGCCCGAATCAGAGAAATTTCAACTTCGGTCGTGGGAGGGGTATAAGGCGTCTGAATTATCGGCCTCGGACGCAAAGCGCCTGCTTTCTTCGGCAGAGTAATTGTCTCAGTTTTAACCAATGGTTCAGGCTCAACTCCATTTTTTTGGTCAGTTAATTCAATGATACACTTGCTGCGCTCAAATGGATACCCAGGAAGTGCAACGCGTCGCGGTTGTGCTTCTTTGTAAAACTCATTCCAATCAAGCTCGACACCCATCAGTTGAAGGCGCGCCAAAGTACGATAAAATGATTTGACTTCGGATTCTTTATCAGAACAGAGGCTTGGAGTAACGAAAGGCTGGGCACCCGTTTCCGAAGCGAGCGCGAGAACAGCAAGGCTGGACAGTGTGTTACTGGGGCCAATCTCAACCAAAGTGGGAGTTCCGATACCGCAAAGCGTTTTGAGCCCTGTAAAAAACAATACGGGGCTACAGAGATGTTTACCCCAATAAGCGGGATCCATTGCTTGTTCGCCGCTAATCCAACTGCCGTACACGTTTGAAACAAATGGAATCTTTGGATCACGCCGCGGCAGAGCCGCTATGTACTTAACCAATTCGGATCGAATTGGATCCATCATCACTGAATGGAATGCATGCTGCACAGACACACTTCTCCAAGCAATGCGATTTTCTGTCAACCACTTGCATAGATCTTTTATCATATCAGCAGGACCCGAGGCGACAGACATTTCACGCCCATTTTCAGCCGCGATCGATACTGGGGGTTTGATGAATTGTTGCAAGGAACTGGCAGCCAATCCAACAGCAATCATTGCACCTTGTGGGAGGCTTTGAATCAAAGCACTTCGACGCACGACAATTCCAATCGCATCCTCCAAATTAAACACCCCAGCAAGAGTCGCGGCAACGTACTCACCAAGGGAGTATCCAAGGAGAGATTTGGGCTGTACACCTTTCGACATCCACAGTCTGGCCAATGCATAATTTACAACGAATTGCGTTGGCTGAGCCAATGCAATTGACCTAAAACCAGCCAAATCGTATAAAACTTCTCGCAAATTAATATCGGTAATTTGCTTCAAATAATCCGAACAAATGTCTATGTATTTACGGAAGACCGGTTCAGAAGCATAAAGTTGAGCACCCATTCCAGGATAATCCTCTCCCATACCTGAAATCAAGAAAGATGGCACTTGCCTTTTTTCTTTGTTGTAAACAGTGAATACCGTCTCGGGATTTCTAGCCTTTAGGTCGTCACAAATTTGTTTTCTGCTCAAGCCAATAATAGCACGTCGCCACGGAAAGTGTTCACGCCCAAACTGTAGGGTAAAGGCGACATCTTGTATTTGGATTTCCTCATCTTCCTCAAGAGTGCGTGACAGATTGGTGGTCATTGTTTCCAAAGCGGTAGCGGTCCTAGCGGAAAGAAAAAGCACGTTGGTCCCGGAAGGGATAATGCTTGATGACAACGGTTCTGGAGGCTCTCCCACAATCAAATGACAATTGGTCCCTCCCAAACCGAATGAGCTTACTCCTGCAACCCTTTTCCCTCCGGGACGGATACTCCATTCCTGAGTTGTAGTGCTTACCAAAAATGGGCTGCCAGCCAAATTGAGTGACGGATTTGGACTGTTAAAATGCAAACTTGGCACGTAGCGAGAATGTTTCAGGCAAAAAATAGTTTTGATAAGGCCGGCTATTCCCGCAGTCGCATCAAGATGCCCAAAGTTGGTTTTGACGGAACCGAGAACACATGGTTGTTCGCGCGGACATGTTCCAAAAACCTGAGTCAATGCCGCAAGTTCGATGGTATCTCCTACGGCTGTTCCAGAACCATGCGCTTCTACATAGGACACGTCTGAAGAGCTAATGCCAGCTGCTTGTAACGCCCTTTCAATAACTTCAGCCTGACCTCTCGGACTCGGCCCCGAAAAGCCAATACGGTCTCCGCCGTCATTGTTCACTGCCGATCCTAGAATAACAGCATAAACGTGATCTCCGGCCTTTATTGCGTCCTCTAATCTTTTTAGGACCAACACAGCTACACCATGGCCCCGCACAGTTCCTCGAGCCTGCGCATCGAATGCACGGCAGTGACCGTCGGGTGATAAAATATCTTCTTCGCGGAAATAGTACCCAACACTTTGCGGAATGGTAATGGAAACGCCGCCTGCTATCGCTATATCGCAATCCCCAAATAACAGCCCCTGACAGGCCAAATGCACACAGACGAGTGAACTCGAACATGCTGTCTGGGCCACTACAGTTGGGCCACGGAGGTTAAGTTTATAAGCAAGCCGATTGGCTAAAAAATCGATACTGTTTCCCATTGCAAGGAACGGCAAGTACGATTCATCAAAAATGATACCTCTGCGGAATAGATTCTCTAAGTACGTAGATCGACTCGCACATACATAAACACCGACAGGGCATTCGTGTTGCCGCCCTCCATATCCCGCGTCTTCAAGTGCATGCCATGCACATTCCAACAAAACCCTTTGTTGCGGATCTATCGACGCAGCCTCCTTTTGTAAATAGCCTAATGTTTCAAAATCAAAAAATTCAACATCTTCTATTACCCCCCGGGCTTTGACGTAATTTTGATCCGACAGCGCCTTCTCCTGTATTCCGGACTTACGCAACTCCTCATCACTGAAGAAAGTTACCAATTCCCGTCCGTTTGCAAGGTTATCCCAGAATGCCTCTTTCGTTTCGGCTCCTGGAAACCGAAAATTCATCCCGATAATTCCGATCGAAACACTATCCGACATAATACTGTAACCTCATTAAAGTCTTGGCAATAGCTCTCAGTCGTTGGCCATAGTAGTATCCATCAGTTGATTTGGCAATGCCCAAAACCCAATAGCAAATCTACACACCTGGATCATGCCGTTACCAACTGAATGTAATCAGGAAAAGGCCGCACATGCAGGGTCCCCATTTCAAATATCCGTTTATCTCCTTGTGAGTTCACTAGCTTGAATCCAGCAAATTTGTACATAATATGCATCATTCTATTTTTTCCTGTCTCAAAATATTCTGCGCTAAGCTTCACCCCTCTGGTTTGTGCCTCCTTGATGATGTAATCCAAAAAGACTCCTCCAATTCCCCTGGAACCAATCCTACAAGACATCAAAAACAACTTAATCGTCCACTGCATAGAGCCGATTTGGATCAACGCAAGACCAACTTTTCCATAAGTTCCGAATTTATCATCCAAGCCGGCGATCAGGAGCAAATGTGAGTCTGAATAGCAAAGCTCTTTTAGTTGATCATACGAATATGTTATTCCTGTTGTGTTCATCTGATGGGTGCGAACAGTAAGCTCTTCGGCCCTCTTTAAATGTTCCTCGGTGCATCGCATGATGCTTAATCGCATGTTCAAAGTTTTCAGAAATTCCTCCTTGGCACCATTGAACTGTTCTTCATGGCTACATCGCACTTGATCTGCCAAGTACATTTTTCGTCGATTAGCTGAGTCTTCAGTTAGAATGGTGGGGTTAATTTCCTGCATTTCTGGAATTGTTTCGATATCTGCGGCATCAATACACAACAAGCCTGGAATAATGTGCTTTACCTCGGCGCGCTCGAAAGCCTCATCATCGATAAATGCTAATGCATCTGTGCTCAAATTAAGCAATCGTGCAATCTCCCTGATGGAACCACTCTTTGGATTCCAGTTGATCTGTGGGAAAAGAAAATAGTCTGCTAGGCCGAACGATTCCAATTTTCTAAAAGCGGCATCATAATCATTGCGACTGGCAATGGAATGGAGAATTCCCCGTCGATCTAGGGTCATGATTACATCTACCGCTTTTTGCTTTATATACACCTCCTTATCCTCTGAGAGAATTCCGTCCCATAACGTATTATCCAAGTCCCAGACAATGCACTTAACTCTTGGTGGCGGGCAAACCAATGTTTCATGTATTTTATTTGACTCACTCATGGAATTCCATCGTTGCTCAGGCATTTGTAAAGTCGGCAAATTTTGCAATTATCATTTGGTGGACCTGCGAGCTACCCTCTATCAATTCCAGCGCTTTAGCGTCACGGAAGTATCGTTGAACGGGATATTCTCGGCTCAAGCCGTTAGCACCATGGATTTGAACCGCATCAGCAGCTGCTTTTGCGGCAGCCCGAGACGCAAAATATTTCGCTATGGCCGTCTCACTTGTGGCGGCTCTCTTCATCATCTGGCGCGAGTATCCGGCCTGATAGCAAAGCAATCGTGCAGCTTTAACATTCGTTAGCATGTCCGAGAGCATTTCCCGGATAAGATCGTGCTCCTTAAGCAGCTTGCCAAATTGAACCCGCTGTGAAGCATAACTCACAGAAGCTTCAAGGCATGCCTGAGCCAATCCAACACTGCCCCACGCTACACAATAGCGCCCATAATTGAGACAAGAGTTCATAATATTGGAAAAACCAAATCCCCCATGCCCAATTATATTTTCATCCGGAATGCAACAGTTTTGGAACGATAGCGACGCCAGTTGGGCTGAGCGAAATGACAGCATATCAGGGGCGGGTGAAATCGACAAACCAGGCAAATTCCGGTCCACCAGCAGTCCTACCACTCGACCGTCCAGACGAGCAAGGACCAGAAACACATCCGCCCTCATTCCGAACGAAATCCATTTCTTTGAACCGTTTAGAGACCATGCGCCGTTGATCTTTTCGATTTTACTTTGGATCGCTGAAGCATCAGTTCCAGCATCGGGCTCAGTGAGGGCGAAGGCGGCTACAGCCTCTCCTCTAGCTAGTTTCGGCAGCCATTTTTTCTTCTGGGAATCCGAACTCCAATTACTTATTGCATGCGCCACCATTCCGTGAACCGCAAAAAGACTCATCAACGCGCAACTAGCCCGCCCCATCTGCTCAAACAGTAAGCCGCTGACAATTGGGTCCAAACCAAGCCCACCAAGTTCCGGCGCTATATTAACTCCCAAATACCTTCTTCCACCTAAGGACGATATAACGCTAGATGGAAACATTTTTTGATCATCAAATGCATCCGCATATGGAATAATTCTTTCCACGACGAAGTGGCTGAACTCAGATTTCGACTTTGACTGATCCGGAGTGAGTTCGATCTTCATCTTTTGATCAATTGATCGGGCGATCTTGTTGACGTTTTCGATTTACCAGTCGTGCGATGGAGCCAATGGACTTAAAGTTGTCAAGGGACAACTCGTCGTCAAGAATGTGAACATGAAACTCATTTTCTACAAAAAGGACTAATTGCATGGCAAACAATGAATTCATCAGGCCAGTCGTGAAGAGTTCATCCTCATCGCTCAGTTGATCAACACTGATAACTCGCGATAAAAAAGACCGCAGCCTATTCTTCAATTGATCGTCTTCCATAAAGGTTCCAGATCTGGACAGCTTTCCAGTTGTGCGAAACAATCGCCGGGCGACTTTTCGTCATATCGATTCATACGAATAAAATCCCCTACCTGTCTTGCGCCCAAGCAAACCTGCTTCTACCATTTTTCTCAGCAACGGACAAGGTCGAAACTTCGGGTCGTTGAAGCTTTCATAAAGCACCTCTAAAGAATACAAAACCGTGTCCAATCCAATTAGATCTGCTGTTTCAAGTGGACCCATTGAATGCGCCATGCACAATTTGAAGGCACGATCGATTTCCTCAATGGCAGCGACTTGCTCATGGACGAGAAAAATAGCTTCATTAACCATCAACATCAACACGCGGTTTGTAACAAACCCGGGCGAATCGTTAACGATTACATAATTCATATCCAATCGCTGCAGGAACTTTTTTGCCCTTTCAACGGTAGAGCTGTTCGTATGATAGCCAAGGACTAATTCGACTGTTTTTTTTGCTGGAACCGGATTCATAAAATGAATACCTATGACCTGTTCCGGCCGTTTCGTAGCCGACCCGATGCGGGTTATTGGAATGGCGGATGTATTGGCACAAAAAATACAATTCTTATCGCAAACAGAATCGAGAATTTTGTACACTTCTCGCTTGACGGACCATAATTCCGTGACGTTTTCGATTATACAAGAGGCATTGGCCAAAGAATCATATTGCGTGGTGAAAGCCACGTTTTTAACGACGTCCTCGGCGCTCAACTTTTGGCTTCCTGCTACGAAAAATCTGGCAAAGCGAACGGAACTCATCATCTTGATTCTGGCGGTATCGATTGTATGTGGGTACTTATCTACGAGAATCACATTAAAATTGGTCTGGGCAAGTTTTTGAGCGACGCCCAAACCCATAACGCCAGCACCGATAACGCCGACAATGTTTTCGTCCATACTCAGCAGTTTGATGTTTCTAAATGTCAAAACCGAATTTTTAAAAATTCAACTTTTTTATTTGGTTTGTCACGCTAAAACTTGAAACATTTGGCAAGGCAACAATGAAATTCCTGCTCAGGAAACCGATTTGGTCCTAATCCTTCTCATGCGAGTTTGAACTCCGTCTTTTGTTCGGTTAATTGCAAAGCCCACGGGCTTTGGCACTTCCGTTATCGAAGTGTTTTCTAGATGATTAGCAAGATCTGCAATCGTTGGATACCTGAAGATATCCAGAATCGATACGGTTCTGTTCAAGCGCGAACTTAAGGCTGCACTCAATTGCGGCAACAATAGAGAATGACCTCCCACATCAAAAAAATTTGCGTTTACATCAGCAATTTTCAATTTCAAGACATCTTCCCAAGCAGCAGCGATACATTTCTCAGCCTGAGATAGCGGGTTGCGAGCAGGACCAGCAAATAACAGTTGTTGAAGGTCTGGTATCGGCAACGCACGTCGGTTTATTTTACCATTTGAGCCAATCGGGATAATGTTAAGGAAAACAAAGGCGGCAGGAATCATGTAATCAGGCACTTGGGTCCGTAAAAAGCGCCGCATGTTATCATTGGTCATGGAAGAGCAAATTGGGGCTATATAGGCCACTATCATAGGACGCCCATTATCATGGCGAACAATCACGCACGTCTGCTTGACCTCGGGATATTTCAGAATTGCAGCTTCTATTTGCCCCAATTCAATGCGGTGTCCTCTCACCTTAATTTGGTAATCATGCCTGCCAATAAAGTGGATGTTCCCATCTGCAGAAAAGTATCCAATATCACCGGTGCGGTACATCCTGGCACATTTTACTTCCGAAAAAGGATTTTTGACGAAGGCAGCTTGAGTGCTCGCCGGATCATTCAAGTAACCCAGACCAAGACATTCTCCCAGGAGTACGATTTCTCCAGCTATTCCGACAGGGCAGAGCTGCCCGCACTCGTTAACAATCAAAGCCTTGGTGTTCATGATCGGCTTGCCAATCGGAATCTTTGTCTCATTTCCTTCTACACGATAGCAAATTGATCCAATTGATGCTTCAGTTGGTCCATAAAGGTTTACGATCACCAACTCCGGAAACATTTTCTGAAAATCCAAGGTGGTTGTGGTGGTGATCTCTTCTCCCCCGACAATCAGAACCCGCAAAGTTTTCAACTTGTCGCGCAAAACAGGATTGTGCATGACGGACGGCGCGATCATATTGAATACCGACGGGACAAAATCAGTTATGGTAACTTGGTTCAAAGCAATCAGGTCAGCTATCGTTTCGGCGTTTAGGGCTGCGCTTCCATTGAGTATAGTTGTTTTCCCTCCGTTAGTTAAGGGCCATAAAAGCTGCCACACGGCACTGTCAAAAACGTGTCGGGTCGTCTGCAAAACCGATTTGGCGGCCTCAGTGCCGAAATAATCGTTCATCCAGTTGAAGCGGTTTGAAATACCTCGGTGAGGGACTGCTACTGCTTTGGGATCACCTGTTGAGCCGGAAGTAAATATCGCATATATGGGATCCGTCATTGAAATTTCAGATTCGACAATTTTAACAGCATCCCGAACGGGCTTGACCTCAATCACGCGAATACCACCGCTAAGCTGATTTGCCAGATGGTGGCAGCTACTGTCACACAACAGCACTTTCGGGTTCAATTGGTCCATGGAGTGCTGGAGCAGTTCTTGTGGCCATCGAAGATCTAATGGAACGAAGGCCGCGCCCGCCTTCATTGTCCCCAGCATTGCAACAGGAACCAAACAACCGCCTTCCATCAAAAAGGGAACAAACATCCCATTTTTTACCCCAATGGATATCAACTGACCTGCTAGATAGTTTGCTGAATCACTAACTTCACGATATGTCATGGTCCCACTATCGTATGAAACTGCCACATCATTTGGTCGCTGAATCGCCTGTTGTTGAAAGCTGTGGCAAATGATCAGCTTGCTAAACCTCTGATCGGTATTATTCCAGCTCATCAACATTGTTCGCTCTGACTTCGTGACTAGAGGCATTTTAGCAACTTGAAGATCAGGGTGAGTGACTGCCGAGTGCAGCAACACCATAAAGTGGTCAAGAATAGCTTCCGCTCGATCTGCGGAATACAGGTCTGTATCGAAGTCCAACCAAATGGAATAACCATCTTCATTTTCGGCCGCAGAAAAGCTGAAGTCGAATTTGGACGTTTGGGTGGAATAATCGCCGAAGGGCTTCACAGATAGTTGCGCCAACCTTAGTTCAGCATCGAACTTACTCAAAATCTCATCGTGCTGGTGATAATAACTAAACATGACTTGGAAGATTGGCGAAAAACTCAAGTCTCGCTTAGGGGCTAGTTCACGCACCAGCAATTCAAATGGAACATCCTGGTAGGTATGCGCCTCGATCCAATTCTTCCAGACTCTAGCCGCAAGTTCTCGGAAACTAATTTGAGCATCGACGGTGGTACGCACAACCAGAGTGTTCACAAAAAGACCAACCAAGTTTTCATATTGTGGCATGTGCCGGCCAGAAACCGGCATCCCGATCAAAATGTCCTTCTGCTCGGAATAGCGGAACAAGAGAGCGTTCAACGAGGTTAGCAGCACGCTAGCTGGCGTGATTTCTGCTGTCTTAGCAAACTTTGACAGCGCATTGCAAATCTTAGGCGGGATGGATTTGCTGATTCGAGAACCCCGATACGTCCGAACGGAGGGTCTGGGTCTGTCTAAAAACAATGAAATTCCCTCTGGAGCGTCCTGAAATCTTGATTTACAAGATTCAAGCTGTGTTTTAAATTCCTCGCTGTCGAGGTGTTTCTGTTGCCACAGGCAGAAGTCTCCGTATTGAAGAGACACATCTGGCAATGCATGCGGGATGCCTTGCGCAAACTTGTCGTACATCGCACTAAATTCGGCCATTAGCAAATTTATCGACCATTCGTCCACTGCTATATGATGTAGTACAATTGCAAGGACATGCACTTCTGCCTTTAGTCTGAACAAATTAGCTTTGATCAGAGGTCCGCGTTCCAAGTCAAATTTTGTCTGGATCTCTTTATCGACGATTGCATGGATATCCTCGGGGCCCTGGCCAGAGAACGATTTCTCTAGGTCAACGACTTTCATCGTAAACTCAACCGTCCGGACAGTTTGGAGGGGGATGCCATTCATCTCATCAAAGCCCATACGAAGAATTTCGTGCCGGGAAATGAGTTCATTGAAGCTTTGGGACAAAGCGTTCACGTTCAGCTCGCCGCGCAATTCAACGACTAATGGAATGTGATACAAAGCGCGTTCCGGCACTAACTGTTCAAAAAACAAGATGAAACGTTGTGACGCCGAGAGAGGTATTTGTGTCTTCTTTTTTGAAGGTGAAATATTACGTTCGCTTCGAGCCATCTGATCACCTTGTGCAATGACTCTGGCCATGTCTGCGATAGTCGGATTGGCAAAAGCCACTCGAATGGGAAGATCAATTCCAAACCTACTTTTCAACTCCGCAATTATCTTAAAAAGCAACAGCGAATGCCCACCAAGCGCAAAGAAGTTGTCATAGATTCCAATTCGTTCCAAGTGTAAAGCAGTTTTCCACACAGATTCCAACATTGTTTCAAGGGGATTAGTTGGCTGAACAAACTTCGCCACGGGCCTGGGGCGAACTGGAGCCGGCAACGCTTTCAAATCTACTTTTCCGTTCGGTATCAACGGCAATCGTTTCAGCGGGACCACGACGGAAGGAACCATGTAATCAGGCAGGTGTAACCTTAAGTAGTTCGTCAGTTCATCGGGTTCGAAATCAACGCCTTCTGGTGGGACGAAATAGGCGACAATTTCATTACCGCTGGCCTCGGTTTCGCGGACTATGGCCAGAGATTCTTGAACCTTGGGATGGGATCGCATAACGTGCTCGATCTCGCCCAACTCCACCCGAAACCCGCGAATTTTAACCTGATTATCTTTGCGACCCAGGAATTCCAAGCGGCCATCAATGCGTCGCCTTCCCAAATCTCCGGTCAGGTATACCCGCCTGTTTCCTTCGGCTTTCAAGAACTTGCATCGGCTTAGCTCGTCCTGGCGCCAATACCCGAGTGCAACGTATTCACTCTTAATACCCATTTCTCCACGAAGCGGCACTTCCTGTCCCGTCTCATTGAAAAAGACAACTTCAGTATCCGAAACCGGACATCCGATAGGCACCGTGCCATGACAGGTATCGTCTGAACTCTGAATAAATGCCTGTGCGGTGACCGTGGATTCGGTGGGGCCGTAACCATTGATCAAAGTACAGTTTGCTCCAAAATAGGTGGTAAACAGATCTACGTCTCGCTTTATCACTTGCTCTCCTCCTAACACCACCAGCCGGATGCTTTGCAGAAGTTCTTTTTTCGGCGCCGTTTGCAAAAACTGGCGAAAGACAGTGGGTGTGCTGTGAAATATGGTAATATTCTGCTCACGAACCCATTCATCCAAACCAGAAAATCCATTCTTCCTCAAATCCATCGGGCATACGCAAGCACCATTTAGCAGGGCTCCAAAAATGTCCATCACTGCCGCATCGCAAGTATAAGGCGCTACTAACGAAATACAGTCGCGACAGCTAATTTTAAGATTGTTTGTATAAACACTTATGAAGTGTTGCAGATTCCTGTGGTTTTGGATAACTCCTTTTGGCGCCCCTGTTGACCCTGAAGTGTACAAAATATAAGCTGGACACTCAGCGGCAACTTCTAACCGTGGGTTCATTTCAGAAAATGACTCCAATGCATCAAAATGTATTATCAAACCTGTAAAATCCAGCTTGCCGGAACTTGCCGTGGTTTTATCACCTACTAAAAGAATATCGGCCGCACAGTCCTTGAGTAGAATCTCCAATCGATGTTTCGGATATGATCCGTCCAACGGTACATAAACGCCGCCGGTTTTCAGCACTCCCATAATTGACGCGATCAACGGAGCTCCGTGTTCAAACACCAGAGCAACTCTGGTCTTGTCCGCTTTTGATACCGACAAAAGTCTGTTTGCCACTTTGTTGGCCATCCGGTTTAGATCTACATAGCTCCATTCATGACTGTTGATTTTGACTGCCAGCGCACTCCCAAATTTGTGCACTTGCTCCTCAAATCTTGAACCTACGGATTTTTCGATCGCATGCCTCTGATATTCACAAAATTCCCGGCTAGGCCCAAAGTTCACCTTGGCCCAATTTTTACATTTAGGCAAAATAATCGAGGAGATTGGTGTCGCAGGCAGTTTCACACACTCTTCCAGCAAGCTGGCAAAATTCTCAGCTATTTCCTGCGCAGTCTCTGGCACGAACAGATCAGTGCTGCAAAGCAGGTCGAATTGAAGTTTGCCATTCCACTCGCTCGCGTAAAGCGTCAAATCGAATTTTGCTTTTGCCGCTGACAGTTCTGTCACCAGTGGTTCGAATGTTAAACTGCTGTTCTTTAGCTTTTCATTCTCCAAGTTCAGCATGTTGAAAAAAACCTGGAACAGAGACGTGCGACTTATATCCCTGCTCGGCTGCAACTCTTGTAGCAATTTTTCGAAAGGGATCTCTTGATGCGCATATGCTCCTAATAGAATTTCTCTCTCTCTTTTTAACAACTCCTCGAAAGCTGGATCTCCGTGAAAACTTGTCCTCAACACCAGTATGTTCAGAAAAAAACCTATCAGTCCCTCTGTTTCTGCTCTTGTGCGATTTGCTATCGGAGTTCCCACCGCAATGTCCCTCTCTCCTGTGTAACGAAACAGCAAAGCCTTGAACCCGGCCAGCAAAGTCATGAACAACGTTGCTCCATTCTTCCGACTGAGTTCGTTTAACTCCCGTGTTAATCCTTCGGAAAACGAGAATCGGTGACGTACTGCTCCATGGGTCTGCACTGGTGGCCTCGGTTTGTCAGTGGGCAAATCTATCACCCCCGTCCACCCTTTCAACTGCTCCTTCCAATATCCCAATTGCTTCTCCAATACCTCTCCCTGTAACCATCCCCTTTGCCACACCGCGTAATCCGCATACTGAATCGGCAACTCACCCAAAGGTGATGGCTGGCCCTGTGAAAAAGCTTCATACAACTGTATAAACTCCCGTGCCAACACCCCCATCGACCACCCGTCCGACACAATGTGATGCATCGTGAAAAACAACCCATGCTCACCCTCTGCCAACCGGGCCAGCTTCATTCGCAGCAACGGCCCTCTTGCTAGGTCAAATGATCTGCCTCCCTCCTCATTAGCCAGTTCCTCGATCCGCCTCGCTTGCTCCTTTCCGTCCATCCCTTCCAAGTTGACTGTTTCCAGTTTTATCACTTGATCCGCATCTATCACCTGCACCGGCATCCCGTTCCTCACCTCAAATCTCGTCCGTAATGCCTCATGCCGCCGGATGATCTCATTGACCGCGAGATCCAATACTTCCACCCGCAACGCCTCCTTGATCCGAATCGCAACAGTAATATTATACGTCACACTCCCGGGCTCCAGTTGATCCAAAAACCATAACCGCTCCTGCGCAAAGGACAGCGGCATTCTGTCGTTGCGTACCACCGGCACGATGGTCGGAGCCGCAGCATTGATCGTCTGGTTGTTTAGCCGCAAAAACCGCAGCAACTCCGTTTTCCGCTCTACCAAAACAGCGTGGATATCTTGCGTCATAGCCCCAGTCGGAGCCCGATAGCGTAACTGATCTCCTTCACTCCAAAGGCGAATGCCCTTGTCCAGGAGACCGGACAAAAAATCAGTCAGGTTCATATTATTCCTTCCTCTTCGTGCGGATCTGTCGCCGAAGTCGCCACTATCTTTTCTTTCGCTGCCCACATGATAAATCCGCTTAAGCCCACGATTGTTGGATTTTCAAAAAGGGTGCGCAACGGCAGCTCCACTTTGAACACCTCCCGTACCCGCGACACCAACTGAGTTGCCAATAATGAATGGCCCCCCAGCCCGAAAAAGTTGTCGTGAATGCCAACTCGCTCTACCTTCAACACCGCTTGGTAGATCTCGACCAACAGCTCTTCACTCGGTGTCTGCGGCGCGATAAATGTTCCTTCCTCTTGTCTCCGATCCGGCGCCGGCAATGCCTTCCGATCCACTTTACCATTGGGCGTCAAGGGTAATTTGTCCAATACCACAATAAACGGCGGCACCATATATTCCGGCAGCTTCCCTTTCAAATATTCTCTTAACTCATTGATCATCACACTGCGCCCCTCCTTCAATGTCACATACCCTACCATCTGCTTGTTACCCGATTCGTCTTCCCGCGCTATCACGATACTCTGTTGCACTGCCGGATGCTGGCCCAACACACTCTCCACTTCCCCCAGCTCAATCCGATAGCCCCGTACCTTCACCTGATGATCCTTCCGCCCAATAAACTCGATGTTCCCGTCAGACAGGTAACGCCCCAAATCTCCCGTCCGGTACATCCGCTCCCCAAGCTCCTTGCCAAACGGATTGGGAATGAACCTCTCCCCAGTCAGCTCCACTCTGCCAAAATAACCTCGTCCCAATCCCACTCCTCCCAGATATATTTCTCCCATGACACCTTCCGGCACTGGATTCAAATGCTCATCCAATATATATACCTCCATGTTTGCTATCGGCTTACCGATCGGAACAACCTCGCCTTCCATGTGTCTGGGACATGCCCAATAGGTTACATCCACTGATGCTTCGGTCGGCCCGTACAAATTGTGCAACTGCCCAGGCAACCGCTCAAAAAAACGCCGGACTAATTCGTGTGGCAATGATTCTCCACTACAAATAACTCGTTTCAATTCACTACACATCCCTGGGCTCACTTCTTCCAAAAACACCTGTAGCATCGACGGCACAAAATGCACCGTCGTAATCCTCTCTCTTTCTATGAGCTGTATTAAATAAGTAACGTCTTTGTGCCCTTCAGGCTGCGCCATCACCAGCCGCGAACCGCTCATTAACGGCCAGAAAAATTCCCACACCGACACATCGAAAGTATATGGAGTCTTTTGTACAACTCTATCCTCCACCCCCAGTCTGTAAACATCTTGCATCCATTGTAAACGGTTACGGATCCCTTCATGCGTGTTGATTGCTCCCTTGGGATATCCGGTGGAACCGGAGGTGTATATCATATAAGCCATGTTTTTCGCCCACACCACCTTCTCTAGATTGGTTTTTCTTTCATCCCCCGCCATCCAACTTTCCAAACAAACAATTTCTTTAACATCCCTTCCCACTCGATCACGAAACCGTTCCTGCGTCAACACCACCTTCACCCGTGCATCCTCGAGCATGAACGCCAGCCGTTCTTTTGGATATTGGGGATCCAGTGGCACGTACGCGCCACCGGCTTTTAGGATTCCGAGCAATCCAACTATCATCTCCAGACTCCGCTCCACGCAGATCCCAACCAGCACCTCCGGCTCCACTCCCAGCTTCCGCAGATAATGCGCCAGTTGATTCGATCTCTCGTTGAGCTCCCGGTAGGTCAGTTGTTTATCCTCATACACCACCGCCACATTCTCCGGAGTACGCTCAGCCTGCTCCTCAAACAACTCATGTATGCACTTGTCCTTCGGGTAATCAACCCGCGTATCGTTCCACTCCTCTAAAAGTTGTTGACGTTCCTCTTTACTCAATATCTCCAAATCCGACACCCGCTGCCGGGGATTACTGATTACAGAATTAAGAATTGCCAGAAGATGCTTCGTTATTGAAATAATGCGAGATCTATCGAAAATATCAGTGTTATATTGCAACGATCCCTGTAACCCACCCGAAGTTTCTGAGAAGGATAAGTATATATCAACATCCGCTAATACTTGCTCAAACTCGATCGCACTTACTTTCAAACCTGAAAGCGTTGGTAGCTGTTCCAATTCATTTTCTAACACGATCATCACTTGAAAGAGCGATGTGCGATTCAAATCACCTTTATGTTTTATTTCTGCGGCGACTCTTTCGAAAGGAATATCGCCATTCATATATGCCTGCAATGTGACTTCGCGCGTCTGCTGCAAAAGTTCATCGAATATCGGATCGCCAGAGAGATTGCTACGCAATAAAAGCCGATTGATGAAAAACCCAATCAGTCCTTCTGTTTCTGTTCGATTGCGGTTCGCAAAGTGGGTGCCGACAAAAATGTCTTCTTGACTGGTATATCGATACAAGAGGGCATCAAAAGCGGTTAAAAGCGTCATGAACAATGTCACACCATTTTGCTGGCTAAGTCGCTTCAACTTGTCCGAAATCTTTTTGTCTATGGTGAATCTTTCTATTGCCCCTCTCCGACTGGGAACCGGCAGGCGCGGGCGGTTTGTTGGAAGTTCCAGAATTGGCAAATCACCTCCAAGCTTCCCTTTCCAATATTCCAGTTGTGGAGCCATATATTTTCCTTGTAGCCAGTCACGCTGCCATACTGCAAAATCCGCATACTGGATTGGCAAACCAGGCAAAGGTGAAGGCTGCCCATTGGAAAAAGCCTCATACAACTCCTCAAACTCCCGCACCAACACCCCAATCGACCAGCCGTCCGCCAAGATATGATGCATAACCAACATGAAGATGTGATGTTCGTGACCAAGGTGGAAAACCTTTACACGGAACAATGGGCATTCCGCTAAATCGAACGGTTGGCACACATCTTCTTCGATCAGTCGCCTTGCCTCTTTATCGGCGGACGGAACGTTGCTTAGCTCGACGAGCGGTATTTCCAAGGCTAGATCGGGTGTAATCACTTGCCTAGGTAGCCCATCAACGACCCGAAAACTTGTGCGCAGCATTTCATGCCGCTTAAGGATTGAATAAAAGCTCTCCCTCAATAGTCCCAAATTGAAGTTACCCTCGATTCGAAATACGAGTCGCATGTTGAATGGAAATTCAGGATATATGAGGTAGAGAAACCACAGCCGTTCCTGCGCAAATGACAAAGGCAAATCGCCTTTCCGCTCCACTCTCCTTAACGGGGACGCCATCAATCCCACACCGCTTTGCCGTGCTGCTTCCACTTTCTCACTTATCCC
>Ga0116126_1000984_pt1 | contig 18933 bp, 13 predicted proteins | sample June2015DPH_16_5_FD_89730 | JGI IMG/M metagenome (GOLD analysis project Ga0116126, IMG submission 89730) | Peatland microbial communities from SPRUCE experiment site at the Marcell Experimental Forest, Minnesota, USA - June2015DPH_16_40 | ecosystem: Environmental > Terrestrial > Soil > Wetlands...
CCCCGCCCGCCCCCGGCTCCGCCGAAGAAGCCGCCGACCTCGCCACCACCGTCGCCGTCCACAAAGCCTGCAACCCCGCCGACCTCGCCGCCGCCAAATCGCAGGAAAATTTCAACGTCTACGCCTTCGCCCCCATCATCGGCCCGTTCTTCCAGCGTGACACCCTTCCCGCCACGCAGGCGTTCTTCCACCGCGTCCACAAAACCACTGAAGAAATCCAGAACGCCGCCAAAATCGCCTTCCACCGCACCCGACCCTACGTCCTCGACCACAGCCTTGCCGAAGACCAACCCGAAGACAGCTACAGCTACCCCAGCGCCCACTCCACCTCCAGCACCGTCTGCGCCCTCATTCTTGCCGACCTCTTTCCCGAAAAGCGCGACGAGATCCTCGCCCTCGGACGCACCATCGGCTGGCACCGCGTCCAGTACGGCAAACACTACCCCACCGACATCTATGCCGGCCGCGTCCTCGCCCAGGCCATCGTCCGCCAACTCAAAGGCAATCCCGCCTTCCAGCGCGACCTCGCCGCCGCCAAAACCGAACTCACCGCCGCCGCCCACGCCGCCTCTCAACCATCGCCCATCGCCCATTAACCATCACCGGTCCTCCTTTCCCGCTTTACATTTTCCCGATCCCTGCTATTCTTCGCCCAACAAGGAGGAATTTTTCGTATGAAACGTGGGGAAGGTAGCGCCGCTACCATCATGCCCGAATCCAAGAACGGGGCAACGCTTTCCGTCGTCGAACTGCCACCGCATCGCGAGGAAGTCGATTCCAAACTCGAACAGGCTCGCGACCATCTGCTCGCTCTCCGCCGTCAGCAGGAGGAACTCGAACGCCAGAAAAGCGAACTCGAGGAACTCCGCCGCCGTCAGGAAGAGTACAGCCGCGGCCGCGCCGAGATCACCGACAAACTCGCCCGCGGCCTGATCGCTCTCGACCATCAGCAGATCGAGTCCCAGCGGCTCGCCGAGTTGTGCGAGTCCACCATCGCCGCCTTCCGCGAGTACAGCGAGCAGATCGAGCAGATCAACGACGAGGACTGGAAGAGCGCCAACGTCCGCGAGGAATTGAGCAAAGCCCTCGCCACCATCGAAAGCGCCCGGCTCGAGTACAATCGCGCCCAGGCAAAACTCGATTGCCTCAACCCCGCCGCCGGTCAGTCCGTGGCGGACCTGCCGACCGACCAGAAGAAACAACTGCCCGCGTGGGATGAAATGGTCCGTTACGCCTGCATCGGCGCCGCGGCCTCGGCCCCACTCATCGTTGCCGGCACGATCTGGCTCATCATATTATTAATGACGGCGAAGCATTGACGCGGCACCCGGCCATGAAATCCCGTTCCAAACGCGGCGATCCGATTGACCGGGCCATCAGCGATCTCGACCACCAGATCGCCACCGTCCAGCGTCAACTCCGCGAGTTGTCCAATGACCCCGCGCGCCACGGTTGCCCCGACTCCGAGGTCGGGGCCGCCGCCTCGCCCGCGGAAAAGATCACCCGGTTTGTGAAGGGAATCCTGTCGCCATCCGGCGACTTTGCCGACTCGCCCCAGCGCGCCCGCCAGGACCTGTTCGACGTCGCCGCCGAACCCCTTAAGGAATTGGAAGCCGAACCCATCGCCTTTGCCCACAAACCCGAGCCCGACCTGTTTGCGACCGCGACCGCGTCCGCCACACACACCACGCCCACCACGAGCACCGTTGCCCTGGAAAGCGCCCAGGTCGTGCCGCCGCAGGAAAAACTCGCCCATTACCTTGGCGCCGGCAGCATCAAAAGTTACAAACCACTCAAGCGCGCCCAACGACAGCTCCGCAATCGCTTTTTTATGTGGCTCGGGCTATCCTTGGTCGCGCTATGGATCATCTGGTTCGTGATTCGTTGATTGTCCCGACGAAACTCGGCCCGTTTCGTGTCCAGTATTCCCCGCGCGGCATCTCCCGTGTCGAATTCCCGTCCGCTTGTAGCGACGGTCTGCGACCGCCGAAAACTGCCGCGCCACCACCTTTGTTCATCCGCAAATTCTCCAGCCGACTCCGGCGATACGCCGACGGCAAACCCGTCCGCTGGAGCGTTCCCCTTGACCTCTCGGCAGGCACAGCTTTCCAACAAGCCGTCTGGCGTGCCCTGAAGACGATCCCGCGCGGCGAAACGCGTTCCTACGGCTGGGTGGCGCAAAAAATCGGCCAGCCCAAAGCCTCGCGCGCGGTCGGAGCGGCCTGTGGCGCAAACCCCGTTCCGGTCATCGTCCCGTGCCATCGCGTTATCGCCAGCGACGGCTCCATCGGCGGATTCGGCGGCGGCCTGCCGTTGAAACGCCGGTTGCTGCAGATCGAAGGGGTGAGGTTTTGACACCATGTACGCCGTCCTCCAAACGTCCCTCGAACAATCCATCGACCGCGACACATTGGAAGAGGCGGTCGTGGCGACTGAGGAGTTGACCAAGCTTGATGTTCCTCGGTTGCAGAGGGAATTGTTCGGAATCGTCGCCGGCGATCTTTCTCAGGACGACGCTCTCGCGTTACAAGCCGCGCTGCAGGCCCGCAACGTCCGCACTGAGGTGGTTGACGAATCCGTCCTGCCAGTGCTCCCGTTGCCAAGACGCGTGCGTGCACTCAAGCTCGCGGAGGCAGGAATTGTTCTCGTCGATATATACGACCACGAGACTTCGCATGAATGGCAGCACATCGTGTTTGCTGCCGGCGGCGGCCTGTTACATCTCCGGAGTCTCCAGGATCAAAAGCTGGAAACAGTCTACGTCCCGGGCGGGCGCGGGGGGGCTTCCGATGTCAGAGCCGTGGTTGTCACCAACCACCACTTCGAAAACCTGCCCGAGTTTCGCCTGGAGTTGTTCCTGCCAGTGGAATCCCCGCGCGTGCAATGGGTGCTCACAAAAGATTCGGTAATCACAGTCGATGACGCGCATCTTCGCCTTCGCGACCACGACCAGCTTGTATCCCTTCTGGGTACGCTGGGAAATGCTCTGTCGCCCGAACAGGTCAACCTCGGCATCAAGACAGCCATCAACGGCGGTGAGTTCATTTATCCCAGCGTCCACGCCTTCGAGGAAGAAATCATCTGGTCGCTGTATCAGTTGATGCGTAGCAACACATGAACATCATCACCCTTACCACCGATTTTGGCGCGCGCGACTGGTTTGTCGGCGGCATGAAAGGCGCAATTCTCAGTGTCCATCCACAGACCGTCATCATCGACATCACCCACGAGATTCCCCCCGGCGACATCCGCGCGGGCGCGTTCGCCTTGATGGCCAGTTGCCGCTGTTTCCCCCGCAATACTGTGCACGTCGCCGTCGTCGACCCCGGCGTGGGCAGCGCTCGCGCCGCCATCGTCGTCCGAACATCCGACTATTACTTCGTCGGCCCCGACAATGGCGTGCTCTCGTGGGCGTTGGCGAAGGAAGAGGTCCTCGAAACCTGGCAGGTGGAAAACGAAGCCTACTTTCGCCAGCCCGTCAGCCGCTCGTTTCAGGGACGCGACATCTTCGCCCCGGTCGCCGCGCATCTGACGCAACGCGTCCTGACGAGTTCGCTCGGTCGCCAGTTGAAGGACTACACCCGGCTCGATTGGCCCAAACCGCAAGTGATCGGCGGATTGCTCCGCGGCGAAATCGTCTACATCGACTGCTTCGGCAACGCCATCTCGAACATCGAATCACCCGCCAAGACCGCCACCAAAGTCCGTGTCCCCGGCAAGGTCGAGTGCGACATCAAGAAGTTCTATCAGGAAGTCCCCACCGGTCAGCCCCTCGCCATCCTCGGTTCCGCCGGCTACCTCGAACTCTCCGTCAACGGCGCCAACGCCGCCCAACAATACGGCCTGAAGATCGCCGACATCGTCGACGTTTCGTAACCGGGCCTTCGCCACGGTACGCGCCAGATTGTGTTTGCCGCACCACGCTGAATCTGCGATAAACCACCGCTCTGGGAGGGCGGCGTTTTGCTGAATCTGCGCTACGATTTCAATAATCTGATGGCTGAGCGTGTCGGCGAGCACGGTGTCACCGACGCCGAACTCAAGGCGCTCGGCCCGAAGCTCGTCGCCGCCGCGGACGCGGTCGAGAAAGCCACGCTCGGCTTCCGCAAGCTGCCCTACGACACGAAGCTCGCCGATGAAGTTGCTGTCCTCGCCAGGGAAATCCGCGACCGCTGCGATAATTTCGTCGTGGTCGGCATCGGCGGGTCGGCTCTTGGCAATCTCGCGCTCCACAGCGCGCTCAATCATCCCGAGTACAATCATCTTATCCGGCCGCCGCGACGCGGCCCGCGATTGTTCGTGCCCGACAACGTCGATCCCGACCGCATCGCCGCCTTGCTCGACGCCATCGATCTGGAGAACACGGTGTTCAACGTAATCAGCAAGTCCGGCGGCACCGCTGAAACCATGAGCGAGTTCCTCGTGTTCCGCGAGGCGCTCATCCGGAAACTCGGTCCCGAGCGTCACGTCGAACACATTGTCATCACCACCGATCCGCACCAGGGCGAACTCCGCGAGATCGTGAAACATTTCGGCTACGCGTCGTTGCCGATTCCTCCCGATGTGGGCGGGCGGTTCTCCGTGCTCAGCGCCGTCGGCCTGCTCAGTGCCGCCGTCACGGGCATCGATATTCACAAACTCCTGCGCGGCGCGGCAGAAATGGATGCGCGTTGCCAGAAATCGAAGAAGCTCTGGGAAAACCCGGCCCTGACGGGCGCGGCGCTGCACTATCTGATGGACAAGGCCAAGGGGAAGAACATCCAGGTGATGATGCCCTACTCGCACGCGTTGCGGGACGTGGCCGATTGGTTCCGTCAACTGTGGGCCGAGAGCCTCGGCAAGCGCACTGATCGCGCGGGCCGGCGAGCGCACACGGGCCAGACGCCCGAGAAGGCGCTGGGCGTCACCGACCAACATTCGGTCATGCAACTTTACGTCGAGGGACCGTTCGACAAGGTCGTGATGTTCCTGACGGTGGACGAATTTCGCGCGACCGTCCCGATTCCGCCGGCCTTCCCGGACTTTAGCGCGGTGAACTATCTTGGCGGACACACGCTCAACGAACTGATGCACGCCGAGCAGCGGTCGACCGAGTTGGCCCTCACGCAAAGCGGCAAACCGAACTGCGCGATTCGCCTCCCACACGTGGATGAGGAAACGGTTGCCGCGTTGCTCTTTCTCCTCGAAATGCAGACCGCCTATGCCGGCGAGTTGTATAACATCGACGCCTTCAACCAGCCGGGCGTCGACCTGGGCAAGAATTTCACGTATGGCCTGATGGGCCGTAATGGGTTCGAGGCCAGCCGCCGCGACGTCGAGCAGGCCGGCCAGCCGAACGCCAAGTGGGTGGTGGCCGCGTGGGCGGCTCCGAGGTGCTGAGAATCTTTCGCGACACACGGGCGCGGATGGGTGGATCGGTGAGATGAAAAAGTTGATTTTGGCGTACGATGCGAAAGTCTGCTAAGATTCCGGTGAGCGATACGAGAGATTTGCATGGTTAGCTGGATATTAAAGAAATTTCTGGGTTCGAAGAACCAGCGCGAGGTGAAGCGGCTCTGGCCGATTGTTCATCGGGTCAACGAATTTGAGGCCGAGTATCAGAAACTTACCGATGAACAGCTCCGTGCCAAGACCGATGAGTTTCGCAAACGGATCGCCGCAGGAACGTCGCTCGACGACCTCCTGCCGGAGGCATTCGCGGCGGTGAAGAACACCTGCCGTCGTCTTCTCGGCAAGGAATGGGTTGTTCGCGGCCAGCCGTACAAATGGGACATGGTCCCGTTTGACGTGCAGATCCTCGGCGGCATCGCGTTACATCGGGGGCGGATCGCGGAAATGGCCACGGGCGAAGGCAAGACGTTGGTCGCCACCATGCCGCTGTATTTGAACGCGCTCGCCGGCAACGTCCACCTCGTGACCGTGAACGACTACCTGGCCGCGCGCGATGCGGAGTGGATGGGGGAAGTGTACAAATTTCTCGGCCTGACGGTCGGTTGCATCCAGCACGACCAGCCGCCGCCGTTGCGCCGCGCGCAATATGCCTGCGACCTCACCTACGGCACAAATGCCGAGTTCGGCTTCGATTATCTGCGGGACAATGGCATGGCCACGAGCCTGGAAACGCAGGTGCAACGCGGCTATTTCTACGCCATCGTCGACGAAGTCGACTCGATTCTGATCGACGAAGCCCGCACGCCGCTGATCATCAGTGGGCCGGCTACCGTGTCGACGCACGCATACGACAAATACAAGCCGCAGGTCGCCGAACTGGTTCGCGCGCAGACCATGCTCTGCAATCGGCTGGTGAGCGACGCCAAGCAGTTGCTTGAAGGCCGTACCGACGACGGCAAGACCAACGACGATCTCAACCGCCAGGCCAATGCCGGCCGTTTGTTGTACGAGGTCAAGCTCGGGACGCCGAAAAACAAGCAGTTGCAGAAAATGATGGAAGAGCCGGAGATCCGCCAACTGGTGGACCAGGCGGAATTGGAGGTGCTGAAGGACTCGACCAAGAAGGACATGCTCAGCCTGAAAGAGGAACTGTTCTTCACCATCGACGAGAAACAGCACGACGCCGACCTGACGGAGAAAGGCCGCAAGTTCCTCAATCCAAACGATCCCGACGCCTTCGTCATTCCCGACCTGGTCATGGCGTTGCAGGAGGTCGACGCCCGGCAAGTGGCGGAGGGGGAGCGAGAAAAAGAAAAGCAGCGTATTCAACAGGCTTTTGACGAGCGGAGCGAGAAGATCCACAATATTTCGCAGTTGCTGCGCGCCTACTGCCTGTTCGAGAAAGACGTCGAATACGTCGTCCAGGAAAACAAGGTAATGATCGTCGACGAGTTCACGGGCCGTCTGATGCCGGGCCGACGTTGGAGCGACGGCTTGCACCAGGCGGTCGAGGCGAAGGAGGGCGTGGCCATCGAGCGCGAAACCCAGACGCTGGCCACGATCACCATCCAGAATTATTTCCGGCTCTACAAGAAACTCGCCGGCATGACCGGCACCGCGGAGACCGAGGCGACCGAATTCGAGAACATCTACAAGCTCGGCGTCATCGTGGTGCCGACCAACAAGCCCTGCGTCCGCAAGGACGAACACGATGTCATCTACAAGACGCGCCGCGAGAAATACAACGCCATCATCAACGAGATCGTCGAGCGGCATCGCAAAGGGCAGCCGGTGCTCGTCGGCACGGTGAGCGTCGAGGCCAGTGAAGTGCTCTCGCGCATGTTGGGCCGCCAGCGAATTCCCCACAACGTTCTCAACGCGAAATACCACCAGCGCGAGGCCGAGATCATCGCCCGCGCGGGCCAGCGCGGTTCCGTGACCATCGCCACCAACATGGCGGGCCGCGGCACCGACATCAAGCTGGGCGACGGTGTGCCCGAAGTGGGCGGACTGCACGTCACCGGCAGCGAACGCCACGAAGCCCGGCGCATCGACCGCCAGCTCCGCGGACGCTGCGCGCGCCAGGGCGACCCGGGCAGCAGCCGGTTTTACGTGTCGCTGGAAGACGATTTGATGCGGCTGTTTGGCGGCGGGCGAATCGGTACGGTCATGGAAAAGCTCGGGATGAAGGAGGGCGAGGCGCTGGAGCATAGCTGGCTGAATCGGTCCATCGAAACCGCCCAGCGCCGCGTCGAGGAACACCATTTCTCGATCCGCAAACGGACGTTGGAATTTGACGACGTGATGAACAAGCAGCGCGAGGTGCTCTACGGCTTTCGGAATGACATTATCCACACTGAGGACCCGCGGGAGGCGATTTTCGACATCATCGAGGAGGTCGTCGAGGCCCGGGTCATCGAGTATTGCCCGGAAGGCAAGTCCGTCGATGAATGGGAACTGGACGCGCTCCTGCGGTGGACGAACCAGGCCTTCCCCATCGGCCTGCGGAGAGAGCAGATGGACGGCAAGACCGCCGCGGAATTGCGGGATGTCATCCTCGAGAAAGTCAAACGCGCCTACGACGCCAAGGCGGCCAACGAGAATCCCGACGCGCTCAAGGCCATCGAACGGCTCATCGTTCTGAACGCGCTGGACCGTCTCTGGCAGGAACACCTGTACAACATGGACCAACTCCGCGACGGCATCGGTCTGCGGGCCTACGGCCAAAAGGATCCGTTGGTCGAATACAAGACGGAAGCGTTCGCCATGTTCGACGAGATGCAGGACAACGTGAAGAACGAGATCGCCAACAACGTCTTTCGCTCCGCCAGTTCGCTGGCGGCCTTCGAAAATTTCTTGCGGGCGCTGCCGCAGCAACTCATCGGACCGGACTTGTCCACGGGGTCGGCCTATCAGCGACCGCCTCCGTCCGGCCAACAAGCCGCACCGCCGCAGGGCGGTGGGCAGGACGTCGTTGAGGAAGCCATCGAGAAAGCGACGGCGCCGGTTCGTCGTGATGTCCCGAAAGTGGGCCGCAACGAGCCCTGCCCTTGCGGAAGCGGCAGGAAATACAAGAACTGCTGCGGTAGGAACTCCTGAACCATCGATATCCAGGACTCAACGCCACATCTTCGATTGCACTCCGAGCCTGGGTGCCGGGGAAGGGTTGACCGTTGAACCTCGGAACTCCTAACCGTCGCATCATTTTGGGCCGCTGGCTATTGCCCGTCATCACCGGTGTGTCGATGGCGTGGGCGTTTCCCCCGTTCAACATCGGCCAGATGGCGTGGCTCTCGCTGGTGCCGCTGCTATTCGCCGTCGAGAATTGCCCGCGGGGCGAAGCGTTCCGACGCGGCTACATCGCCGGGCTGACCTTCTTCGGAATGACAACCTGGTGGGTGGTTCACGTCAGCGTGCCCGGTGCCATTGCGCTCATCGCGTTTCTGGCCCTGTACTTCGGCGCGGCCGCCGCGATCTTTGCGGTCGTCAGCACTCGCATCGCCGCAGCCGGCACGACATCCGCGGGCGGGTATAGCGACTCGATCATCCCCAATTTGGTCGCGGCCCTGGTTGGTTCGGCCGGCTGGACAACGCTCGAGTGGGTGCGCGGATGGTTTCTGATGGGCGGGTTCCCGTGGAACTTTCTCGGCGTCAGCCAATGGCAGGCGGGCCCGCTCATCCAATTCGCCAGCGTGACCGGCGTCTACGGCGTGTCCGCGCTGCTGTGCTTCGTGAACTACGCTTTCTATTTTACCATCCGCCGGTTCGTCCGCCACATCGGCCAAGCGGCCCCGATGCGCCGCTTGATCTGGGAGTTTTACCTCGCGATGCTGCTGGTGTGTCTGGCGTTCCTGCATGGGGTCGGGGAAATCAAGTCGGGTCAGGAACCGAAGACCCGGACGCTGCGGTTGGCGCTCGTACAGCCGGACATTCCACAGTCGCTAAAATTCGAGCCCGGCGAAAAGGAACTGATTCTCAGCCGACTGGACGATCTCACGGATGTATTGTTGGCCGGCCACCCGGATTTGATCATCTGGCCGGAAACCGCCATGCCCTGGGCGGTCCAATATGACAAGGAATCGGTTGAACTAATCACCAATATCCTCGCGAGATCGCAAGCGCATCTCCTCACCGGTTTTTTTGACGACCGCAGCCCCAGGACGTACAACGCCGCGATCCTGTTCACTCCACAGCCGGGCGTCTCGGCCGTCTATCGCAAGATTCACCTCGTGCCATTCGGCGAATATGTCCCGCTACGATCGATGTGGGCGCCGTTGTTGAAGATGGTCGGGCCGAAGGACTATAACGTGGACGATTTCTTCAACATGAGCAGCGGCGAAGACTACACAGTCTTCGAAGCAGGCGGATTTCGTTTTAGTGCCGTCATCTGCTACGAGGACACGGTGCCGGGTTTGTATCGGAACTTTGTCCAGCACGACGTCGATTTCATGGTCAACCTCACCAACGATGCTTGGTTCAAGACATCGCCCGAGTTGGAAATGCATCTCGCCAACGCTGTCTTCCGTGCCGTGGAAAGCCGCCGCCCCCTGGTGCGCGCCACGAACAATGGCGTCACCTGCGTTGTCGGCGAACACGGCTTCATCCGCTCGCGGTGCCTTCCGTTTGTGCCAGGCAGCCTGAGTTGCGAATTGTCGTTACCCGCCGATCACTCCCAAACGCTCTATACTCGCCACGGAGATGTGTTCGTAGCGGTATGCGCGGCCATCGCCGCGCTTGGAATCGGGCTTGCCGCATTTCGCGGCAATCGGCTAGAGTCCCGCGCATGACGTGGCTCATATTCGCCGGGGGCGCGGTCGCTTCCTATCTTATCGGCTCGATCCCCACGGGTTTTCTGTGGGCAAGAGCGCGCGGCATCGATATCCGCAAGGTCGGCAGCGGCAATATCGGCGCAACGAATGTGATGCGCACGCTGGGGAAGGGGCCGGGAATCGTGGTCCTGATCATCGACGCCCTGAAGGGCTTCCTGCCCGTCTGGATTGCGCCGCTCGTGTTTTCGAATGTCGACCGTCTGTGGTTGCAGATTACCTGCTGCGTGTTCGTCATCGCGGGGCACAACTGGACATGCTGGCTGAAGTTCAAAGGCGGCAAAGGTGTCGCGACGAGCGCGGGCGCGCTGCTGGCGTTTCTGCCGCTGCCGATGCTGTGCGGCCTTGGCGTGTGGCTCGTCGTGTTCGGCATCTGGCGATATGTGTCTCTGGCATCGATCAGCGCGGCGGTGGTCGTACCGGTCGCGACGTGGTTTTTGCAAAGTGACCCGAGGCTTTTCATGTTCACGGTGGTCGTGTGTGCGGTGGTCATTTACAAACACAGGTCGAATATCCAACGGCTGCTGTCGGGAACGGAAAACCGAATCGGCAAACCGAAATCCGCGAGTGGCGGAGGGGCGGTGGCATGAACGTCGCGGTCATCGGCACGGGCGGGTGGGGGACATCTCTCGCCGTGTTGCTGCATGGGAATGGCCACCCGGTAGCGCTCTGGGGACGCCTCCCCGAAGAAGTCGATCCGATACTGGCGGCGAGCGAGAACAAGGCCTTTCTGCCCGGGGTGAAGATCCCCAAAGAAATCGTGGTAACACTCGACGCAGCATCGGCCCTGCGCGGTGCCGAGTTGGTGGTACTGGCCGTTCCCTCGCATGGGATGCGACCCATTTGCGAACAGCTCAAACCATTTCTACCGTCCGGTCTGCCGTTGATCAGCGTCGCCAAAGGGATCGAGAACGAGACCGGGGCGCGCATGAGCGAAGTCATCGCCGATGTGCTCCACACGGATTGCATCATGGTCCTCTCGGGCCCGAGCCACGCCGAGGAAGTCGGACGCGGCATCCCCACGGCGGTGGTTGTGGCCGCCAAGGATCCAGCGCTGGCGACGACCGCCCAACAGGTCTTCATGAATGAGCGCTTCCGTGTGTACACGCACGACGACGTCATTGGCGTCGAGCTGGGCGGCGCGCTCAAGAACGTCATCGCCATTGCTGCGGGGGCCTGTGACGGAATTGGCTTTGGCGACAACACGAAAGCCGCGCTGTGCACGCGCGGATTGGCGGAGATGACCCGGCTCGGCGTGGCATCGGGGGCGCGCCGCGAAACATTTTTCGGACTGAGCGGCGTGGGCGACCTGATCGTGACGGCCTTTAGCCGCCACAGCCGCAACCGCGGGTTCGGCGAACGGCTCGGCCGGGGAGAGCCGCCCCAACAGATTGCCGCGAGCACGCAAATGGTCGCCGAAGGCGTCAAGACGGCCAAATCAGCCTGGCAGGTGGCACGCCGCTTGCAGGTGGATGTGCCGATTACTTCACAGGTGTACGCGATTCTTTACGAGGGTAAGGCCACCAAACAGGCCGTACGAGATCTGATGACGCGGGAAGCCAAGCCGGAATTCGGTTGCTGACGAGGTGGGCCGGGCGAACAAACGGGCCCACCACACGGTCAAACTGGGTGGAACATTTCTCCATGGAGCGTGTCATACAAGCGGACGCGGAGAAGACAGCCGGCGACCAAGAGTTGCTGGGACGCTGCCGGGCTGGCGATGAAACGGCGTTCGATGATCTGGTGCGACGCCACCAGCAACGGGCGTTTAATGTCGCCTTTCAGATACTCCGCGACCGGGAAGACGCCGCCGAGGTGGCCCAGGACGCATTTGTGAGGATTTATCGGAGCGTGAGTGATTTTCGTGGGGAATGCGAGTTCACCACCTGGTTGCATCAAATCGTGCTGAACCTCGCCCGCAACAAGCATCGCTGGTGGAAACGGCGCGGCCGCCAATCTAGCGTGTCTCTGGATACGCCGGTGGAGATGGCCGATGGCGAAGCGCCAATGCAGATGGCGGCCAGCGGCGATGCGCCGGACATGCAGACGGTGAAAGCCGAGTTCGTGGAACGGCTCAGCCGCAAGATGGAGGAATTACCCCGCAAATTCCGTGAAGTGCTGGTCCTCCGCAACGTCGAAGGCCTCAGCTATGAGCAAATCGCCCTGGTGCTCGATTGTTCCCTCGGCACGGTGAAATCGCGAATCGCCCGGGCGCGGGAAGCGTTGCGGGAAAATATGCAGGACGAAACATGAAGGCGAACGGATGAAAGACTGCGACGTCATCCAGCCGGAATTGTCGGCCTATGTGGACGGAGAGTTGACTCCGCCCCAACGAGAACTGATTGAGGCGCATCTGGCGTCGTGTCCGCGGTGTCAACAGGTGCTCGCCCAACTGAAGACCATGGCGGCGGGAGTGGCCGCATTGCCGAAGCTGCAACCGGCGCCGCAGTTCCTCGCTCAGGTGCGCGGCAAAATCAGCCGCGGCGACGACCCCGAGGCGCTCACGTGGTTCGACCATCTGTTTCGTCCGTTCTTGCTGAAGGTTCCGATGGAAGTGGCGGCACTCGTCGCGATCGCCCTGCTGGTGATCCAGTTTCGGCAGCCTCCGCCCGCCGAGACCGTCGGTAGCGACCAGGTGGCCCAAGAGGAGAACTCCGGGAACCAGCAGTCGCTCCCGATGGAGACCAGAACGGAAGCCGACCACAGTGCGCCGTCGGAATCAGCGTCCGTTTCTCCGCTGTTACCGCCAACAGCAGCCCCGGAGAGCGAGGTGGCCGCCGCTCCCACGGGTGAGTCCATGCCGTCACCAGAAGCACAGCCGACGACCGAGAATGCAGCCGGCTCGTCGGAGAATGTTGCGTCCGAATCCGTGTCCGGAAACGGCCAATCAGTTGGCCAGCAGGCCAAATCTGCCACGGCGGTCGGTGGGCGCAACATCAAGTTCACCTCGGGAACAAAACGGAAAGTGGCTGCGAGTAATGCGGGGACGAATCGCCCCGCGATCACGCCGACTCCATCGGCCGCCGAAGTTTCCTTGTTGGCGCGAAATGCCGGAATTGACCCCTCGAAGGTCGGCGGAGTCGTTGTGGTTCAGTCGCGGAACCCCCATGACGTACAAGGTCGGGCCGAGGAGCTGGCGGCCCGATGCAACGGAAAGGTCGTTTCGGTTTCACCATCGATGGAATCGACCGGGCAAATCTTCTTCGTGGAAGTGCCGCGGGAATATGCGGCCTCGTTCAAATTGGACCTGCAGCAGAATGCGGTCCCCTCGGCGCTGTCCACGAACCGAATGGTCGCCGCGGTTGCGGCCATCACCACCAATGCCGGACTGTTGTCGGCAACCTCGACGGCCCGGGTAATCGGTGTCCTCACCGGTGGAGTAAATACGAACGCTGTCTTCAACGGTCCCGCTCAACTCTCGCTGGCCAACAATCCTCAGGCACGGGCGGTCGCGACGACGGTATTGGAGATCTTCGTGGTGCCACCGCCCAGCCTCACCTTGACGAATCCAACGCCGACCGCGACTACAGCGACGCCGGCACATTAGTGCTCAGTCAAACTTCCGTTGACGGGTAAGGGAGCGCAATGCGGGTGGATTGGGCCCATGCAAAACCCGTTTTGCGTCGGTTGGAGGAAATTACGAAGGAAGAGTTCGAGCAGGCCAAAGCGGCCGGAGATACGTGCCTGGTTGCAACAGGGTTGGCTAAATCAGTAAACACTGGCCCCGACTTCGGAAGTCGGGGCTGGTCACGCGTGGCAAGCTCGGATAAACTCGTGGACTGTTGAAACTGGGTCCGTTCATCCCCGTATTGATCATCGCCGTTGGCGTTTGGGCGTATCACGACAGCTTTCAGGGGCCATTCATTTTTGACGACGTGCCTTCCATCCTTGATAACCCGCACATCCGTCATTTGTGGCCTCTCCGCGAAGCCATGTCTGCGCCCCTGGATCGCACGGTCACTGGGCGCCCGGTGGTTTGTCTGACCCTGGCCCTGAACTACGCGCTGGGCGGGTTGAATGTGTGGGGCTACCACGCATTCAATCTGACGGTGCATCTGTTGGCCGCGCTGGTGCTGTTTGGGATTCTCCGGCGTACGTTTGAGGGGGCGAAACTTCGCGACCGATTCGGCACCGCAGCCGTCTGGCTGGCGGCGGCGATCGCACTGATTTGGGAGGTGCATCCTCTGCAAACGGAAAGCGTCACCTACATTGTCCAGCGCACCGAATCGCTGATGGGCCTCTTCCTGCTGCTGACGTTGTACTGTACGCTGCGCGGTTCCCGGTCCTCGCGCGCGCGGGTGTGGTATCTGGCCGCCGTGGTTTCGTGCGCCCTGGGCACGGGGAGCAAGGAGGTCATGGTGGGTGCTCCACTGATCGTGTTGCTCTACGACCGCGTGTTTCTGGCGGCGTCGTTTCGCCAGTTGTGGCAACGGCGCATCGGTTTGTATGTTGGCTTGGCCGCGACCTGGGTCATACTGGGGGTATTGGTGGCGAGAACCATCCATCATCATTCGATGACGGGTTTTGGGTTTCAAAGCCTGACGCCATGGGCCTATCTGAGGACAGAGGCGGGCGTGATCGTTTACTACCTACGGCTTTGTTTCTGGCCCCGCCCGCTGGTGATCGATTATTTCGACTGGCCGATTGCCTCGTCGCTGAAAGATGGGCTTGCATCGGGTGTTGTCGTGGTTGGCCTGCTTGGTGCAACGGTGTGGGCATTTCGTCGGCAAGCGTGGTTGGGATTTTTGGGCGCCTGGTTTTTCCTCATTTTGGGACCGACGTCGAGCATTCTGCCGAGCGCCGGTGAAGTGGCGGCGGAGCGTCGAATGTATTTGCCATTGGCAGCGGTGGTCACGATGGCGGTGGTTGGCGCGTTTGCGCTCGGGAAAGGGCTGTGGAACAAACAGCAGGGCGTTGTGCTCGGGTGCGTAGCGGGTGGGTCCGTGGTGGTGCTGTTCACCTTCCTGACCATCCAACGCAATCAGGACTACAAATCGGCGTTGACCATTTGGCGGGACACTGTGGAGAAGCGTCCCAACAACCCTCGGGCACACAACAATTTGGGAAATGCTCTGCTGCGAACGGGTACGATCGGGGAAGCCATCGCACACTACGAGCAGGCACTGCGTCTCAAGCCCGATTACGCCGAGGCACACAACGCCCTCGGGTTCGCGTTGGCGCAAACGGGTAGGATCGAGGACGCCATTGCGCACTTCGAGCAGGCCCTGCGGATCAAGCCCGATGACGCCAACGCACACAGCAATCTGGGGACTGCCTTGGGCCAGACGGGCAGGATGCCGGAAGCGATGGAGCATTTGGAGCAGGCGCTACGTCTCAAGCCCGGTTCCGCCGACGCGCACTACAATCTGGGGGTCGCCCTGGAGCAAGCCGGCCGGGTACAGGAGGCGATCGGCCACTACAAGCAGGCGGTGCGGATCAAGCCCGATTTCACCCAAGCGCAGAACGCGTTGGCGCGACTGCAGGCTGGCCAGTAAGTGGCGCCCCTCGGAACCTCAATCCGCAGGGTTCGCAAATCATCCAAAGCGGGGAGGGATTGCGGAAGCAACACCCGATGGCTATTATCCGAACTCGTGCAATCACCGGAGGACGAAATCGGGTCGCACCGAAGGATGAAGGGCTGCTTCGGCTACCGGGTCGGCGCGCCTATCTTCCGATCCGCGAGAACCGCAGGAGCGGCGGGCCCAGGCCAGAAATGATCGACCGCAAGTCAGATTGCAGGGAGGCAGAGGTGTCGGGAGGAAAGTCCCGATGGATGCAGCGCGGGGTGTTGGCCACCGTGTGTGCGCTGGTTATCGGGGTTTACGCGTATGCGGCCCGGTCTGGATATGTCGTATCGTCGAGCCTGGATGTGGCTGACAGTTACTACAATTTGCTTGTGCAGGGTTTTCGCGCCGGCCAGCTCAATCTGAAAACTGCCGTGCCGTCCGGACTCGCGCAACTCGCCGACCCATACGATCCAGTTGCCCACTCTCCCTATCCAGTGGATGACATGAGTTATTACAAGGGCAAGCTGTACCTCTATTATGGGGTCACACCTGCCGTGTTGTTTTTTTGGCCGTATGTGGCGCTGACGGGCGATTATCTGCTTCAAAAAGACGCCGCCGTTGTTTTTTGCGTTGTCGGTTTCTTGGCCAGTGTGTACCTGTTGCGCGCTGTCTGGCGGCGCTACTTTGCCGAAGTCAGCGTCGCGGTGGTCGCCGCCGGCGCGCTGGCGCTCGGCCTGGTCACCTGCACACCATCGCTGCTCGCTCGGTGTGATGTTTGGGAGGTATCCATTAGCTGTGGGTACGCATTTACGATGCTGGCCTTGGCGACGATTTGGAAGGCATTGCACCACTCGTCCCAGCGAGGTCGGTGGCTGGCGGCGGCCAGTCTGTCTTATGGGTTGGTGGTGGGGGCGCGGCCATCCTTGATCTTTGGTGCGGCAGTCCTGCTGGTGCCGGTGGTTGATGCGTGGCGCGAGCGGCGGCGTGTTTGGGCGCTGCTGATCGCGGCAATCGGTCCCATCGCGCTCATCGGGTTGGGGCTGATGCTCTACAACTTCCTGCGATTCGATAGTCCATTCGAATTCGGATTGCGCTACGCGTTGTCTGGAGACCGGCGGAGCACGGTTCGACCCTTCGGTCTGCGTTATCTGTGGTTCCACTTCCGGGTCTATTTTCTGGAACCGGCGCGCTGGAGCGGTCGGTTTCCGTTCGTGCATGACATCACCGTGGCACCCGTGCCGGCGGGCCACGGGGTGGTGGAACATCCCTTTGGCGTCTTGACGAACATTCCTGTGGTGTGGCTGGCGCTGGCCGTGCCGCTGGCGTGGCGTGGTCGCTCGGGGCAGACGCGTTCAACCTTGTGCGGGTTCCTGGCAGCGCTCGCCGTTCTTTTCGTGACAAACACGCTGGCGTTGAGTCTCTTTTTCTCCGCGAGCATCCGCTATGAGGTGGAGTTTCTGCCCGCATTGGTGCTGCTGGCAGTGGTTGGCATCCTCGGATTGGAACGCACGCTGGCGGATCGTCCGCTCCAGCGGCGTACCATGCGCTGGGGCTGGAGCCTCCTGCTGAGTGTCTCGGTAGCCTTTAACCTGTTGGCGAGCGTCGTGCGATGTGCCGAGGCGCATTACAACCTGGGGGTCGCCTTGCTGCGGCTGGGCAAGGTACAGGAGGCGATCGGCCAGTACGAGCAGGCGCTGCGAATCCAGCCTGATTTCGCTGGCGCGCACAACAATTTGGGGAATGCTTTGCTTCAGGCAGGCAGGGTGGAGGAAGCCATCGGGCACTACGAGCAGGCGGTGCGGATCAACCCTGATTATGCCGAGGCGCACAACAATCTGGGGACCGCCTTGATGGGACGAGGCAGGCTGCAGGAAGCAATCGGACACTACGAGCAGGCGGTGCGGATCAAACCCGATTACGCTCACGCGCATTACAACTTGGGGGTCGCCTTGGAACAAGCAGGCCGGGCACAGGAGGCGATCGGGCATTACGAACGGGCGTTGCGGATCAAGCCCGATTTTGTCCAAGCCCAGAATGCCCTGGCACGAACGCGAGCAGTTCAGTAAGAGGCAGGGCAGTTCAAACCGCCAGGCTCGCAAAGCGGGGGCGACTCTGAACCTTCGAGCGAGGAGATTTGGGAAGCTCTGCTGAAGGGGGCCGTCGAGACCCACAGCAAGGAGGCGGGAGGAGAGGATGTCAGATGGGGTCGAGAATTGTGGCTTCGTAAAATTGGATATCTACCCAGATGCATGGCGGCGGCGAAGGTCACCAAGATTCGGCCGTTCACGCCCTTGCAGCGGGCCAAGTCGGGATCCACTCGACTCGCGCCCGTGGCCTGAACTTGCCTCGAAATAGTGGCCGAGGGATTTGCCGTAGCCCATGGCACCTGCCATCAGTGTAAAATGCCAGCTGTGACCAATTCGGTGGATTAGCAGGGCCGTCTGAAAGCGCACATGGAGGGGCGGTACCTGCTCCCGTGAGAGCGAAACAAAAGAGAACTTGTTGATGGTCGTGACCGCATGTTATGAGAGGTCGCTGAAACTGTGATGGATCGACTGGTCGTAACGAAATCCCCAGGGGAACGATTCCGAGGCGCGGCTTTCATCTCGGCCACCGCGGCGCTGTTGATTGTGACTTCGATTCTTCATTTCTGGAGAATCGGCTCGGCCCCTCCCGGCTTCTACTGTGACGAGAGCGCTAACGCTTACAACGCCTACTGCATTGCCAAAACAGGAGCCGACGAATATGGAGTGAGGTTTCCGGTGTTCTTCCGCTGCTGCGACGATAATCACGGAAGGCGGACGGGGTGGTGTGATTCGATGATGATTTATCCCAGGACGCCGTTCCTGGCAGCTTTCGGGTTGCAAAAATGGGCTGCCCGCATTCCCGATGCTCTTTTTGATATTCTTGCTTCGATTGTGTTCGCGTTCCTGGTGTTCGAGTATTGCCGGAACAGGTGGCTTTCGGTTGCATCTGGCTTCTGCTTTTCATTGATTCCTTGGCTGTTTGTCATGAGCCGGATCGCCGTGGGTGGTTACATGCCTTTGGTTCTCGGGTTGACATCGGGCTGGTTGCTGGCCCTTCTGGCATTCAGGAAACAGTCCTACGGTTGTGCCATCTTGTCCGGAGTTGCTTGGGCGTTTGCCATGTACTCCTACAGTGTCGGTCGCCCGATGACCGTCCTGCTTCTGATCTGCTTTGGAGTTTCA
>Ga0116126_1001003_pt1 | contig 18755 bp, 18 predicted proteins | sample June2015DPH_16_5_FD_89730 | JGI IMG/M metagenome (GOLD analysis project Ga0116126, IMG submission 89730) | Peatland microbial communities from SPRUCE experiment site at the Marcell Experimental Forest, Minnesota, USA - June2015DPH_16_40 | ecosystem: Environmental > Terrestrial > Soil > Wetlands...
AGCCGAGATCGCTCAGGCTGACAAGGCAGCGCACGGCGATGTCGACGTTGGTGGGCGCGGATGCCGTGAAAAAGCCCGTGACCCGAACGCGATCCATCGGGAGTGTGGTGACGGGCGCTATTGGCTCCATGGTGAAGCCGACGACACTGATCCCGCCGCCCAATTCAAGTCTCTGGCGGTTTACCAAGGGCGGCAGCTCTTGCCGCTCGACAAGTGTTTGGGCGTCAAGGGGCGATCCCTGGCGAGCATATAACAGGAGGCCGTCTTCGGCGCTGACGAGATGAAGATTCGGGTTGGCCTCGACGGCGCGCTGAATGTGTCGGAGCCGTTCCAGCCAGAGCAGGTCGTCCGTGGAACCGCGCCACGAATCGCGCAGGTCGAGCAAGGCGTAGTCAATTGAATCGGGCACGGGCAGGTCAAGATACAGGTAACGTTGCGTTACGAAATGAGCGGCGACGCGTTGCGTGGTGAACAGTGAGCCACCGGGATTGATGTTCCCCCGAACTCGTTCGATCAAGTCGAGACGGCCCGGCGACAGGTGTACGGTCGTGGTGCTCTTGCTCCATGGCTGGGCGCCGAGGAACACCGACACGGCGGCGCAGGAAACCACCACGCTCGTGAGAGCGGCGAAGCGTCGTCGGGCTTCGGGTTGTTGCTGGATTGCGCCGACGAAGGCCCAAAAGATTACCGGCAACAGTCCCGCCTGATAATGAAAGCAGATGGTCTTCAAAATGTAGTTTAGGCAACAAAAGATAAACGTGAGCGACCCGACGACCAGGATCGAAGGTTTTCTCAGGGGAAGAAACAGGAGCGGGGCGAGAAGCACAGCGGCGAAGTACAGCGAAGAAGGTTCGACCAGTTTTGCCCAGAACACGGCCGGCTTGAGCAATGGCGAGAGCAGGATGTCGAGTTTGGAATGGCCGAGGTCGAAGAAGAAACTGGTCATGGCGTAATTGTGGCCGCTGAAGAGCGGAACCAGCACGGACGTGGCCAGGAGGAAGTAGCTGAAAGCCGAGGCGGCCAGTATGGCGCCAGCGAGCTTGCGAGAGGTGAACAACGAGAGATACACGCCGAACATGCCGACAACAATCGCGGTTTCCTCCTTGATCAAGATTGCCCACACGGCGCAGGCGAGCGCCGGGCCGGCGCGGCCATGCAGCCAAAGGGCCAGGGCGACGAAATACAGGAGCAGACACAGGTTGCCCCATCGAAAACCATACGATGCGCTGTACAGGAACTGGGATGTTGACGGATACAAGACCCAGACCAGCACCACCAGCAGGGCCGCCGTCTCCGACTGAAGAGTCCGCCGGGCGATGAAGAAGAGGGGCACCACCACGCCGAAGACCGCGACGATTTGCAACACGATGGTGAGCTTGAGATCGGGCCAGAGCAACCACAACGGCAGAAATGGCACGATGCCAAAATCGATATGGTCGTAACACAGGGGTTTGTCAGGATTCACCTGCAGGAAGAGTTCATGCGGATTCGTTATCGAGTTGAACATGAGCCGGGCGTTCTCACCGCAGTCGGCATACCCCAGCGCCAGATTGTTGAAGTACCACACCTGGTGGCAGAACTGGTAGACGGCGAGAGCGACGACCGAGCCCCACACCACGACCCGGAGAATGTTCGTGAGCCGGTCTTCGACAAAGGCTTCGCCCGCCCGAGAGTCGCTGGCGGGCAAGCCCCGCATCCATGAGTACGTTGTCCAGCCGCAGGCGACACAAAACAACAGCATGTCGTACAGGTGGATGGGAGCATTCAAGAAGCGCTTAACGAGGATGAGAAGCGATGAGACCGCCACGGGAAGCGCGCCCAGCGCCAGCCTCCGCCATGAGTCCCGCCTTTGGGTCAACGCCACAAAGGCGCACACCACAGCCACCAGCGCGGTCCCGAACGCGGCGAACTCGACCGTGTCCGGCACGATGGGCGCGGCTTGATAGTTCTCGGGAGAGAATCGTTGCCCCAGCAGCACCCAAAAGGCCGCCAAGGCGGCCAAGATGGTGATCACGAGCAGGACGAAGTGGCGGAACGGACCGGCGCCGATGGGTTTGGGGCTGGCCGGGTTACCTAGGGCAGTGCGCATGGATGACCGCAGATTAGCCTTTGGGCAATCCCGTGCTCAAGACTTGAAAAGAGGAGGGCGGAAGCAAGGAGAAATGGTTAATGGCCGATGGTTGGAAGGGGAGGGTCGTGGCGGTCGATGGTCAAGGGGCGATCCTGTGCTCAGAAATTATTCTTTATCGTAGCGGGCATCGCGCGTGCTATTGGTTAAGCCCTTGGTTCTCGTAGAAATACCGCCATCCAAATCTTCATCACAATCCAGATGCCCAGCCCCACCAGCGCAAACGTGCAGGATTGGGGGAGAGATGAATATGCTCCCTTTGAAACACCCCCGATAATCCCCCCCAAACCCGCTGCCATCAAAGTTGTCGCGACGGCGTGCCAGAGCTGAAGAGGCTGTGAATTCCCTGTAAAGGGACTTGCGAACCACGAAGGCTTATCCCACTGCATGCTGGCCGGACACGTCTTATACATGTAGGTTAAGCCGACGAATGTGGATACTGGGATCGCTACAGAGATAATCCAACATCCCTCCCAGTCAATGCTCGATGGGCCCACTCGCCCACGTCGGAAGCCGCCTCCCACCGCCACAACAAGAATGGCAATTCTAATTACAAACCATCGGTTTACTGATATCCGCATTTGTTCCCGGTTCCAAGTCAGTGAACCGCTGGCGGCCCTAAAATGTCAAGTGTCGAGTCCTGGAACCATGTGGAGCTTGAAAAGGGGCGGGGGGACTGCTAGTCTGCGGCCACTTTTGGGGAAGGGCGCGTAGTTCAGTTGGCTAGAACGCACGGATCACACCCGTGAGGTCATAGGTTCGAGTCCTATCGCGCCCACCATTTTTCGATGCAGACGACGGCCTCACGACCGTTATTGATATGTCTGGCACTCGCCTTGGTTGCGCGGCTGGCGTTTGTGTTCGTTTTGTTTCCCGCGGCGCAGCCGCGGATGCATTTGCGAGAGGACGCCGACGGCTACGGCCAGATCGCCCAGACGATTCGAGACGGACACTATGATGATGTGTCGAGGGGGCCGGTCTATCCGGGATTTCTTGCTCTGTCGGGTTCACCACTCGTAGCCAAATGCTTCCAAGCGCTGTTGGACACGGTGACGGTCTGGCTGGTGTTCGTGTTGTCGGGACGGAACTGGAAGGCGGCGGCATTATGGGCGGTATATCCGTTTGCCATCTGGCGGGTGGCGTTTCTCGGGAAGGAAACGGTGGTGGCATTTTTGTTGGCGGCTTACGTGTGCGTGCAGTTGCTGGCATTTCGTGGCCGACACTGGTGGCCGTGGCTGGCAGCGGGGGGACTGCTGGCGGTAGTGAATTTGTGTAAGCCGACTTTCTTGGCGTGGCCGGTCGCGGTGGTGGCGCTGGCGTATCTGCATCGGGTGCCACTGTCACGGGTGGCGATCTTGATAGCCGGAATGGCGATTGTCGTGGCGCCGTGGACGTGTCGGAATTATGTGGTGACGCATGGCGCGTTTGTGGCGGTGGCGACCGAGCACGGCGGCGTGACGACCTTCATCGGTAATTACCAGCCGACGCTTGGTCTTTGGGAAGGACCAGGGAAGTCAAAATGGATGCTGGCAGTCGCTCAAATCAACGCGGAACATCCCGGGGCGTCCACTGTTGAATTGGACCGCATCTTCTATCGAGCGGCATGGGAGGAGATGGCCCGCGATCCGGTGAAGGCTGTGGAGATATGCGCGCGCAAATGCGGACGGTTCTGGTTTGAATCTGCAGCGCGCCGCGAACTCAGTGCTGGGATAGTTCTTCAGTTGATCTATCTGGGCTTGCTGGGGGTCGGCCTGTGGCGGAGACGGCCCTGGGGTCTGGAGACCGTCCTGCCGCTGATATTGATTGCGTACGTTATGCTCGTACATGCCGTGAGCTATGCCGACCTGCGGTTCAGCCTGCCGGTCATGCCGCTGGTATGCGTGCTGGCGTGGTGTCCGTAACAGGTCTGTGCAGCGAAGTGGAAAGACATACGGTTCGGGCGTGTTGCTTCTCACGCAGCCCCGACCTCGGAATCGGGGTAAAAGGCGCGGAGATCACTGAGAACGGCGAGTCCAATCTTTGCCCGATTTGTTGAGGGGCCAAATCGGGCACAACTGTTCGCGAAACTGGCGATCGTTTTGGCGGGTTGATGACCCGGCTATACCTAAGAATCTTATGTATCATGGTGTGAGGCCAAACGCTGGAGGGGGCGTCAGGAGGGAGATTACAAGAGGCGAACACCTAAGAATCTTATGTATCATAGTCTCAGAGTTGGGCGGATACATATGTTACATATGTATCATGGTATGGCGTCGGAGGTCGGGAGACGAGAGGCGGGAGCGGGCATGAAATTTGGAAGAGCGGAGGAAGGCGGGGAGACTTCCGTTGCGGCGGAACTCGAAATCGGAATGTCGAAATCCGAAACACAGGGTGGGGACGGAGATGGGCTATTTCGCGCAGCCCGACGATTGCGCAATATGTCGATAGCCGATATATCGACCATCGACATATCAGGGTATGAACGTGCTACCGATGCAAACAGGCGGGACGCCCGTTCAACGCGGCGAATTGATCACCGACTCTGGTGCGATGTACATGGCGCGCCCTTAGAATATTCCTCGACCGGCCTTCGCCGAGGCTACGGCTCGCAGGCAAGCTCGGAATGACGAACAGTATGCCAATGAGCGTGGGGCTGGTGCGAACAGGTGTGACAAGTAGGGGCCACCGCTGAAAACAGGAGGTGGCGGACGGGGCGTCCTCCACGACACGCGAGGGCGCGTGTGCTCCCCGAATGGACGCGATGCTCTGTGAGAGGGCGACGGGAATGCGTGGAGAGGCGGAGTTTGGATTTGACATGGATATCGAGTTGCGATATTGTTCTCACGTTGTGAGAAGAGTTTTTGTTCTTTGAAAGGGGTTGGGGGGCAGACTAATGCTCAATCCGCCTGCGGCGGACAAGCCACGCCTGAGGCGGACAAGGCGTGGGCTTCGCCAACGCGGGCTTCGCGGGGAGGGGTACGCCCCATATATGTAATTCTGCCAAACGAAGCCAATTTTCCGGGGTGTTTGATAGTGTGGATTATCTTGATGAACAAGGTGTTAGAAGCGCAAGTGCGCCGATTTAGCACATGGCTTCGTTTGCCGGAATTGGCTTCGTTTTGCGGGGTTGTGAGGGCCTTGCGAGGCAATTACAGCCGGAAAGAAGCACTGGCGAGCAGCGCATTTCCGGCACGCGGCGCGTTTCAGACAAGGGAACGCAGTACGGAATTGACGGCTTCGGCGGCGCGCTGAACGCGGAAGCGTTTCTCGACAGTGGTTCGCCCGGCGGCGCTCAATCGCTGGCGCAGTTTCGGGTCGCTGATCAGGGATTGGAGAGCCGGCTCCCAATCTTCCATGCGGCATGCCAGCAGACCGTTGACGCCATGGGTGACGATGTGCGGGGTCACCCCGACGGGAGACGCCACGACGGGGATGCCACAAGCCATGTACTGGAGAATCTTCACGCCGCATTTGCCGCGCTCCCATGGCGTGTCGGGCAACGGAGCGATGCCAATCCCAATTTGCGACAGTTCGCTCAGCTCTGTCTCCAACCGCCACTGGCGAAACTCGGTCTCAAAGCCGAGTTTCGACGGATCCCCTGACGCCACGATGCGGGGGGTGATGCCCAACGTTTCGAACGCCGGTTTCAGCAGTTTGAGGTAGTGGAGCGTCGTGCGGCTGCCGATCCACCCGACCAGACTCGAGTTGAGCGCCTGGGGGTAGTTCTCCAGGGGAATCGAACTGGGCACAACCGTAACGGTTTTGTTGAACCGTGAAGCGTATTCAGCCAGGAAGTCGTTCCCGGCGATAACGGCTGCCGCGCGCCGCAAAATGTCCTGGACCGCCCGTTCCCGGTGCAACGCCTGCAACACGCGCTGGCCGCCGACACGTGGGAGCCAGATCGCGTCGTCAAAGTCAAACACGAGCGGTTTACGGGCGGCGAGTTTCTTTTCGAAGCCGGAATAAAGGCCGGGGAAAACGCCTTTTTGGATGAATACAACATCGAAGTCATGGACTCGATCCAGATCATCGCGCCGCCGCCGCCACGCCGCCGAGAGCGCGGTCAGCCGCCAGGCTCTTCCCGACGAACCCAAGTACAGTCGGCGATACAGCGCATCCTCGATGGCGGGTGACACTTCACATTCCACGCCGAGTTTCTGGAGCCAGGGCAGCAACTGATAAACGCGGTACCGGCTCGACGGGCCGAGTTCACACGTTTGCGTGAGAAAGAGGACCTTCATGGCATCAGACGGTTGATCGAATCAGTTCTTCGTACAAAGCGATCAGTCGCTGGCTGATTATGTCGATTGAGAAATGCGCGTCGACATGTTGGCGCATTTGCGCGCCCAGTGCAAGCGTAGCGGATTGGAACAGCTTCGCCAACGCCGCCGCCAGAGCGCCCACGTCGCCGGGCGCGACCAGTTGACCGGGAAACCTGTCGGCGAGAACATCGCGAATCCCGCCGGTGTTGGAAGCCACGCAGGGCAATCCGCACGCCATGGCTTCCAGCAGGGCGTTCGGCATCCCTTCGTGCAAGGAGGGCAGGACGAAGGCGTCCGCAGCTCGAAAATACGGTTCGGGCTCGGCGTGTATCGGGGCAAACGAGACGGCTCGTCCAATGCCCAGGTCATCAGCCAGATGTTTCCATGCCTCTGTCTGTTCGCCGTCCCCAAGAAACAACAGCCCTGTGTCTGCGGGGAGCGAGCCCCTGGTTTGAGCGAACGCCCTGATGAGGATGTCGCCTCCCTTCAGCGCAACGTGTCGTCCAACGTGCAAAATGACATGTCCCAAACGAATGCCGAGTTGGTCGCGTTGGCGACGCTGCTCTTCGGCTGTGGAAGGTGAAAAGCGCCGCGTGTCGACTCCATTCGGCAGGTACACCGAGGCTTCGGGACGCCGGAGGAACGGGCGAAGTTCCTCGGCGGCGGATTGGCTTGGACAGAGGAATCGATCGACTCGTTGCAACGTCGGTCGGAACAGGCGCAGCGCCAAACGGGGCGACTGGAAGAGTAGCGGCACATCCGTACTGGATGGAAGCTTCAAGAGGGTGGGCAAATGCAGCCGCGTTGCCGTCCACAATCCTACGGCGGAGAACCGGTACAGGGCATGAAAATGGACCACGACCGGTCCCGCGCGTCGCGCGTCCAGAAATTCCTGTCGGAAGACGCGGTGCAGTTTTGGCACCGATGCTGCCGGGATCGTGCGGGTGCGATCACGCAATTCGGAGGGCTCACAATCGGAGAGAATCCGCAGGGGCACACCGTGTGTGATCAGCGCGCGCGCGAGTGTCAACGCCTGGCGCTCGTAACCACCCGTACGATTGATTCGCGGTATGATGAAGAAAGTTGTTCCGCGCCTCATGGTGATGCGATCCCACCCCACACGTTCACAAACCCGAAGCCTACACAGTGCTGTGACCGACTGCAACATCGGCGCAGTCGAGGGGGCAAACAGATTGTTTGACCTGCCGAAGCGCCGTTTTGTATGCTGCAAGAGGCAGGTCCAATGACGAGGCGAACCCTATTTCTGTATCTGACGAAGCACTCGGGCCATTATTCGGCGGCCATGGCGATCGAGACGGCCATGCGCCGGCTGGATCCGCACGTGGAGACGATGCTGCTGGACTCCTTCAGCCACGCGAACCCGGTGCTGTCGAAAGTGACGCTGAAGGCTTATCTGGCGGCGTTGAAAACCGCACCCGAGATCTGGGAGTGGATGTATGACAACCCGGGTTTCAAAGAGCGCACGGCAAGAATTCGCGAACTGCTCAATCGCGGCAACTCTCGCAAGCTTCAGCGGGTATTGGACGAATTCGATCCCGATGCCATCGTTTGCACACAGGCGTTCGCATGCGGGGTGATGGCTTCCTGGAAGCGGGCGACGGGCCGCAAAGCCCCGATTCTGGTCGGTGTGCTCACAGATTTTGTGGCGCACCGCTACTGGGCCGATCCCAACGTGGATCTGTATATCGCCCCCAGTGAAGACACACGCCAGAAGCTGGTATCGCAAGGGGTACTCCCCGAGCGAGTCGCCGCGTTCGGCATCCCCACGAACGAGTGCTTTCAGCAGGCGATGGACAAGGCGGCGGTGGTCAAGAGCCTGGGTCTCACGCCCGATCTTCCCAAAATTCTGGTAATGGGGGGCAGTCTGGGGCTCGGCCCCATGAAGTCGGTCATCCGCAAGCTCAACAAATTGCCGCAGCCGTTCGACGTAATTGTCGTGACGGGCAAGAACAAGGAACTTCAGGAGCAACTGGCGCGTAAAGGCCCCAAGCTTCGCCACACCACGAAGATTTTCGGGTTTGTCGAAAACGTGCAGGAGTTGATGGAAATCTCCGAGATCATCATCACGAAACCGGGTGGCATCACGACTGCCGAAGCGCTCGTAAAAAGACTGCCGATGATCATCATCAATCCCATTCCCGGCCAGGAGGCAAAGAACACGGAGTACTTGCTGTCGCAACACGTGGCCGTCGAGGCCGAGGACGCCAACGATGTGATGCTATTTGTGGATGAGTTCCTGCGCAATCCGCGCAGACTGTGGACCATGCGGGAGGCCGCTGCCGCACTGGGACGCCCGCGCTCCGCCGAGAATGCCGCTCGGGAAATCCTGCGCCTCCTGATCGCCAATTCCGCGGTGGCTGCATGAAATACTATTGGCTCAAGTTCGCCGAACTGCTCGCCAGACTGTTCCCGCGGCGCATGAGCTACGGCATCGCCCGCCGGCTCGCGGACCTGTATGTCCTGTTCGACAAGCGTGGCCGGGAGAGCGTGATCGCCAACCTCCGGCAGATCCAAGCCGGCAGTGGCGTCGCTCTGTCCCCGCGGGCGCTGCATTCGCTCGCCCGCGAGAATTTCCTGAACTTCGCCAAGTACCTTGTCGATTTCTTCAAGTTCCTGCGCCTGGACCGCAAACAGATGGAGGACATCATACACTTTGGGAATGTGCCGGAGGTCCTCGACAACTTGCTCGCGCATGGCAATGGAATCATCTTTCTCAGCGCGCACCTCGGCAATTGGGAACTGGGCGCTGCCGCGCTGGCGGCGCTGGGATATAAACTCAACGCCGTCGCGCTGCAGGTGCCTGACAAGAAGCTGAATGACCTCTATAGGCACTATCGGGCTCTGCGCGGGCTGTATCCAATCCCTTTCGGGCGAGCCGGTCGCGAATGCATTGCCGCTCTGCGCCGCAATGAAATTGTCGCAGTAGTTGCCGACCGCGATTTTACCGGCTCCAGCCAGACCGTGGAGTTTTTCGGTCGGCCGGCGCGACTGCCGGACGGCCCGGCGAAACTGGCCCTCGCCACCGGTGCACCGCTGTTACCGATTTTCATGGTGCGGTTGCCGGATGACACCTTCGCGTACATCGTCGAGGAGCCGATTTGGGCGGACAAATCCCATCAGACCGTCGATGACATTATGCGTCAGATCGCGATCGCGCTGGAGCGCGTCATCCGCCAGCATAGCGAGCAGTGGTATCTGTTTCACAACCTGTGGGACATCGAATCGGATCGCGCGCTCGCCACGGCGACAGCATTCGGGGCCTCGGCCAAGGAAGTATCAGACTCGGGCACGAACCGAGCCGGCGCTCATGACTAGCCGGTCCATTGCGTTGATCCCGTCCTATAACGAAGCGGAGCGGGTCGGCGAGGTTGTGGCTCGGGCACGCCCGCACGTTGACGAAGTCGTGGTCGTCGATGACGGTTCTACCGATGATACGGTTGCGGTCGCGCAACAGGCCGGTGCGACGGTTCTGCGTCATCAACAAAACCGCGGGAAGGGCGCCGCGATTGCCACGGCGCTGGACTACTTTGGGCGTTCGGATGCCGAGATGGCCATCCTCCTCGATGCCGACGGCCAACATGATCCCGCCGAAATCGACAACTTCGTCGAGGCGGCCGAAAAGGGCAGAGCGGATGTCGTCGTGGGCAGCCGCATGGGGGACGTCGGCCCGATGCCGCGGGTGCGGTTGTGGACAAATGTGTTTACCTCGTGGGTCACCAGCAAACTGGCGGGACAGAGAATTCCCGATAGTCAGTGCGGGTACCGGCTGCTGCGGCGCACCGTGCTGAAGGACCTGAAGCCGTCCACCGTGCGGTTTGAAACGGAGACCGAAATGTTGATTCAGGCTGGTCGCGCCGGCCACAAAATTATCAGCGTCCCCATTCGCACCATTTACGAGTGCGGACGCGCCAGCCGCATCCATCCCTGGCGGGACACCGTGCGGTTCTTCCAATTGGTGCGGAAATACTGGTGAGAGGTGGTGGCTAGCCCGGCGCGCGGCCCGCGAATCTTCTGGGCTGACAACGGTGGGGCCATGTGCTACACGTAGCGACCCTTTATGCAAGTGGTACACCAGTTGATCGACCTGTTTCTGCATCTGGACCGGCATCTGAACGATGCGATGCAAGTCCACGGAACGGCTTGGACCTATGCGCTTTTGTTCGTGATTATTTTCTCCGAGACCGGTTTCGTCGTGACCCCATTCCTGCCGGGCGATTCACTGTTGTTCGCTGCGGGGGCGCTGGCGGCGACGCCGGGCAGTCCGTTGAGCGTGGGGTGGCTGTTTCTGCTGTTGGCTGGCGCGGCGGTCGGCGGGAATACGGTGAACTATTCGGTTGGTCGCCTCTTCGGGGACAGACTGGCCGCGAAGTTTCCGCGGATCATCAAGCCAAAGTACCTCGAAAAGACGCATGCGTTTTATGAGAAGTACGGTGGCGAGACGATCATCATCACGCGGTTTGTGCCGATCGTGCGCACGTTTGCGCCGTTTGTGGCGGGAGTGGGGCACATGACCTACCTGAGATTCAGCGTCTACAATTTTCTGGGGGGTGTATTGTGGGTGTGTCTCTTGCTGTTTGGCGGTTACTGGTTCGGTCAACTGAATTTCGTGAAGAAGCATTTCGGCATTGTGGAATTGGCCATTATCATCATCTCCGTGTTGCCGATGGTGATTGAGTTCTTGCGTGCGCGCAAGAAAGTGTGATTAAGTAGTCTGTTCTTGGAAGGCTGCGGCGGCGACGTGGGTCGGGCTGGCTCCGCGCAGGTCCGACAGGCGTTGGACTCTTCGATTTGGCTGGCGCGTCCCGAAAGCGTTCGGGAAGGTCGCAGGCTCAAGCCTGCGGGGCAAATTTAGTCAGTGGTCGGTTCGGGACGTAGCGCAGTTTGGCTAGCGCGCTTGGTTCGGGACCAAGAGGTCGCGGGTTCAAATCCCGCCGTCCCGACCATTTTTCCAGTGGTCGGCGGAAGACGGCCTGCCTCAATGCGGCAACCACACAGGCTTGCCGTGGAACTTGACACCTCTGCCTTCGAGTGCCTTGATAAGCTTGCTCAACCAATGGACAAAAGCGTCGAACCGCCGCAAAATGGCGTCTTCCGATTTTGCGGCCTCAACATCATCGCTCTTGAGAAGGGTCGTCGGGCCGCCTTCCCGAACATGGATGCCGCGCGCGCGACGCGACACTTCCGTCTTCCATCGCTCCAGGGCGACCATGCGCGCGTCGAGCGTGTAATCCGTCGGGCGGATTTTCTTGAGCACATCCTTGTCGGCCGAGGTCAACTGCCCGTGTTTGACGAACAGATCGACAACGATTGGACACAACCGTTCGGCCGCTTCGAGATGCTCGAAGGCGGGTGGCACGGCAACGCTTTCGGCGTTGACGGACGTCGACTGCGCGACGGCAGCGGGAGCCGCCACTTTGATTGGCTCGGGGGTGGGACCGAACGAGCGGATGATCCGTGACGTCCCTTGCTGGCTGCCGATGTGCAGTACTTTCACGGCAGTATGCGCGGCCTTCAGTTCACTTTCAATTTCCTCGCGCGCGGCGACGGAAAGCAGCATGGCCTGCGCTACAGTATCTACGGTTGCCCGCAGGGATTTCCGCATGAACAGGTCCTGTACGACCTCGACGGCATGGGCATTCTGGATATCAAGCAGGTCATGGTTCGTCATTGCATCGATCACCGCCAGGACATCCTCACCGGGTGGACCGATGTGTAATCCGAGGCTGTTCTGGATGGATTGGGAAAGGTGATCGAGATTCGGATGCTTCTGAGCACCAAACATTCCGCCGAATAGTGACATAGCGCTCCTCCCAAGGTGACGAGCCCAGTATAAGCCGACCGAGCGCCAAAATGCAAGCACGTAAGGGTCGGTTGGATTCGAAAACCGCGACGGCTCGCACCGTGGTGTATGACGAGTCACGAGCCGTTCTCTTGACTGGTCTGCGGTTTGTCGATACTCTGCTGGTTCGACTGTATGGTGAAACGCGCGACGGTCTTTTATACAGGGAGGGTGCAGGGCATTGGGTTTCGGTACACCGCGCGTGAAATTGCTTGCGGTTATGACGTGACGGGATACGCTCGTAATCTGCCGGACGGCCGGGTGGAACTGGTTGCCGAGGGAATCGACGATGAGGTTCGAGCGTTCGTGGAGGCCATACGGGCCAGCCAACTTGGAAGCCACATACGAAATGCCGACGTGAATTGGAGCGCAGCCACGGAAGAATTCCGTAGCTTCGAGATACGACACTGATGGATGCCATTCGAACAGAACAACTAACGAAGAAATACGATCTGGGCTGGCGAAAGGGTAAACTGTTGGCGCTGGAAAAGCTCAACCTGCGGGTCCGGGAAGGCGAGGTGTACGGCTTGCTCGGGCCGAACGGTTCGGGCAAGAGCACAACGCTCAAGTTGGTGCTCGACCTCGTCGTACCGACGGACGGGAGCGCGTGGATTTTCGACGTGCCGTGCAGCAAGGTCGAATCGCGGCTCCATGTGGGGTTTCTTCCGGAAAACCCCTACTTCTACCGGTACCTGACGGGCACGGAGACGCTCGAGTTTTACGGGAGACTGTGCGGCATAAACCGCGCGCCATTGAAGAAGCGGATCGACGAATTGCTGGATCTGGTTGGCCTGACCCGCGCGCGCAACCGTCGGCTGGCGGGATATTCGAAGGGCATGCTGCAGCGGATCGGCCTGGCACAGGCGCTCATCCATGATCCGAAACTGCTGTTGCTCGATGAACCAACGGCCGGTGTGGACCCCATTGGTAGCAAGGACATTCGCGACCTCATTATGCGGTTAAAAGGCATGGGCAAGACGGTGCTGCTTTGTTCGCATCTATTGGCCCAGGTGCAGGACGTGTGCGACCGCATCGGCGTTCTCAACCGCGGGCAGATGATCTTGGAGGGCGATGTCAGGACGCTCATCAGCGATCAACGGCGGCTGAGCATTACGGTGCAGGACCTGCCCGAAGCGGCCCGCGCCCGTGTTGAGGAGGCCGTGCAAGCTGCGGGCGCATCGATTATATCGGTCGGACATCCGCAGACGACGCTCGAGGCTCTGTTCTTGGATGCCCTGAGAAAAGACGAGCGAGGAGCCGGCGACCATGACTGAGACCACGACTGCCGCATCATCCACGAACCGGGAGCGGGTGGGATTTTCCCTGCACCGCGTGAGTGTCATCGCCGTCAACACGCTTACCGAAGCCGTTCGCCAAAAGGTGTTCATCCTGTTCTTGCTGATTGGGCTGGTGTTCATCGGCTTGGCGGTGTTTTTCGCGCAATTTACCTTTGGCGAACAGATGAAGTTTATCAAGGACACCTGTCTCGGGGTGATCTCGGTCATCACCACATTGATCGCCATCGTGGGGACGGCGCAGTTGTTGCCGAGCGAGGTGGAGAATCGAACCATTTACACAATCCTGGCGAAACCGGTGCGACGATTTGAGTTTCTGCTCGGGAAGCTTTGTGGCAGCTTGCTGTTGCTGTTGTTGAGCATGGCGCTTATGTGTACCTTGTTCGCTGCAGTACTCTGGATCAAGGAGCAGGGGATGATTCGCGAACTGAGCCAGACGTACGTGGGCGAGTCGCCGGCTGCGCATGTGGAGGCACAGAAGGAAATCGAGCAGGTCCAAACCCAGCTTCGCGATGTGGAGTTGGTGAAGGCTTTGGTGGCCGAACTGGTGAGGGCGGCCCTCATCGCTTCGGTGACGCTTCTGGTGTCGACGTTTTCCACGTCGCTTGTGTTCAACGTCGTCGTGCCCTTCATGGTGTTTGTCGCGGGAATGTTGCGGGGAAGTGCGGCAGAAGTGTGGGGCGCTCACCGTTTGTTTATGGCGGTGTTGGCGGTGATACCGGACTTTGGATTGTTCAGCATCGCCGATGAGATCAACCTGGGGAAGGTGGTGCCGTGGGGCCACATTGGCCAGATTGTCGCCTATGGGGTGGCTCGGACCTTGGTGATCGTCGTCGCGGCCCATCTTGTCTTCTCGCGGCGGGAGATCTAAAGAATGTCCATGAAACTACTCGTGGCCATCCTCCTTTTCGGCATCGGGTTTACCCTGCTACCGTTGGAAGGTTCGCTGCGTGCCGAGCGGCTCCAGATGAAGTACGGAGGCTCCCGCGTGACGTTCCAACTGCGCGAGGCCATCGGGCAGAACCTCGCCATCGCGCTTCTGGCGGGGATGCGGGGCATCGTCGCCGATTTCCTGTGGATCCAGAGCCACGGTTTTTGGGAGAAACATGAATGGCTGCGACAATACCGTAATATCGAACTTGTCGTTACCCTGCAACCGCAGTCGATCATGTTTTGGGACTTGGGCCAGTGGCACATGGCTTGGAACATTGGTTATGGGGCGCTTTCGGATCCGCGGAACCGAACCAAAGCCGAAGGGATCATGCGCGAGCGTGAATGGCATGAAAAGGCGCGGGCATTCCTCAGCCGCGGAATTGAGAACATCCCGAACCGGTACGAGTTGTATTTCACCATGGGCTGGCTGTATTTCGAGAAACTGAGCAAGGACTGCGACGACCCGCCGTGTAGTGATGCGTTTTGCAAGAGTGCCGAGTATCTTCAGAAAGCGTCGAGCTTCTCCGATGCGCCACAGGTTGTTCCCCGGCTGTACGCGCGGGCGCTGGAAAAGTGTGGCGACCTCACCGCCGCGTACGAGGAGTGGAAACACCTGTGGTTTTTGGATCATTCCACAACCGAGCAGGCGTGGAATATCATTGAACGGGAAATCCGCAGACTGGAAGACGAACTGCAAGTCCCCAACGAACAACGCGTATTTACCAACAACGCGTCTTTTTACCAACCGACACCCTGACCATGCCCAGCCCCGCCATACGCTACGCAATCCTCAGTGATATCCATGGGAACCTGGAAGGGCTCAACGTGGTTCTCAGGGACTCGCGGGAGCAGAAGTGCACGCATTACGTCTGTTTGGGCGACATCGTCGGTTACGGGCCAAATCCGAAGGAATGCCTCGACGTGATTCGTCATCTGGAGTGCCCTGTAATTATGGGCAACCATGACGAGTACTGCACCTCGGATATCGAACTCACGGGGTTCAATCCGATGGCCGCCGAGGCCATCCGCTGGACCCGCACCCAGTTGAGCGTCGAGGAGAAGGCCTGGTTGCGCGACCTCAGGTATGTTCGGCATGTCGAATCCTTCACCATTGTCCACGCCACGCTCGATCTGCCGGAAAAATGGGCGTACGTCTTCGACCGGTTGGCCGCCCAGGCCAGTTTCAATTATCAGCACACGCCGGTGTGCTTTAATGGTCACACCCACGTGCCCGTGGCATTTGTTCGCGGTCCCAGCGGGCTGCAGGGCGGCCTGTACTCGAAAATCAAAATCGAGGTGGGCCGCAAGTATTTCATCAACGTCGGCTCCGTCGGCCAGCCGCGAGACCGCAATCCCAAGTCGGCCTACGTGGTGTTCGATCTCATGAGTAACGTCATCGAATTGCGCCGCGTGGATTACGACATCGGCACCACGCAAAAGAAGATTCGGGCCGCCGGACTGCCCGAGTCACTGGCCGAGCGCCTGGCCCATGGCCGGTAAGGGGTCGCCCACGGTGCACGGCCACGGATGTACGCATCCAAACCCGGCGCTTCACAGAAACGCGGGCGCATCGTAAGCTCGCTCCAGATGCGGATTCTTATCATCAAACCCAGTTCACTCGGCGACGTCGTCCATGGCCTGCCGACGGTCAATCTGATCCGCCGGAAATATCCCCAGGCGCATATCTCCTGGTTGATTAACGACACCCTCGCGTCGCTGCTGCGGCACAGCCCGATCATCGACGAACTCATTCTGTTCGAGCGGCAGCGCTTTGGTTCGCTGATGCAGCTTCCAGAATTTGGAAGGTTCCTTGGCGCGCTGGGAAGGGGGCAATTCGACGTCGCCGTAGACCTGCAAGGGCTCCTGCGTAGCGGCATCATGACGTGGGCAACACGAGCACGGCGCCGGATCGGATTGAGTGACGCCCGTGAAGGGGCGCGGTGTTTCTATAACGAGATCGTCAGCGTTCCGCGCACGCATGCGGTGGACCGGTACTTGTTGGCCGCGCGCCACCTTGGGTGCGACGCTTTGCCCGTCGAATTCCCACTCGGCGTGTCTGAATCCATTGCTCCGGAAGGCCTGATTGCGGTGAGTCCGTCGGCGCGTTGGGCGACGAAATTGTGGGGCGGCGACAAGTTCGCCGAACTCATCCGTCGCCTTCCGCCGGAGCGCGTCGTGTTGACGGGTTCGGCGGTTGAACGAGAGTTCATCGACCAGATTGCCCAGGGACGTCGCAATCTCGCCGGTCAAACCGATCTCTTTCAGTTGGCAGAATTATATCGGCGTTGCCGGGTCGTCATCACCAACGACAGCGGCCCGATGCACCTCGCGGCGGCGGTGGGCACTCCCGTGGTGGCCATCTTCGGCCCCACCGATCCCGCGCTGACCGGGCCCTACGGCAGCCAGCACGTGGTCCTGCGCGCCGGCATTCCCTGTTCTCCGTGTTTCAAGGACTATTGTACGAACCGGGTGCCAATGGAATGTATGAAACTAATCCGCGTCGAGCAGGTGTTGGAAGCAGCCAGCCGCCTTTGTTCGAACGTGTGAATTGCATTCGCGGCCCGTCACGGTTATAAATCGCTACAGGGATTCGCCAGATGATCGAATTGGAACAACAACTCCAGTCCGCCCGCGCCGAAGCCGAGCGCGCCGTGGCGACGTGCGCCGATCTTCCGTCTCTTGACCAACTGAAGGCGAGGTTTCTCGGGCGGAGCGGGATCGTGCCGGCCGCGCTGGAACAATTGGGCAAGCTTCCGAAAGCCGAGAAGCCGCGGATTGGCAAGCTGGCCAACGAGGTGAAGACCGCGGTGACCGCGGCCATCGAGGCGAAGCGGGAAGAATTGGAGGCGAAGGCCGCGTCTTCGGGACTGGCCATCGACGTGACGTTGCCGGGGCGACGGCACCACATCGGCCACTTGCATCCGCTCACGCAGATTTTCGAGCGCACGGTGGAGATTTTCCGCCGCATGGGCTTTGCCGTCGAGGACGGCCCCGAGATCGAAGACGAATGGCATTGTTTCGATGCATTGAACACGCCGGCGGATCATCCGGCGCGCGATTTGCAGGACACGTTGTACATCGACGACAAGACCATGCCGCCCGACCGTGAGTACGGTCGCTATCTGCTGCGCACGCACACCTCGCCTGTGCAGATTCGCACGATGCTGAAGCAGAAACCGCCGATTCGCATTGTCGCGCCCGGACGCGTCTTTCGCCGCGACGAACTCGATGCCACCCACAGCCCGACGTTCCACCAGATTGAAGGTTTGTACGTGGACAAGAACGTGACGGTCGCCGACCTGAAGGGTACCGTCGAATTCTTCTTTAAACAATTGCTCGATCCCGAGACCAAAGTGCGGTTCAGGCCGCATTTCTTCCCGTACACCGAGCCGAGTTTCGAGATTGACCTTAGCACGCCGCAGTTTCGCGCGCGCGGCAAGGAATGGATCGAGATCGCCGGCTGCGGCATGGTCAATCCCAACGTCTTCAAGGCCGTCGGCTACCCCGACGACGAATATACCGGCTGGGCGTTTGGCTTTGGCATCGACCGCATCGCCATGGTCATGTGGTCCATTAACGACATCCGCCTCTTCACCGAAAATGACGTGCGGTTTTTGGAGCAGTTTTAGGGATATGCGGGTCTCTCACCTAACAGCAGAGAACATTCGTTGCTAGCATGAAATTCACCTACAACTGGCTGAAACAATACGTTGATGTGGATTGGTCGCCGCGTGAATTGGCCGACAAGCTGACGTTTGCAGGGATTGAAGTGGAAGATGTGGTTACCACCGGGGGAGGCGTGCTCCAGCAGGTCATTGTGGGTCAGATTCTTTCCAGCGACAAACATCCAAATGCCGAGAGACTCACCGTGTGCCGCGTCAATGACGGCCACGGTGAACGCCAGATTGTTTGCGGCGCGAAGAACTACAAGGTCGGTGACAAGGTGCCGCTGGCGTTGCCCGGCGTAGCCCTGCCCAACGGGATGATGATCAAGGAAGCGAAATTGCGCGGTATCGACTCTCAGGGCATGATGTGTGCGGCGGAAGAGCTTGGCTTGCCGAGGGGCGAAGATGGATTGCTGATTTTGCCGGCCGACACGCCGATCGGAATCACCTTGAGCGAAGCGCTCGGGGGAACCGACACGGTCTTCGATATCGAGGTTACTCCCAACCGGCCCGACTGGCTGAGCCTGATCGGCATCGCCCGCGAGATCAGCGCACTGACGGGGAACCCGCTCAAGTTTCCTGAGGCCACGGTTCAGGAGTCGGGTGAGCCGGTCGAGCAACTCACTTCGGTCA
>Ga0116126_1001013_pt1 | contig 18650 bp, 15 predicted proteins | sample June2015DPH_16_5_FD_89730 | JGI IMG/M metagenome (GOLD analysis project Ga0116126, IMG submission 89730) | Peatland microbial communities from SPRUCE experiment site at the Marcell Experimental Forest, Minnesota, USA - June2015DPH_16_40 | ecosystem: Environmental > Terrestrial > Soil > Wetlands...
CGTCAGGAAGGCGAGCAGCACCGCCACGAACCCGCCCGCCATGCATCCGAGCACAACTCCTTGCTGTTTATTGAACAGCCGTTTCCCAAGCGCAAACGCGCCGACCACGGCGATCGTTACCACCGCTGCCAGCGGCAGGTACATCCGGTGTTCCGCCATCGGCTGGCCCGCAACGGGCACCACGCTGGAGCTTGGGGCCAGAATCACGAAGAACCAGGCCCCGAGAAAACCCATGGCTGGCTGCCGTCGCAGTTCAACCAAGACACCCGCGGCCAACACTGCCAGAATCAACGCATACGGTGTTGCCTCCGTAAGATGCCAGATCGTGATGTCCCCCGTGATGGCATCGCCATAATCGAACACCAATGGAGCCGGCCAGAGTGCCAGCCAGAGGTAATGCACCACCGCTCGGCACTCGGTGAGTGCATAGGTCCACCAAGTAATCCCGAGGCCGTAGCCGACACCTCGATCCAACAGATTACGTGAACCAGCCATCAGATAGCCCAACAACAACCAGGTGCCGGCCAAGCCCAGATACAGCCGCCCATGCCGCGACCAGGCTTCCCGAAAACTCTGACTAACGAATGCCCGATCATACAGCAGCACCATCAGTGGGGCCGTCACCATCACTTCCTTCGTCGCCATCCCCAGCGCGCACGCCACCACGGAAAGCACGAACCACCGACCGTGCCCCGGCGATTCCACCCCACGAATGAAGCCGTACAACGTCAGCAGGTAGAACAACCCCATCAACGATTCGCCGCGCTCCGACAGATACGTCACCGCCTCGGTCTGCAACGGATGAACCGCCCAGAGTACCGCCACCGCTAGTGCGACCCACTCCCCCGACGCCCCGAAATGCGCTTCCAGCACCGGCCGCAGGAGCGTCCGCCGCACGATGCCATACAGCGTCAATGCCGCCAGAATATGGATGGTCAGATTGAGCGCGTGATACCCCCATACGGCCAGGCCCCCCAACGCGTAGTTAACGGCCAGTGAGAGGTTGACGACGGGGTGCCCCCCCACCATCGAATTGGCGGAGGGCGACAGCGCCTCCCCAATCGGCCACAAGTGACGGATGTGCGGATTCTCGAGGATGGAAGACACGTCGTCCAAGATGAATGGTCCCCGAAAGCTATTGTGATACGCCCCAATGCCGGCGGCGATGATCAACACAGGGATGAACTGACGCAGTTTCAACAGTCCACGAGTTTAACCGAGCTTGCCACGCCCGACCAGCCCCGACTTCCGAAGTCGGGGCCAGTGTTTACTACGCGCCATTCGCGACGAGGGAACGCTGGAGCGGGTCACGCCGTTCCACATGTTTCCCCAGACCGCGCACTGCGAGGGGGTGGCGGAATTGACGACGGCGCCGGGGTCTTACACCTCGTCGTAGGTAGGGCGTCCCGAAAGCCTTCGGGGACCGGGCGCGCCGCGATGCGCTGCGCATTGTAAGGCGCAATGCCTGCCGTTCAGGTATCGCGTCGTTCTTCCGGCTCGGATGCTTCCGCTTTCTTGCGCCACTCCGCATCCTGGCGCGCCACAATCTCGCCCGTCGATTCCACCGCGTCTGCCGCCCGCCGAACGTCCCCGCCGATCTCGATCAGCCATTGGATGAATGCCTTGATCAGCCACAGGCCAAGGCAGAACAACACCGCCGCGAAAAGAATGCTCACGCCGATCAGTGCTCCCGGGCCGATCTGCCCCCCATTTTCGTTCACAGCCTGCACGATCGCGATCAGGCCGCCCGTTATCATCACGATTGCCCCCAACACCCCGATCACTACAACCGCGTCCTGCAGCCCGCGCAACATCTTGAAGCGGTCGGACCGATCGGCCGGCTTCTCGTCGCACCGGCACGTCTCCCCCTCGTATAATTCCATCCCGCATTTTGGACACGTCTTCACGTCTTCCCCCTTCCTCTTTACGCTCGATGTTGCGCCAGTTCCAAAACCGCCTGTCGGGCGTCGCCGTGCTTAGTCTGGCTGACAGGTCATGGCGACGCATGACCGCTGACGCTTCAGTGTACTATGACGGCGCAGGCTTGCGAGCGAAAAACCGGCCGTTTGCCGCGCGCCCTTGACGAGCGGATTTCGCAAGCGCACGATGTCTGAATTTGCTAACATGAGTACGCCAATGGCCACACGAAGCTAAGTCTTCAAGAAGTTAGGTTGCCCAAACAGTGGCGGACGACAATAAAGGAGCCGCAACGAGTTTCACCTATTAAGGGAGGCATTCACTCGATGTCCCTAATTCAGGAATACAGGTATCGGGCAAAGGCTTTGGAGCATGCGGATTTTCAAGTGGAAACCGGGCGCGTGGCTGCGCTGTTGGAATGGATGGAATTGCAGCCAGAAATTAGGGAAATAATGGACGGCCTGCGCAGGACGGGCCGCGGTAAAGAATTAACGGCAAAAACGGGTTGGCAGACTCCTCCGCCGGCGCGAACGAACGATGAGATTGCCGCCGTTGGGTTGTGCATCATGGAGGAGTGTGAGAATTCCGGTCACAAGCTATATCAAATCGCTATCGGTTGGGGCATTTGGGAACATGGCACCGATCTTGGCGTTGATTGTCATTCTGCTAAGGCTTTGAGGGACTATGTCTACCCCTTTCTTGACTACGTCTTACGCCAACTTCCGGCTGAGGGGTCGCCAACAATTCCCACGCAGATGTCCCAGCAACCATCCGTGGTTCAGAATATTCAAATTGAGAAAAACGAAGGAATGGTCGGTCATATCAATCAATCCAGCGTTCACGTTCATAGTTTCACTTCAATCCATCAGACGCTAAAGCAAATGGGCGTTCCGCAATCTGAACGGAACGATTTGGAAAACATAATGGATGCACTTGAAAAAGCGGATGCCGCCGAAAAGCCGTCTCTCATTGAAAGAGCAAAGGGCTGGATTGTGAAAAACGAGCCATTCCTTGGAGCGAGTGTTAGCCTCGTCCGAAAAGCACTTGGCTTGGGCGATCCGACGGCTCATTGACTTGAGGCGGCGGACGGCGGCACGGCGACAGAGCGCCGTGGCTACAAGCGCGGACTGTTTATCGAGATTTGGAATTGACGGATTTATCGTAGTTCGATACCGTCAATGCGTTACGGAGAAATGGTGATTCCCAAGTGAAGCTCGCAACCGTCCCCATTCCGGCTCGCGGGTTTGGTGGGAATTTGGTATGATGCGGGCATGAAAGGGTCGTTGATGGGTCGAGGGGATTGTGGGGTTGGCGGGCCGGGCGTCGAACCGGGCCCGTGCCGGAGGGGGTAGGCCCCAAAAAAACAAAAAACGTAAAACGAACCCAAGTTTATGCAAGCCGGTGTGTAAAAAGTGATTTCAGAAAGCCAAAAACGAACCCAAATTCGACCCCCAATCGGACGTGAAAAGGCACACTTGAGGTGGATTTAGGCCTTGTGGGAAGCAGTTGAATGACCACGACGGAATCATTGCAGATCGTTGAAGGCACGCTGGAGCGGATTGTCTACTCCAACGAGGAGAACCATTACACGGTCGCGCAGCTTCTGCCGGAAGGCGGCGCGAGGCGCACCGAGCCGATTACCATCGTGGGGAACCTGGCGGCGCTCAACGTCGGCGAGAGCGTCCGCGCGCAGGGCCATTGGGTGAACCACAAACAATGGGGCCGGCAATTCGCCGTCGAGCGGTTCGAGTCCGTGTTGCCCCGCACCGTCGTCGGCATCCGGAAGTATCTCGGGAGCGGTTTGATCAAGGGGATCGGCGACACGTTCGCCGAGCGGATCGTCGAGAAATTCGGCGAGCGCACGCTGGAAGTGATTGACACGTTCTCGGCACGGCTGCGCGAAGTGGACGGGATCGGTCCGGAACGCGCCAAGCGCATCAAGGAAGCGTGGACGGCGCAGAAGAGCGTGCGGGACATCATGATTTTTCTGCAGGGGTACGGTATTGGCAGCTCGCACGCCGCGAAGATTTACAAGCAGTACGGCGAGAACGCGATGTCGGTGGTGCAGGAGAATCCGTACCGGCTGGCCAAGGACATTTCCGGCATCGGCTTTCGCACGGCGGACGGCATTGCGGCCAAGATGGGCATCGAGAAGGATTCCATTCATCGGCTGAAGGCGGGGGTGGTGCACGCGCTCGAACGCGCGACGGACGAAGGGCACACGTGCCTGCCGCGGGAGCGGTTGATCGAAGCCGCGCGTGACTTGCTGGAAGTCGAGATCGCGCCCGTCGAGAACGCCATCCGCCAGTTGTCGGCTGGCGGCGAGGTGATACAGGAGGATGATTTCGTTTACCTGACCGGCCTGTACAAATCCGAGCGCGGGGTCGCGACGAAAATCCACGAACTGCGCGGCGCGCCGCTGACGCTGCCGTCCATCGATTTCGAAAAGGCACTGGCCTGGGTCCAGCAGAAAACCGGCGTCGAACTTGCGAACGCCCAGCGAAGCGCCATCCAGACGGCGCTCACGTCGAAGATTTCGGTGATTACCGGCGGCCCCGGCGTGGGCAAGACGACCATTGTCAACAGCATCGTCAAGATTCTCCAGGCCAAGAACGGCAAGGTATTGCTGGCGGCACCGACGGGACGCGCGGCCAAACGAATGAGCGAAGCGACGGGTGCTCCCGCGCAAACGATTCACCGCCTGCTGAAGTACGAGCCGCGCGAAGGCGGGTTCACCCACAACGAGCGGCGTCCGCTCCAGGGGGACATGATCATCATCGACGAGACCTCGATGCTGGACATTCCCCTCGCCTATCACCTGTTGAAGGCGATCCCGCTGGTGGCGTCGGTCGTGTTCGTCGGCGACGTGGACCAGTTGCCGTCGGTGGGGCCGGGTAATTTCCTGCGGGATGTGATCGATTCCGACCGCGTTCCCGTGGTGCGGCTGACCGAGATTTTTCGCCAGGCCAAGAACAGCTTCATCATTACGAACGCCCATCGCGTGAACGAAGGCCACATGCCCGTGCTGGACGCGCAGCAGGAAGCGGACTTTTTCTTCATTGCGGAGGAACAGCCGGAGAAAGTGCTGGCGACGATCAAGACGTTGTGCGGCGAGCGCGTGCCGAAGAAGTTCGGGTTCGATCCGATGCGCGACGTGCAGGTGTTGACCCCGATGCACAAGGGATTGTGCGGTTCGGAGAATTTGAATCGGGAACTGCAAACCACGCTGAATCCGAGCGGGCCAAACGTGCAGCGGTATGGGCGCACGTACCGCGTCGGCGACCGGGTGATGCAAATCCGCAACAATTACGACAAGGACGTGTTCAACGGCGACCTGGGACGCGTGAAGAAGATCGATCTGGTCGAGCAGCAGGTGATCGTCGAGGTCGATGACCCGGGCTCGAAGGATTCGAGCCGGGAGATTCCCTACGAGTTCACGGACATGGACGAACTGCTGCCGGCGTACGCCATCAGCGTCCATAAATCGCAGGGCAACGAATATCCGTGCGTCATCGTGCCGCTGCTCACGCAGCATTTCGTGTTGCTGCAGCGGAACCTGCTGTACACCGCCATCACCCGCGGCAAGAAGCTGGTCATCCTTATCGGCTCGAAAAAGGCGCTGGCCATCGCCATCCGCAACAACAAGACCGCGGCGCGATACAGCCGGTTAAAGGAACGGCTGCGAGGTGCGATCCAGTCAGCGGACTAATTCCCGCCCGCCTGACCTCTCTTCGGATTTTCTTCCCGGCCCTGCTCCGAGCCAGACTGACTCTGTTTCTCGGAGGCGCGTTCGCCGCGCGACGGTTGATTCTGCGGAGCCGGTTCGTGAGACGTGCGCTGGCGCGGTTGGATAGAGTCCGGTGCCGCGGGTGAATGCGGCGACGGGCCCCGGGTGCCAAAGTTCTGATACGGGCCCTGTTGGACCCGAACGGATCGGGGCTGGCCTGAAGATTTCTCTTCGTTCTTCACGGGACGTTCCGGTTTTTCGACCGGCGGCTTGGACACAGTCGGCAGGGGTGCGACGCGTTGTTTTCCGGGCTGTTTGTTCTCATACACGCTTTGGCCGGTCCCGCCGCGAATGACCTCCGGCTCACCTTTGTTGGTCTTCTCGGCTTTCACCGGCTCACGGCCCGGCCCAGTGGCGTTTGGTCTGATAACTTCCGGCAACGTCCCTCTGGATCTGGCCGTGGCACCGCGGTCGAGGGCGGCGCGCGGTGGCGCCTCGGTCAATTTGCGGGTGCTGAACTTTTGGATCTCGTCCACTTTCGGGCCGCCGTTAACGACCACGTTGTTGACGCGGGTGATGCGGGTGATGTTGACGGTCTTGTTGAGGATGACCGTGTTATTGACGATGACGTCGCGTCGATGGATGGGCTCGGAGAAGTGACCGAGGTCGACAAAGACAAAGAACCGGTCCGGAACGGGACCATTGCGGTAGACGATATCGCCCCCTGGGCCAAACACCGCGCCGAGCGGCAGCGGCGCCCAGCCGCAGTATCCACCGCCTTCGCGCCAACAGACCCAGGACGGGCCCCATTCCGTGTCCGGCGCCCAGACCCAGCCGTAGTAGGGGTCATTCGCCCAGCGGCCATAGTGGTACGTGGCCCAGGCCCACGGTTCGCTGCTGACCCAGTACCAGCCGCAGTCCGTCCACATCCAATACCCTTCGCAGTACGGGTACCAGTTGCCCGAGACGTAGGCCGGGCGCCAGCAACGTCCATAGCCCGGGTGGTTGATCCAGTAACCGCAAGCATCGAGCGGTCCGTTGAAAATGCTGACCGACCAGCTCACGCCCGCGATCGACTCGCTGGCAGATAGAGACAACAGAACCAGCGCAGCACCCAGTGAAATCAATAATCTAGTCTTCATAATCGACACCTTTTCGTGCGCCTCCATTTAATTGAACGCTCCGACACGGGCCGATGTTCAAGGCCGACAGCCAGGGCCCGATACGGTTCCCGTCGAAGCAAGTTGGGCATCACTCCCGTGCGCCCCTCCGTCTTCAGAAACCTGATACAGGCGGGATAAAAACGCAATTGTAAAAAATCAAAATTGACTTGGCGGGGACAAGCAAGCATCATGCGGCCCACGACGAGCCTGAAGTCACCCCGATGTAGAAATCGGGGCAGGCTCCGAACGCCGAACACGTCAGAGGCGCATAAATAAGCCGGAGGCTTGCAAGTGCCTAAACTGCACATCCTATCGGGGCAATTGGAAGGAAAGGTTTTCGACCTGATCGAAGAACGCGTGACCGTGGGGCGCGCGTTGGACAACACCATTCGCCTGGAGGACGGGACGGTCTCGCATCACCACGCGATGTTTGTGCACGACGGCGACAGCTACAAGCTGCGCGATCTCAATTCCACCAATGGCACGCGCGTCAATACGATGCGCATCGCGGAGACGAAGCTGGCCAATGGCGATCAGGTTCGCCTGGGCTCCGTCGAGATGCGGTTCGAAGCCGACCTCAAGAAGACGAGTCAACCATTGCCACCGTCGCAAGCCGGAGTTGACGTCGGCGAGTTGGGCAAAGGTGGCGGCCCTCCGCCGGCATTCGGATCGGCTTCGCCGTTTGGTCAGAAGAAACGCGCTGACGCGAAGGGATGGGTGTGGGCGGTATTGGGCCTCGGCCTTGTCGCCGCGCTTGTCCTCGTGTGGTTCGCGAGCCGGTTCTTCGCGCTTAAATAAGCCGTCTGCGCACTGGCGGGCGGTACTCCCTTGCCCTGAAAGCCTTCGGGGTGAACGCAACCGCAACTAATGCGACGGTTGTCAGCCAAGCAGGAGCCTGGTCCTCCCGTTCATTCGTTCAGCCAGCGACCGGCCTGTTGGGCCCAGTAGGTGAGGATGATGTCGGCGCCGGAGCGGCGGAAGCCGGTGAGCATTTCGAGGACAACCTGTTTCTCGTCAAGCCAGCCGTTTTGCGCGGCGGCCTTGACCATCGCGTATTCGCCGCTGACGTTGTAGCAGGCGACGGGATAGCGGAACTTCTCTTTCACGCGCCAGATCAGGTCCTGATAACCGAACGCGGGTTTGACCATCACGATGTCCGCGCCTTCCTCGATGTCGAGGGCGACTTCGCGCAGCGCTTCCTCGGCGTTGGCATAATCCATCTGATAGGTGCGACGGTCACCGAATTGCGGCGGCGATTCGGCCGCCTCGCGGAACGGACCGTAGTAGGCTGACGCGAATTTCGCCGCATAGCTCATGATCGGCGTGTCGGGAAAACCGGTCTCGTCAAGCGCGGCGCGGATGGCGGCGACTCGTCCATCCATCATGTCGCTGGGGGCCACGATATCGGCGCCGGCTTCGGCGTAGGCCAGCGCGGATTTCGCCAGCAGGCCCAGTGTGGCATCGTTGTCGATGCGAAAGTCCCGTCCCGATTTGCGGACGACACCGCAATGGCCGTGGCTCATGTATTCGCAAAGACAGACGTCGCAAATGACGACCAGTTCGGGAAATTCCTTCTTCAGAGCACGAACGGCTTTCGACACGATACCGTTGGCGGCGTACGCGCCGCTGGCCTTCTCGTCTTTCTTGTCGGGAATGCCAAACAGGATCACCGCCGGCACGCCGAGCTTCGCCGTCCGCCCCGCTTCCTTGACCAATTCGTCCACGGAAAGCTGACACTGTCCGGGCATCGAGCTGATGGGCTTGCGCAGGCGGGATCCTTCGCGCACGAACAGCGGCATCACCAGGTCGCTGACGGACCATTCGGTTTCGCGGACGAGGGCGCGGAGCGCTGCGTTTTGGCGGAGCCGGCGCGGGCGATAGATCGGGAAGCGCATGGGTCAGGCCCCGGGGATGGTTGGTTCGACCTCGCTGATCAGCGCAATGATGTCATCGGGTTGTTGCGCCGTCATGAGCCGGGCACGGAAGCCGGTGTTGTTGACCAGCCGGGACAGGCGCGAGAGCAGTTGCAGGTGCTGGCGGACGTTGGGGGCGCAGAGCAGGAAGAAATGGTGCACGGGCTTGCCGTCCAGCGCGCCGAAGTCGACACCCTTGTTGTGCCGGCCGTAGGCGAGCACGGGGTTGTCGACGAGGCCGATGAGGGCGTTGCGGGCGTGGGGGATGGCGACGCCTTCGGTGACGCAGGTGGGGCACAGGTCTTCGCGGGACTTGAGCGCCTGGAAGAGCGTCTCGAACAGGCGTTCCTCGCGGGGGTCGATCACCAGCGCGCACAACTCGCGGAGCACGCCGTGTTTGTCGGGCGCGGCGAGGTTGAGGCTGATGCGCGCGGGGGTGATGACATTGGCGACGGTCAGGGGTTGGCGGATGCCGGTGGATTCGGGCGGCAACTGCTGCTGGTCGACGGGGACGCTGGTGGGATCGGCCAGCCAGTTGTTGATCAGGTTGCGCTGGAAACGCCACTGGCGGGCGAGTTTTTGGGCCGGGATGCGGCCTTCCTGGGCCATGCGGCTGACGGTTTTCTCGCTCAGCTTGAGGTACTCGGCGACCTCGCGGAGCGTCATGATTTCGCTTTCCATAAACGGGATATATTTCCTCGGGGAAGATAGTACGGCGGGGATGACGGTTGCGCAAGCGGTGAAACGGGCCGAGGTGGGTAGCTTTCACGGCCCGAGCCGGATGCGGTAGAAGCGGTTGGTGCCGCTGGCATCGGGGTAATTGGTCACCGTGTCGCCGGGGGGCACGATGATTAATGGGCTGCTGATGTCGCTGAAGTTGTTGCTGTACCCGCCGTTCGCCGCACCGACAGAGCCTTGGACAATGTTGGTAATCACGGTCGGGCCGTAGAATGATGCGGCGTTCGGGTCGCCGCCGGAAGTCTTCCACGTGACCGTGTTGGTTCCGCCCGCTTGGCTGATGGCGATAATGCTGAACACCGAGGCTGGGTTTGTCGGATTCAATCCGGCGAGGAACTGGTTGTAGTTGCTGATACCCTTGCCGTAGGGATCGGCATTGGGCGCGGCCTGCGTGCAGCTTGTACCGTTATTCGTGCAGGTGAAGTACTGCAATTGCCAATTCTGGAATGGTGTATATGCCGGCGGGATCGCAAGCATTGCCGATTCGCTGGTGGCGGCGCTCACGCTGTTGCTCACCACAACGGAATAGGCGCCAACGTTGGTTGACTGAACGCTTGTGAGGGTAAGGGTGGAATTGGTCGCATTAGCGATGGGTGAATTGGTGTTGAAGTACCATTGGTAACTCAACGGCGCGCTGCCGCCGGCCACCACAGTGAATGTCGCGCTTTGGCCCGGCGAGACGGTCTGGCTTTGTGGACTGGCAACGATGATCGGACCGGTGGGTGCATAGGAGGTCACCAGCCAGTTGGTCTTGTTCCACGTGAGCACGCCCGCGCCGGCGCCAGCCGTGGGGCTGGTGACAATGGTTTGCAGTTGGGCCGGATCATCCGGGTAATAGGTGTACGGCAGTTGATTGCCTGTCAGATTCCATGAGAAAGGGATGACCGGCGCTTGAGCCGGGCCGAAGTCGGCGAATCCGGTGGCGTTCGTACTGTCGCCCCGGTAATCCGTGGTCGAGCCGTCAGAATTGTCAAAGTGATAGATCGAATCCAGCGCCATGATCTTGCCGGTGTATTCGGGATCCGACGGATCGGTCTGGTTGTTGCGCAGCGGGGTTATGCAATCGATATACACTGATTTCTCCACCAGAATTGCGCCGTTTTCGGTGGAGATCGTGCCGTTAACGGGTGGCTCGAAACTGTAAGTGTTGTTCAGTGTGTTTTGATTGGCGGTGCTCATTGTGGCCGCGATCGAATCGCGCAAACGCCTGGCTGCCAGAACCAACGTGTCGTCCACATAGAGATTGTAGTCATGCACGTTGCCGGCGCGCAGGCGCGGCACGCAACGATCCCACACGCCCAGGTGCAGATGGTGGAAGGTCATCGAGATGGTGGCGTTGTTCGGGTCGAGATCATTTTGACCCGCCAGGTGCGTCTTGTCATGCGCTTGCATGATGGTGACGATGTTGGTGGTGCTGTACCCGTTCGTACGCAGGAAATTGTACATCGGATAGCTGGACGGACTCTGTTCCAAATAATTGATCTGCTGCCAGACCCAACTGTTGGGATTGGTGGCGCCGTCGTCGCCGACGTAGTTGCACCAGGAAATGGTAATGCCCGAACACCCGGCCTTGGTGTCGAGATTGCCGTCGTAGGATTTCGTGAACGTGCAGTGATCCACCCAGATGTTGCTCACCGCGCCGCCGTCGCCAAGCGTGATGAAATCCCAGTCGTTTCGGTCATATTGTCCCTTGGTGGCCTCATCCCATTCCCACAGTTGGTCGAACTTGAGATTGCGGATAATGATGTTGCTGCAATTCTTAATGTTCAACTTGGCGTGATGGATGGCCCAGCCATTGGCCGAAAAAATCGTCAGGCCGTTTTTCTTCTGGATATCGACGTCACTTTCGCCGGTCACCAGCAACACGGGATGAAGCAGTGGTGTTTCTCCGGGACGGAACGGTTCGCTGTTGGTTTTCGCAGAGGCTTCGATTTCGTTATATCCAAGATTGAGGTCGTTCATGATCTCAATGACCTTGACGGTCTTGCTATTGAGCGCGTTCGCGAGGTCGGTCGCAGTAGAGACCTTGGCGTAGTTGGGATCCGTGTCCGCCAGCACGCCGCCGCCGGTGGTCCCCTGGGCAAAGCCGACCAGATTGTACGCGGAGAGAGGCACAGGGATGGTCGGGGTGACTGTAAGCTGCGCGGCATCACTAGTAGCGACTCCCACGCTGTTGGAAGCCGTAACATAGTAGCTGCCATCAGCAGAGGTCTGGACGTTCGCCAGAATCAGTGTGGAGGAGGTCGCGCCCGAAACCGGCACGCCATTGTCATACCATTGGTAGCTGACCGGGGCTGTGCCGTCGGCGGACGCCATGAGCGTGGCGGTGCTACCGGCCAATACCACCTGAGATGCGGGCTCCGTGCTAAAGACCGGAGCCACTGGGTTTGTATTGACGTTGAGTGTCGCGTTGGAACTGGTAATGGTGCCTGCGAGGTTGCTGACGACGACGGAGTACACGCCCGCCTCGCCAGGTTGAACATTGGTTAGTGTCAACGTGCTGTCCGTAGCTCCGTCCACGAGTGTGTTTGTGTTGTAGTACCACTGGTAACTCAGGGGTTCGGAACCGCCAGCTTCCACGGTGAACGTCGCGCTGTCTCCGACCGAAACGGTCTGGTCTTGCGGCTGGGTGATGATGGAGGGCGCATCGGGAACGGTCACGGACAACTGGGCCACCGCGCTGGTGACCACGCCGTACGGGTTGGACACGATGACAGAATAGCCACCGGCATCCGTCAACTGTGCGTTTGTGATGGTGATCGACGAACTGGTGGCATTGGTCAGAATCGAGTTCGTGTTGTAGTACCACTGGTAGTTCAATGGCAATGTTCCGCTGGCCAACACGCTGAACGAGGCCGTCTGGTTCACGTAGACTTGTTGGTCCTGCACATCTTCCGTGATCGATGGAGCCGTGGCCCCGGGGATGTATTCCACTTTGACTTCCTGGAAGATCGTAGTAGTTGCCGCCTCACTCGCCTCTTGTGGACGGATGCCGATCCCATCAAAATTGAAATTGGTGGCATTGTTGTCGGTCACCGAAGTCAGCAGCGTCGCACCGTTGGTCGCATCCAACCAGGAAACGGTGATCGCCATCACGTTGCTCGCGGTTCGCTGGAAAGCATATTGCAACGTGTAGGTGGTGCCATTGGCGAACCCGCCGAAATTATTCGTAGTGCCGGGGCCGGTCCCCAAAGACGTGTAGTCACCCGATGTTCCCAATAGCGAACTATCAGCCACATTCGAGCGCACGCGGATGTCCATTGGGGTGGTGTTGTTGAACGCCGCCCCCATATTTTGGAACAGTGCATATCCCTGAACACCCGCGCCCTGTGTCCCATTTCCACTGAAGTCCGCGCTCACCCGATTGGAGCCGAATTCATAGATGCCCAATCGAAATCCTTCGGACGTATTCTCGGCGGCCACGCCGTTGAAGGTAAACGTGATCGTCGTCAGAAGAGTGTCTCCGACCGTCAGTTGGGCGGGGCTGGCGGCGTTGGTCGTGAAATACGAGACCACCAGGATGGCACTGCTACCAAGCGTCAGAGTCATGGACCCGGTCGTAGCGGTTAGCGCCGAACCGCTCGAGGCATACCACGCGGCGTTCGTCGGTAAACTGGTGTTGCTGCGGTTCCCGTCAGCCCACGTATCGTCCAGGATCACGACGGCATGGCTGGGTATCGCAAGGCCGACCATCGCGGCCATAACAAAAACACTACAAAGAAGACGCTTCATAGAAAACCCTTCTACTGTATGCATACAAGACATACATGGCGCATAAACTCTGTTTCCGTCATAAGTGACTATACCGCCGACAGTTCTCCACTAAAGCTACACCGCAGAGAATGGTGTAGCTCACCGATGCACCACTTATGACTTAATTTCCGCTACAAGTCGATGCTGGAAGCGTAGCACCTTCGTTCAGCAAGTGAAAACGCTCACATACAAGGAATTCTGCTAGCCCCACGCGGTGAGTAACACATTCCGCATGCCGCAGGACGTAGTGTCCCTATGCGATCATCAAACAGCAAAGAGAGCGTCCCGGATGCAGACGGGACAACACCGGCTCATGGTGCCGAGATCACAGAACAGATGGGCCGTGGACGGTCGAGAGGCTGATCGAGGAAGCGACGCAATACCGAGCCTCGACTTTGCGCCATTGTTTTGCTCTATTTGGACAGACGTGAATGTGCAGAGCAAGGCCCCTTATCACGAAAAGGGTTGGGACAAGATCGAGTCGTTTCTCTTGGTGGTTTTTGCCTTTGCAATCCTAGCGCCCATCCTCATCACAATTGCTGTCGCCATGACCGTGTTGCGGTTTTTCTTTGGCCATTCGATCCAACCAGACGATTCGGCAACAATCTGTTAGCCCACGACCACATTTCCGATATGACTTACGCCCCGCGACTGTCACGGACCATTCAGTCCACGGCACCAGCCGCACGCGGTCATAGCGAGCGGGTCCAGCATTGCCAGCCTTGTCCAGTCCGTCCGCTCGGAAGCCAACCGTACCCCATGTGCTCAGCCGCATACATAAAAAGAACCGTGGGGGCAGATTCACCCTGTGTGCTCTGTCAGCCGGATACATTCTAGCAGTCTCCTAAAGGAAATCTCCGGTCCCGCCACGCGGCCTTTTTGATGGCACCTTGAAGTCCCTGCCGTGCCGCGCAAGCAGAAAATCGGCTCCCCCTGAATGTCTCCCCCAATTTTCCGCATTGCCCGTTGCGGCGGGCGAGCCGTTTGACCGTGGACTCGCCATCGACGAGGGCGACGACGATTTCGCCCGGCTCGGCGTGGTTTTGGGCGCGGACGACCACGAGAGCGGCCTCGGCATCCGTGCGGCGTCAGCCGGATGCGGCCATTCGGCTGGCGTGAGGCGACCGCCCCTTTTCCCAGCCGAGGACGGAGCAAGGCTAATTATCGTGGGGCGATATTTTTGCTGGACGGGGCCTGGAAGTCGTGCTAGAGTCGGGCGGTTGTAGTTGTTCTTTGATATGGGGAGAAAGCGAAAGATGGTTAATGCGGAATGGCTCATGGGAGGGGGGTCCCCCTATATATGTAAAATTACCAAACGAAGCCAATGTTTTTTGGTGTTAGCGGTTGTGGATGGCTTTGATGGATAAGGTGTTGGAAGAGCAAGCGTGCCGTTTTGTCGCGTGGCTTCGTTTGTCAAAAAATGGCTTCGTTTGGGGTCTGATTTGGGTTCGTTCGGGGGGATGCGCCGTCCGCACACACTCGGCGCGTTTGCGCCACCAGCAAGTCTGTGGCGTGTCTCGGCGACCAGTGCCGCCTTCGGCTCCGTCGGACTCGGCTTCGTGCTTCCGTTTAGAACTTGCGCTCGTAGCTGCGGATGACGCCGATGACTTTGCCGAGCACTTTGGTGTCGCCTTCGACGGGGATCGGCTGGTAGCGAGGGTTGGCGGGTTGGAGCCAGAGTTTGCCGGCGCGGCGGGCCAGGCGTTTGACGGTGGACTCGCCGTCGACGAGGGCGACGACGATGTCGCCCGGCTCGGCGTGGTTTTGGGCGCGGACGACCACGAGATCGTCCTCGCAGATACCGGCGTCGATCATCGAGTCGCCGTGGACCTTGAGGGCAAAAACTTTTTCACCGGCGAATTCCTCAGTGAGGTCGAGCGTACCTTCGATGTTTTCCTCGGCGAGCAACGGGCCGCCGGCGGGGACGCGTCCGAGGATGGGCATGGGCGGGAATTTTTCCTGGAGGATGGCGGGCCAATTGCGCGGGACGAGGCCGCGGGATTTGCCGGGAAGTTTTTTGAGATGGCCTTTGGCCTCGAGGGCGCGGAGATGGTCGCGGGCGGTTCCCGTCGACCGATAGCCGAAGGCGTGGCAGATTTCGCGAACGGTCGGGGGACGACCGCCGCCGCGGATGCTGTCGAGAATGTAGGCAAGCAGTTTTTGCTGTCGTGGCGTCAGTGGTTCCTGCACGAAGACAGTCATACCACACAGATGTGTGGTGTGGCAACTGAAAAAAGGAATCCGGGGGTTACGCCGCGAACGCGCCGTGGATGGCGCGATCCAGGTCGGTGACGTCGAAGGGTTTTTCGAGGAAGCCGCGGGCGCCGGCTTCGCGGGCTTCGCTCTCGGTGGTGCGGCTGCCGGTGACGACGACGACCTTGGCGCTGGGGTCGGACTTGGACAGCAGAGAGGTGCAGGTGAGACCGTCCATGCGCGGCATGCGGACGTCCATGACGATCAAATCCGGGCGCATGCTGGCATATTTTTCAATGGCCTCGTGGCCATCGGCAGCAAATCCAACGACCTCGTGGCCGAGATATTCCAGGGCCAGCCGCAACGCGTATCGAACCGAATCAGTATCGTCTGCAATCAGAATCTTCATGCGGGTATTGAATTTAGCACTAGTCATGCCACGGGCTTGCAAGGCAGTAAAAACGGGCCTTTCGCGGGTCTAGGGATGGAAATCGGGCCAAAATTGGCCATCCGATGAGAGGCCGCAAGTCCGAAATGTAAGGAAAGCCATTACGGGCAGGGAACAAATGGGCTGGGAGCGTTTGCCGGTGTTGGAACTGGCGGGAATATCTGGTTGGCAAGCGTGTCGTTTGGGTATGACGCTCCTAGCACCAGCGAGTTCACAAATTCGACGTGGCCATCGAGAAAGAGATAGTTGCCCTTCAGAGTCTGGTTACCGTGCTTCGAACTGGGAGGAATGTGAGAAGTTCCATCCCATGTACCGTACGAACTCGTAACAAAGGGGCTGCCGCCGCCATTAGGACCGACGACGCCATTGTCTTCGATGGTGGGGTTAATAGTGTCCGAATAATACTCCGCGACAATCGCGACCGAACTGTTCGTCAAATACGGACATGTCAACCGCGAGCCGGCAATCCAAAAGTTACCACCGCCGGCGCCGGGGCTGCTGTAGAGTGAAGCGGAATTATTGTAGCCGATAACCATGGCATAGGAACGCGGCGTGTAGGTTTTCCCACCGATTACCTTCGTGAACCGCCGGTCATCCGGGCACTGAAAAACTTTCGGTGTTGCGTAACCGCCGTTCGTCAACGCGGTGTACCACATGGAAGGCGGGAGCTGACTTCCGGTCGGGCTAAGCCCCGGCCCGTTCATATTCGCTGTGGGGGTATGGTTTTGATAATCCCCTGCGTACACCATGATCGCAACGCCGAGCTGGTGGAGATTGCTCTGACAGGCGATCTGCTTCCCCCTCTCGCGCGCGGCGCTCAGCGAGGGCAACAGCAGGCCGGCTATAATGCCAATAATGGTGACGACCGTCAGCATTTCAATCAGTGTGAAACCCCAAGACCGGTGATCCTTGCTGGTATGCATTGTGGCCTCCGAACGCTCCGTCCGCCCCTAACTACACACCCCCCTGGGCTTCGTCAAGGACGATCCTTGTTTGTCATCCCTCGCTGTTTCCGCATGTTAGCATGAGAGTCTGCATCGACCCTCTGCAAAAGATAATATACGACCTTGACATGTTTGTCAATACAATGTATGTACATGGCGGGTACAGGAGATGGAGTTTGACTGGACAGAACCGCCATTCAACCCGAAGGATTCGCCGACACTTCGCGAAATCGAGGAGTCATTCGAAGATCCGCTCGGTATCCGGCTCATTCCCGACTCTGGGCGATTCGCCAAGGAATCCCGCGCATTTTGTCTGGGGCGCACCCTGACCGGGCGCGGCATTTTTAGCGTATTTCGGTCCGATGGCAAGCATGTTCGCGTTATCGGGTCGAGGTCGATGACCGAGGAAGAAGACTATTTTTACGACCGGAAGGTGTCCGAATGGATGTCGTAACCGAATGGGAAGAGATACCGCAGTTTGGCTGCGAGCACGATGAGGCCAAGTTCTGGCTATCGCATCGGCTCGACTCCAAGCTCATGGAGCGATCGGTCATCGGCGCGGACCAATCCGAGTCCACCGCGATCACGTTGCGGATCGATCCGCGGATGCTGGCGCGAATCAAACGTCTGGCGCGTTCGCGGTACCTCAATTACCAAAGCATGATCAAACAATGGATCAGCGAGCGGATGGAGGACGAATTGCGCGACCGCGGTAGCCGGTGAGGAACGAATTGATGACGGCAGAAACCGAAAAATTTGCGGCGGGGGGGAGTACCGAGGCTGAGAAGCGGACGTTGGGGGTGCTGAGGCTCCAGTTGGCCAATGGCGCCCCTTCCACGGAGGCTTTCGGGGTGAACCTCAGGAACTTTTCCCCCGCCGCTTTTTCACTGATCGAAGTGCTGTTCGTGCTGGTCATCATTTCCATATTGGCGGGACTGGTCATCGGCACGGCGAAGTACGCCAGCACGAAGGCCGCCACTTCTCGAGCCCAATCCGAAATCGCCGCCATGGAAATGGCCCTGGAACATTACAAGAGCGATAACGGAGTTTATCCCAAGAGCACTACGACACGCCGCACCGCTTCCGGGTTTCCGGGATTGATCGAGATTAACAATTCCATCGCCTTATACGGTGCGCTGACCAGCCCAAAGGCGTACATGTCGTTCAAGCCCAACCAGACACGCGTCGATCAGGCAACAACCAAGATGTACCTGATCGATCCCTTTGGTGCCCCGTACAATTATTATTGCAATCCTGGCGCCCTGGATCAAACGAACACGGCCTCATTCGACCTGTGGTCCTACGGCCCCAACGGCTTTAATGACGAGGGCACCAACGACGATATCACCAATTGGCAGCAGCATTAGGAGGCATTATGAGACACCACACCCGAACCGACCGCGCATTCACCCTGATCGAGTTGCTCACCGTCATCGCCATCATCGCCATATTGGCCGGGCTGTTGTTCCCCGCCATCAAGAGCGCGCTGGTCAGGGCGGAAGTGGTCAGAGCGCAGAATGGAATCGCGAACCTGTCCCACGCGTTCACGGCCTATTACACCGAGTACGGCAAGTGGCCGATTAACGACATTGCGCCGCTCACAACGTACAACACCTATATTATCGACCAGAATTTCGTCGCGCTCCTGCAAGGCGCAAATCCCATTTCACCACCCCCTGCCGTCGGGTTCCCATATCCCGCATATTCTGGCAACCCGGCTCCGATCGGCAGCGCGACCTTGCAAGGCAATCCCCGGGGCATCCACTTTCTGGACTTCAAAGCAGCGGATCTCGATGGCACGGGCAGTTTCGTCGATCCATGGAAGAAACCGTACTACTGCCGTTTTGATTTCAG
>Ga0116126_1001015_pt1 | contig 18608 bp, 12 predicted proteins | sample June2015DPH_16_5_FD_89730 | JGI IMG/M metagenome (GOLD analysis project Ga0116126, IMG submission 89730) | Peatland microbial communities from SPRUCE experiment site at the Marcell Experimental Forest, Minnesota, USA - June2015DPH_16_40 | ecosystem: Environmental > Terrestrial > Soil > Wetlands...
AGTTTTCCGCTACACTCTGTAGTCATAAGGCTGTCTCCTTTTTCTGGCGCAAGTTTTTCTCAACAAGACGCTTATGCCAGAAGAGACAGCCTTTTTCAATCTTTTAGTGAGAAATGCGGGTTAGGTGCGCGGTTCGCGCTTGCGGGCAGGGAAGGACCGAAGAACGCGGGTCTACGCTACCGGCGGCGCTCGGCTACGATCGTGACCTGGATATCGTGGGCCAGGCGCACGACCCGCTCTACGAGGCCATGGCCGAGGGCCAAGGGCCATTTCTTTTGCTGGGGACGGGCAATGAAGATCTGGGTGACTTTGTGCGAGCGCGCAAACTCGACCAGAGTTTGGGCCACGTCATCTCCCTGCAAGACGCTGGGCTCAAGCTGCAAGTTGCGGGCGAACTTCATGTGCTTCTCGACAGCCTCGCGCTGAGCCGCGGCAATATTCTGGAGGCTGCCGTCGGGGAGGATACAAACGGCGAGACACTCCGCTTGCAGGTAATCGGCCACACGCTTGCCGCGCCTGATGAGGGCTGCGGAAGAGGGGTCTTCGGTGATCAGGATCAAGATGCACTCAGGGGAACGTGCGCGCGGAGATACGGTCGACCCAAGCTCTTCGCCGCCCGTCTCTGCGGACTGTGTTTCGTCCTGAACGGATTGGCGCAGATCGACTTCGTGCGCCGTCTGGCGGATCGCCAATTCGCGCAGGGCGACCAGGGTCGACTCCTTGAAGAAATTCTCCATCGCCTGTTGGGCTTTCTCGGGAGTGTAAACGACGCCGCGCATCAGCCGGTTGAGCAGGGCCTGCGGAGGCAGGTCAACCATGACCACTTCGTCGGCTTGCTTCACGACCCAATCGGGGATGGTTTCGCGCACCCGAATGCCCGTAAACTGCCACACCTGGTCATTGAGGCTCTCGAGGTGCTGTACGTTCATGGTGGTCAGAACGTTGATCCCCGCGTCGAGCAGGACGCGCACGTCTTGCCAGCGCTTGCCATGTTGTGAACCTGGAATATTCGTGTGGGCAAACTCGTCGATGACGCAGACCTGGGGGTTGCGGCGCAGAATGGCCTCGACATCCGTTTCCCCGAACAGCGCTCCGCGGTACTCGATCTTGCGCCGCGGAATGACTTCCAGGCCCTCGGCTTTAGCGATGGTATCTTTGCGGCCGTGCGGCTCAAAATAGCCCAGAAGGACGTCCACGCCCTCGTCCTTCATCTTATGAGCTTCGTCCAGCATCTGGTAAGTCTTTCCCACGCCGGCAGCGTAGCCCAGGAAGATTTTCAAGGTGCCTCGATGAGGGGAGTCGGACATGCGCGGAATCCTATGCTGGAAACACTCTCACGTCAATATTCTCGGCCGCCCGGATGAGGTGGTCGAGCGGCCGGCCGAAGATGCGATCCCACCAGCTTTGGTTCATTCGGTTTCCCAGGAAGATCTGCGTAACGCCATGGGAGCGTGCAAACTGCATGAAGGCGTCCGCCGGGTCTTCTCCATCCAGAGCTTCGATTCGCGCGTCGACAGACCGCGCCCGATCCAGATTTCGCTCCAGCACACTCCTCTCTTCCGGCGTCATGTCCGGGCGATCGATGTAGGCGACAAACAGCTCGCCGTGGAATCGGTCGGCGTTGCGCCTTCCGCTGGCGATCATCTTGGCGGCGTCAGCGTAAGGGGAGACGCATACCAGGATGCGCTCACAGGTTCCCCATAGCTGATGAATCCCATGCCGCACCAGGTAAGCTTCAAGCTGATAATCGACTACGTCCGCAGCCAGCAGCAGCGCGATCTCCCGCAACTCCGAAAGCTGTTGCGGAGCGAGCGCCGTTGAACCCGGGCCGTTGACAAACGAGGGATTGGAACCGCGTTGCAGACAAAAGTCGGGCGGGGCGTCCACGATTTCGATTTCGTCCGCATTGCGGAGGAAGCTTTCCGGCACCGTCTCCGTCACGTGCTTGTGCGTAATCCTCTCCACCTGTTCGCGCCGTTCCTCGATGTGTTGGAGGTTGACCGTCGCGATGACGGAGATGCCCGCCGAAAGCAGGTGCTCGACATCCTGCCAGCGCTTGGGGTGGGCGCTGCCGGGAGGGTTGTCGTAGGCAAGGCCGTCCACAAGGCAGACTTGCGGATGACGGCGCAGGATGGCCTCGACGTCCATGGTGGGCACGCCTCCCACGTTCCCCTGCGGGATCACCAGCATGCGTTGCAAGAGAGCATCAACTTCCGGCGAAGCCTTGGGCTGGATCGCACCCACCACTACGTCTTCGCCGCGTTCCCGGCGCCGCCGCGCCTCATCCAGCATGCGGAACGATTTGCCCACGCCTCCCGCGTAGCCGAGGAAAATCTTGAGGCGTCCGCGCCGAAAGTACTGCTCCTCGGCCTGAAGTTGACGCAACAACTGCTCGGGATCCGGACGGCGGTTGGTTGACATGTTTCTCTCAAAAAGGGGGAGTATACAGCATTCACTATCTATTATCGGCGAGAATGACGGAAAACGGAAGTCTTCTGGTAATATGGGTTCGATGAACCCACCGGCTGCCGAAAAGCTGCAAGAACTCTTGTCTCTGGGACGCACCGACCAGGTTGTGGCCCTTCTCCAGCGACTCGATCCCGACGCCGCTGCCGACTCGGTCATGCGCATCCCTTTCGAGGAGCAGCAGATCGTATTTCGCGCCTTGCCGGTGGATTACGCCGCGACGTTAGTTAGCCACTTTCCTTATTACCATTCTTATGTCCTGCTCCACTCCCGGACGCTACAGGACCTGCGCGCCATCATCGACAAGACGCGGCCCGAGGAGCGCCATCAGTTCTTCGACGAACTGCCGGAGGAAGCCTGGCAGCATTTGATGGACGAACTCTCGGGCGAGCGGCCCGTCGCAGCGCGCGGGGAAGCGATTGGTGCGGCCATTGCGCGGGCGCCGGCGGCGGTGAGGCCCATCATCACGGCCTCCCAGATTGAGAAGTGTTTTGTTCAGCCGGACGGCAGGGAGATTCAGGTCATCGCTCCCCTTGACTTGTCGGTCGAGCCCGACTCGATTGTGGCGCTTCTGGGCCCGTCCGGCAGCGGCAAATCCACTCTTCTGCGCATCCTCACGGGACTCACCCCGCCTTCCGCCGGCAAAGTCCTCTGGCACGACGAACCGCTGAGTGAGAGCAGCCCAAACCTCGCCATCGTGTTTCAAAGTTTCGCTTTATTCCCCTGGCTCACGGTTCTGGATAACGTTGAGGTTCCTCTGCTGGCGCGTGGCATGGCGCACTTCGAACGTCACCATCGCGCCCTTCGCGCTCTGGATAAAGTCGGTTTGAAGGGCTTCGAAACGGCTTACCCCAAAGAACTCTCCGGCGGCATGAAGCAGCGCGTCGGCTTCGCGCGCGCCCTGGCCGTCGAGCCTGAAATTCTCTTCATGGATGAGCCGTTTTCGGCTCTTGACGTTCTGACGGCTGAGAACTTGCGCGGCGAACTGATGGAGTTGTGGCTAGGAAGGAAGATACCCACGCGGAGCATTTTCCTGGTAACCCACAACATCGAGGAGGCCGTTCTGCTTGCCGACCGGATCATCGTCCTGGGGCGCAACCCGGCGAGAATCCGGGCCGACTTCAGAGTTCCGTTGCGCCAACCCAGGGATCACACTTCCGCTGATTTCCTTGTCTATGTGGACTATATCTACAAACTGATGACGCAGCCGCAGCTTGAACCTGCGCCCCTCTCTGCCGCAAGCCGCCCGGCCAAGAAGCCTTCATTGATGCTGCCCCATGCACGCCCGGGCGCAATTGCAGGGCTGCTCGAATTACTGAACGACCACGGCGAGAAAGAGGACCTCTACCATTTGGCGGATAAGCTGTCGATGGATTTCGCCGATCTGGTGCCCATCGTTGAAGCCGCGGCCCTGCTGGGCTTTGCCAAGTCGGATAAGGGCGACGTTGAGATCACTCCCGCGGGAAAGGGCTTTGTCCAAGCTGATATTTCCGCCCGCAAGCTCCTTTTCCGTGAGGCCGCGCTGGCCAACGTCCCGCTGCTTCAGCAGATCAATAGCAGCCTGAACAGCAAGTCGGACCATGCCATGCCGCTCGAGTTCTTTCGGGACCTTGTCGAGGAACACTTGTCCGAGGACGAGGCGAACCGGCAGATCGATACGGCGCTCAATTGGGGCCGCTACGGGGAGATTTTCACTTACGATTCCGAAAGCGACAGGCTGATGCTGCACGAGGGAGCAGGTGTGAAACCGGAATAAAGGCTAAAGTCTAAAGTCCAGAGGGTAGAGGCTGAAGGTGTCGTGGCAAAGATCACACCACAAACACGGGTGGATTGCATTTATGTTTTGGCCTTTAACCCTTAACCTTTTAACACATGCCGCAAACTGAAAAGGCCGCCCGTGCACTTCCGCCCTGGGGGATCAACCCTGGCAGCGTTTCATCGTTGTTAAGAGATTTTCCCATCTTCCTGACGGGTCTGGCGATTTTCTATGCCGTAATCTCCTTCAGCCGCTATGGGGTTGGGCCGGTCAACACTCAGGCTGAGGTTCAACTTCATCCCGGGGCATTGCCCAAGTACGCAATGTTCTCGCTGATTCGTATCGCCATAGCCTACGTTCTCAGTTTGTTGTTCACCTTTGTCTACGGGTATATTGCCGCTTACAACTCGAAGGCCGAACGATTCATGGTTCCGCTGCTGGATATACTCCAGTCAATTCCTGTACTCAGTTTTCTGCCCACGGTGATGGTGGCGATGGTCGCCTTGTTCCCCACTCGCCAATTGGGCGTGGAATTGGGGTGCATCGTGTTGATCCTCACCGGACAGGTGTGGAACATGACCTTCAGTTTCTACTCATCGCTGAAGAGCATTCCGCGCGAAATGCGGGAAGCGGCGATGATCTACCGGCTGAGTTGGTGGCAGAGGTTTACCCAGATGGAGTTGCCTTACGCGGCCATCGGGCTGATTTGGAATTCCATGATGTCGGTCGCGGGCGCCTGGTTCTTTCTGATGGCGTGCGAGATGTTTGTCCTGGGAAATCGCGACCTCCGCCTGCCCGGGCTTGGTTCCTATCTTCAAACCGCCGCTAATGCTGGAGACACGCGAGCCATTATCTGGGGACTGGCCGCCATGGTGGCGGTGATCGTGCTCGTAGACCAGATCATCTGGCGCCCCACGATCGCCTGGGCGGAGAAGTTCAAATTCGAGCAGGTGGAAGCGGCGTTCCCGCCGCGTTCTCCGGTGCTCGATCTGCTCCGCCGCTCGAAGATTCTGCCCATGGCCGCCCGCCTGTCATTCTTGCCCTTGCGTGAGCGGTTGAATCTTTTCTTTGCTCGAGCAGACGCGTCCGCATCTCAGCAACAACTGGGGCGCAGGGCAGGGAAATGGGTTCTGTGGACGCTGTTGGTGGGCTGCGTCGTCGGCGTTGCCTACGCCGTGGTAAAGATGACCAGCATGCTCGTGGCGATTTCGGGCCCGGAAATAAGACACATTCTGTTGGGGGCCGGAGCGACCTTTCTTCGAGTCGAGGCGACCCTCTTGCTCGCGGCCCTCTGGACCATCCCGGCAGGGCTTTACATCGGGTTAAGGCCCCGACTCTCAGCGTTCGCCCAACCCATTGCCCAGATCGCCGCCTCCGTACCCGCCACAGCGTTATTCCCCATTATTCTGCTGGTGCTGATTCGGCTGGGCGGCGGACTGGGAATCGGCTCGATTGTTCTGTTGCTGCTGGGCACCCAGTGGTACATCCTCTTCAATGTCATTGCAGGAGCTAGCGCTATTCCGACGGACCTCAGGGAAGTGTGTGGGGTGTTCCGCTTAGGTAACCTCGATCGTTGGCGCACCTTGCTTCTGCCCGGCATTTTTCCCTACCTGATCACCGGCTTGGTCACTGCCTCGGGCGGTGCGTGGAATGCCAGCATCGTCGCGGAGTACTTTCACTTTCGTAAGCAAACCTTTGCAACCACAGGACTTGGCGCGCTGATCAGTCAGGCTACGGACAGCGGCAACTCGCGCCTGCTCCTGGCGGCTACAATCTTCTTGGCGGCGATGGTCGTCACCATCAACCGGCTTGTCTGGCGCCGGCTCTACTATTTGGCTTCAACCCGCTTTAAGCTCGAGTAGCGCCTACCGGTACTGTCCCAGTTTAATCGTAGCGCTGGCCTTCAGGCCAGCATTTGACGACCCTTCGCTACGCTCAGGGCAGGCTCGAGAGCTCGACGTTACGCCTAGACAAAGGACACTACGCGCCAGCCCGCGCTAGAGGCCCGCAATTGCCATCCAGAGTCTGGCCGCCAGGAATCTCCAGAAACTCCAGCGATAAAGCCAGACCCCGATGCAAGTCCCCAAGGTATTGGTAATAAGATCCGTAGTGCCGGAATCGCGAGTGGGCAGCAAGGCCTGGAGGCATTCGATCGTAAGGCTGACCGCGAAACCGAGCAGGATGGTGACCAAGGCAGGTTTGGTGATTCGGCCGTTGAGTGAAAAGTAGGCGCAGAAGAGGAACCCAAAAGGAATGAAACCTATAACATTGATCAAAACAACACCTTCCCAATAGCCTCGAGCTGGATAATACTCAACCCAGAAAGGGCGCAGGAAAGCCTGGTCCAGAATCATGTAGTGGTCCGGGATATACAAGTTGGTTCCCGACGACACTTGGTTGTGAATGACGTTGCCTGCGTGTTCGTCAAATACATAAAGCGCCACGGCATCGCGAGTTTCGGAAATGTCCGGCCGCCCCGTCCTCGACCATGTCTCGAAGCCTTGACGGACCTCGACCGGAGAGAGCGCGGCGTCATAAACCGCAACTCCTCGCACTTGGCCGCTCCAACTGTTTCCGGCGATGGGCGGGTTGCCGACGACAAGCTCGCCGGCGAAGTCTTGAATGGAGATCAGAAAGTTAGCAGCCGTCTTGATCGGCGCACCGTTAAGATAGACCGATGTCTGTCCTCCCGTTGAGGTGAGGGTAACGAACGCCAGTTTTCCCTGATGGAAGACGTCGGCTACATCGAGTCTTGTAGTCAGAGTTTGGTAGTGTTCCTGGAGAACGTCACTTTGCAAGGTGAGGTCGGTCATGGATTGGAGCAGTGAGAATTGCCGACGCCGCTCGGGAGCATAGAACGATAAGAGAGTACCCGAGACCCAGGTCCGAGCGGGCTCGAACCAGATCTCCAGGCTGCAGGGGCCACTCGCAGGTTCATGCGCAGCCTCAAACTTGCCTGAGCTCAGGATCATTCCATGACGACCAAACTGTAGGCCACTGCCACCGCTGAGCCAGGTCACCTGATTCCTGGGGGCGTGAAACGGCCAGAGCCCTGCCACCAGCATGCCCCCGAGGACCAGTACGCAGACCAAAAGGAGGAGCTTCGGTCCCTTCACCCGCCAGTCAACCCGGCCGATTGTCTCTTGCATGCTGTAGCGAGTGCGCGAGCCACCAAGCTCCGACTCGGCTGTTGTCTTTTTTGTCATAAGATTCGACAGTAAACCCCGAAGCCCACGGAAAGCAGGAATACAATTCCACCATACCACGAACTGGTCATCTGAAGCAGGATGTAAATTGTGAAACCGGCCTCCCGACTGCCCTGCTATTATCCCCAATGGATGCGGCATCGAGCGCAGCACCCGGCCGGCTGCCCTTGACAGGCTCCTACCCAAGGCCTATACAATTCTACCTGTTGGCTTAGCGGGTCGCCGGCCGAGGGTGCGCGTGACCTTGCAGGGCCAGAAGCTGACATACAGCGATGTGGATGCGGCGTCGTTTCAACTCGATGTCCGACAGGGAAGTTAGTCCTGGACAAGACTCAGCCGTGCCTCTCGACCACCGGTTGAGCAGTCTCTTCCTGAGAATGGGAGAGCGGGGTGCTGCCCACCGACCATTGTTGCCTCTCCGGCCGATCCTATTGCTGTTCACGCTTTCGGCATTGGCCGGGGGGGCCTCAAGTGCGACGACTCCATTAGCCCGGCAACTGCCCATCGCACCCTCGTTCTGCGACGAGGGCTGCGCTATTGCTGACCTTGACGGCGATGGCCGCCCTGATCTTGCTGTCGCCAAGCTGGCGGGCTGGGCGCCGAGTGGTTTCCGGTACCGGATTGATCTTGACCTGACTTCTCGTGCGGGCCGAAGCTCATTCAGCGTCTTCGCTCAGCGAGGCGGATTGCGTATCATCCCCCGCGACGTAAACGGCGACTGGGAACTGGACCTTATCATCACCAGCGCCTGGTCGTTCACCCCAATCGGAGTGTGGCTCAACGACGGCCACGGTGGGTTTGTTCGAAGCGATCCGGCTTTCGACTTCCAACCTGTATGGGGCAAAGGCCCCAGGCTCCTGTCCGATCCCTCTGGCGAAGTATTTCGGGCGACTGTCCCAGAATTTTCCAGGAACTGGCCTGACGACTCGAAGGGGCCATCTCTTCACAAAGAAACTCTGACCCAACACCTGACTCTTCAGCTCTGCGATGTCCGCCTTCCGAGCGGCTCCCCGCGCCGCTCACCCACGCGTGGTCCCCCGCCGCGGTTCTGGCAACCTGGTTCGACGGCGAATGCTCAAACAGCATAAGGCGCTCTGGCGTGCGGTAGCATAGCACTGATTCCTCTGCGACTAGCGGCTGGCCGCGCATTGGCTGCACCAGCCTCGAGGCCGGAATCCATCGTGACGACTCAAGGGCCGGCGCTACGAAGCGAATCGCAAGGCGGCTCGCAGCAGAAAGCCGCCAGCAAGACCGCCGCTCCTGAAGAGGCCTGAAGCGCTTGATTCGATTCTTATTTGACCGTTTGCAGTGGTTAGTTTCTGCTCGACAAGGTGGATAATGAACTGGCGTATTCTCCCAACCATGAGTTTAGCGCTGATCGCCGGGCTTGCTTGTTGCCTGCTCTCGGGTTGCAAGGGACGGCAGGCTGACGCCGCGGCCGAAGCCCCGCCCCCGGCGCAAGTGGAGCGTGAACAGGACGGCGGCGCATTCAAAGTGGACCATCCGGAGCAGTTCACTCTGGCCACCGCGGGCTCCTACGAGGCTGCGCCTGAACTGAACGTGACCGGCAGCGTCGCTCCCGACGTGTCGCGCGCCATCCCGGTCATTTCCATCGCATCCGGCCGAGTGGTGGAGATTCGCGCCCGCCTGGGCGACACGGTCAGCAAGGGACAAATCCTGATGCGCATTCAAAGCGCCGACATCGCCGAGGCCTTCTCCGATTATCGCCAGGCGGTCGCGGATGAGACCTTGGCGCGCACCCAGCTTGAACGCTCGAAGCTGCTCTACGAGCACGGCGCTGCGTCGCTAAACGATTATCAGGTGGCTCAGGATACCGAAGCCAAAGCCCAGGTGACCGTCGAGACCACCGCCGAGCACCTGCGCGTGCTGGGCGCCGACACCAACCATCCCGCTTCGATAATTGATGTGCGCGCGCCGGTCTCAGGCGTGATTACCGATCAGCAGGTGACTAATGCGGCCGGCGTGCAGGGACTTTCCGGCCCGAACCCCTTCACCATTTCCGACCTTACGCACGTCTGGGTGCTGTGCGACGTCTATGAGAACGACCTTGCTTTTGTCCGGCTGGGCGAATTTGCCGATATTCGTCTCGCGGCTTACCCGGACCTGCGTCTGCGGGGCCGAATTGGCAACATCGGTCCCGTTCTCGATCCCAACCTGCGCACGGCGAAAGTCCGGCTGGAAGTTGAGAATCCTGGTATGTTGCGGCTCGGCATGTTCGCCACGGCGACATTCTACGGCGTGAAGAAGGTTGTCCATACCACCGTGCCCGCGAGCGCGGTCCTACACTTACACGACCGCGACTGGGTCTACGTCCCTGTCGAAGGGGGCCGTTTCCGGCGCCTCGAAGTCGTCGTGGGGCAAATGGTTGTCAGGGCGTCCCATGCGGGCCCCCCCGGGTTGGTACAAAGCACGCCCGCGCGAGGTAGCAACGAGACGCAGGAAATCATCTCAGGCCTGCGGCCCGGCCAACAGGTTGTGGCCAACGCTCTGATGCTCGACGCCACCGTGGAACAGTGATTAAGGCCGAGATTCGAAACTCGCCTTCTCTAGCGTGCTTCGTATTCTTAATCTTGAGTTCTTATGTCATGCTGAGCACAGCGAAGCATCTCTGCAGTTGCTGTTGGCCTGATCGGCCCGGAAAGCAACTGCCGAGATCCTTCGCCACGACAAGTCGGGGCTCAGGATGACAGCATTCGGGGATGGGCAGGTAAAAGCGACTGTCGCAAGGGTTCTCCGAATTTCGAATTTCGTCGTTCATCTTGATTGAGAACTGACAACTAACATGATCCGTGCTGCGGTTGATTTCGCATTAAACAAACGTCTGCTGGTGCTGGCGGGGATGCTGGTGCTGTTTGGCTGGGGCGCCATCTCGTTTCATAGACTCCCCGTGGAAGCCTACCCTGACGTGGCGGATAATTACGTTGAAGTCATCACTCAGTGGCCGGGCATCTCAGCGGAACAGATGGAACAGCAGGTGACGATTCCACTTGAAAACGTAATGAACGGCATCCCTGGCATTGTCCACCTGCGGTCGTTTTCTCTCTTCGGGCTCTCTGATTTGAAGCTCATCTTCAGTGATGATTCCGAGGACGCCTGGAACCGCGAAAGAGTGCTCGAACGGCTCTCGCAAGTGACCTTGCCCCCCGGGGTCGTGCCCCAGATGGGAACGGATTGGAGTCCCGTAGGTCAAATCTATTTCTACACGCTTTACAGCAGAAATCCTCAGTATGACGTGATGGCTTTGAAGTCGCTGGAAGACTGGGTGGTCGAGAAAAATCTCAAGGCCGCGCCTGATATCGTCGACGTAGCCAGCTTTGGCGGGCCCACTCGCGAATACCAGGTCCGCGTTGATCCCAACAAACTCATCGCTTACGGACTCAGCATAGGCCAGGTGGAACAACAACTCACCAATAATAACGTCAATGCGGGTGGTAGCTTCATCGAAGCTGGCTTGCAGCAGATCAACGTGCGGGAAGTAGGCCTGGTGAAGAGCGTGCGCGATATTGAAAACACCGTCATCACGACCAAGAGCGGCACGCCGCTTCGGATGAAGGACATCGCGGTGGTGGAGCAAGGCCCGAAGATTCGCCTCGGCCAGTTCGGCCGCGCCATTCACCGCGAAGACGGAAAGATCATCGACAACGACGACGTTGTCTCCGCCTGGGTGCCGATGCGGAAAGGGGCTGAGCCCGAACAGGCGCTGGAAGGGCTGCACAAAAAAGTTGAGGAGCTGAACAACCGTCTCCTGCCGGCGGGCGTCAAGATCGTTCCCTTCATCGACCGCAGCGATCTGGTTCATTTCACCACTCACACGGTGCTGCACAATCTCACCGAAGGGTTCATTCTGGTCACCATTATTCTGCTCCTGTTCCTGGGCAATGTTCGTGGCGCCCTTATCGTGGCGACTACTATTCCGTTTTCGCTGCTGTTTGCCTCCATTTGCCTGGACCTCCGAAACATCCCCGCCAACCTGCTTTCCCTGGGAGCGCTTGATTTTGGAATGGTGGTGGATGGCGCGGTGGTGATGATTGAGAACATCGTGCGACACCTCGACCTGCGTGAGGAGGTGTACAAGACAACCCAGGAGCGAATTCGCGCCGCAGCGCACGAAGTGCAAAGGCCGGTTTTTTACGCCATCATAATTATCATCACCGCCTATCTGCCGATCTTCACGCTCCAACGCGTGGAAGGCCGGCTCTTCCGTCCCATGGCCTGGACGGTGGCGTTTGCCCTGCTCGGAGCGGTTATCTTCTCCATGACGATTGCGCCCGTGTTGGCGAGCTTTCTGTTCCGCAAAGAATTCCGGGAATGGCACAACCCTTTCATTGCCTGGCTAACGCGACAGTATCAACGTGCTCTGCGGCGAACCATTCATCATCGCTGGGTGATGCTGGGCATTGCCCTTATGGCCCTGGGGGGCGCTGCCTACCTGGTGTTGAGCGATGCTATTGGATCAGAGTTTCTACCGCACCTGGATGAAGGATCGCTCTGGGTGCGCGGCACCCTTGCGCCCAGCACGGGGCCGACGGAGAGCATCCGGCTGGCGAACCAAGTCCGAGTGTTGCTCGCCTCGTTCCCAGAGGTCTATGAGACCACCAGCCAGGCGGGACGCCCTGACGACGGAACGGACACCACGGGGTTCTTCAATACTGAATACTTCGTCGGCCTGAAGCCCTCAAAACAGTGGCGTCCTGTCTTTCACCAGAACAAAGACGCACTGATCGCCGCCCTGGATCGCGAACTGGAAAAGATACCCGGCGCGGTCTGGAACTTCTCTCAACCTATCGAAGACAACATGGAGGAGGCGGTCAGCGGTGTGAAAGGGGAATTGGCCACCAAGGTCTATGGCGATGATTTGAAATCCTTGGAAGACCTTGCTGATCGGATCATGGAAATCATGCGCGGGGTGAAAGGGATTGAAGATCTGGGGGTTTTTCGCGCGCTGGGCCAGCCTAACTTGAACGTGACGGTGGACCGCCGCCAAGCCGCACGCTATCAGATCAACGTTGCTGACGTGCAAGATGCGATTCAGACCGCCGTGGGTGGCAATGCCCTCACACAGGTGCTTGACGGCGAGGCACGCTACGACCTGGTGTTGCGCTATCTGCCCGAATATCGGGACACCCGGGAAGCGATCGAGGACATTCGCCTGTTGTCGCCCGGGGGCGAACGGGTTTCGCTCGCTCAACTCTGCAACATCGAAGAGCGCGACGGCGCCTCCGAAATCTACCGCGAGGGAAACCAGCGCTACGTGGCCATCAAGTACAGCGTGCGCGGGCGCGACTTAGGCAGCGCGGTCGAGGAGTCGATTCAAAAGGTCAATGCGCAGGTTCAATTGCCGCGGGGCTATCACATCGATTGGGAGGGTGAATACGAAAGCCAGAAGCGGGCGGAGGCTCGACTCTTCTTCATTGTGCCCCTGACCGCATTCTTTATCTTCCTGATCATTTACGGCGCTTTCGGCTCCGCCAAGTGGGCCTGCCTGAATCTGGTGAACATGCTTGTGGCGCCGCTGGGAGGCTTGCTGGCCCTCTGGATAACCGGAACGCACCTGAGCGTCTCCTCGGGGGTGGGCTTTCTTGCATTGTTCGGAGTTTCGGTGCAGATCGGCGTGATCATGGTGGAATATATCAACCAGTTGCGGGCGCGCGGTCGCACCATCGAAGACGCCGCCGTAGAAGGAGCCGTCCGCCGCCTCCGCCCCATCATGATTACCATGTTGGTTGCTACCCTGGGTCTGTTGCCGGCGGCCACGTCCCACGCCATTGGCTCCGATTCGCAACGCCCCTTTGCCATCGTTATTGTGGGCGGATTGATCGCAGATCTACTGATGAGCATCTTTCTGCTGCCCACTTTCTACGTCTGGTGGGCTCGACCAACCGACCACCTGCCCAGCCCGGAGGAAGCGAGGAGCGTCTACGAGTGAGGGAGGGAACGATGAGGACAGGCTCGTTGGTGCAACGCAATTTCATCGGCTTTGCTGCATGCATAGCCATGGCGGCCTACCAACTTGTCCTGGGGGCGCAAGCCCCGGAGGAGCCGACGGCCTACACCGTGTCGGTGCAGCACTTATCCGGAAATGGAGCCGTGGTAACGGCCTACCGGCTGGGGCCTCAGGTGCTCGTGGATTATACGGGCGATCCTTCGAATTCAAACCCGGGGACGCACAAGCGAATCCTCCTGAACCTGGAAACGAAGCACCGCCTGACCTGGGATCGAGTGGATGCTTCCGTGCCGTGCGTGCGCAGCAACTTTAATCCTGAGGAGCGGCACGGCGACGACCTGCAGGATCTGTTTATTGGCGGCGCTGCTTTGGCGTCGGAAAAGGCCAAGCAGTTGGGAACTGAGACGATTCACGGAATCACAACCAGGATTTTGGAAACGACCGACGACCCCAACTTGGCCATCAGGACGTGGGTAGATCCTCGGACGGGACTGGTGTTGAGAGCAAGTTTTGTTTCTCCAGCAACGGGCCTAGGGAGACCCTGGTTCGAGGTGACACAGGTGAGCTTCGAGCCGCCGCCGGCCTCTCTGTTCGCTGTTCCGTCGCAATGCGAGGTTTTTCGCGTTGTGCCGCAAACCGCAGCGGCGCCAGAGGGTGGGCTCGCACCCTCCGGCTCGATGGGAGAGTACGCATGGGACGGCCTGGTTGGACCCGCCTCGAAAGAGCAGTGCACGATGCTCTTCCGGGTGGTCGGCAGTGGTTCGCTCAAGCCGCTGACCCGCGGGTTCCAGGTGGCCGCAGATCTGGCAGTGGCTACAGGACCTTCTCCCCACTACAGTGTCCGATTGGACGACCAGGGGCGCGCCACCTTTTCAGGTGGACAATTGCACGAGCTTGCGCCGGAGGGAGCGAGCGGACTGTACCGCATCGACAATGTTCCCGATGAGTTTGTAATCGATGTCGAATTCGGGCGTAATGGGTCCGCCGCCGCGAAGATTTACCGGCACTGTTTTGGGCCGCGAACGCTGCTGGAGTACGTCGCAGTTCCCGAGGCTATCCATATGGGAGGCGGATGGGAATGGGTGAAGCCGGGCAGGGACCCGAACGATTCGCACTGATCGCCGAGCGCCGCCTGCCGGTGATGAGTGCGGTTTCCATAGGCAATGGCGGGGGCGCCGCCCAGGGCAGCGAGCGGGGCCTCGAATACGATACGATGTCAGGCCGGTATAGGGAGTTCGTTGAACGGGCTGCGCTGGAACCCATCGATGAAGATCATGCCCCGTCCCTGTTTACTCGGCCCCACCAGCTTGATACGCGGGTAAGCCGCGAATGGATTTCACGAAGAGGGTTACGGTGCTCCGGCGCCGGCCGCCCCAGCCTCGAGCTCCCCCGCCTCTGGCTAGAGGCGGCGCGGGCCTTGGCGCTATTTCCGCGATCATCACGTCGTCGAGCACGTCTTCTGCAAATGCCTCGGAACTGTTCGGAGCGGATTGAGCAGCGGACTGTTTGATTGCCGCGTTCACAGCTCTGAGCCTCGCCAGGAGCGCCAATGCGCCACCACTTGCCTCCTCGAACTCTTCATAAAGGATGTGAACTTTTAGCGTCTCAAGGTAGAGAATCGCCAAAAAAATGCGGGTGGCGTGCCCAAACGTCGCCGTGAACTGTTGCAAGAGCAGCGTGATGCCCTCAAGCGCCTTGTTCTTGTCTCTTGTCGAAAGAGCGCTACTCAAGATTTCCAGCGTATAGATCAAGTTGTCGATTAATTCCACTGTGAGCCCCCTTTGACTTTGTCCTCAAGCGACGCTGGCAAGCCCGCCCAGCGAGCGACGCCTGGCTTCCCGGAGGTCTGACTCAGCCAATCTCCATTGCCTTCTGCTGACGCACATCACATCCCTCATCACTACGGCGTCTTTCGCGGTGCTCTATCTGCCGTCACATTTGCCCTATCGGCCATAGAGCCTGCCCACTAAATTCTCTCTCTGGCTGCCAGAGGCCCAAATCACTTTTGAAACGGACAGCAGTGGCCGAGCAACGAGCGTTGCCTTGCGCCAAAACGGCGTGGATACTCCAGCGAAGCGGGTTCAGTGAAGTCCGGGAGAGGGATTCGCGATTCTATGTACGCTCTGGCGCGGCCGGGCGAACAGGGGCCGCCACCGGTACGGGGCGGGTTTCTCGGAAAGACGTTACAGCGGCCAACACCACCGCAAGGGCTTGACGCCCGTCCAGACCCGTGACTCCCGGCATGCGATCAGACAGGATCGTCTCTACAAAGTCTCGCATTTCGAGGACGTAGGCATCGGCGAAACGCACCAGGAAGTGATTCACGGTGCGATGCCGGCACTCGGAGTGGGCCAGGACCTGGACAGGCGTGTCGCGGAGAGAGCCCACTTGAATTGTGCCCTTTGTGCCTACAACCTCGGTGCGGACGTCGTAGCCATAGCGCGCATCCAGAAACGATTCGACGTTTCCAATGGCGCCGTGGGCAAAGCGCAGGTTCACGACACCCGAATCAAAGAGGCCCAACCGAGTGAGTTGCGGGAGAGCCCGCGCGGCGGCGTAAGTGTGGACCTCCGTGACCTCATCCGCCATCAACCAGCGCGCCAGGTCGAAGTCATGGACGGTGTTATCATGAAACAGGGTCCCGTTCCAGCCGCTCTCAAAGTAGGCGAGGGGCGGAGCTTCGGTGTCGCGCCCGATCGATTTAAAGATGATGGGATCCCCGATCTCCCCCGCCTCGATGGATTTCTTCGCCTGGGCGTAGGCGGGGTCGTAGTGTCGCATGAACCCCAACTGGAGCGAGACTCCCGCTTGCCGGACCGCTTCCAGGGCAGTGTCGGCTTCTTCCATCGTCAGCGCCAGCGGCTTCTCGCAGAAGATGTGCTTGCCGGCCCGCGCCGCAACTTGAATAGCAGGCGCATGGAATTTGGCGGGCGTAGCAATAACCACCGCCTGCACGTCCTGCCGCGCCGCCAAGGCCTCGGCGTTGTCATAGTAATGCTCAACTTCGAGCTCCTGAGCGGCGGACCGAGCGCGTTCCAGGTTCGTGTCGGCAACGCCAACCAAGCGCGCCTTTGGAACAAGACGCGCCAGGTTCTCGGCGTGACGTTTCCCCATCTCTCCTACGCCTATAACGCCCACTCCCAGTTTGCTCATCCTTGACACCTCATGGGTCACGCAATTTGCAGCCCTAACTTTTCGACGGCGTACCGCAGTTGTTTGCGCGCCGTCTCCAAGGGCGTGGTTCGAGGAGGGTCCAATTCCAGAATCACCCAGCCGTCGTAACCGGTTGAAATGAGGTAATCGGTCAGGGCGGGCAGGTTCACCACGCCTTCACCCAACTCGACGAAGCCACCCTTGAGCCCTGCCTTCGTGACATCGTCGTTGTGCCAGTTGAAGTCGAAATCTTTGAAATGTACATGAATCAGACGCGACCGGTAGGTCCGGAAGATTTCGAGCAAATCGCCTCCGGCGGCGAAAAGGTGCGCAGTGTCAGGGCAAAGAGAGAAGTATTCGGGAGCTGTGGAGTCCATGATTCGCCCGAGTTCGTCACGCTTCTGCCCGATCAACCCGACCTCAGGGTGATACGAGAGGCGCACTCCGTAGTCTTCCCGAAGCCGCTTCCCGAGCTCGTTCGCTGCCTCCGCGAAGACCCGGAATTCCTCCGCGGTATTGCCCTGCGGAGTGAGTCTGCCGCCTGCAAGGTTGAGAATGCCGCCCCCAGCCTCATGAATGAACTTGCCCACGCGCACGCCCTCTTGCAGGTTTTCCTGGCGGCGCGAGGCATCGTTCAATGGCAAAACATGGTAGAGGGCAGGCAATTGCATTTGGTAGTTCGACATCTGGTCACGGAATTCCTGAACGCGGTCTCCATAGGTGTCGCTCAGGTGGGCGAGCGTGTTGTCGGCTTCCGTGGCGTGGAAGCCGAGTGTGCTAAGATCCGCCACGCCCCTCCAGAAGGAGGCCGTGGAAGCTTCGGCGTATAAATGAGCGGTGGTCGCTTGTCCAACCCGGAACGGTTGGACGCGGCCCGACGGCCTCGCATTGGTTTCTGGAGCTCCGACAGCCGCACGCCCTGTCACCCGTGTACTGGATTCGTTTTTCATGGTCACCTCACGGATCTCATTATGGTTGTCGCTCATCGCCGCCGGCTGACGGGCACCCAGAAATCATGAAAATGCGCGAAGCGCCTTGGAGTGCGGCAGCTTGACGCCGCCTTCGTACGGTGCCAGCCGAGCTCTTTTGTGAGAAGAACTCGAACGGGTTAGCCCGACGCGTTGTGCAACCCCGCGCTCTGCGCTAATTCCAAGGCGGCGTCAAGTCGCCGCACTCGAAGGTGCCTTCGGCACACATATTTTCGAACCAGTCATAAGCCCCTCTGGTCTGACGACGGCGAACCCGAATTAGCTACATGCCGAGACCCCATTTCGTCTTCCCGCGGCGAACTGCTCGGGGCGGCGGTGGAATTCCGTACGACTAACTCGGTCGGGAGCAAAACTCTTTCCGTTCGATTCTGCTCCGGATATCGCACTCGTTTGAGGATAATTTTGGCGGCTGCGGCCCCTAACTCTGAGGCCGCCTGGCGCACCATGGTCAGTGGCGGAGCGAGATACGCGCACCACTCGAAGTCGTCGAAGCCTACCAGGGAGAGGTCGGCAGGGCATGTGACCTCCAACTCCCGCAAGGCGGTCAGGACTCCCAGCGTCATCAGGTTGTTGCACACGAAGATGGCGGTCGGCCGGTCCGCCATCTGCAGGAGGTCGAGGCCGCACCAATAGCCGGAATCTTCCGTGTTGCCTCCCGCGCGGATCAATTCGCCGTCGACCCGCACATGGAAGGACTCCAAGGCCTGCTTGTAGCCCGTTAATCGCTCCGCAGCATTGAGCAGGTTCAGGGGCTCGGTGATGATGCCGATGCGGCGATGCCCCAGCTCGAGCAGATGACGCGTCGCCTCCTGGGAGGCGCGCACGTTGTCCGCGAGCACAGAATCCACAACGCACTCCGCGGGGCTGCGGTCCACGTAAACCAGCGGCGTTCCGCGCACGATGCCCGGGATCGAAGCGATTTGATCGCTCGTGGCCATCGAAGGTACCAGAATGATCCCCTCCGTGGCCCCGCCTGAAAATGACACCAGGTAGTCTTGCTGGCGCTTCCAGTCCTCGCGCGAATCCGCGACCAGGAGCCGGTACGCCGCCCCCGCCAGGTAGTCCTCGGCGCC
>Ga0116126_1001031_pt1 | contig 18469 bp, 10 predicted proteins | sample June2015DPH_16_5_FD_89730 | JGI IMG/M metagenome (GOLD analysis project Ga0116126, IMG submission 89730) | Peatland microbial communities from SPRUCE experiment site at the Marcell Experimental Forest, Minnesota, USA - June2015DPH_16_40 | ecosystem: Environmental > Terrestrial > Soil > Wetlands...
GCATTTCCGGCTGGGGCGAAGTGACGGCGGGCGAGAATCCTTTTTACAACGAGGAATGGACCGAATCGGCCTGGCGGATTCTGCGCGATTACGCCGCCCCGCGCGTGCTGGACCGCGAGCTCGATGGGCCGGACGCGGTCTACCCGCTCACTGCCCACATTCGCGGCCACAACATGGCCAAGGGCGCCCTGGAAACCGCCATATGGGACCTGGCCGCGCGCAGGGAAGGCGCGCCGCTTTGGAAGAAGATCGGCGGCGGAGCGCGGCGCGAAATTCCCTGCGGCGTTTCTATTGGCATCCAGGATTCGGTCGAAGAGCTGCTCGAAACCATCGAGCGGGAGCTCGCCGCCGGCTATCAGCGCATCAAGATGAAGATCAAGCCCGGCTGGGACGTCGACGTGGTAGCGCGCGTGCGCCAGCGCTTCCCGCTCATCAAGCTGATGGCCGACGCCAACTCCGCTTACACGCTGGCCGACGCCGATCATCTGCGCAAGCTGGACGATTTTTACCTGATGATGATCGAGCAGCCGCTCGCGCACGACGACATCATCGACCACGCCGAGTTGCAGGCGCGCTTACAAACGCCCATCTGCCTGGACGAATCCATTCGCAGCGCGCACCACGCCGCGCAGGCCATCCGGCTGCGCGCCTGCCAAATCCTCAACATCAAGCTGGGCCGCGTGGGCGGCTTCGCCGAAGCGCGCCGATTGCACGACGTGGCCCAGGCCGCGGGCGTTCCGGTCTGGTGCGGCGGCATGCTGGAAGCCGGCATCGGCCGCGCGCACAATGTGGCGCTGGCCACGCTGCCCAATTTCGTGCTGCCCGGCGACGTCTCCGCCAGCCGCCGCTACTGGCAGCGAGACATCATCGAACCGGCGGTCGAAACCACCGCGCACGGCACCATCGAAATTCGCGATCAGCCGGGTTTCGGCTACGCGCTCGATCGCGAATTCATGGCCGCTATCACGGTGCGCGAGGAGACGGCCGGTTGAACGCCTTCTTCTCGCTCCTCGCCCGAAACCGCAACTACCGCTACATGTGGGTGGGCCAGATCGTGAGCGAGATCGGCGACCACTTCAACAACATCGCCGTGTTCAGCCTGGCCGTGGCGGCCACACGCTCCGGCATGGTGGTGAGCGGCGTGATGCTCTCGCGCGCCATTCCGGCCATGCTGATCGGGCCCGCCGCCGGCGTGGTGCTCGACCGCCTCAACCGCAAGCAGGTGATGATTGCGAGCGACCTGATCCGCGCCGTGGTCGCGCTCGGCTTCATCCTCGCCATCGGCCGCGGAGACACCTGGCTGCTCTATTCGTTGAGCGCGCTGCTGATGGGCGCCTCGCCCTTCTTCACCGCCGGCCGCTCCGCCATTCTGCCTACCATCGCCACTCGCGAGGAATTGCACACCGCCAATTCGCTCACCCAAACCACGGCGTGGACCACGCTCACCATCGGCACCTTCCTCGCCGGCGTCAGCGTGATGGGGTTCGGCTACCGCTGGGCATTCGTGGGCAATGCAGTCTCGTTTCTGATTTCCGCGCTCTGCATTTCGCGTTTGCGTTTGCCCGGGCGCGGCTTCTATCCGCCGGGGCGCTCCCTCACCGAAGCCGAGATGGTCCGGCCGTGGCACGAGTACAAAGAGGGCCTGCGCTATATGCGCGGCGTGCCGCTGGTGATGGGGCTTTTGCTCATCAACGTCGGCTGGGCTTCCGGCGGCGGCGCGGCGCAGATTCTGTTCACCATTTTCGGCGAGATCGTTTTCAACCGCGGCCCCGCCGGTCTGGGCACCATCTGGAGCTTCGCCGGGATCGGCCTGCTGGCGGGCGGAGCGCTCGGCTATACGGTGGGCCGCCGCCTCAGCTTCACCAATTACAAGCGCGCCATCGTGGTCTGCTACATCGTCCACGGTGGCTCTTACGTTCTCTTCAGCCAGATGCGCAGCTTCGGCTGGGCGCTGTTCTTCATCGCGCTCTCGCGCGCGGGCGTGGCCATGAGCTCGGTGCTCAACATGTCGCAACTGCTGCGCATCGTCCCCGATGCTTTGCGCGGACGCGTCTTCGCCACCATGGAATCGGTCACCTGGTCGGTGATGCTGATCTCGATGACGCTGGCCGGCATCGGCTGCGAATACTGGAATCCGCGCACTATCGGCGCGATTGCCGGCGTGCTGAGTTCCTCGACCGCCCTGTTCTGGGGCTGGGCCCATTTCACCGGCCGCCTCCCCGAGCCAGAACGCCTCGGCGTGGAACCGGAAGAGATCGAGGTTCATCCGGAGCCTAGGGCGTGAAGCGCCAGGGCGCTGGGAAGGCTCGTTCCGTAATAGCGGTCGCCAGCCCTTTCCGCCCTGCCACATAGTAAAATCTTACGCAAGCCATTCGAACGCGCGGCTGGGCTGGCCGGGTGGGACCGGGGCCGGCGCGGATGGCTGCACGCTCGCAACATTTCGCGGGCGGGCAGGGGGTCAACTGCAATGGCGACGGTCTTTCGGTTCCCGACCAGGCTTTCTTGGCGCGCCGCGCTGTTCTTGGCTGGATTGGCATCGCTGGGCTGGGGCCAGGAAAGCCAGTTTGTGCAGGCGTCGAATGGAACGCTGACACTGAATGGCGCGCCGTTCCGCTTCGGCGGCACCAATTCCTATCCTTTGATGTATTCGAATTCGCCAACCGTGGATCAGATTCTGCAAACGGTCGCCAGCAGCAATCTGAAGGTCGTCCGCATGTGGGCTTTTTGCGAAATTCCCTGTCAAGGGTCCTTCATCCTGCAGTACCTCAACACAAACACCGGCGCCCCGACATACAACGACGCCGCCATTTACGGCTTGGCCAACCTGGATCTGGCGGTCACCGAAGCCAACAAGCTGGGGATCAAGCTCATCATGACTCTTACCAACAACTGGCATGATTTCGGCGGAATGGACCAATACGTCAGGTGGCGCGCCGGGCCGCAATACCACGACCAGTTCTACACCGATCCTACGATTCGTCAGTGGTACAAGAACTGGATCGGCCATGTGCTGAATCATCTGAATACCGTTCAAGGGCCGTCCTTCGGCGTGGCTTACAAGGATGATCCGACCATCATGGCATGGGAGCTGGCGAACGAGCCTGAGTGTGGAAACGACGGGCTGCCTACATCGGGCTCCTGCACGAACCAAACGATCATCGACTGGATCACCGACTCGGCGGCCTATGTCAAGAGCATCGACCCGAATCACCTGGTGGCAGTCGGCGACGAAGGCTTTTTCTGCGAGCCCGGCACCACCGATTATTTCACCGATTGCGCCAATGGCGTCGACAGCAAGGGTTTCTCAAGCGTCGCAGCCGTCGATCTCGTCGGACTCCATTTGTACCCGGATTCATGGGGCAAGAACATTGCCTGGTCGCAAACCTACATCACCGACCACTTATCGGAAGCGACCACGCTGGTCAAGCCTCTTTACATGGGCGAGTTCGGCCTGCTGTCCGGCAACGCGAAAATAGCCGTCTACAACGATTGGACGAACATGATATTCAATGGGGGCGGGAGCGGCGCCATGTTCTGGGACGTTAATCCCGACGTGACCGTGCCGGAATCGGCGAGCGGATTCGATGAATACGCGGGCAGCCCGGTGTTGCCGCTGATGAGCGATTTCGCGCAAATCATGGCGGCGAACTCGGTGCAGTCGCTGCCGCCGGTCGCCGGCTATCAATGGGCTACCACACCCTTCGGCGAGCCGGCCACCCTCAACGTATTGTCGAACGACGTTGCCTACGGGAATAACGCCGCGATCGACCCTACGAGCATCGATCTCGACCCCAATACGCCGGGTCAGCAAACGTCCTTCGCCGTGAATGGCGGCGTGTTCAATGTCGTCAACGGCACCGTCGAGTTCACGCCGCAAGCCGGCTTCGTCGGGCCCGCGGGTCTCGGCTCCTACACGGTCGTGGACAGCACCCACCAGGTGTCCAATGTCGGCTACCTGTTCGTGACTGTGAATCCCGCCCTGACGGGCTGGACGACGCTCGATTCGTTCGAATCGGGCACTGACGGATGGGGCCCGATCGCAGGCAACAATCCGCCGGTCACCGGCACGGTTGCGCTCAGCCCGCTCTTCCACACCGAGGGAAGTTCCTCGCTCGCCGTGAATGTGACCGCGGGCGGCTGGTTCGGAACCTCGTTCCCTGAACCCGTGAATCTCTCCAATTGGCCGTCGCTGGCGGTGGATGTCGAGACGACTTCGGCCGGCGGGAGCTCGGCCTTCGCCTTCCAGTCGGGCTCAGGTTCCGTTTGGTGCCAGAATGCCACGTGGCAAACGCTGGCGCTGTTCAGCACCACAACCTTGACGGTGCCTTTCCAGTCTTCGCAGCTTACGTGCTATGGCGGCACGCCGGATTTGACCAGCGTGCACACCCTGTACATATACTTTGCCAGTCCCGGAATATATTACCTCGACAATCTCCGCGCGGCGCCCGCGTCTGGCGCGTCCACGCTGGTGCCGGTAATCGCCGGGATAGCGAACAGCGCGGGCGGGCAATTGGGTGTCTCGGCAGGCACCTATATTTCGATTTACGGATCGAATTTCGCGCCAACCGGCTGGCCGGCTGCTATCTGGAGTGACTATGTTGTCGGCGGGCAGTTACCTCTCACGCTGGCAGGCGTGAGTGTCAGCATGGGGGGACAGGCAGCTTACTTAGAATACCTTAGTCCCACACAGATCAATGTGCTGGCGCCCAACGTCGGTACGGGGTCTGTATCGGTTACAGTGACCACGCCGGCGGGAAAGAGTAATGCATACTCCATCACGTCGTCGACGGTCCAGCCGGCATTTTTCGAATGGCCGGGCAACTATGCGGTGGCAACCGACGCCAGTTATGACTGGCTCGTGAAGAACGGAACGTTTAGCACCACAACCGCGCCCGCGAAACCAGGTGAGACGGTCATCTTATGGGGGACCGGATTTGGCCCCACGACTCCGGCGGCTCCGGCCGGCCAGTTGGTGCCGCCAAATTCGTACAGCGTCAACGGGGTCACGGTGACGGTAGGAGGCGCCCAGGCGAACGTGTTGGCAACCGCGCTGTCGCCGGGACTCGCCGGCGTCTATCAGGTCGCGATTACAGTGCCACCAACCCTGGCCAATGGCGATTACCCGATCATGGCAACCGTGGGCGGAGTGCAGTCGCCCTCGGGCGTGAAACTCACGGTCCAGCAATGAAGCAAGTCCGATGACCGCTCGCGGAGCATGGAGATTAGCGAGTACAGTTGCAGGCTGCGCCGCACCTACAGCAGCGTGAGCGGATCCACGTCGATCACCAAGGCGGTGGCGGGCCACTTGCGCTCTTGCGCGAACGCTCGCGCTCTTTGTAATAGCGCGTTGAGCGCTATGCGGCTGGCGGATTTGATGAGCAACTGGTAACGGTATTCGGCCTTGAGGCGCGGCACGGGCGCTTCGGCGGGGCCCATCACGCGCAGCTTCTCGGGCGGCGGCGTGAGCAGCATTCCCAACTCCCCGCTCATGCGCAGGGCCATCTCTTTCTTGTCGCTACGCACCAGCACGTTCGCCATGGCCGTAAAGGGCGGATAGGACATGGCGCGGCGAAATGCGAGCTCCTTTTCATAGAACGCGGCGTAGTCCTGCGCGGCGGCCATGCGGACGGCGTAGTGATCGGGATTGATGGTCTGGATGAGCACGATGCCGGGCAGGCTGCCGCGCCCGGCGCGGCCGGCCACCTGGGTGAGGAGCTGAAAAGTGCGCTCGGCGGCGCGAAAATCGGGCATGCCGAGGCCGACATCGGCGGAGACCACGCCCACCAGGGTGACGTTCGGGATGTCGTGGCCCTTGGCGATCATTTGCGTGCCGACCAGGATGTCGAAACTGCCTTCGCGGAACCCATCGAGGATGGTTTCGTACTGGCGCTTGCCGGTGACCGTGTCGCGGTCGAGCCGGGCGATACGCGCGGCGGGAAAGGCGCGGTGCAGCTCTTCCTCGACGCGCTCGGAACCTACGCCGAGAAAATATACGTGTTCGCTGGCGCACTTCGGGCAGACGCTCGGAACCTTCTCGGCGTAGCCGCAATAGTGGCACAGCAGGCGCCGGTCGCGCTTGTGAAAAGTCAGCGTGACGGAGCAGTTGACGCACTGGACGCGTTCGCCGCAGGAGCGGCAGGCGACGAAGCTCGAAAAACCGCGGCGGTTGAGCAGGACGATGGTCTGCTCGCCATTTTCCAGGCGTTGGCCGATGGCCTCGATCAGTTTGCGCGAGAAGGTGGCTTGCTGGCGCGTCTCGAGAAACTCCTGGCGCATGTCGACCAACTCGACCGCCGGCATGGGCCGCGCTTCGATGCGGCCGGGAAGCGTCAGCAGCGTGTATTTGCCGCGCTCGGCGTTGTAACGGCTTTCGAGACTGGGCGTGGCCGAGCCCAGCACCACGCAGGCGTGCGCGGCTTGCGCGCGCACCAGCGCCACATCTCGGCCGTTGTAGCGCGGCGTTTCCTCCTGCTTGTAGCTGCCGTCGTGCTCTTCATCGACCACGATCAGTCCCAAATTGCGAACCGGCGCGAACACACCGGAGCGCGTGCCCACCACCACCGAGGCCGAGCCGGAGCGGATGCGGCGCCACTGCTCGGAGCGTTCCACGTCGGTGAACGCGCTGTGCAGAATCGCCACCCGATCGCCGAAGCGCGAAAAGAACTGGCCGGCCATGGCCGGCGTGAGTGCGATTTCCGGCACCAGCAGCAGCGCGCCGCGTCCCTGCGCCGCCACGGCTTGAATGACGTTGAGGTAGATTTCGGTCTTGCCGGAGCCGGTGACGCCGTAGAGCAGGAAGGCGTGAAATTCGCGCGCGTCGATCGCGTTCCGAATCGCATCGTAGGCCGCCTGCTGCGCCGGGTTGAGCGTGTGCGGCGCGCGCACGGCGCCCACGGTGACGCCGACGGTTTCGGCGGTGAGCGTCACCACACCTTTGCGCGCCAGCGAGCGGGCGGCGGCGCTGGAGTGGGCCAGCATGCATTCCAGATCCTTCAGATTGTGCGATCCGGGATGCAGCTCGAGGAACGCTTTCAACTCGCGCTCCGGCTTGTTCAGCTTCCCCTCGGCCGGGCTCGTAGCCAGCTCCACGCGCAGGCGGTCCGCGGGTGCGCGCAGAGGGTCGCGCTCGGTCTGCACCTGCTCGGCGGCGATGAGACCCTTGCGCTCCAGCGAACGGATGGCTTTGTCGGCGAGCGGCAGGAGGCGCGACAGGTAAGCGGCCGAAAGCGGGCGCTTTTCGAGCATCGCTAAGATGCGCGCCACGGGATCGTCCGGGGCGGCATCGAGAAGCAACTGGCGCGCCGCGTCGCGGCCGGCATCCGTCAGCGACCAGACCTTTCCGCGGCGGATCTCCGAAGCCAGCGGCAGCATGCCGCGCAATACGTCGCCCAGCGGGGCGCAGTAATAGCCGGCGATCCAGCGGCCCAGGCTGAGCAATTCCGCGTCGAGAACCGGCTCGGAATCGATCAGGCGCAGCGCTTCGCGGGTGGCCATCTTCGGCGGTTCGTCGTGGCAGCGCAGGATCACGCCGGTGAGTTTGCGCGGGCCGAAGGGAACCACGATGCGGCTGCCGGGGCGCACACGGTGGCGGAGCGTCTCGGGCAACGAGTAAGTGAACGGCTGATCGAGCGGCGCCGGCACGCTGACGTCCACGTACTGGAAGTTTCCTTCGGGCATGGAAACTTCAGCATAGCGAACCTGCCGAAGATGCCACGTTGCCGGCGGGCGGAGTTCGCGGGATGCGGAGGGTCAGGTTCGAACCTTCAATCGAGCTCGGTCGTTGCGGTAGCCAGGTCCGCGGGAAACCACATCCAGGTTGGCGGGACGGCTGCTGACGCCCCCAGCCACCACGCGGATCGCGTAGATCCCGTCCGGCAGATTCCGGGGAATCGTGACATCCACCCGATAGACGCCCGCGTGGCCGCATACCAGGCCAACGAAATGCGGCTCAAGACCTATAGACCCAAGCCAAACTTCTACCGGCGCGACCACCGGACTGGACGCGAAGGGCTCCGCGTGCCCCGATTCGATCCCCCCATGAATCTCGCCCAGGCCGGTCAAGTAAAGCGAGATGGCGTCTCCCGGCCGGGCCGGATTCGCACCGCAAAAAACGCCATTCTGCGACACAATCTCCAATAAGGAGGGTGCTGCCGGCGAAACCACAATGGCGGTTGCGGCGTAACCGTTCGGCGTGCAAACCTCCAGCGCGACCGGTCCGGAGATCCGGTAGGGGATCTGGGCTTCGATCAGGGTGGGGGATACGGAAAGCAATCGCATGGGTTGACCGGCTGCTTTGAGCGAGACGCCCCCCAGCGAGGTCGGAAGCGGATCACCGGGACTTGCCGCGTTAGCCGAAGCCAGGTTCTCTCCCGAGATAGCGACCAGGGAACCGGGTGCGATCAGTGGCGTGTAGTCGCCCTTACTCAGCACGCTGCCGATGGCGATCTGGGGCGCCGCGCCCAGAGTCATCCGCTCGATCCGGCCGCCGTCGATTCCAGTGGCCGTTATGGTGAGCGCGCGGCCATTCACATCCACCCGCAAGTAGTTGAAAACCTCGACCGAGATAGCGCATAACGGGGACGGTCCGACCGATTCGAGCGTCCCCCCGCCACCGCCCGTGACCACGTACGTTGTGGCCGGGCAGGAAGGTCCCGCGGGCTCGTCCGCGGTCAGCGGGTAGGTGCGTTCGTAGCCGTGTTCATGCCCGGCTAACAGCAGTTGAACGCCATGGCTCTCCACAATGGGATTGACGAGTTGTTGCACGGCCGCGCAAGTAGGATCGCCCAAGTGATAGCCGGTCGGGTAAGGGGTGTGGTGCAGAAAAACGATCCGCCAATAGCGGTCGGTAGCCGCGAGATCGGCATCCAGCCAGGCGAGCATAGCCGCGGCCCGTGGTGTCGCCAGCAGGTTCGAATCCAGCGAGATAAAGTGCGCGGAGCCCCAATTGAAGGAGTAGTACCGGCCCAGATCCGGCGCGGGAACGCCGCACTCCGGCACGACAGTCCCGGCCACGTACGCCGCCGCGGAATCGGTATTGTAGTCGTGATTGCCGGGCGTCGCAAAGAACGGTAACCGCGCCATCAGAGGGGCGTTGACCCCGAAATACTCGTCCTCGAACTCCTCGAACGTGCCATCCGTATACGCCAGGTCTCCGGTGTGGACGACCAGCGAGATATCCGGCTCGGCGGACATCCATTGGACCAGAGCCAGTTGCTCGGCAGAGTCGTTTCCGCTGTCGCCGAAAGCCAGGAACGAAAACTTGTCCGCCTGCCCCTTGCCGTTTTGGATTTGATCGGCATCCGAAGCCGGATCCCGGGGAGCCGTGCGAAACTGGAACCGGCTGGCATCCGAAACCAGAGTCTGGCCGTCAATGGCCACGCTGTAGCTGTGCTCCGTTCCCGGTTGCAAGCCGGTAATGTCCGCTCGGTACTGGTAAAACGCGGACGGAAGTTGAGTCTCGGACGGTTGAAAGGCCCGCACGGCGGCCGGCACGGTGAACGATCCGCCGCCACGCGCGGTCACCGTAACGGTCCCGGAGCCAGCTTCCGAAGTGGTCCAGAGCACGGACGCGCGGTTAGCCTGCACGTTTTGCAGATATGGTTGCCGCGCGAGGGTTGCCGCGCGCGCCGGACGGGTCAGGCAAAGCGTCGCGGAACCAAGCTGGAGAACGGTCCGCCTGGTGAGCCCCGTTCGATGTTTCATTTACTACTATTGTCCGGCTGTATTTGTGAAAAAACGCACAATAATTGTTAAAAAACGCAAGAAAATGTGGGTGGTTGGGGGAGCCAGCGGAGGGTGCCGCTTAACGGATCGGCACCGGACACGACCGGCAAGGAGGCTGAGCGGTGTAAAACACAATGGGCGCGCTGCTGCTGGCGGAATAGTTCGTGTCGCCCGAATAGCTGGCGACGATGGTGTGCGTTCCGGGAGTGAGCGGCCTGGCGTAGTATCGGGCTTTGCCAGTGGCGTCCAGTGCCATTGCGGTGCCGGGACCCAGGTCCATGCTGAAAGTGACCGTACCGGTGGGAATGGCAGTTCCCGAAGTGTCGCTGACCGACGCAGTAAAGAACCCAGCCGAGCTGCCTTGATCGCCAGCCGGAGGGGGGTCCGCGAGGTTGGTGACCGTGCCCGCCGGAGGAGCTGCCACAGTCACCGTCTGCGACGCGGATGAAGAAAGCGCGTTAGCGTTGTCACCGCTGTATACCGCTTGAAGGTTATCTGTTCCTGCCGGCAAGTTGCTGACTGTCACACTTGCCGCGCCGTCGCCGTTCAGCGAGCCCGTACCAAGAAGAATGCCATTGGCGAGGAACGAGACAGCGCCAGTCGGAGCAGTGCCGCCCGTCACCTGCGCCGTAAGTGTGACAGGCGAGCCACTGTACGACGGTCCGGCTGGGACTCCCAGCGTGGCGGAGGTCTGTGCCTTGCTATTGAACAGCGAATCCAGATATGCAATGCGCAGATTTAGCCAGTTGATGAGATATTGAATTTCGCCGGCATAGCTGCCGGCCACTTCGGTGTTCGGCCAGACTTCGATGCCCAGCATCGGCCAGCGTCCGAAGTTGTTCACCTGTGACTGCTCGAGGCTCTCGGCCTCCTGCTGGATGGACGCCAGCCATGCGGTGAACACGCCATTCTTCTTGAGTACGTTCCATTGCGTGACGACATCCGCCTGGAAGCCGGGGTCCTTGAACCACTGCTGATACCAGATTGCGGCGTTCTGAACCCATGAGACTGTGGGGTTCACAATCGTTTCGTAACTGACGTTGCCCGTGCTGATATCGAAGTCCCAGACGGGTCCCATGTAGATCAGTGGATTGTTTTCGTCTTTATATAGGTAGACGCTGTTATAGAAATCGCCCCCATCCACGTTGCCCATGACCTCGTTGACAATGTAGTAATTGACGGCCGAGGCCTCGTCGAAATATGCGCGCCATCCCTGTGCGGGATCGGTAAAATTGCTCGAGAAAAGCGCAGTCTCCGCCGTATCTACATAGTTGGAAATATAGGAAGTCTGCGCAGGAATCTCCGGGTCCGGCGAGAAATCCGGATCCTCGAGGCCAATCGGCAGGTTTTGGGGCGTAAAGAAGACGTAGGCCGCGTCCTCATGCTGGTCGATATCCAGGAGATAACCGCCGGTCACCTGAGTCGGTGCAGTATCGGTTTCAGATAGTTTGTTGAGATGAACCCGGTGCGTATCGATCTTCACCTCTTCAATGAGCTGGTAACTGCCTTCGTACACGCCATTCAGGAAGAGCTCGACGAAAAGCGAATGGGGCACCCACGGCATTAGGACGCCGGTGCCACTGGGAGTCGGTGAATCCGGAGGCGAGTTCAGATATCCGTTACCGATGGGGATGGCTCTGGCCAACTCCCCACCGGACCAAGTGCGCAATATGGCTTTGTCGTCATAATTCGCCAGCAGTACATAGCTCTTGCTCTTATCGCAGGTGGGGTTGCCCTTGCTATCCGTAACGTATGGGCACTGCAGCCCCATCGCGTGCAACAGGTCGACGCCCGTAGTCAGGCTAACGTGGTAGGGCAGCTTCGGCATCTCTGCGCTGGAATTGCCATGCACGTGAAAGGTCGCTGCGTTGTCGGTATCGCTCGCACTGGGCAGATACGAGGTCTGGCCGTCGGCTGAAGTGATACTGATGGTGCCGGGAACGTCGACTGCCTTGCTGACGATGGCCACGCCATTCGTATTAATATTCACAATCGGCAAGTTGATCGCCGAGGCTGCCGGGGCGAAAGACGGATTAGAGATGGATACGGTAAGCGACAGTTGCGCCGTGGCTTGGGTTGAGCTGGCCGAGCCGACAACCGTCACTGGAGCCGTCCAACTCGTCGTCCCGGAAGGGCCCGATGGCGAAAAGCCTTCCTGCCCAGCCGAGAGAGAAGCACTGAGCGTCAGCGTTCCTGAACTACCGGCGCTCAACCGCAGCGGGGAGACGCCGATCCCCGACGGCAGACCGGTCAGCGTGAAATCGATCATTCCGGGATACGAGCTGTCGCTCACCGTCACGGTTACGGGGACACCCTGCTGCCCTGGGTAGATCGTGACGGACGAGGGGGCAACCGCCACTGTAAAGGTCTGGCCATGGCAGGCGGAAATCAAAGATAGCGCGCCGATCACACGTAGCGCGCAGGTTGCAGCTCTCTTGCAACTGGAGCTCTTCATTGTTCACCTTGGCAGCTCAATAACTGAGGGCTTGTCATGAAATGACCAGTCCAAACGCTACGGAGCGAGTCCAAAACGGGCGCCACGGCCACCGGCGGCGGAATCCAGTCGCGCCTTACCCTTGGAACTGAGAGAACTTGATCTGCTGATCGGGCGTGAGAAGCTGGAAGAAAGCTGCGTTGGCAAGCGCGCCGTTTGAGATACGCTGGCTCAATAAGGCGCCGAGCGACCTTGAGGCCCGAGAGATGCTGGTGGCGTCGTTATTCTTGACGGCGTCGGCGAGCGTCTGGTGCACGGCTTGCAGCTCACTGTGAGCCGCGACGCGCGTACCGGCGGCATTGGCAAAAATAGTCGCGGCTTGCTCCTGTTGTGCGGGAGTGAGCGACAAAAGAGCGGTGAGACTGTTCAGGTATTTCGTCTGCTTAGCCGCGCTCTTCGGTACCTTAAAAGCGGCCTTTAGTCCGCTATGTTTGGTCAGCGTCTTGCGTGACACGCGCGGTGTGGCGCCAACACTAGGCGCTGCCGTTTCCTGCGTTTGCCCGAAAGCCCGGCTGGCAACGAGCGCACCTACTCCCGGAAGGGCCAATAAACTTCTTCGCATCATGGTTCAGACTCCTCAAAGTGTTTTATTCGTCACAGTATTCGGCTGCAACACCCAATGGTTAACGCACAGCGGCATCACTCCACCCGACTGAATTACCCAGACTTTTCATCGATGCAAACACGGTTCGGTTCCGGAAGTTTCGGTAAGCTCCGGCCGAACTGGAAAACAGCTCTTTGGTTGATTCACAGTTTGGTTACGGGAAGTTCCAATGAACTTAGAGAAGGAGTGATAAACAGTACGGTCGCCCCCGCTACTGGCGGGGCTGTGCGGCGCCGGTCAGATCGATCGACAAATATCGTGCGCTGTCATACCAAACCAAGACCGCAACTCCGGGCCGAGTCAACAGCGCCGGCGATTGCGGATCGTCGGCCGGCAGTACGGGTAAGTAGTGGTTGTGGTAAATGTACCGCAGAGCACCTTCGCAGCCGGCTTGAGAATAGCCGTTGGGAAGGCCCCGGAATACCGCGCCATCGATAAACGGATGAGCACGCGAGAATTGCACGATCGAGGTAAGCCAGTAACGCGTATCGATAGCCTGTCGCAGGGTAACGCTGCGCTGGGTGGCCAGCACGTGGGCATCCAGTGGCGCGAAAGCCACCAGGAAGGCTGCGGCGGGAATCCACTTGCCCGTAGGGGCGATGCCGCTAAATGCGATTGCCAGGCCGAGGAACGGCACGTAGCAGTAGGCGCTGAACAGCCTCCCGGGGAGGAACATCAGCGGAAAGAAGAACAGAACCATCGTCACCAGGCCGAACCAGGCGCGGCGGTTCCGGGCCGCCAGCGCGCCCACCGGAAGCAATAGAAACAAGTAGGGCCAGAGAAATACCTTCGCCGAGTAGAACTGGAACGTCCGCGCGACGGCTGCCGCGGTGAAGCGGAAGGTATAGTCGTTGTCGCGGTTGGGATTGAGCAGGATGCCCTGCAGCCCGAATGAGAGCGACGCCAGGAAAAAAGGGATGAGCGGTTTCCATCTGCGTTTGCCAAACCAGATTTCATAAGCGGCCAGCACGAACGGCAGCATTACCGCCAGTTCCTTGGATTTGTACGCCAGCCAAAACGCCACGAAGCTGAGCGCCCAGCGCCCGCGAGCGTAAAGCAGCACGCTCAGCAAGCAGAAGGCGGCGCACAGAAGGTCGAAAGCATACATGGGCTTCCAAAACGTGTCAAACAGGGCCATGTGAAACGCGAACAGAACCGCCCCGCCGGCCGCCGCGAGCGGTGGCGCGCCGAGCTTGCGGGCCAGCAGCCAAATGAGCCAGACATTCAGCAGATGCAGCGCCTGGATGGCCGCGACGTACTTCCAGTAATCCAGGCCGAAACTCAGGGAGGCTTCGCGGAAGAAGAAATGACCAACCGGGCGGAAATTGTTGGGCTGAAAAAGCGGGCTGAGAGTGGCCTCGAGGTAGGTCAGCTTCGAAACCATGCCGACCCAACCGATGGTATTTAGGTCGTCACTCTGAAAATAGCCGCGGTACGCGCGCAGGTTTACGGCTACCAGCAAAGCGGCCAGCAACGCGAAAAAGAGAACGCCGCGTGCCTTTCGCGCAAGGCCCTCCGGCTGGCGGGCGGTGGGCGCGCCGGATTTTTCGAGCAGAGACACCAAAATCAATATTACGTCAGGCGGTATGAGATAATCGGGTGAGTTCCCACCCTTCATGGACCGCGAATTCATCCGCAATTTCTCAATCATTGCGCACATCGACCACGGCAAGTCCACGCTGGCGGACCGGCTACTGGAAGCCACCGGCGCGCTTTCGGCGCGCGAAATGATGGAACAGGTGCTCGACACGATGGACCTGGAGCGCGAGCGCGGCATCACCATCAAGGCTCACGCGGTCCGCTTGAACTACCGCGCCGACGACGGCAACCAGTATCAGCTCAACCTGATCGATACGCCCGGACACGTGGATTTCTCGTACGAGGTTTCGCGCAGCCTGCAAGCCTGCGAGGGTGCGCTGCTCGTGGTGGACGCTTCGCAGGGGGTGGAAGCGCAGACTCTGGCCAACACTTATCTGGCGCTGCACCACAACCTGGAAATCATTCCGGTGATCAACAAGATCGATCTGCCGGCGGCCGAGCCGGAGCGGATTCGCGAGCAGATCGAAACCATCATCGGCCTGGACGCCTCGGGCGCCGTGCTGTGCAGCGCCAAGCAAGGCACCGGCGTGCACGAGATCCTGGAGCACATCGTACACCTCGTTCCGCCGCCCAAAGGATCGTCCGAGGCGCCGCTGCGCGCGCTGATTTTCGATTCCTGGTTCGATTCCTACCGCGGCGTCATTATCCTGGTGCGCGTCTTCGACGGAGTCGTCCGCAAGGGGCAAAAAATCCGCCTCTGGTCCAATCAGCAGGCCTATGAAGTGGAGGCGGTCGGGTACCAGTCGCCCAAAGCGACGCCGTGCGACGAACTGAGCGCCGGCGAAGTTGGATTCCTGTCCGCCAACATCAAGACCGTTTCCGATGCCAAGATCGGCGACACCATCCTCGACGATGAGATTCCCGCCGATGAACCGCTGCCCGGCTTTGAAGAGATCAAGCCGATGGTTTTCGCCGGCCTCTATCCGGTGGAATCGCACGAGCACGGCCTGCTCCGCGACGCGCTCGAAAAACTGCGCCTCAACGACAGCGCCTTCAGCTTCGAGCCGGAAAACTCGGTGGCGCTCGGCTTCGGCTTCCGCTGCGGTTTCCTCGGCCTGCTGCACCTGGAAATCGTGCAGGAGCGCCTGGAGCGCGAATTCGATATCGACCTGATCACCACCGCGCCCGGCGTCCGCTATCGCATCACCACCACGTCGAATGAAGTGATCGAGGTCGACAATCCCACCAAGTTCCCGGATCCCTCGGGCATCAAACAGGTGGAGGAGCCAATCATCCTGGCCACCGTGATCACGCGCGAAGAATACCTGGGCGGCATCCTCAAGCTGCTCGAAGAGAAGCGCGGCGAGCAGAAGAAGTTCGAATACATCGGCGGCGCCCGCGTGATGCTGACCTATGAGCTGCCGCTCAACGAAATCGTGCTGGATTTTTACGACCGCCTGAAGTCCGCGTCGCGCGGCTACGCTTCGCTCGATTATCATTTGGCGGGCTATCGCGTTTCGTCGCTGGTCAAGCTGGACGTGCTGGTGGCCGGCGAGCCGGTGGATGCGCTTTGCATCATCGTCCACAAGGAGTTCGCCTTCGAGCGCGGCAAGGAACTGATCTCGCGCCTGCGCCGCCTCATCCCGCGCCAGATGTTCGAAGTGGCGCTGCAAGCCGCCATCGGCAACAAGATCGTGGCGCGCGAGAACATCTCGGCCCTGCGCAAGAACGTGCTCGCCAAATGTTATGGCGGCGACATCACGCGCAAACGCAAGCTGCTAGAAAAGCAGAAGGAGGGCAAGAAGCGCATGAAGCGCGTGGGCCGCGTCGAAATTCCGCAGGAAGCTTTCCTGGCGGTGCTCAAAGTGGGGAACACCGAGGAAGCGTAGGACGGACCATCGCCTTTCGTGGTCTGTCACCCTTCGCCAAAGCACGACGCGCTGACAGACGACATAAGCCGATCGTCTGTCCGACCTTTGCTATCATTTCTTCCATGGACCTCAGCTATCCGATCGGCAAGTTCCCCGGGGAGTTTGGCAGCAAGACGGCGGTCGACCCGGACCGCCGTGCGGCGGACCTCGCCGCGCTCGCCGCCGCGCCGGCTCGATTCCGGGAAGCCGTGCGCGGCCTGGATGACGGGCAACTCGACACTCCGTACCGTCCCGGAGGCTGGACCGTACGCCAGGTTATCCACCACGTGCCGGACAGCCATATGAACGCGTACGTCCGCTTCCGGCTGGCGCTAACCGAAGACTCGCCGGCGGTTAAACCGTATGACGAGGCGAAATGGGCGGAGTTGCGCGACGCGAAGACCTTGCCGGTCGAAGTGTCGCTGAGGCTGCTCACCTGCCTGCACGAGCGATGGGTGGTTCTGCTGAGCGGCTTCTCCGACGCCGATTTCGCCCGCACGTTGCAACACCCGGAACTGGGAATCGTGCGGCTGGACACGTACCTGTCGGCTTACGCCTGGCACTCGCGGCACCACGCCGCGCACATCACCGGCTTGCGCGAGCGCATGGGCTGGAAATAACCGCCACCAAATCGCCCTGGCGCACGTCGAATAGCTTGGGACTGTCATGCAATATCCGGTTTAGTCGCCGCCGGACCGCTCCCTTTGGGGTGCCCTCTGGGCCCGGCTCCGTAGCATCGGTTGTGGGGCGGTATAATCGAGACACAGGCCCTCGGAGCGGTCTTCAAACCATATGCTTAGCCGTATCAAATATCTGGTGGTGAGCGCCTCGGCGTGTCTCACGATCCTGCTCGTCACCGGCAGCCTCCCGAGCAAGGGCGCCGATCAGTCCGACACGCTCAAGCACATCGGCGTGTTCAGCGACGTGGTGGCGCACATCAAGAGCGAATACGTCGAAGAGCCCGATATGAAGAGCGTCACGCTGGGCGCTCTGAACGGCCTGCTGGAAGCCATCGACCCCTTCGCCAGTTACCTCAACGCCGACCAATACCAGGACTATCTCAAGAACAAAGACCTCAAGCGCGCCGATGTAGGCCTGGTGCTGTCGAAGAAGCCGGGCTGGATGGGCGTGGTGGGCACGCTGCCCGATTCACCGGCCGCCAATGCGGGCTTATCCACCCACGACATGATCGAGAGCATCAAGGGCATCGCCACCAGGGACATGCCGCTCGCCTACGCCAACTTGCTGCTGCAGGGAGCCAACGGGTCCACGGTGGAATTGAGCGTGGTCCGCGCGCGCCATCCGGAACCGCAAACGATTACCCTCACCCGGGTCAACCTGACGGTTCCACCGGTCGAGACGAAAATGCTCGCCGGGGCTGTTGGCTACCTCGAGATCGGCGCTTTGACATCCGACCAGGTCAAGCTGATCGCCGGCGCCATCCGCCAACTGCAGAAGGACGGCGCGCAGAAACTGGTGGTGGATCTGCGGAACTGTTCGGTAGGCGCGCCGGAAGATGGCATCGCCCTGGCCAATCTGTTCCTGGCGAGCGGGCGCATCACCTATCTCAAGGGCCAAAAGGTGCCCGAGCAGGACTTTGACGCCGATCCCGCCAAGGCCATTACCGCGCTGCCCCTGGCCGTGCTGGTGAATCACGGAACCGCCGGTGGCGCCGAGATTGCCGCCGCCGCGCTGGCTGGCAACAAGCGCGCGCAACTGGTGGGCGAACCCACTTACGGCGATGCCGGACTGCGCCGCGCCCTCACTATGGACGATGGCAGCGCCGTCATCCTCTCGGTGGCGAAATACTATTCGCCCGAGGGCAAGGCCATTCAGGATACTCGCGTCATGCCGGGCACCGTGGTGGCCGGCGCCGAACCGCAAGTCGAGTACGATGACAACGGCGAGCCCATCACCGAGCCCGCACCGCAGCAGCCGCAGCCAAAGAAATTGGAAGATGATCCGGTGGTCAAGAAGGCCATCGAAGTCCTCGGCGTGGTTGCCAAGGCGTAGGGCACCGGTAGGACAGGCCATCGCCTTTTGTGGCCTGTCAGGTTTCGCCAAAGGCCGCATGTTGACAGACGACAAAAACCGATCGGTCGCGGTAGGGACGACCATCGCTGGCCGCCCCCCGCACAGATCCGTACGAGCGGGATTACCGCATACGGCTCCTACCTTGGATGTGTCGCGTCAAATCGC
>Ga0116126_1001054_pt1 | contig 18269 bp, 9 predicted proteins | sample June2015DPH_16_5_FD_89730 | JGI IMG/M metagenome (GOLD analysis project Ga0116126, IMG submission 89730) | Peatland microbial communities from SPRUCE experiment site at the Marcell Experimental Forest, Minnesota, USA - June2015DPH_16_40 | ecosystem: Environmental > Terrestrial > Soil > Wetlands >...
ACGGAAAGTAGCTACGCTTTTTCGGGGACTCCGCCCCGAAAAAGTGGCCCCTGCGGGGCAGCTTGCAGTGAGCGATTGCGGTGGCAGACAGGTGACGGTTACGCTCCGAAAGCATGCCCGACCAACTGAGCACCCTCTACGGCGATTTTCTCAACGGCAGTTATGATTGCGTCGATCGTGTGATCCTGAACGCATACTTCACGATGGGGCAGTCGGGCGGAGGCCTGCGCACGTGGTGGCGTGCGCTGTACGGTTCCGATGACAACCTGGACGACAATCATCTGATGCGCATGGCGGGGCGATTCAGCCGCCGTCTGCGAGCCTGGGCCAAGGAAAATAAGATCCCCATGGTGTACAGTTCGCCCGGGGAGCGCAAGCATGACATCGCGTCCGAACATCTCGCCATTCATGAGGTGAAGCCGGGCCTGTTCATGATTCTAGTGTCGAAGGCTCCGGCGCTGGTTTGGGAAGCGCAAATGACAGGTACCGGCAAGCTCGGCCCGCTGGTGCCCAAACAACCATGGCCATACGTCAATCATTATTCGTTTCATATCCTGGACCCGGACTGGGGGCACTTGACGATCAAGATGAGCGGACACCCGCCCTTCGGCGCACAGGTGATGCTGAACGGTCACGAGTACGTGGCCTGTCAGGCGCAAAAAGCCGGAATCGGCTTCCTCCAACAGGACAACTGCTTTACTACTGTCCCCAACGCCGCGGACCTGGCGCAAGTCGCAGATACCTTGTCTCGGGAGGAGATTGCAGGGCGCTTGCTCCAGCTCTGCGAGCGTTGGATTTATACCACCTGCCTCTGTTTTGCTCTCGATCTGGAAGAGCAACAGAGAAGCACCTTTCATTACCAGTACTCCGTGTTCCAGATCGAATACAGCCGCAACCTGCTGTTCCACTCGGGCCGGCAGATGGACGAGATCTTCCAGGCGCTGATTGACCGGACGCGCGGACCATTGAATCTGGATCGTATCAAGACGATCTTCGGCGACAAGAGTCGCCCGCACTATGACAAGCGAAAGAAGAATCCAACCCGATGGGGAGTCGTGGTCGAGAAACCTGCGTATGACGTGACGATCTTCAAGGTCCATTACGGAAAAATGACGTTGAAGATTTATACCAAAGGCGAACGCGTGCTCCGCATCGAAGTCATCGTGCACAACACCAAAGAGTACCGGTGGGACGCTCCCTGCCGTGTTTTCCGGAGATCGTCATCCGCCTCCGCGGCATTCTGGAGAGATTCTTAAATGCCGTGGGCTGCATGGATGCCTGCTTCGTCAGCGACGACACGATGGAAAATCTTCCCCAGCCTGCACACGTGGGGCAAACCAAGGTCGGTGGAATCGATCTCAACAAGCCCAGAATGCGCCGGGTAGCCAACGCCGTGCTGGCGCTGTCCTCTTCACCCATGGGATTCACGGCTTCGGATCTGGCGGAGAAGGTCCGGGCCATGAGCGGCGAACCCGATTCCGAATATGGGGCGCGCCGCGCCGCCTATGACATCAAGAAACTCCGCGGCAAGGGCATGGTGCGGAAGATCGGAGCCTCGCGCCGCTACGAGACTCTACACGAAGGCCTACGAGCCCTGACTGCTCTGGTGGTCCTGCGCGAAAAGCTAATCCGGCCACTACTCGCTGCCAGCACTCGACCCGAGCCCCACTCCAAACTATCCAATCCGACGCCGATAGATCAGCATTACGAAAACCTCCGCGCCGGCATGCGCGGCCTTTTTATTGAACTTGGGGTGGCCGCTTAAAGATCGACAATTTATTTTTCATCCCTTCGGATAAGAGACTATTGAGCCATGGTTCGCCGTTCGAGACCGAAACGACAAGACCCGTTGCGATCGATCCTCATGCACACGTCGCCCCTTGGAGGGTCGCCAAAAGCGTACCGAGAGTTCGAAATTCACTTCCCTCCGCCAGGCAGTCTGAACCGCAGAGAAATCCCGCCGGCTCTTAGCCCGAAATACGCGACACTTGCCCGTTTTTCGCGATATTAGCTCGCCAACCCTCCAACGATGTGATCGCAGGAGTTTCTAAGGAACGCGTCACTGCGTTATGTGAACTTGTATTACAGTTGCCATCTCCAGCGCATGTAAACTGAGCGCGAGGGAGCCCCATGAAACATATGGGAAAGACGCCGCCCTTTCGTGGGCCCAACGGCGAGATCCTGCCTGGGAGCATCGCCGAAATCGGCTATCAGCGTTTGGGTGGGCTCGATCAATGGGTGATGATCCGGGGCGAGAGCCTCACGAATCCTCCCTTGATCTTTCTGCATGGCGGGCCCGGCTTTTCGGAGATGCGTTTTTTCCGTCACTTCAATGCGCCGCTCGAAAAGAGCTTCACCGTTGTCCACTGGGAACAGCGCGGCACCGGCAAATCATTCGACTGCAAGATCCCCAAATCCTCTATGACAGTCGAGCAGTTCATCGCCGATGTTGCGAACGGGCGAGATGGCTGTAGACTGGGTGCCGTTCTTGAAGTCAAAAAGGAGATTCCGATTCAATGAGTGGATTAAGCGCGGGGACGTTTTTCCAGCATCTGGAACCACTGGATCGGAGCAGCTCAATCTTGCGGATGGTAGCTCATTTAACCATGCGTGCGATTTGCGTGAAGAAATTCACGATTGCAATCTGCGCGACCGTCCTTGCCGTTTCCCCACTTCGTGTTGCCGCACAGGATACTGTAATGAGCGTCGTCTTCCGTCTTGGGCAGTTTGACCGCTCCTCCGAGGAATTTGCTTCTGGGAATCCGACACGGGCGGTTAACTTCGTCATCGCGCAAAGCGACCCCACCAAGGACTGGTTTGCCTGGCAGCCGGCCGTTCTTGCCGCAACGCTCAAGAGCGCTGAAATACCCATCGCCTGCGCGCCCCGCTCGATCTCCTTCTCGCTCGCAGGCGCTCCGGCAGCGCGCTACCGCCTGCATCTTGCGCTGCTGATTGAAAATGCCAGTGTGCCAGCCATGAAGGTCACGATCAACGGCAAGGACGGGAAGTTCTATCTCCATCCACGGCTCGATTACAGCAACGGCGATCAGGGAGACTCTTTCTATCCGGCCTATTCGAGCGCGGATATTGACTTCACCTTCCCCGGCAGTTACCTGCGAATGGGCGCCAACACCATTGCGCTGCAGGCGATCGAAGAGACCACGGAAGCCGTTCCTGACGCTGGCCTCGTTTACGACGCCATCGAACTCGACAGCCAACCCGGAAGAGTGGATTCGCAAACGCCAGCTCTTCGACTGGACCCTACCGTCTTCTACAGGGAGCAGAACAGCGAACTCCTGGAAATCATCGAAGCCTTCCTGAGCCACTCCCAGCCGTTCAAACCGGGAACCAAAGCCGCTCTCACCATCGGCGCGAGAACGTACAGAGCTGATCTAGCTGGCGGTTACGAATTTGGCGAGGAGAAGGCTGAGTTCCAAGTTTACGAATTCTCGTCGCGCACACCGGCGCAACTAACTGTTGAACTCGATGGCCGCAAGCAGCGATTCACGCAAACGATCAACCCCGCCAAGAAGTGGACCCTCTTTCTCGTTCCCCACATCCACGTCGACGTGGGTTACTCCGACTATCAGGCCAAGGTCGCCGCCATCCAGGCCCGCACCCTCGATGAAGCGATGGAGATGACCGCGCGCCATTCTGACTTTCGATTCAGTCTGGACGGCGAGTGGGACCTCGAGCAGTTTCTTTCCACGCACTCCGCCGCGCAGCAGCAACGAGCCATTGAGGCGATCCAAAAGAAACAGCTCTTGGTCCCCGCGCAATACGCCAATCTGCTTACCGGCCTTCCCACGGCCGAGGTGCTTATCCGCTCCCTCTATCCTAGCGCCAACTTCAGCCGCATCCACCAAACGCCATTCGACTACGCCAACATCACCGACGTTCCTTCATATTCCTGGTCCTATGCCTCAATCCTTGCTGCCGCTGGAATCCATACTCTTGCGGGAGGCAGTAACAATTACCGCGCTCCGGTCCTGTTGCAGGGACGCCTGAATGAAAAGTCGCCCATGTGGTGGACGGGGCCCGATGGGGGCAAGGTTCTGCTCTGGTATTCGCGCATCTACCAGCAGATGCAGATGCTTTTTGGACTGCCTCCGGTCGTGCAGGCAGGGCACGAGACGCTGCCGCTGTTTCTCCAAATGTACTCACGGCCTAACTACCGCGCCGATGCGGCGATGATCTATGGAACGCAGGAGGAGAATACCGACCTGTTTCCGCAGCAGGAGGAACTGGTGGAGAAATGGAATCGCATCTATGCCTATCCGCGCCTGCGTTACTCCAGTTTTGCAGAAGCGCTGGAGAATATAGCCGTGCAGTTTGGCAAGGATCTTCCCACGATTCGCGGCGACGGCGGGCCCTATTGGGAGGACGGCGCAGCCTCCGATGCCGCTTACTTGGCCATCGAGCGCCGTGCTGAAGCACGAGCGCAAACGGCCGAGAAACTCGCCACCCTCGTTCCGTTTGTAAATCCTCTGCTCAAAGTGGATGCGGAGGAACTGGGCCGCATGTGGACCGATATGGTGCTGATGGACGAGCACACCTGGGACTCCTACAACAGCGTCGGGGACCCAACCAGCGAGGAGGCCGTCGATCAGCTCAAGGTGAAGGAACAGTTCGCCGTCAATGCCGCAGCACGCGTGGACTTTATCGCCCGGCGCGCGATGGCCAACCTGGCAAATGCCATTCCAGCCGGACAGGGCAGCTTAATCGTCTTCAACAGCCTGAACTGGAAACGCAGCGGACCGGTAGTTATCGACCTCGACAAGGGACAGGAGATTTTAGACCTGAAGGTCGATCAACCAGTACCCTTCGAGATCCTCAGCGTCGGAATCAACTTCAACCGCGTTCGCTTCATCGCCCGGGAAGTGCCCGCGGTCGGCTACAAGGTGTATCGCCTGCAACCGGAGAAGAAGCCCGTCATAGTCACTGGTCAGGAACAGCGCTCCATTCTAGAAAGCCCCTTCTACAAAGTTGTGCTTGACCCGTCAACGTGTGCAATCCGCAGTATCTACGACAAGCAGTTGCAGCGTGAAATAGTGAGCTCTGAGAGTCCGTATCGTTTCGCGGAATACCTCTACGTGACCGGAGGCGACAAGTCCCCCAACACGATCCTCCAATACAGTCACGTTTATCCGAAGCCAGAGTTAGTGGTTCACCCTGCGCGCAACTGCAAAATCGTGTCGGTTCAGCGCACTGCCGACGGAGACGTTGCGCACACGGAAAGCGAAAGCTTCAATACACCTTCCATCCGCGCCGAGATTCGCCTTGATAACCGCGAGAAGAAGATCGAGATACTCGAAGAAGTCGACAAGAAGGAAGTCTTTAGCAAGGAGGCCGCTTACTTTGCTTTTCCGTTTACCGCCGGTCAGCCCCGGTTTCAGTATGAAGTGCAAAATGGCGTGGTCGATCCAGCCACCGACATGTATCCAGGCGCGGGTCATGAGTGGTTCTCCGTGCAGCATTGGGTCTCTGTTGAACAGGATGGACTGTCGGCAAGCGTCCTTCCCCTCGACGCGCCTCTGATCACCTTGGGCGATATTAACCGCGGCACGTGGCCGGAAGAATTCGGCAGGCGTCCCGGAACCGTCTTTTCCTATGTCATGAATAACTACTGGGACACGAACTATCGTGCCGGGCAGGGAGGTCACTTCAGTTTTCATTACGTGATTACAAGCGCCTCTTCCACCAATGCTCAGGATTTGAGCCGCATGGGTTGGGAGGAAGTGACACCACTCGAAACCGATATTGTGACCAGCCAGGACAAGGCCGTCTTGGGCTCCGAGCCGGATGCGCACGCTGTCACTGTCCGCCGCCCCGAATTGCAGCCGAAGGCCAGCTGTTCGCAAGGACTGGACGATAAGCAGCAGAGCTTTGTGGAGATCGACGACCCGAACATCGTGCTCGAAACATTGAAGCCAGCCGAAGACGGGAACGGGACCATCCTCCGCCTTCTCGATCTGGGCGGCACAGAGCGCACAGTGAGTGCGAAGATTCCCTGCCTTCGTCCGGAGCGTGTATGGCAAACCGACGCCGTGGAGCGAGGCCAATCGCCCGTATCGATAGAGGAGAACGGCCAATTCGATTTCACCGTCCACCCAAATGAGATCGTGACGCTGCGACTCATCGGAGGCAGCAAGTAGCTGGTTCTGCCTCGAGAGCATTCTTGTGACTGGCTCAACAGGTGTTCAGTGCTGGCAAAGTGAACCACGCTGGGTGGTCTCCGATGCCCGAACAGAAAGTCGTCATCCTGCCACTGATCGCAAAGACAGAAGGCGTTCGTAAGCGATTGCTGATGAAGAAAGCCTTCGATTTCATTTGTCCGAATCGCAGGGGAATATACCGCGGAGATGTCGCTTTAAGATCGTTCGCCCATCGTTATGGCAAGGGGCTGCAGCCAACACGGCGCCTTTTGCGAGGTTGCCGTCGGCAATGGAACCATGCAATTAACACCCAGACAAATCGACCTCTTAGGTCGGATTCCTTGATGATCAGACAGATCAACTTTCCTGCGGCATGCCTTTGTTGAGGAGCGAGCCGAACGTCTCTACTACTGGGACAGTGATAGAAAACGTGGGACGTCTCGAGTACTCGTACCCTGTCGGAGAAGTCCGCCGGACATTAATTGGCATTGATCAGATGTACAAATATCCGGTTTAAATGCTTAAGATCGTTCGCGAGCAGAACTGATCGCTCACCGCTGCAAACAGCGGCTCGGCAAGTTGCCGCTTCAGTTGTTCGATCAGCTCAAGCTCGGAAGAAGTCGAAGAAGTTGCGGCCGTGGACCCCGATGATGGATAAGCCGCCTCACTCACGATGAGTTCTTAAATAAACGGAGTGGGTTGTGGATTACAAGTGTTTTATGCGGCAGCATCTCCTTCGGCGTTTACTTTGCGGTACCATGGCTTGCTTTTCGTTTTCGCCAAGTCGATTCCACCCAATAATAAGGACAGCTCTTCGTGACTCAAGACTACTTTGCCTTGCGTATCGCCGGACTGCGGCCATGTGAATCGACCTTTGGGTAATCGCTTCGCGCAGATCCACAGCCCACTACCATCCCAGACGAGAAGTTTTAGACGATTACGCTGCGCGTTACAGAACAAGAATAGGTGTCCGCTCAGAGGTTCGCACAACAATCGATCCCGTACGAGTCCGTAGAGCCCGTCGAACCCCTTGCGCATGTCGGTGGCTCCGGCTGCGAGATAAATCCGTGTGGCTGGGCCCAATCCAAACACGACTTACACCCGCTCCAGCACGCTCATCAGGCGTTCAAACGTATGTACATCAAAATCGCGCTGCACTTCGATCCGGCGCCCGCCTGACAACACCACGGCCAGCCCGCAACTCGCTTGCCGCTCCGCCGGCGGTTTCCCGATGGCCAATTCCACTGCTACCAACTTGCCGTCTGAGGGAGCGCTTCTCGTCTTCCTCTTCCACCGCCGCTTCCTCAGATGACGATCCAGCGTGCTGAAGCTCAAACCTCGACTGCGGCAAAACTCGCCCCGCCGCATCCCGCTGCTCACAAACTCTGACACTAACTGCCGAACCTCAGCTCGTGTCCGTCGCCTCCGTGCCGCTACCTGCTGTTCTCCGTTCATCCATCCGCCTTAAACACAGACTTTTCCTATCGAACAGGTGCGTTGCTCAGACGCTTACACTGTAGCGAGATATGCGGCACCAGGCAGGCCTCTCAGCCGTGCCGGTCTTGATGTGTGGCGTTCCACCGAGAAGCCACCACCTGCGATCATCGAATCCGGTAGGCGAACACGCCGGCTTCGCAATCAAACCTGAGTTCACTCTCACTCTTCTTGAAGACGATCTGGCGAAGGATCGTGCCGTTTTCATCTACTGCTTCCACGGTGTGCGGTTGCGGTACACGCCAGGGAAGATCATTCCAACGGAGTCGCACTTGAAACCGTTGGCTCAAGGGTAGCGGCGTCAACAATGTACCCTTTCCATCCTGTGTGAAGCGGAAGGCTCCGTTTGTGGTCACGGCACCAAAGTAAATTAGTTGGTTGCTGGGATTCATGCGTGCGGAGCGTGGATCGGGGGGCCCCGCAGATCCGCGTCTGGGGCTGTGGTGAGGAGGGGGGTCAAAAATAACCGGGCGAGCATTTACGTAGTAACTCGAAGTCGAGCGAGACCATTCCACAACTACGTTCTTCCTGCGCTCGATGGCAGCTTCGATGAGACCGTCCTGGCTAGGAATCCGGGCGATGAAACCGTATTGCGGCAAATCGTGTCCAGATGCGATCCAACTTTCCGTTCCCCGGTTTACCCAAACCTCCCCGCCATTGCCCCATTGGATCTCTTGGCGATGCAGGTTGCCACCCACAAATTCGAAGTGATCCATGCGTTGCAGCGCCAGGCCGCGCATTAGGTCGTGAAGAAGCCAGTAGATTCGCACTGGATCTCGTCCGAACTCGTCCGAGACCATGGCGGGATGACCGGTCATGACCTCAGTGGTGATGTAATCGTCGCTGTACATGCCGTGGGTTCTCTGATCCTGCGATTCCGCGTAGCGTTCGGCATAACCGGCGCCGTGCTGCGCGAAGACATCGTGATATGCGAAGTCAACCCACGGTATCCGCTCAGCGTCGCTGGCATCGACTTGCCAAACATTGCTGTCGGTTCGCTGGGGGCCACCCTCGGTACGCATCTGTGCTGCCGTCGCGCCGTCCAGGTATCCAATGTACTGATCCATCCCGGCCTCTGACAGGATAGGCGCGTTGCCAAGATACTCGCGAATCCAGGAGAAGGATTGTCGCCAAACGTCTCGTGTGGACATGCGGTCGAAGAACTGACCATCGGAAGTGTAGTAATCGTAGGGAGGCTCGGAAGACCATGCGTCGATGTAGTAGGCGTCCGGCGCGAAGCCGGCTTTGATCAACCGAAGATTGCGTTGGACGAACGGCAAGAGGCGGTCCGCCCGTGGATGGTAGGCCTGGGCTTGCTGGGTCGTGTTGAACCAAGCTAGCTGTGGCTTGCGGTCCGCTGTGAAAGCAATGTTGTCGTAGGTGAAACCATCCGAGTCCGGGTAAAAATCAATGTAATTGTCGTGCGGCGCGAAGAGTACACCGTTCTTTTTGCAGACTGCGACTAGATGAAGGAAGTCATCGAAAGTTCCCCATTGAGGGTTGGGGGGATAGATGTCGGGCAAGCGGTAATCGTACCCCCAGTGTTGCCAATTATGAAGGATTACGAGCGAGTCTGTCAGGCCATAACGAAAGGCTTTGCCGAGGGCGATCGTACTTTGATGGTAGCTGTTTCTCCAAAGATCGAAGACAAAGCGGCCTGCTAGACGCGACACCGCGCTGGCGGGTCTAGGATCGTTGAGCTCGCGGAAGCTCTTCACTGCCTCCCAAACATCATGGGTGGGGATGAAACTGAGAATCTGATCGTGCGCGGTGTGAAGTGAATAGGAGCGGAGGTCGGGATCGACACTGACGTGGTCAGGGAACGCGTCCACACCTTGCAGTATCGACATACCATTGGCGAAATCGATCCCAACATAAGAAGTTGCCAGGAAATGGCCATTGGCCGCCAACTCGAATGCTTTCGGGTCTTGAATGACGTTACCAGGGCCAGCGTAGATACGGATGGCGCGTGCGCTCCACGGACCAGCGGCGAGGTCCTCCAAATGGATGTGTGCCCAGGGGCGTGCCTCCGCGTGTTCAATTACAAACCGAGTTCGAAATGCGCCTTTCTCGACCCCAGCTTCTGACACCAGATCAAATGGGCCGGCCCAGCTCTGGAAGCGGTAGCGCATGCGGTAGCGGTCACCGACGGATTCGTCGAGCGTTTCGAGTAAGTGGTTGGCCGACCGAGTGTCTTCCAGAGTATCGCCGAGCACGCGAGCGTTGAAGCCGCGAAAATAGAGTGCCTGGCCGCCCTTCACAAATCCCACGGTTGCATCCAGTAATCCGCGGCTTCCCGGCCACACCCGGACATCGTATCCGCCGACCGTGCCGATCATGCGGGCGATTCCCGGAGGAGGGAACGTGAACGCGGAAAACGGTCGCGCAGTCTGCCGAGGTATCACTGGCTGGGGCTGTACTCCGGCTGGCAGCACGGGTCGCGGGGGATTCGGCAATCTAGCCTCAAGCACAAGAATCGGATGTGCCCGCAGTTGTTTGCCTTGCCATTCAAACTCGGCGAATCCGTGCACGGGGTAATAGGCATTAAAGGTGATCTTGGCCGCAGTTACAGTGAACCGCAATCGCAACTGAGCGTTGGCCTGAACCAAGAACGGGACGGGAGCCGCAGGTTCGGCTTGCCAGCCGTCGATAAGGTGTAGTTGTACTGTTCCTTGCAGCGGCATCTGAGCCGCGTTCACCAAAATGACGGAAATCACCAGTGGCTTATCTGTGATTTGGGCAGGAGCTTCAATTCTCGCGGTTAGAGGGCCAGCTGTGTCAACGGCGGGATGATATGCGAAAGTCGGCGGCACGCAGGCGAGAAGCAGGAAGAACACTCCCCATTGCATACTCGTCGAGCATTTGGTCGACGAAGGTATCTTGAGAAGGATGATCATTGAGTTATTACCCCATGTCGATTCTTTAAAGCCTGGCAAAAATCATGTAGGCCGATCCTGCGTTGGAAAAGACTGCGAGTGGACTTCCATAAGCTATCATATGTTTAATGGTTCTTTGCGCTTTTCTCCCCGCCCACCCCCCATTTGCAAGAGAACAAATTGCGCTACTTGTGCGCTCAATGTGCGACTACTGTGTAATAGAATCAGCATCATAGACATGGCTTCGGCACCCCGGGAGCAGCGAATTGGGGGCGGCGCTTTGGAGGAGGGTTGAATGCTTAGGAGTACGTAAAGATCATATTTATACTTGACTTCTCTTGCTTCTTGTGATTTAGTTTTCTGGGCAAACGCTAGCCAGAAACGCGGCGAGAGGGGGTTTTATGGAGCTGAACTACAGATTGCTAGATGAACATTCTCACATGACCTTGTGGTCTCACCTACGTGGCGGAAACCGCTGGTTCGTACAGTCTCTGGCCATAGTTTTGTCGCTTTTTTTCGTCTCTGTTGCCGCGGCACAAACCTATACCGCCTCTCTGACAGGCGTGGTTACCGACCCGACTGCGGCCGTGATCCCCGATGCGAAGGTCACGCTCAAGGATAACGAGCGAGGTTACGCCTTCATTACCATCACAGATAATGTAGGGCGTTACATTCTGCGTAACTTGACTCCGGGTACCTATACACTGACCATCGTGTCCAAGGGTTTTAAGACATATCTGCATGGCGGGGTTGTTCTGGCGGTGAGTCAAAACGCGTCGATTGATGCCCAGCTTGTGGTGGGTGCAACCGCGGATTCGGTGAACGTAAAAGGGGAGGCACCACTCCTGTCAGCCGAAGATGCTACTACCGGTCAGGTCGTGAGCGGAGCGTTTATCAATAGCCTTCCGTTGCTCGGCCGTGATGTTTACGATCTGGCCTTTCTGGCACCAGGTGTCACTCAGTCAGCGGGGAGTGGCTACGCAAATGGGTTTGGTATCAACTTTATCTCCGACGGCAACCGGAATTCTACTGCGGACGTGATGATCGACGGAGCCAGCACCACGACTCCGGACGCGGATACCGGCATTATGGATGCTGTGATCACGCCTTCCGTGGACGCAGTGCAGGAATTTAAGATAGAGCAGAACAATTACGGCGCGGACAAGGGTCTCGCGGGAGGTACGGTGATCAACGTGGTCACCCGCTCCGGCACCAACACGCTTCATGGCACTTTATTTGAATTCGCGCAGAACACGGTGCTGAACGCCAACAATTGGTTCAATGATCTCAATGGAGTCCCAAAGTCGCCCTCGGGAACTAACGACTTCGGAGGGACGGTGGGTGGCCCCATCCGCAAGGACCGTACGTTCTTCTTCTTCAGTTATGAAGGCCATCGTTCTAACAGCCAGAGTTCGAACACTTGGGGCGTTCCCAGCGCGGCAATGCGTGAGGGTAACTTTAGCGAAATATGTACCGCCGGGTTTTCGGCCTCGGGCATGTGTAATGATCCAAACGGACAATTGTGGGATCCATATTCAAGTACCTATGATGCAAACATTGGCGCTGCTGTGCGGTCCATATTTATTCCCTTCAATAACATAGCAACCTACACGAGTCCTGGCAACCCCAATCTTGACGGCACCGGATATCAGCTTCCAGCGAAGCCGGGCAATCTAATTGATCCCGTGGCCTACAAGATGATGCAGTACTATCCGCTGCCTAACGTCAACGTGGGAACATCAAGCTACAATCGGTTCGCTAACTACTACAGCTCAGGGGACACCAATTCCAGTACGAACCAGTTAAGTCTCAAGATCGACCATCGATTCGGTGGAAACGATACTCTGAGCGGGAACGTTTCGTACATGGCATACAGCAGTTTTGGTCCGATGTGTTGGAACAACGTCATGGACCCGTGTGACCCTGGAAGCGACTCGCTTCACAGGTATCAGCTTTCTCTGAACTATGCTCACACTTTCAACCCTACTACCGTTTTGAACCTGACGGTGGGATATACACGTGCCGGGAGCTACACCCCCGGAAACATCGCTGAGTACCCGAATTTTAATCCGGTGACCGATCTTGGTTTGCCCTCCTACATGATGCGCGCGGGTGTCAGGGCCGCGCCAGCGGTCGAGGTCGATGGCTACTATTGGAGCGGGTCGAATTCTTTTGGAACGCAAACATGGTCAATCTCCAACCAGAATTTTGACAACCGCAGCCTGCAGGCTAGCTTAACCAAGGTGGTGGGTAAGCATGAGTTTAAGTTCGGCGGCGAAACGCGCATTTACCATGTGAATTACCTCCAGTACGGCGCACCCATGGGGATGTTCGATTTTGATTTTTCGGGCAGCTCACAGTATGGCGGATCGGGGGGCGGAGATGCCATGGCCTCGTTCCTGATGAGTACGACTGGTTTGAATAACTGGGGATACTATGAAACGACGACCCATATCGAACCGAGTAGTCAGAGTGTCGCCGGATTTGCTCTGGACAATTTCCATGTGAACCGAAAGCTCACTGTGAATCTTGGTCTGCGCTATGAGGTCGTTCTGCCCGCCACTGAAAAACATAACGATTTGGGTTGGTTAGACCCAAATGTCACATCGGCACTCCAAGTTCCGGGTTTGCCGGAATTGAAAGGTGGGTTCGAGTTTGCCAACAGCAAGGAGCGCTCGGCATACAATCTGGATCCCCATAACTTCGGACCGCGCTTCGGTTTTGCTTATCGGGTCAGGCCCAACATGGTCTTGCGCGGTGGCTATGGCATCTATTATTCAATCAACCATGACAAGGCATCCGGTATTACGGGCGGTGGATACACGGGGTATGACGAGATAACGAATTGGTACACGACCTATCAGAACGACGGTGCCACGCCCTGGGCGCGATTGAGCGATCCCTGGCCCAACACTGGGCCCTCCTTGCCGCCTGGAAATTCGCAGGGGCTGTGGACAGGTATCGGAAATGTGGCGAATGACCCGATTCGAAGCTGGGGAATTTCGCCGCTGATTCAGACTTGGAGCTTTGGCATTCAGTATCAACTGCCCGGCGGCATCTTGGTAGATACGACCTACCTTGGAACCCGGGGCGAACACCTGTATTTCGGCGGCGCCGAGAACCTGAATCATTTGGGGTCTGGGGTTGAATCTCTTTCCTCCTCGCAGATTGCTGCCCTGTTGACCTACGTTCCCAATCCGTTTTACGGCCACATCACAGACCCAACGGCTCCTCTCTCTTCACCTACGGTCCAACAGTACCAGCTGGACCTGCCCTACCCGCAGTTCACGGAGTTCAGCGGCGCCTATTCCGGGAGACCGATTGCGACTTCCAATTACAACGCCTTCCAGGTGCGACTGGAAAAGCGCATGAACAAGGGACTGCAATTTCTCGTTACGTATACGAATTCCAAGTCAATCGACAATTCCTCCGTGGTCAGCAATAATACGGCGTGGTTAGGAGGATTCGTCAGTCTGCAGGATCCCAACAAGCCGAACGCGGAGCGCTCGCTGTCACAGTTCAATATCCCCCAAGTGTTGCAGTTTACCTATGTCTATCAGTTGCCATGGGGCCGTGGCAAGACGTGGGGCAATGGTTGGAATCATCTGGAGAACGGGCTTTTGGGAGGCTGGCAGACCAACGGTATCTGGCGCTTCGACAATGGCATGCCGATCGCTCTGACCCTCACGGGTGGCCAGAGCCTGCCCACATACGGGGGGCAAAGACCAGACCTCTTGGCGCCTTTAACGAGGAACCATGGTTCCGATTGGCTGATGCAATATTTTGCCAATCCCCAAGATGCGGTTGTTCCTGCGCCCTTCACCTTGGGGAACGCACCGCGAACACTTTCTAATATTCGGGCGCCCGGCACGAACACGGCCTCTCTGTCGTTGTTCAAGGAGTTCCAGCTTGACGAGATCCGGGGCAGCCACCTGGAGTTCCGAATCGAGGCCTTTAACGCGTTCAACCATCCACAATTCGCGGCGCCGGATGGCTCGGTGAACGACGGGACGTTCGGCCTGGTCACTGGGCAGGCAAACTCGCCGCGGCAAGTCCAGGTAGCCGTGAAGTTTTATTGGTGAGAAAACACCAACAGGGTATTTGCTGAAATTTCCGAACCCACGGCGATCGTATGAATTCATCGCCGTCCACCTGTGTCCACACAGGGCAAGGGGTGTTTCCATGCGCATTTCACGGTTGCTTCTCCTGGCTGCAATTGGCGTGTTCGCTACCGAGGCACAATCTCAGATTGGACTTTCCGACCCGGAGGCGGCAGCGCTGAAACGGCTATCACCTTCGGCACAGAACGTGGTGCTACAGCTTGCACAGATGACCCGTCTGTCTGTGGATGAGTGGAGTGTCCATCTCGGCGACATTCCCCACGGAGAGGCTGTGGACCTTGACGACTCTGGTTGGGAGAAGGTGAAGGGGCCCTGGCACGGAACGACAGACGCAGTATGGTTTCGATGCTGGATTGAAGTACCAAAGACGCTGCATAGATATGACATTACCGGCGCAAGAATCTGGATCCGCTTTCATGTCGATTCCTCGGGAATGGGTTCGCAAATTCTATATTTCAACGGACGGCGGGTAGCGCTCGGCGAAGACCTGGAGCCGGTCACCTTGTCCGAGCAAGCAAGACCTTGGGAAAAGATACTGGTTGCCCTGAGGCTGCCGCACACGGTTGAGCCGAAGCGCTCCGATGGCGCCGACGTAACAGTGGAGCCAGTTCCCGGGCGGCCAAGTCCGGAACTTCTGTGGAAGGAGATTCTGGCGGCTGCGGACCTGGCGTCAGCAGCGGGGATCTCAGATTCGTTGCAGGAACAGATCGAGGCAGCTGCCTGTGCCGTGGACTTGAATGCTCTGCAGCAAGGGAATCAGAAGGCTTTTGATGCATCGCTGGTGAAGGCGCAGGCTCAGCTAGAGCCGCTGGACCCGCCGCTGAGGAAATTGTTGGTGCAGTTGGCTGGGAATTCGCATATCGACGCTGCCTGGTTTTGGCCGTGGACAGAGACCGTCGATGTAGTCCATCGCACATTCGAGACTGCGGTCCAGCTAATGAATGAGTATCCGAAATACACCTTCACGCAGTCGGCTGCACAATACAGCGAGTGGATGGAGCAGAGATATCCCTCCTTGGAGAAGAGAATCGCTGAACGGGTGAAAGAAAACCGCTGGGAAATCGTCGGAGGGATGTGGGTTGAGCCGGACTTGAACATGCCGGACGGCGAGTCCCTGGTGCGGCAGCTTCTGGTGGGGAAGCGCTATTTCAAACAAAAATTGGGCGTGGATGTGCGGATCGGCTGGAATCCGGATTCCTTCGGCTACAACTGGCAATTGCCCCAGATCTACAAGAAGTCCGGGATGAATTATTTCGTGACCCAGAAAATGAGCTGGAATGAAACCAACAAGCTGCCGTTAAAGCTTTTCTGGTGGCAATCTCCAGATGGCAGCCGGGTGCTGACGTATTTCCCGAGTAGCTATGAGGGAACCATTGATCCAGTGCAGATTGCGGATGACTTTGAGAAAGCCCGATCGCTGAATCCGGGAACGTTCGAGACCCTGCATCTTTTTGGCGTGGGCGATCATGGAGGCGGACCGACACGAGCAATGTTGGATCGAGGTTTGCGGTGGACCGATCCTAATGTGGTTTTTCCCAAGTTAAGGTTTGGGGTAACGCAGGAATTTTTCTCCGATGTGGAAGCCAAGGTTGACTCGGACCATGCTCCGGTCTGGAACTACAAATTCCTGGGGGCTGGGCACTGGCAACTGCCGACACCGCCGGAGGGCAAAATCGCAATTCCGGTGTGGAAGGATGAACTGTATCTCGAATTTCACCGCGGAGTTTTTACCACGCATGCTAAGCACAAACAAAACATGCGCGAAAACGAAGAACAGTTACTCAACGCGGAGAAATTTGCTTCGCTCGCCTGGCTCAAAGGCACGCCTTATCCAGGGACAGAATTCACGGACGCTTGGAAGAAGGTCTTATTCAGCCAGTTTCATGATCTAGCCGCCGGAACCGGCATCGGAGTCATTTATCAGGACGCACAGCATGATTACGATATGGTTCGCTTGACCAGCGAGCAAGCGGACTTGAAATCATTTCGCACGCTTGCAAGCTATGTGAATACGAAGTCTTCCGGAGGGGTGGGTGTTCCGGTGATGGTTTGGAACCCACTTGCCTGGCAGAGAACGGACTTGGTAGCTCTGGATGTGCAGTTGCCGGAGGCTCCCAAGAACGGCATTACAGTTTTGGATGGGCAAGGAAAGGCACAGCTCGCGCAGGTGCTTTCGACGGACTCCACTACGAATGTCTATCGCTTGTTGGTCAAGGCGGAGGATGTGCCGTCGCTGGGATACAAGGTACTGCAGGTCACGCCGGGGACGCGTGCAGTCGAAAGCGATCTGAAAGCAGGCGGGTTCACGCTGGAAAATGGGGCTTTGCGTGTAGTCGTGAACCCGCGAACCGGTTGCATTACCAGTCTTTACGACAAGCGTTCACATTTCGAATCGCTGGCAGCTGGCGGCTGCGGCAATGAGCTCGTCGCTTTCAAGGATCTTCCTAGGGATCTCGCGGTCGACGCATGGAATATCGACGCGGATTTCGACAAAGAGTTCACGAGACTCGATACAGCAGAATCTGTAAAACTTCTGGAGCAAGGGCCGTTGCGCGCGACTGTCCGCATAACTCGCACCTGGCAGAGTTCGAGATTTGTTCAGGACATCAGCTTGTACGCGGGAATCGATCGTGTGGACGTGGTCAACGACATCGATTGGCACGAAACCCATGTCCTACTCAAGGCGGTTTTTCCGCTGGCAGCCTCCAGCAAAGAAGCAACCTATGAGATTCCCTACGGCACAATCACCCGTCCAACTACACGCGACAATAGTTGGGAGGCGGCGAGGTTTGAAGTGCCGGCATTGCGTTGGGCTGACTTGGGAGACGGCAAGCACGGTCTTAGTGTAATTAATGAATCCAAGTACGGTTATGACGGCATAGGAAACTTATTACGGCTCTCCTTGTTGCGATCTCCTGTTTTTCCTGATCCCGAAGCCGATCGCGGACATCATCACTTCGGTTATTCGCTCTATCCGCACGCGGGAGACTGGAAGCAGGCACTGACGGTGCGGAAGGGATATGAGTTCAATTACAAACTACAGGCCAAACAGGTGCAAGCCCACGACGGGCAATTGCCCGCGGAGCACTCCTACGTTGGTATTCCCCAGGAAAATGTTGTGCTGACTGCCGTGAAGAAAGCCGAGGATGGCAACAGCGTGCTGCTACGATTTTATGAATGGATGGGACGCGGCGGCGATGTGCAGATCAACGTTCCGACGGGGGCCAGCTCCGCGATCGTGACGAACCTCATGGAAGAACCCCAAGGTACTTCCTTGCCTGTTACAGATAACAAAGTCACCGTCCCGGTGCATCCGTTTGAGATTGTTTCTGTTCGTGTGGACTACCCACAGCACGATCCGAATCGGCAATCGCAGTGAAGGGGGCTTCGATCCCTGAGACTCCAAAGGCAGATTCTTTCGCAACCCGCTAACCCTAATTTCTCAACAAAAAAATAAAAAGGCTGTCGTTTCGTGGCATAACAGCTATAGCGAGTAGTAATTAGGCCAACGAAGGGAGACAGCCCTATGACAACAGAGTGTAACCAAGAACCGTTTCCATTTCATCCCCTAAATCAGCGAGAAGTCCGCGGGCAGTTTGACGGCGGAGCCATCACCAGTGACG